>JAABUK010002658.1_pt1 | contig 31780 bp, 43 predicted proteins | sample 5559141 | NCBI WGS metagenome assembly JAABUK01 (sample SAMN10711869, study PRJNA513367) | rock metagenome | isolation source: Antarctica rocks | place: Antarctica: Victoria Land, Pudding Butte nord | collected 2016-01-03 | reverse complement strand
AAACAGGCCAGCTGTCTTGCCTAGTATCTAGTTTTCTCAGCAAAGCAGCATGCAGGAAGCAGTGGCTGTTTAAGCAAAGGCTTGCTGCCTGGACAAGCATGCCTCTGACAGAGGTCGAGCCTGATCAGTCAGCAAACCTTTGTTTTGAGTGCAATCACTTGCAGAGGCTCACCTAGCACATTGCCCAGCCTGTGCAGAAAAAATGCGAGAGTTTAGCCCCAAGTTCCTAATGACTTTGACTTCGACTGCTGACTGCGTCAGCCTTTTGCCAACAGCTTATACCGTGCCTGGCTGAAAATTTGAATCTGGCTAGGGTTTGCAGGAATCTGAACAGCTGGGGTTGCAAAGTTGGGTGTGCAATCCCTGATGGTATGGTGACTGATGTTGACGTTTCAGTTAAGGATGCACATCAATGTTCAAGGCCACAGGAATGCAAATGTGTGTAAGCAGACTTATGATGCCTGCTGTATGATGAAACTACACTGACAGCGCATCCATTGTTGCATGTCTGCTGAGGATGATAAAGGATCCAAAGAGCAAAAAGGTTTAAAGTGAGACAGAAGCTGCACCTGACTCAATTTACTGCCAATATACTGCCAGGCTTTTTCACAGCAATTTCAGTGTATAATCATGTAACAAACTTTGTTTTGTCACTTGATGATCACCAGAAAACCTGCCAAAGTGCTCCTGGAGCAGTCTGTGCTGCAGTTCAGCTGCTGCCATTGTGCTTCTGCTATTGTTGATAGCAATACAGTGCGGTTGTGTAGCAGAGCTGAGGCAGAAGGTGCAGTGCTAGTGTGTCAGGAGGTTGAGTCCCTGCACTTTTACAAGTTGCTACTACAACAGAGCACTACAGGGGTATATCAGTAGGCCTTACAGGGACAAGATAGGCTGCTGCGGAGAGACAGAACCTGTCCTGCACACACCTAGCTCGTCATGAGGTGCAAAGCGTTCTACTTGATATTGTTATTGATTACTTCTGGGGCGTCACTGGAGGCACTGTTGGTCATATACTGCAGTCTCTGTCACAAATGTACCCCAAAAACAAAAAAACAAAGTAACGAATGCAGTTTGCCAGCCATGCATGCTGACAAACCACAGAAAAAAAGAAGCTCTAAAGATCAAGTAAGTGCTGTCAGTCCTCATAAGACCTTAGTGTGTTCAACTATGGGCAGTCTTCTGCAAAGCCTTATGCTGAAGCGCACCACATAATATGCAAGACAGAGGGCAAGTGCAACCACAGCCAGCGCCAAGGTCAGAGCTATGAGCATGACATCCCAGGAGCCCATCTGAAAGGCATTCAGGTCATGCCGTAACGGGTGCAAATACTTGTCCCCCTTTGTCCAGGCTGCATGCTCCAGCGCATCTGCACAAATGAAACAAAGAACTGCAGTGCTGATGTCTTCACTCATAGATGCACATGTGTGTCCAGAAGCTGCTGACTGGATGTTGATTACCATTGCTGTTGGGCTACTCTTCAAGCCACATGTACTCGCCACCAATGAGGCTGTACGAGTGACAGACCCGCATCTGTGCAGTCATGTCATCAAACATCTCAGAAAAGTACTTGGAAGAGCTGGTCGCGCTGTCTGATGATGTTGCAGATCATGTAACAGATGACACTCAAGGCAACTCACCTGCTGCAATCTCTGCTGGTGAGCGTCTTCGGGAGTGCATAAGCCTGGAAACCCTAGCAGCTTCAGCGGCAAAACTGGCCTCTGCCAAAACCCTTTTCAACGCATGCTCCAGGTCAGCCGCTAGGGTACGCAGCTTTTGCACACTGACTGCAAGACCAAAGCCTTGGTAGACAGCCTGAGCAACGGTGTCCGGTTGCTCTCCAAAGATTGGCATGCCTACTATCGGCACACCATGATATGCAGCCTGCAAATGGGGCATGGCAGGTCAATAACCTGGCCAAGGCTCTTCACAGATCTATCAGCGCAGGTCACACTGGCCAAATCATATCTGCCATGTTGGAAGAGGCTAGGGCGGGGCAGGGCGGGGCAGGGCGGGGCAGGGCAGGGCAGGGAAGGGCAGGGCAGGGCAGGGCAGGGCAGGGCAGGGCAGGGCAGGGCAGGGCAGGGCAGGGCAGGGCAGGGCAGGTCAGGGCAGGGCAGGGCAGCAGTAGGCTAGAGCAGGGCTGCACAGCAACAGTCAGCACAGGAAACCTGCTAAACAGGAGATGCTGTTGAGATTGACAGCTTTGCGCAAGGCATACCCACAGTTCTTCTGATGCAATGCAGGACGCATCAAATCTTGAAGTCAGTCAGCGGCAGCTTGCTTGGCTAGCACAGTTGTTTGTGATGCCTCCATGCATGCACAGAACTCCATGCATGCACAGAGCAGTGCATACCTCATTGTAGCTGTTGGTTCCCCCTTGTGTGAAGAAGGCCTTGATGTCCCAGCAGGTCATTTTGGGGCACCCAGTCAGACAGCAATATGTTGTCACCAAGATTCAGGTCGCTGCTGTTGACCCCCACCAGCTCCAAGTCCTTCTTTGCCAGTTTCCACACAGCCCTGACTGGGGCTATTGCAGATAATGCCTTGGCAATGGCCTTGATTTCAGGAACCTCTGCACGCACAGCTGTCTTATTCACGATCATGCTGCTAGCCCCTGGGCAGCCCGGTATAATCCTTGGCTTCTCATTGATTTGACGCCAAAAGGTGTAGTCTTTTCTTTCCTTTTCTGTTCTCTCATGCTGCTAGCCATGTTAGCTGCATGCAGCTTGTCTGGCCTTGTTGTCATGACATTTGTCAACCATTCACAGCCTTGTTATGCTCTTGATAGTACCATCTGTATTTGCCCCTCACTTGCAAACTCTTGACAAGGGGATGCTATCCTCATTGACAGCATTTTGTTGACACACATGTGTCTGATAGCTCATGACCACTGATAGGTCGTGATCATTGCGCTGCCTTTGCGCTATCTTTGCTTGATGCACATAAAGGCAGATTCGCTCATCTATATCCTGTCTTTCGCAGCAAAGCCGTCCTTCAAAAGCTGTGAGTATACACTGGAGTCCACACGAGAGATACCTGGGATTGCAGTAGATCCCAGGGATGCAAACACCACCCCGTGTTCTCCAGCTGTCCCCACAAATGATTCCAAATGGGGTGGTAAAGGCTGGGCATCTTTGGCCGTGATGGCCCCAAACATGACGATGTGTGGTGACAGCGGTTGCGCACTGCTGACTGCCCAATCACTTCCTGCCAGTATTAGAGCTGCTTGTTGAGAGGACTTGGACATGCTATAGGGAGCAATATCATAGTGGCGCCTGCATACAGCTGGCATGTGTGTGAAGCTGGGCATACGTTAATGTCTCATGTGCTAGCTTCATTAACATATGGCAATGGTTGCTTACAAGCAGCGCAACCTTGCGCAGCCGCATCCCACCATCAGCTTGGTCCTACTGACCAGGGTCTGCATTGTGGCCTGTTTGCAGTGATGCAGTGATTCACACATGAGGCACTGAAAACCATGCTACAGCAGATCACGCCACAAAGCAATGCTACATTGGTAGCAGCCAGATGTGCAGCATGCGCGTGCTTTGGTGTAATTCTAGCATTTACACTCCTCAGCATGCATGCTGTCATGCCTGTACATCATAGAGTACAACAGCAGTAATTCAGCGTATGAATATCCAACACGCTGGTCTAGTGCTATACACACGTGTACAGGCATGTGAAAATTGCACATGCTGGTATACATGTGAATGTGGCACTCAGACATGAAGTACACAGAGGCGCACAGCAGGGCAAGACATGCAACACGCCTGCATAGACCCTGTATGCTCTGGCAAGACTAGACCTGGTGAGCAGTATACTACGTATAGAGCAACACTGAATATACAGCAAAAAGCAGACATATCGCCATACACAGCTGCCTAAATGGGCATTGGGTGTTGTAATTATAACACAATAGTGACAAAGTCTGGGTTGATGAGGCTCACCATATGACCTTGTTCAAGTGTGCCTCGAGCACGAAGGTGAATCCAATGTCATTCATGACATACACCGCCAGGTTTTGCAGTCTCTGAAGCAAGTTCTGCATAGACAACAACGACATTGATGTCATGACGTACACATTAAATGCATTCTGTGAAGACACGGCAGTGTGCCTGACAGCCTGATCTCACAGCATATTTTTGGCTACGGGTATGCAAGACAACAGAGCATACAAGGCGACAGAGTGCATTGCGGTTGTCACAGATTGAATCATAGAAAAAACATGGATCACGGAAAGACATGGTTCCTTGTCCAAGGACAAAATGTCCTCTTGACGCAAGCGCTGGAAATGTACATGGTTGCTGACCATGTGTCTAGGAAGGGCAGATGAGAACTGGGGAACAGTAGCCAACAAGCTGGCTCCTGAGCCAAACAGGTTGTTCATCATGCCTGAACCGAAGAAGGGCACCATGACTGCCTTTGGGATGCCAAGCTTGTCTGCTAATGCAATGCCACCAGCCAATACAAAGTCTGCCAACATCAAGTCTGGCTCGAACTCCTGCATGGAGCATCAGTGTGCCAGCACGTCATAGTACATGATGCTAGCAGGCAGGGCTGATGAAGGCAAAGCTTGCCCAAGCACAACGCTGGCTGCATGCATCCTGGGCAAATTTAGGCAAATTAGGCAAACCTCAATGCGCTTGTGCAGTGCAGCATCCTCCAAAATGATCTTTGAGTGATACTGCGCCCCAAAGCTGGCTTTTGCTCCTTCTATGCCAGGTTGCCGATTTGCCACTTTTGCTGATAGCCTCACGGCCAGCTCGTCGAGTGGCACAGCATAGTGTTCTACAGTCAGATTGGAATGGCTCATAAGTTGGTTTCTCAACCGTGGAGTTTCGTTCTCTGGGTACATGAGCTGCAAGCGAAGCAAGTGAGCAGTTGGACACATGAAGTCTGACAGCTTTATGTATGCAATTTTGCACGGACGTTAGGCTGCCTTAACCAGCACATACAGCTTCACTGACAGTGCTGACTCCGCTTACGGATCACTCGTGTCATGAGAGCAAGCGATGCTTCTGCGACTCTTTGTTTGTCGAGCTGTTAGTCGTCCAGCAACTTCGCTGACTCGTCTACGTGCATATATATATATATATATACACACCTTGACCTGATGACCACGGGCTAGCATCTCCACAATGATGGCATCATGGATGGCTACGTGCGAGGACAAAGGCAAAGGAGCCACAACTAGCTTTGCTGCTCTTTGCACAGAAGCATCCAAGGCTTGCACCTCCGACAACGAGAGTATACTGCATACAAGGCGGCATACCCAGACTTTGAGCGAACGCGCGGAGGAACCCATGGCAGCCCAGCTGTGCTCCTGATGCTTGGCCAGGCGCTGGGATATGCGTCAGTGGTGATGATGATCGCCATCGCGAGCTTAAAGTCACGAGTTCTTGTTAGCTCATGACTGAGAGACTCTGACATAAGGTCTATACGTAACAAAATCAGCACGTGGATAGCCTGGGTTTGTCAGCTTCATCCTTCAGAAACAATATTAGTAAGAACACAGGCTAATGCTGAGGTGTGAATTTCTCTGCTCGGCTCGTGCAACATGACGGGCGTCTACCGGGTGTCCTGTTGTCGATAGTGCAGCAGCTTGTTGTAGAGTTCTTTACCAGTGTATGATTTTGAATGGCTGTACGAAAATTTGATCTTGCAACGAGTGTTTTGGGTTGCTGGGCGCCCACCAGGCTCCCGAGATCTACGAGACCTTGCTGGTGTTCATTGAGGCAAAAGCGAGAGAGCAAGCGCTCATACAGCATGAGGCAAGGACTTGTGCATTCGGCGGGGTACTTGCCGAAGTCAGCTGAGCTGCCTACCTAGCGCACAGCTGACCAGGCGGCATACCTGAACATCACACGGTGTTCGAGCTTGACAGCTGACTTACCTGCAGAGCAGCTGTGAAAGACATAGAAGAGGCACCATCGTTCTGCATTCCTGCTGACGGCAGCTTCTGTCCAGGCTGTTCTTGGCAAGATGGTAAGCTCTTGCAAGCGATATTGCTGGCTCCTGTTATCGTTCTGCATACATGACATCGAACAGTTTCCAAACGCTCCAAATCTGAGATGTTGCTACATGTACCCCATTCCTGCCAGTTTACAATCAACAGTGCAGCAAGATCAGAATGATGTGACCAGCTGCTGCAGTGCAGGTACTTGTTACAATGGAGAATGCGAGGGTTTGCATCTGTCTGTTGAGGAAAGAGAACAGCATGCCGAGTGGCTAGCCCCAGAGCATCAGCAGGTCATCATTGCAGCTGGTCAGTCTGCTGAATCCATGTTCGACATCCCTGAATGCCTGCTACAAAATCCTTGTGATCTGTCTCTGCATTTTGCGGTTCACAGTTTCATTTCAGCTATGGCCATATTGCAAAAGCTAGGCACTTCACCTGAAGGTCACTCTATACGTGTGTTGGCATTGATGTGGAATTAATTTCTGGGATGTGTTTGTACTGCAACATACTCTTGTGACAACAAACGTTGTGATCACATATGCATGTTTTTGTGCTGCAGGGCCTGAGAGGTCAGGCAGCACTTGGCTCTTCAATGCTGTCCGCCTGCTACTCAAGCATGCACACATCCCATATGACCCCTACTGGATCACCACACTGACCACAGCTAAGCTTCAGCAACGTAAGCCCACACCACAGCAGGACTTTCTTGCTGCTGAAATGCTCATTTGATTGCTCACTGTCTTTGCGGCGTCGTCTATATGCATTGCATCAGGACTGCTGTGCACCCGCTTGTAGGCAAGGTAACAGCTGGCAAAGCTTCAATGTACAGTTGACCAGGATGCAGTGCATACTTGACACCATTGTCGTCTTCATCATCATCATCATCATCATCAAAAACATCATCATCATTCGACATGCTCAACCAGGGCTGCATACAAACAAAGCCAACACTCCCTGCTTGAGCAGTCTGACAAGCCTTGTCCCAACTGCACCTGACCTTGAATATTACTATACAGGCAAGCAGCATGCACATGGCAGGTGTGTGGTCGTCAAGACACATTGCTGGAGTGATGAATGGGATACGAAAGAAGCCAACCATATCTTCCTGACCCACCGTGACTTGTCTGGTGTGGTGGCGTCTTACAGGCGTGTTGGATGGGCATTCAACATTCCTGATTCGTATGTTCAAGAGCACCAACAATGGCAGGTATGCCATGCTCTGCTTGATCACGTTTGACTAGTGAACAGCTTGCTTAACAGACATATGTATGCTGCACCTGTATAGCAGATGCCTCATCACATGAGTCCAAATTCTATTCGTCGTGGAGGCTTTAGCTGTTCTGAAGTGTGACAGTCATGTTGAACATTTGAAAAAGGAGACAACAGCACCTTTGGATGCACAAATGCCTTGGAACTCAAATGTGCTATTGTCTCCTGGAATGCACTGCATGGTTTGCATGCTAGTATTAACTGTCAAGCAGGGGCAATTATTGGGCAAGAGACACGACTTCACAGGAGAGTTGTCTTGTATGCCACTCAGCCTTCAGCATTATGACGGGCTATCAGTTGTGCAGGATGTTGCGAATCAAGATGTGGCATATGAAAACATCATGAACACACCTGAGGCACAGCTGCACATGCTATCGCAGGCCCTGAACATCACTGAAAAGGTATTGCATGACAGCATACACCTAGCTCATGAACACTGGTGAACACCTGTATCAAGCACCTCTTACAAGGCTGGACATAGCAATGTGACAAGTCAAGCATGGGTTTTATGCATGTCAACAGCATGCGTATGCTCTGCTGTTGCACAGACAAGCCCTTAGCATGTCAACGCAAGCAATGACATGGCAATTGCATTTGTGTTGTTGATGGTATGGTCATGGTGCATGCAGGTGAACATCGCAGATGTCAACAAAGAGTTGCAAAGCTTGAAGCCTGCCAACAGAGGGGCTCCAGACCCAGTCAGTAAGCTATGGCCCAACCACTACAGTGCCACTGTGCAAAGGAAGCATGAGGAAGGTTGCACGCCACTGTCAGAGGCTGAGCAAGGTGTAAGCACAGCCAGTCCAAGCAAGCAAAGTGGCAATGAAAACCTGAAAAGGCGGTTTTCTGAGTACTGTAGTCAGTACGGGTATGACTAGATTACATTGGTAGACGCTCCTGGCTGCGTCAGCGATCACAGGCATGTTAAAATGCCTTTTCCTCTGTAAGCTCTGTGAAAGGGTGTGAAGGGTTTGCAAGTGTAATTCTTTTATGAAATGCATGGTGAAAAGGCACATTGCAACGCAATTGCAATCATTTGTGAATGCTTAACATCACAGATGTCTGTCATTTGGCAATACTCAGTGTCTGGTCGCTTGCTGTAGCTGTTCATGTGTGCCGTTTGTTGCGACGCTTCACACTGCTGTCCATGCAACATTGATCTGGTTGGGAACACAGCAGCTGGCAGTCCTGGTGGGTCGCTTTCACACAGTAACTTGCTTGACAATCTCAGTGATGCTGTTTATGTCAGGCATGGTGTCAAGAACTTTTCTGGCTCCATAGCTACTTGCTTGCAATCTATTGCGCAGCCCATGCCTGATGATAGTACTGTTGTACCTGGTATGGACATTTGTACAACTGTGAAAGCCTTGAGTAAGCATTTGGGCGGCACTTATGACTACGACCTGCATTTTGCATGCACAGACCATGATTGGATAAGCCTTGTAGCTAGCGTAGGCAGTTTTGTCAGCCACCTGTTTCTGGTAGACGTATGCAGCGCTTTCTGCAGTCCAGGCTTGATAGTTAGCCGTTTTGCTGGGGGCCAGCATGTTGCCAGGGTGCGCAGACATTGTGGTGATGTGACTGTTGCAGACGAAATGCACATGATCTTTGAATGTCCGGCTCTACGCCCACCCAGGCAGCAGTATGCTCCTTTGTGTTCCACGGACACCAACACCATTAGGTGTTTTGTTTTGCGCAACAAGATCACCTGCATCTTGTCAAGTTTGTCCGAATTTGACCCTTGGCTTCTTCTACATGTGATATGATGTCTCACTACAATGCCTTTCTGGGTCTTCGTCTGTCCATGTACGTGTGTTGCATCTAAATATTCACGATTAAATAATCTGCAGAAGAAGCTGAGCCATTGACGCGAAATTTATATTCGCATAATAAGAGCCTCCTCCGTGTGAGTGTAGTGACAGGTTCCTGCCGCCTGTCCTCACCTTGCAGCACAGTAATCGTCACTGCTTTACCGCTTCAGTTTCAGACTTGCAGCTCCGGGAGCGTCGCGTGAGCGCAGTCAATAAAATGGTGTCAGAAGCCAAGAAGAAACGCGAGGCCGCCAAGAAAGCAAAAGCAAGCGCAAAGCTCCATGGCACGGAGACAAGTCCCTCTGTCTCCACCAGTGCGGTATGCTCCATCGCGCCATTATTCAGCCTAAAGCATGCCTGCCCAACGTGCACTTTGCGTAATGTTGCTTGATCAGTTCTGCACAGCTAGGTAGTGCACTGCGTAATTCGGGAAACCGTGCAGCCTCGCACAGATTGCATTCAACCTTGATTTGAGTGTTATTGGGATCATCAGATACAGGAACTCTGATACCTGCTCTGATTTCTCACCAGGCACTTATGCATACTGGCTGTACTGTCCTGTAGCAACTTTTATACAACACACTAAACTGGTTTCATTTTGTTACAGAGTGCAGTAAGCCTTGCAAACCTAGACTTGAATGGCGGCACAGCAAACGGCACTGCCAATGGCCATGCAGTGGCACAAGAAGAGCTCAGTAGTGTGCACAGAACCGTAACAGGTGTCCTCACATCACGGCCCACATCTCGGGATATCAAGATAGATGGCTTTAGCATGGGTGTCAATGGACAGGAATTGATACAAGACTGCACCATAGAGCTAACCATTGGACGGCGATATGGTCTCTTGGGACAGAACGGCTGCGGCAAAACAAACTTTCTGCAATGTCTTGCAAACAGAGAGGTGCCAATCCCAGACCACATGGACTTGTATCACCTGTGTGAGGAGGCAGCACCTACAGACAGGACAGCACTGGAAACAGTTGTAGATTACATCAAGGATGAAGTGAACCGCCTAACGGTAAGCCCCATGCTGCTGCAACAGGCTGTCTAAACCTTGGCAGCACTTAGTTTGCTGCGTGCCCATGCTGCGTGCCCGTCACAAATATTGTGCTACACCCAAAGATTTTAATGGACACTGCCAGCAGCGGTGCAAGCATCTGCAATTGCAAGCACCTTACAGTCATGCTTCACGGCTATTGGGCTTAAGCATGAATGCCTGCGTAGACTAGCTGCATCAGCACCCACCTCAGCCCACACAATGATCTGCTGCAAGAAGCTGAAGCTGCTCATGATGCTGCCTTTCAAACGTGACGGCATCATTGAATTCCATCGCGCACCAAACCCAGTATTGATCTCTGTAGTCTACATGTGCAGGCGCAAGAGGAGCAGATCATGACTGATTTTGGTCCCGAGGATGAGCGATTAGAGGGCATCTATGAGCGCATGGAGGAGCTGGACCCCGCCAAGTTTGAGGTGGATGCTGCCAAGCTGTTGCATGGGCTGGGCTTTGACAAAGCCATGATGGCCAAGGGCACCAAGGACATGTCTGGTGAGTGCACCCACACCAGTTGCAGTGATGTTGTCTGCATGAGCTGCTGCAACTCTGAGGTCCTATCGCACTGCCTTGCCTCAGAGTGAATGCTTCATCAGATACCTTCTGCACACATCTGCCAGAGTTTGGCATGTAGCTAGTTTTACCCAGTGACACATGGCTTGTCTACATGTTGCTGTTGCCTGAGCAGCATCAACAGGCTTGCTGGAGCACGTCTTGCAACCACAGATGTTTTCCACAAACTGTATGTGGTAATACTGTCCAGCCACATCAAGCAGTTGCTGGTGATTGTTGCTGACTGGTGCCAAATTTTGCCAATAGGAGTGAGCTCTCAGCCTTATCAAGCAGTTGCTGGTGATTGCTGCTGACTGGTATTAGACTTTGTCAACATAAGTGAGCTGTGCCTGCAGGTGGGTGGAGAATGAGGGTGGCTCTAGCGAGGGCGCTGTTTGCAGCGCCCACTCTGCTGCTGCTGGATGAGCCCACCAACCATCTTGACCTAGAGGCCTGCGTGTGGCTGGAAGAGTACCTCAAGACGTACAACAAGTGCCTTGTCTTGGTCTCACACTCACAGGTCAGGAGTTGCTCAAATGCACATAAGTGCATAAGTGCAGTTCATCTACTTCTGCAGGTGTTGATTGTGTGCACCAGCATCAAAGCCCCCACTACAGCCGCCTGATGCGACAGATGCATGCTTTGTGGCTTTTGATGAAAGCACTGTGCATGCCCCATTGGGCTATCAAGCAGACAATTGGCACTGGAGTCATTTGCATCCAGTATAGGGCTTGCTGAGGGACATGGCTCACACGACACCCCTGCCTGCAGGATTTCCTGAATGGAGTGTGCACGCACATCATCTGGCTGACAAAGCAGAAGCTGACGTACTACACTGGAAACTTTGACACGTACACCAAGACTGTGAGGGAAAACGAGGTCATCCAGCAGAAAAAGTATGAGAAGGAGCAGGATGACATCAAGCACTTGAAAGCTTTCATCTCCTCTTGTGGTAAGCCAGTTGTTCCAATGTTTATTGCTTTGACATCGCTCACAGCGATCTTCAACAGCACTCTTTGTCTTGGGGTCTCTGTAACACTTTCAACATTTTTGTTCCCCTTGCTGCTTGAAGTGAGTTTGCCCGGAAGGTATTGCTGTGGTTGATGCAATTTGAAGTAACAGCTTTCAGCTGTGGCTTTGTTCCATACCTGTCAGTCACAATGCCATGGTGCTCTGCCTTGCATTGCTCCACACAGCATATGTTGCTTGCCACCTTCATCACCAACAACTGTAGTAGTGACAGTAGCAACAGCAATAACAACGTGACAGTAGCAACAGCAATAACAACGTGACAATGTCATGTTGGCACAAGATAATGCCACCTGGCCCAAGATGTTGAGCACACACATGTGCCAGTGAGATGTGTCTAGCCACAGGAACAGCAGCCTGCTGTCAATCAAGGCTCAGATGTGGTACCTGTCTGTGACGTGGTACCTGTCTGTGACGTGTTACCTGGCTGTAACATGTCGCCTGGCTGTAACATGTCGCCTGGCTGTAACATGTCGCCTGGCTGTAACATGTCGCCTGGCTGTAACATGTTGCCTGGCTGTAACATGTTGCCTGGCTGTAACATGTCGCCTGGCTGTAACATGTCGCCTGGCTGTAACATGTTGCCTGGCTGTAACAGGAACATACTCCAACCTGGTGAAGCAGGCCAAGAGTAAGCAGAAGATCTTGGACAAGATGGAGGCAGCCGGTCTGACGCCACCGGTGCAGCATGAGAGCACCTTCCACTTCCAGTTCCCTGACTGTGACAAGCTGCCACCCCCGGTGCTGCCCTTCCAGGATGTCAGCTTTGCCTACTCTGGCCAGGACAAGGACTGCTTGTATAGGGTGAGCTATCGCAGTAACGGTGGAGAGTCAAAGTTTTGATGTGGAGACCAGGAATAGTTTGTGATCATGTTTGTCACAGCTCTTCGGTGCCACTGAGATATGCCAAATGTCAAAACATAGCATATCTCCGTGGTACTCAAGTGCTGTGACAAACATGATCACGTGGCGTTCCCGGTCTCTACATGAACAGTTTGCTAGCAAAGTATTTGCCATGATGCAACTGTATCCAGGTTGTCTGACAGCTGCGTATGTTGGGCGAGGATCTGCATGGTCAGATCATGCTTGGAAGCTGCAGCTCTGCCAGTGTATGTCTCACATGAAATTGTGTGGGTCTTGAAGTGGCAGGCAATTTGCATGCAAGTGCTGAATTTGTTGATTTGTTGAACATGCTGCAAACTTAGCCCTGCTGTCACAAGTGCACTGTTTGAAGGACCCTTGACAGTCAAGTAGCACTGCAAGCAGCGCTAAGCTTGTTGTACGTCTCAAAGACACAGCTTTGTTTGTCCTGACCTCACCTTTTTGGCTGAAAATGCCCCTTGCCACAGACACAAGAATTTGCACATGCTCTGTGCAGCAAGCAACAAGTGCGGCCAGCAGTACGCCTGAGCACTGCAATGTTGCTGCCAAGCCCACTGTGCTCAAGTTAGCATCAGTGGCTGACTCATTGCCTGAAACTACTAAAAACGAAATTCAACCCAAAAACAGTTTTATTGATTTTGTTTTGTCTGGTCTAAATTTTTGCTCACTGCAGAATCTGGAGTTTGGCATCGACTGCGACAGCCGGATTGCCCTCGTGGGTCCCAACGGAGCCGGCAAGTCAACCCTGCTGAAGCTGATGACCGGTGATATCACCCCCACCAAGGGCACAGTCAACCGCCACTCCCACCTGTCCATCGGGCGCTACCACCAGCACTCAGTGGACGTGCTGGACAACGACGCAACTGTGTTGGACTTCTTCTCCAGCTCGTACCCCAACAGCCTGACCTTCAAGCGTGAGATGGAGGAGTGGAGGGCGTACCTTGGTCACTATGGTATCACAGGTGAGATCTCTTGTTACATCCTGCATACCATGTGCAGTTCTCAGTCTTGGTCTTCCCTGTTTATTGCTGTAAGGTTTATGTTTGCCTTGCTGCATCCCCAGTAATTTATACAACCTTTCTCATCCCCATATTTCTTGCAATTCCTTGCGCATGTATGTTCACTCTGTTTTGTACATGCTCTGCAACGTATACATGCTTGCCTTACATCCCCTACAAGATGCACATGCCTCTTGATTGCTATGAACAAAGACTGCAGCCCAGGCTTGAAGTGTGTCAATGTTTACCCACCATGCACATGGTCTCAGCAGATAGACTCAATACAAAGTGCAAGCTGTACCACTTCATGGGTTGATGCACTCAGCTTTGCAGCTTGGTTTGACGCTGGCTTTCCTCCACACATTCATCTTTCAGCTTGATCAGGCTCTGCGCCAGCAGCATTGGCAACAGCTCATACCGGCCGTTTTTCACGATCTGGCTTGGTCGCAGGCCGCATGCAGACCACCAAGATTGGCGAGCTGAGTGATGGGCAGAAGAGCCGCATCGTGTTTGGTATGATCTGCATGAAGAACCCCAACCTGCTGCTGCTGGATGAGCCCACCAATCATCTGGACATTGAGGCCATTGATTCCTTGGCTGAGGCCATTAAGGGCTTCAAGGGAGGCCTGGTGCTGGTGTCCCACGACTTCAGACTCATTGACCAGGTATGCCTGCCTCTGAAAAAAAAGAAAAGAACGGAAAACTTTACGCTTTTCAGCGATCACCAAGGGAGCCTTCTAAGGCGGCAGCCCTGAGCAGCCTGCCTCTGCTACTACTGACCATGTTTTCCAGCAACTACGGTTTTTGACCTTTTAGCGTAGGCAAAGCGTTTCAGCAGCGAAACCACACACACCTTGAAAACTGTTGCATGCATCTACAGGATGTTTTCCAGCATGTACAATGAGTGTTGATATGTGATCACAGCATGAGGCAATAGCCAGATTAGCCAGTGTCAAGCTGCACATGTTGAAATCTCTACACATGTTGCATTGTCACTAGATCACAGTAGACCTGTTTTTTCAGTTGTTCTTATGGGCTGCTTGCTGTCCTGTCTGTTGTGTAATTGGTTAGATGCAGTTTGCATTTGGTTGTGTGGTGGTACAATTGATGGAGCAGAGCCAATGCTGTCTGGCAGCCTGTGCAATTTTACCTCCAGTACTCAGGCACGTCGTGTTCAAAGGAATGATGCATGTGCTGTTTGTTGTAGGTGTCAGACCAGATCTGGGTGTGTGACAAGAAGAAGGTGACACCATGGAAGGGCGACATCCGTGACTACAAGAAGCTCCTGGCCAAGAACATGGGCTTGTAGTGAGCTGGCTGGAATTGTTCTGTCAGAGATCATCAAGAGCAAACAAAGTTGAAACCCCGTGATAATGTTTTGAGCTGTTGCGGGGGGAGCTTTGGGCTTGCTAGTGCAGCATCCACTCTCTGGTCCGGAGTGCACAGCAAAGGACTGCTTTGTCACTGGTTCAGTACTTGTTGTATTTCATATTCGTTTAGAGTCAAATCTTCAGACCTATTTTTTATTGCTTGAATTCATGACTTGGCTGCTCATGCTATCCGACCCTAGGATTTCCAAATTCACCATCAATCAGACTTTGATGTATTCGCGCCTTATTTGCGTCCTTGAACTTGATCAGATTCTGAAGTGTAGCTACAACACTGCAGCACAAGCACCCTGCTGCATTTACCCAAACGCCTGACCAGATGTGCTTCAAGGAATTTTGAGCCTGTTCTCTTGTAAAATGCATGTTAAGACCTACGTCTTAACATATGGAACTTGTTCCTTAATATACCGATCAAAACTGGCCGTCATGAACTGGCCTTGGTGCATTGGCTGTTGTCAGGAGGAGTCCGGATGATGCTCTATGAAGCAGCACATTCTTGATGATGCACATGTTTCTAAGCCAAATGGCACCTTCAAGTCAGGGTTCGAACAAAACCCTACAACGAACGTCGTGGCGTTGCAGTCAAGCGTTTTCAAGCAAGCAATTGATCGGGACCACCTGAGAACAGGCCTCATACTCCGCGCAAGATGCATACTTCTAAGGAGGTCCAGGCTGCCCATGCTCGTATTGCGGTTCTGACAGCACACCTTGCAAGCGGCCATGCCGGAAGTAATGACATACTCAAAGTGTCGGTGAGGAAGTCTTCGCTTACGCCTGCTGTGACATCGACCAATGCAGCAAATGCAACATTAACTTGTGTTCAGGATTGCGCCGCGCCGACCTTCGCCAGGCCTGTGGCAGTAGGAACTCGCTTTGGACGTCCTGCTGCGCATGTAAGTTGTGATCCAACTCTGCGAACTTCTACGGATCGGATGGATCAGTTTGTGCACGATATCAATCTGTTTGATTACTTTACAGGAAGGACCAACACGTTCTCAGGTCAAGCCGCTGACTCTTGCTCGTCTTCATGGGCCCGTTTATCAGCCAACTAAACCTGGATCCTATACAAGCTACGCTGAGCGGGCATCCGCCGCTCCCCGCTTCGCCAGACCGCAAGCAGTTGAAATCAAGCCAGAGATCATCCCTCAAGATAGCATGGAGCTACAGGTGGGCTTATCTGCTGTACTCTGTAGCTGCACATTGTCAGGCAGCTGCTAATCGCTTCAGTTTCTCTGCAGGTAAACATTGTGGAGTCAAGAACCGGGTACCAAATGGAAATGGCATTGCCAGGAATTGCTGCAAGTGAGCTGTTTTACAGTGACTGGTCTGCTGAGCCAAAGCTTTGCTGACATTCATCCTGACAATCAATTGACATTGCAGATGAAGTCAGGCTTGAGCTGCATGGGACTGATCTAGTCATCACAGGCAGACAAGCTATGTCTGGTATGTCAAATGCTTTTGCACAGCATTCCTTGCTTTGCTCTGCTTGTTTGTGTGACAGACCTGGCATGTGCTTGCAGGCAAAAGGATGGGTGTCAGAGGTCTGGCTTCTGGCATCTTCAAGGCTACAAGCAAGCTTCCAGGGGATGTTGACACTACCAGCGTGCGTGCAGATCTTGTCAATGGTCTGCTGCGCATCAAAGCTCGCAAGCAAACCCACAGCTGACTGCAAGTCACCTGTTTGCAATGCTGGCATGTAGACGAGGACCACCAGCTTGTACCACTAATGTACAGTAGCTGTAATTGCATGCAGGATCTGCAGGGCGCATTGCTCTGCAGCAGCATGCAAACAATTTCTGTTAAATACATTGTGACTTTTTGGCAGTACAGAAGCTGCCCAACGTGTATTATGCCTCAGTATGTGTGGTGTGTTGCTGCAACGTCACTATGTAGACGTCAGCACCTTCACTTATCTTCTCCCACAATGGATTATGCCTTGTTGTAAACACAGCTTACTTGTCATGACGGTGCAAGAGCGCGAATGTTCCAAAATTTCACTAAATGCAGATTACCAGGTATGCTGTGTTACTCGTATGCTGGGCATGCAATGCGTCCATGATGTGAACATTTGCTGCCATGCTTTGGCTGAGGCAACTCCCTGTATATAATTGTCTTGCGATTGTGCGAGCTACTGCTTTCACCACAGCAAGGTGTGCCCAAGCCACACTTCATACAATGAGATGTTCTGCATGTTTGTAAGGACCCTGTCATGTCACAAAGCAGGTCTTTCAGTTGTGCACACGTTTAATCACACTCAAATGCTGCTGGATTTCTGACCATTCAAGAGCGATGTCAGTCTTCTCGTACTACTCAAGTTCAAACGTAAAAGGACAAACCAAAATGCTACTGAACACTCAGAATGGGCAGTTCAGACAGAATGTGCGAAAATATCCCTCAAACGCAGTATGCTGCAAGTGCAAGACCAACTTATTGTTTGGCTGCGAAGTGCATTGCATTATGCCATAGAGGCTGGACTGTGTCCTGTCCCATATGCTCTCAATAGGCTTGTAAAATGTGGTTGTTTTGCATATGCATGCGTGATATCTTTTTTGGTGGAGACTGTCTACTTCTTGATGAAGCTCTCAAGGTATTCGACCTCCTTGGGGCTACCCACAAAGAGGGGTACCCTCTGATGAACCTTCTCTGGGCAGATGTCCAACACACGCTCTTGTCCTGTTGAGCCCACGCCACCAGCCTGCACATCGTTTTGAAATCATTTTGAAATCAGTTACAGTGGTCATTTGATGCAGACGAGAATGGCAAGCCATAACATATCACAAGATGTGTAGCTGCAGACAGTTCATGTACTTGTATTCCACAGAGGAGATCAGAAGGTTGTGTTCTTTAGCAACCAGCCTCTGGCAGATGCAGCCTGCCAAATAAGAAAATGCAAATGCAGGATGGGACTCTGCTAGTTTCATGAGACCTCTGGTGTCATAAAATTGAAGGGCAAAGGTCAAATGGTCAAGGCGCCAAACGCAGATGCAACCTGTGCTGTTGTACTGTACTTGGCTCTGCATCAGAAGCAAATGGAAGCACGACGCCCAGCAGATCTGAGCTGCTTGGCTGCGCAAACAAAGCAAATCAAAGCAAGATAACCACAAGACCTGTGAAGGTCTATAAACAACATGATTACGACCCGACTCAGGCACTTTACCAAGCTCTGCAAGTTAGTGTGTCCTTGGGAAAGTGTATCTGTATCCAATCTGTCAAGGTAACAACATGATGAGGAGAGGCCGACCTGCTCCATGATGTAGCTCATGGGTGCGCACTCATACAGCAGCCTGAGCTTGCCAGTCTTGTTGGTTTTGTCTGCTGGGTAGCCGTAGATGCCTCCGTACAGCATGGTCCTGTGGAAGTCCCCTACCAGTGACCCAATGTACCTGCACATCACCAGCTCCTTTCAATCCCAAAACGTCTACTTCAGTCCCCAAATGTCATCCCTACACTGGAAATCTAAATTCAGAAACGCCTGGGGACAGCCAAAACGCGTTTGTACATTGAGGGATGTTGTAGGCATCAGTGAACTGGGACTTGTTAGGCTGATCAAGGCAATAAAGCGCATGCAGCGAACTTTTGGTGCCACATGTACTTGTTGTGTATACGTTTCAACTAGGTCTGCGACGCCTGCGCAGAAACTGAGTCCAGAGCTAAGGCTTGGCTGTGCCTCCATCAAGAGACAGCTGGTTCTGCAATTCTGTAGATTCTCAGAGCTTGAAACATGGAAATATAGCTGTCCAAAAAATCCCCAGCAGCACAGAGTCCTGTTCATGTAGCAGGGCACAATGAGTCAAAGGGCAGCTAATGCACAATGTGGGACTTTGCTACAACAGTTCACACAACCGCCCCTGGCAATGGCCCAACTTGCGGTGAGCTTTTATTCACACACTTTGACTGGAGAAACCCAGTGCTACTCAGGCAGCCAGGTTGAGCTTGTTGTTGCTGAGTGACATCATTGCAGGCAGCATGCAAGTTTCGATACAATTTTTTGTTACGAGTTCAGTGTGTGTCGACTGTGGATACTGAGTATGTGACATCTGCAGTATCTGGAAGGCAAGTCTGGAAGTATGGGAGCGTGCCTGGCAGAGTAGGGCTTGCCACCATGCTTCTCAGGGTCTTTCAGGCTCATCATGTAGTCCTGCAGGCCCTTCTCCCAGCCTGCGTAGTTGCCCTCATTGAAGGCATAGATCTTGCCTGAGTCTGGTACCTGCAAGGCCACAGATGTCACTCAATCGTTAATAATAATAATCCATGATAATGATGATGATGATGATGATAACGATAATGATAACGATAACGATGACGATAACAATAATAGTAATAGTAATAGTAATAATAACAACAACAAAAAAATCGCTAGGTATGTGGAAGACAAGTCTTGTCTCTCCAAAGCTGTCTGTCTTGCACACCTCTGCAAATCATTCATGCATGCACCAAAACCCATGTCTTCCTGTAGGGGCAGACCCAACTGACTGCCAGCTGTGTTGCAAGCATGCTGTCAGGCGTCTCTCTGCAATGCAAGACTTGCTTCTAGGCCTGTCAGCCAATCGCTGAAGGCAGGTGGAAGCTGCTTTGGTCTTGATCTAGGTTGTGATTATGTCATCATCATCATGCATTGCTTGCAGCCAGTCTGATACGCAAAAGAGAGACAAGCTTGATGCAGACAGCAGTTTGCTGCTGCAGCATGAGCATACCCACTCTTTCAGCAGATGTCGAGAATGGTGAAGACATTCAAGATTGTGGACCATTTTGCTAAGAAAGGCCATGTAACTATCTTGGCAAGGGTGTTGCAAAGAAAAGAAAAGAAAAAGAAAAGCCTACGCTTTTCAGCGTCAATTTACTGAGGAACCAAGTCTTACACCGGACTGCCCAGTGGGTGTTGCAAACATCCACAAGCGCCTTCAGTCTGTTTCAATGCATGTGACTTGGTTTGTCTACAGGCCATCCAGGAGCAGACAGAGCTGGGCTCTGCTTAATGTGAGCATGAAGCTGTGACTGAGTGTTCATCATTTGTGGTCAACATGCAAACACGACTAATGTACTGAAACTTGTAAAAGAAGTTTGGTTCTTGCCACTCTTTGTCAGGCAGAAACAAAAGCACACCCGCAGAACAAATTTGCATATCGGTCGTGGCCCCAAGAGTCCAGAGGGCACGGAAGCCTTCACAGAAGGCTGTTGAGCACAAAGTCTCTGTGAAGGCTTGTGTGCCCTCTGGATTCTTGGGGCCACGACCGATATGCAAATTCGTTCTGCGAGTGTGCTTTTGTTTCTGCCTGACGAAGAGCGACAAGAACCAAAATTACTTTGACAAGTTTCAGTACATCAGTAGTGTTCGCATGTTGACTACCGATGATGAACACTCATTCACTTGTGTACACGGCTGTGTATAGCTTGCAGTCGCATCTTTAGCTAGCTGACTCATCTTGTTGCCACACAAAATCTCAAACGCCTAGTCATGTCTGCTGAGTCATGCTTGCTGCCTCGGGTTGTAATAGGGAGTGAGACATGCCATGTCGCAGTAGACCATACCTTGACGGTGTCATGTGACAAGATGCCAATGATCATACCTTGAAATTGTCATGTGTTAGGATGATCATACCTTGACATTGCCATGTAACAGGATGTTCACACCTTGACATTGCCATGTGCCAGGATGAACATACCTTGACATTGTCATGCGACAGGATGAATTCTCCAACCAAGGGGTCCAGGGTGAATCCATACACTCCCTTGCCGGTGGTGAGGACAAAGATGGTGGAGCTGGAGTACAAGCAGTAGCCGGCAGTCAACAGTGCTGACCCTGCACATGAGCACACACATGGTTGATAGCTGCAGTACATTGGTGATTCGGTGCTTTGTCGTTGACTGCCTTGAACAGCTAGTGCTTAATGTATGGTGTTGTCCCAGTTATTGCCTGTTGGCTCCCCTGACCTGGCAAGAACAATCAGCTGGAACGCCTGTAAATTATTATTATTATTACTCCCCTGATGAGTCCTAGAGACAGGAAGGGTAATTTGATTGGGTGATTGGGTTTCACTGTCACATAAACATCAGTTGATCAGATTGCAGTCAGGTGATGCCCAGACTTGTGATTTGTGCATGTACAGGGAAAGACCTGGATGCTATGCTGCCTTGACATCATGCGTCATATGATGCCTGGATGCTATGTGTTGCTCACTTGGGTACAATGTGGCAGTCAAAAGACGTTCAGAGAAAGACATTGGCGGCAGATGTTACAAGTCTGCTGGAGGGTTCTTGTATAGCATGGCTGTACATTACGAGCCCTCAAGCAGTCTCGTGACATCTGCCGATTGTGTCTCTCTCTGAATGCCTTTGAGAGTCCATTGTACCCAGCTGAGCAACACATAGCATGCAGGCATCATGCACTTCAGGCACTCAAATGCATGTCAGAAAATGATGCCATGGACAAATGTCACAAAACTTTGGGGTGTTTGTGTCCAGCATGTCCAGTCATTATGGCAATGACACTGTTGCATAGCCACAGGGTGGGGCTCAGACTTTACTGTAGACTGTAGCGTGAGTACATACAGGGCTACACCAAGTTGACAATGCTGATGCCACTGACTGTGTTGCTGAAGAAGAACACTCCCTTTGACTGGAGTACCCAGGTTTGAGCAGGTTGGTTCATGTGCAGCACTTGTATCTTTAAGGAAGGTTGGAATACGATCACCCATGCCGACAAACACATACGCTGCATGTTGTGTCTGCAAAGAGCATGTTGTGCTTGAAGTGAGCATGCATGTTTCTCAATGAAACAAATCTGCATCTTCCCTAGCACAACCAAAGCTTCACTAAGCGGGCTCAGCTCTTAGCAGGCTGGGGCATACGCAGCGGGCACTTACACATCATGTGGTGTGACAGAAACTCATCAGCAGTTACACGGTAACAGGAGCTAGAGCAAAAGGGCGTTTACCTGCCTGTAAGCAACATCACAGACAGACGTGACGTCAGACTCATGAGCTTAAGCAAAAGAGCACATGCCTGCGTGTATGCGACATCACGGACAGACATGAACTCAGAGTCATGAAGGAAACTGACCAGGCTGGCATGTGTTCAACAAGCAGTTCTCCATCATCTTGTTTGGGTCATCCATGTCATCCAGTTTGCATTCCTCACTGGGAGCATACACACCAAAGATGGAGCCTGTGCTGATGCCTGCATCAATGTTGGAAGATCCATCCAGAGGGTCAAAAACCACCACGTAGTTTCCACTGTAGGTCTCCTCAACCGCCACAGGCTCATCCTCTTCTTCACTGGCAATCACCCCCTGTGCAGCCAAGCAGATCAGCGATTCAGTATGAGTCATACATGAGGTGATGATGCCGAGGTGATGATACATTGATAGTTGCTTATAATTGATTATCCTTTTTGATATGAGCCTGCTCTAATGCCGGTGATGTATCCTCCGCTCCACTGGGGATCATTTTCTGTCTGCAGAAAAAAAACAGCAACATCTGTGTATTGATGATTTGTGACAGTCTCACAAGACTCACAAAGCTGCATGCTCAGGATTCCCATGCTACTAGTTTTGCATTCTGCATCACCACAGCTACCTTACTGTATGCAGGTGTATCAAAAGGTTGCTGGTGTGTTGCAATGATTGTCTTGAAGATGAATGCAGGGCTGCTACAGCATGTTGACCACACGCTGGCGCTCGTCACAGAGGTGTTGAAAATTTCACAGTCAAGCTGTGCATCCTGTGGTGGGACGCTAAAGAGGGCGATGCTGATGACCAGGTGCAGCTGTTTGTTTGCTTTGATAGTCCCATTAGGGCAGCAGTGTTCTCAGAATGTATACCCGCGTGTGTTCAGTTGCTTGCCTCGGACTCTTTGCGTTCCACAGTTTGCTATATAGTTTACCCAATTCATCTTTGTTCTGCTAGGCAGCATCACTTGCAAATCAGCAACTGCAACGCTACTGCCCGCCCATGCTGCCAATTGAGCAGGTGGCTGACTCTTTGTCAAAGCATGAAACTGTCTCTGCAGGACTCAATCCAGTGTGCTTGGCGCAAAAGTCAGATCTGCTGGGAACTCACCGTTCTCCCTGAGGCTCTCAAGCAGTTTGAGAACACCTCATTGGAGACAATGTCAAGCTTCTTTTGGTCCTCCCCAGAAATGTTTTGCTCTCCAGCAAGACCTGTCAAGTTGGAGATGCCAGCCCTGTTCACCATGGATGCTATCTGTTTGCATGCAACAGCGATCGATGACAGCACAACCGCCAGCTCATTGTCGATTCTGCCCTCCTGCTCTTCCTGTCAGCGCATGAACTGCGGTTAGAATCAGCAGGATGTCTAACAACATATATCACATGACTTGCTTGTCAGCCTTGGTGTAAAAAGGAAATCGATTGCATCAGGTTTGCTGCTGGGCATTGGCCTTACTTTAAGCAGCCACAAAGTCAGAGTCTGAAGTGAGAACTCGCTTGTGTCTTTCTTGGGAGGAGACTTAGTTGCTGCTTCCTGGGTGGCTACGGCCTGCGAACAGATAGACGTTGCATCAACCGTTCATTGATGTGCTGACTTTCCAGCCTCCCAAGAGCAGGCGAGAGTCACGCGGCCTGCGCTGTGATACACAGCGTCTACCTGAGCTCGCGTCAGACGGGCAACGGCGGTCTGCTGGCGCCTTGCGCGGCATGTGCTTCCCAAGCACTGCATACACGGAACGATGACATGAACGAAACTGAGGCGACATTTTAGTCAGCGAGCAAAGATCAGCTAGGATCTCAGCTCACCTTAACGGTCGAGATCCTTGCCGGTACAAACGGAGCGAACGATGGCGCTACTGCGTGGGCTTTCATCAGTGAAGCCCCACATCGAACTTGCATGGCTCCCTGCATTTTTGCTGTCCTGACGGTGCTGCAAACAAGATAAGAGACCTCGGCAAACTTGCAGTGGCACTGCAAACCTATCATGATGGTGACCCTACGCAACTTGAGCAAAGCACGCATGTCGTAATGCGCGCTGACTTTGACTACACCGACCAGTGGGCTCATGCAAGTCGCTGTCAAGTCGCCAGTAGAAGACGCGCGAGTAAGCGTGCTGTGTAGACAAGTCCGCCTTCGCGACAAGACCACGAGTTCAACAGCGCCCCGCATGCTGCCATAGCTTGAGACCGCTATGGTGTTCTCCGGCGCAGTCAAGCTTGGCGACTTGAACGACTTCATTGCGCCTTCGCAAGCATGTGTCGTCAATCTAGCACCCAAAACCAAGCTTGATGCCATAGAAGTTCAGGTGTTCGCTCCAGGCCTGTCAGTGATCCGCTACTACGGTACACTGCATAGCGTTGCTGTACAACTTCCTACAGGCTGACGACCTTCATCGCCTGCAGGTGGATGCAGTGCAATTGCCACCTACCAAGAAAGACCCCAAGGGCTTTCAGCAAACTCAACTATCTGGCGATGCTGTCAAAGTCAGCTTGCAAGACTGTCTAGCCTGCAGTGGCTGTGTGACCTCTGCAGAGACGGTGCTGCTTGAGCACCAGAGCACTGGCGAGCTTCTGTCTGCCCTCCAGTCCAACAAAACTGTCATTGTGTCAGTATCTCCACAGTCAAGATCCTCTCTAGGAGTGCTGCACCAGCTCTCTCCCTCTGAGACAGCAGGCAAACTTGTTCATTTTTTGAAGAGTGTGGGTGTAAGTGTGGTCCTGGACACCACAAGCAGCAGAGACATAGCTCTGTTGGAAGCAGCTCAGGAGTTCATAGCCAGATACACAGCAAAACATACGGAACATGCTGAAGCAGCATCATCAGGTCTATACCATTCCCTGTGCAGCTCACATTTTGAATCACTTCTGCTGCAACATCTGCATGTCGTCTTTACTGGCTGAAAACACTCAACTGCGCATGTAGTGCTTGTACCAATGTACAGTTTTGTGAAGACCCTGCAGCTGCTTCTGACCCAAAGCCATTGTTGCTGTGAAGGTGTTGCTGCCTCACTGAATCTTGATCAAGATGAACGGCAGCATAGCCATGCTCAGGCAGGACCTAGCAACGCTTCAGACAGACAACCAAATGGACGTGCATCAAATGATGTGTCACCTTCTCAACTTCATCGCGGGTCAGCCAATGGAGCTGAGCAAGAAGCTGGGCCTTTGCCAATGCTGGCATCTGCATGTCCTGGCTGGGTGTGTTATGCAGAAAAGACACACGGCAGCTATATTCTGCCATACATCAGCACAACCAGAAGCCCACAGGTACGCTTAGCATAAACAAGAACTAAGCCCCCAAGTTTTGCCATGGCTTCTGAGCTAAGTACTGTGGTGCAACAACGCGCCTGTGTTGCACATCCTGACCCATTGTCATGCATGGCTGTTTGGCTCTCCCTGTCACTCTGGAACAGATGTGTCTAGGTTTGTGCAATGCAATAACACAAGCAGGCTGTGATGGGCGCTATATGTTTTGCGGTGGTGCATGACCCCCCAAGACCCATTCATTTGTCACACAGGTGTTCTAGCATTGTACCAGGTGTGTTTGAAATCTGTTTCCAGCAATAACATACATTATTGCAGGATCACATCAAAGTTCTGCACTCAAGGTGTGTGTGCAGCCATGCAAGCTGCCTGTGATTCAGACCAGATTACTGAGGAGTAAACAGATAAAAGGTGATTGAATGTTCCAAATCTCATCAATGTGTCTCCGTCCGATGAGGGGACCATGACGCATGCAGGCTGTGATGGGCACCCTGGTGAAGCGCTTCCTTGGGCACCAAATGGGCCTGCAGCCTGAAGCCATCTACCATTGTGCAGTCATGCCTTGTTATGACAAGAAGCTAGAAGGCTCAAGGGAGGACTTCTGCATTCCTGGTAACGCTCATTGTAATCAATCAATCAATCACTTCACATTTTCTGTTTTTAGGATTCATCAGGGGAGTCACCAGATAGTAACTGGGGAAACAACAGACAGTAAGCTCTCAATGTTCAAGGCGTTTGACAATAGAGCACCCAAGAAATTGCTAGAGTGATGCTGTAATGAACGAGGGCGCTAGTGGCTGATTCTGCTTGCCAAGGCCCAGACAGTACATGACATGTGCAACTTGGCTTTGATGATAACGCATGCATGGGGTGGAAAGCAGTGCCCTGGACATGTGTTTCTGGTATATTCCATGGGGCAGTTGACCTCTCTTAGCTCCTTGAGGTACGGCATTGCCGTGCCGGCGTTCAGTTGGAACGGCTCCTGTTTGCCCTATTTGCTGCGGCATGAATCCAGCAAACCCCTCCCCTTGCAGGAGAGGGGTGGCAAGCATTACTACTCTGAACCTTACTTGACTTGCAATCATGAGTTCATACCAGTGGCAGCAGCATTTGGCCAGCTCCAATCCATTTTGCCTGCTCAGCAAGTGTTGATGCCAGCAGCCAAGAAGTTGAGCTGATGTTGTGCGTGCTGCAGGCACCAGTGTACCTGAGGTTGACTCAGTGCTGACAACATCTGAGGTGCAACAGCTGATTGAGCAGCAGGGTGTGACTTTTGCTGACTTGCCCTGTGCCCCTCTGGGGTCTCTGCTTGGCCCTGGTTGTACTGACGATCAGCTCCATAAAGTGCATGGGGGCTCAGGTATGCTGCGTACATCTCAAAGGCTTGCTGCTGTTGCCACTCTACCCTGAGCTGTAACTTGATGGACTCACTGCAAACCAACTGACTGGTCAGGGTCATGTATCAGTGAACATGTCTGTGGTTGCCTGACAAAATAGCTAAAAGTACTGCTGCTGAAACACCTGTACGTCTACATCTGCTGTGATAGCTGCAGCACATGGTTGTCTATCCCTTGCAGATGGTGTGCACGTTATGATGCATCTTTTTGGTCTGTGTTCAGAGTGTGTTGACCATGCAACAACAACCACAGGGAATTATTGAACAGGCACTTGATCCATTTGGGCCATGTCAAACACAATACCTGTTGAGACCATTGATGACAGTCTATTTGACTCTGGTCAACGCAGGTGGCTATCTGGAGTTTATCTTTAGGACAGCTGCACAGCAGCTCTTCCACAGGCAGCTGCCCCCAGGTCCTCTCCCAATGAAGACTCTTCGCAATGCTGACTTCACAGAGATCAGCCTGGATGTGGAAGGGCGCACCGTGCTGCGCTTTGCAGCAGCTTACGGCTTCCGCAACATTCAAACTCTGGTCAGGAAGATCAAGAGGAAAGCTTGTGAGTATGACTATGTGGAGGTGATGGCGTGTCCCTCGGGGTGCCTCAATGGGGGAGGGCAGATCAAGGCGCATCAAGGGCAGACATCACAGCAGCTGCTTGATGAGCTGGATCATCACTACCATGCTGCTGAGTTGGTCGAGAGGCATCCTAGTGAAAATGCAATAGTGCCTTTGGTGTACAAGCAGTTTGTAGGTGGCAACGTGTATGATGCTGCAGCTAGGGATCGCTTGCACACCAGCTATCACCACCGTGAGAAGTCTGTGTCAGCTATGATTGGTGATTGGTAGATGTTGCGATTTGTGACTTTGTTGTCAAATGGGTGGTATGTTGGTGATGTTTGCAGGTTTTGTTTGTATCATCTGTGGTGAAAGTGCGCTTGTTGCAAGACTGTGTGTTGCAACAAGCCTTTTGCACAAATTTTGCTGGTGCTCAATGTCAGCATTGTCCTGCTGCCACTTAGTCCTCATTCAATAATCCTATGACATGACATGCCTTCCGCTCCACAGTCACAGACAAGCTCTGAAGACCTGTTTTCACTTTACACAGTTCAGCTGCTTTCTGGCTGCACAATAACAATGCAACCAAGATACACACTTCTGGATGCACACATCTTGCGCCATTTGTGTGGTCACCTATGTTTTACATGTTTGAGCCTTGAGAGGAAATCCTTGGGGCAAAGCTCTTTGGAGGGAAAAATGTCATGCAAGGGCATGACTGCCCGCTTCAAATGCGGGGCAATTTCTGGCAACTCATCAAGCTCAAGCGATTCAATTGTTCACACCTCAAACAGGCACATTTCGAGCTGACTAGGTTGCGCTGTATGTTGCCCTCCCAGTTTTCTGTTCCAGCTACTGCTCAAAGAGCCCATCAATAGCCTGTCAAGCATGCTGTGCTGAATGCTGTTCACCCTTCAGCACAGAAAATGGTCCCCACAGAGTTGTGCCTCTGATATCAGTGAGGCTGCTTGCAGAGCATGGCATTTCCATTGATTGCTTGCAATGCTTTGCATGGGAACAGGTGGTTGCACACTCTACCCAAGCCTGATCAATACTGCATTGGCACCTCAGGTGTGACTTTGCAAACATTGCAAGCTTGCTATGTGAAGCACCATACACAGTAGCCAAACTGCTGCCCATGGTGGCACAGTGTCCTTGCATGTGTAACTGGATTGTCTTGACAGCACAACACACGATTTTGAAAGCAAAGGGCAAAGTACCTTGCCAGCAGAACAGCCATGGACTGCCTGATTTGAGACAGAAAGATAGTCACTGCCATTCTACAAAGCCGCTGAAATACATCTGCAGATACTGGTCATACTGTTTTACGCACATGGCTGACAGGGCGTGACCATAGGTTCTGCCATGACCTTGTAAACTCTGCAGACAACAAACATACTCTGTAGCACCACAACAAGAATATATGTGCAACTTGCACACAAGGTAGACCTGAAAGCAAGGCTGTAAGTAATACCTGCTTTGGCCTGACGTAGCCGCTCCTCGTCACGATCTTGTTGTGAGATCAGCATCACACGACGGGCTATGCTTTTGTTGCTTGATATCACATCTGCGCAGCATACTTCTGCATGAGAAGCAAACATGTTATGCTTAAAGGTAATAGCTGGCACAACAAACCCTGCCAATGACTTGAAAAGACCAAGCAGAGGCTACAGTCACCCCAACCCATGCAGCATAGAACCAGACAAGATAGACTAGGACCAGACATGATAGACAGCAGGATGTCATTGCATGCTGCAACATTGTACCTGAAGCAACATAGCATGGAATGCACACTGGTGAAGCTTGCAAGGCAGCTTTTGCAGGGGACATGATCCACAACCTGCAATCCCATGCATCAAGATTGCAGGGGGGAAGCATGTTGTTGCAGAACTTACTGGGTAGGGGGCACTCAACTTCATAAACGCCTGGTTTCAGTACAGGTGAGCTGGGCGTTACAGCAAAGCCTTCATGATCAGTGATCATACCATCTGCCCAGCGGAGTTTGACCCTATCCAGCACTTCCTTGCTTGGAGTGCCTACTCTAAACTTCAACTCCTCTGAACCACGTCTGATGAAGATTGCGTGACTGGAGTCGACAAAATCCTACAGACAGCTTCTTCACCTTGACCATGAGCATAAGCCTGGGAGATTTGTGTTTATGTGAATAGGAGTGCTTGAACAGCCTTTGCAGCTGCAGGCTTTTCACCTCGGATAAAAGTAGAAGTGGTGCTTCTGCTTCAACGTTGCTTTGTGGCATCATCACAACAACAAGCCCAATTTGTACGTCACGAACTGAGCTTCTGGGGTACTGTTGAGCCCCTGCTCGTAAACTTTGAGAGGCTTGCTCGGGAGCTACCTAGCTACCTTCAGGGACAGCTAAACCGCCTCAGGGAGTGCTCGTTGCACGCTGCTTTGACTTCCAACAGAGATGAAAAGCTGTTTTTCAAGTCTCGAGCGAAGTTTGTCTCTGTGAAGTGGCTCTGTGAATTGCAAGTCTGGCCGGAGAAATTGTTGCAGCAAAGACAAGTGGAGAAATTTTCGCAAAGTTGACAGCACAAATGAGCCCCTCTTGGCACGCGGCGGAGACGCGACTAGAAACGTTCGTTATGCTGGACAGCGGCACCCGTTCTTTGTGTTGTAGAAGTTAGTCATACCAAATCGCTGGCGTAAAGGCACGAGCCTGCACGTGCGACAGTGCGCAGCATGATCTTCACTGCAGACTCAATCTTACCCGCAAGAACGACCGCATCCTGGCACCGTGCGCTGACACTAGCAAGTCTTTGACTTACTACCCGCATCATCTGTCGCAATACGCTTGTCATCAATGATGTTGCGCAGTGCAGGGCTTATGTTGCTTGCTACAATAGCACAGACACCATGAAGTCATTTTTCGCACAGCCTGATCATATCGGGGTTTTCCACTACGTAGCAGACTGTCTAGATTTCATGATGATTTGAACATGATTGCCATGATTGGCACAAGCGATCGGCTGTCATTCATTCATTCATTATTCATTAGATTTTAAGGTCTTGGGGCCAACCATGACCATTGGACCAGTAGTCTGAAAATGTCAAACAGAATATCCAATTGTTCTAAGTACTAATGAAAACATGATGTTCACACCTGACACACTCTAAGCTAAAACTAAAGGCTATGTCCAGTTTGTGTTGCAACCAGTGTGTTCCTATGTTCAAAACATTCCCTCAAAAACCTAGCTATAGCTTTAGGATCATGTAGAGTAAAAAAGGAAGACAGTGTGGGGGCTGGGCCCCAAAAAATGTTTGTAAACTTGTTCCTGATGGCACAATATGCCGGACAATCAAACACAAAATGATGTTCATCCTCTGCTGAACCAGAGGCGCAGAAAATACAATAAAGTTGTTCTCTAGGCACCTGCTGTGCCAATGGTAAAAGCCTACCAGTGTCTACATGAAGACCATGACATCCACATCTAAATCTGCTGATGAGTTTTCGGCTCTTGTGAAGCCCTTGATTGGCTGGCAGAAACTTGTAAAATCCTTCTTCTTCTTCTTCTTGACTTTTCCTGCAGAGCTGGTAGCTCACAATGCGTCTACTACCTTAGCCGTGTCCGCCAACACAACTGGTAGTCTCGGTAATTTGTGCTCAAGCCAAGCAGGCATTCTGAGCCTGCTTCAAGGCGCGGCAGGAAATCAGAGCGCTGCCAACGCCGCTACTGTAGCCAGCTTGAACGTCACGATCCCCACCAATTTGAGCAACTCTATTGCCACTCAGCAAATTGCACAGGTGCGCGTAAGCCAGCATTGACATTAAGCAATTGTCTGTCGATTGCCTGCACTGTGCCTCTTGCTGTGTGCTCATTCCACACCAAAGGAAAGAAGACACTTGCATGCGTGCATGCACCTCAATTGCAGTCGGGTTGCACTGGCATATGTATACCCGTCCAGAGTCCTTACTCGTCATCATTCGAATCATCTATGTTGCGGACACAGATTGCCTGGGAGTACATCTACTCATACCCGCTGCCCGTCTTGGCCCATACCGTAGCAAGCCTGAGCGGCAACGGCACCGCCGTCAACACCTTCTACAGCAAAAGCAACCATTTGTCGGTCCCAGCCGATAACAGTCTGACGCCAAACCACGACACCATATACAGCCAGGCCGAGCTCGACCTCTCACAGGTGATGATCATGAGCTCGAAAGCTACATATGCATGCTGTACAGCAGCAGTCAAAAGTCTGCATCCAAACATTTGATTTGCTGTACATTGCAGCATTCCTTTGCATCCCCAACTGCCTTGGTATCATGAGTCAGCTCATCACTGGGGATTACGTGATCAAGTTTGAAAGGAATAGCTTTAGAGTTCAGCTGTCAGCGAGGGGTATAGCAATCTGCTTTGCCTCGGCGCAGGTAAGGGGAGGTAAGTGGAGTTGTGGATTGTCTTTCTCTTTGTCTTTGTCTGCCGTCTAAGTCAAAGTCAAAAAGTCAAATAGCAACTACTCTGGCAAATTTTTGAGCACTTGCAAGTGATTGCAGGGGCTTGCTGGTTGCACAAGCTTTGCTTCGAGTGACAGCAAAGCTTGCTCAACAAGCGAACTCCTTGTCTTTTGTGAAAATGCTCTGGCTAACAGCACACTGCGTTGCTTCACAAACTGGATACTACAAAAGAAAGCTGGCCTGTTTTCACATACA
>JAABUK010002657.1_pt1 | contig 31780 bp, 42 predicted proteins | sample 5559141 | NCBI WGS metagenome assembly JAABUK01 (sample SAMN10711869, study PRJNA513367) | rock metagenome | isolation source: Antarctica rocks | place: Antarctica: Victoria Land, Pudding Butte nord | collected 2016-01-03 | reverse complement strand
GCTGCTCAAGCAACTGTGCATGTGGCTTTGCTAGCTGCACACTTGCTGCCTGCACATTTGCTGCCAAGGTACAAAGCAACCCACCTGGGGTCGGTGTGGGTGACTTGGGTGCAGGTGAGCCTGGACCAGGGCTTTCTGGGCCCTTGGGGGAAGGAGAGTATCCTGCAGTGAGAGAACAAGGTGAGCAACTGCACTACGTCCTGTGTGTATCATGTGCGTGTGTTGCTGCTCAAGCAACTGTGCATGTGGCTTTGCTAGCTGCACACTTGCTGCCTGCACATTTGCTGCCAAGGTACAAAGCAACCCACCTGGGGTCGGTGTGGGTGACTTGGGTGCAGGTGAGCCTGGACCGGGGCTTTCTGGGCCCTTGGGGGAAGGAGAGTATCCTGCAGTGAGAGAACAAGGTGAGCAACTGCGCTGCGTCCTGTGCATCTCATGTGTTGCTGCTCAAGCAGCTGTGCAGGTGGCTTTGCTGGCTGCACATTTGCTGGCTGCACATTTGCTGCCAAGGTACAAAGCAACCCACCTGGGGTCGATGTGGGTGCAGGTGAGCCTGGACCAGGGCTTTCAAGGCCCTTGGGGGAAGGAGAGTATCCTGCAGTGAGAGAACAAGGTGAGCAACTGCACTGCGTCCTGTGCATCTCATGTGTTGCTGCTTATGCAGCTGTGCAGGTTACTTTGGTGGCTGCACAGTTGCTGGCTGCGCACTTGCTGGCATGATCAGCCTTGTTGCAGCTGTGCAGGTGGCACACATGCCTTGTCACAGCAGCTGCAGATATACACTTGGGACCTTTTGTGAATCCCAGCTTTGTACGGTTTGGCATGCTGTTGGCTGTTGGGTTGCTCAAATATGCATTTGGATCTGGCGATTGGAATGCTGGCGGGGATTTGTATGAGTCTCCAGGGGAACCTGGACCCATGCCTGGGGACTGCTGGTAACCTCCACCTGGGGACTTGTATGAGCCTCCAGGGGATCCCGGGCCCATGCCTGGGGACTGCTGGTAACCTCCACCTGGGGACTTGTATGAGCCTCCAGGAGATGAAGGCCCTTTGCCTGGCGAGCTAGAGCCCCCTGGGCCACCTGAATGGCCTGAGCTGCCTCCACTGCTGCCACTGCTATCGCCACCACCAGCAGCAGCTGACCCGGAAGCAGCAGCACTGCCGCTAGCAGCAGCAGCAGCTGATGAAGCCGCAGCAGATTCTGAACCAGCTGCAGCAGCAGCTGAAGAAGCAGCTGCGGTGTTGCCACTGGCAGCAGCAGATGAGGCAGCAGCAGCGTCTTGGCTGGCGGCTGCAGCTGCAGATGCAGCAGCTGCGCTACCCTGGCCCTTGCTAGCTGCAGCTACAGCTGCTGCAGCAGAGGCAGCAGCGTTGTTGCTAGCAGCAGCAGCAGCAGAAGCAGCAGCGCTAGCAGCGCCACTGACATCAGGACCTGCAAGTTAACATATTCAGTTTGGAATTATGATGCAAGCATTGTGTTCATTGCAATCACAAGATTTTGACTTCACATTGGCAGACAAAAGCGGCCAATGCAAGAGAGCATCTGCTATGAGGCCAACATTAGGAAAGCTTGTCAGGTCTAGGTACACATGCATATACATGGCAGTATAGTTCCGAAGCTGGTGCTGCAAGTGGGAAGCTGTTGCTGGCATGCGTGCATTGCAGTAGCTGACCAGCTGAGCCAAGCCACAGAAAACAGCATTTGTGGCATACGCATGATGACGGCAACAAGGCAGAAGGCTTTCTGTACATCAACAGTCAACATTTCATACAAGCGGGAAGGTCTTTAAGGTTGCAAGTGGACAGTGACTCTAGGTCAGTGGCAAGGGCTTTAAAATAAACCCTGAAGCGCGATCGCGAGTGGCAAGGGCTTTGCAAGCTGAACTTACCTGATGGAGTTGGTGATTGGGTACTCGCTGCCGTTGGGGCATCCTCTGTATTGTCCTCTACAGATACACACATGGTGAGCTTTTGCCATCGGCAAGTGCTTTGGAGCAATGCCTGGTAGCCATGCCATGGCTAGCAGTGTTGTGGGATGTGAAGCAGTTGTCAACAGATCAAGTGTGATGGGCACAGGTAATAAGTTTGTGCTAGCGTGTCAGGGTGCATTTCATTCACCCTGTTACACCAAGCCTGGGGAAGGAATATTCAGCCTAACACCAATGAACAACAAGCATTTGCAAAGCAAACTACCATCTCAGAGCCCATGGCCAAACAGACAGATTGTGCCATAGAACAGATCAAAGACAACATCATGATGATGATATGAAGAAGGACTTGCCAGTTTGTGGTGGTGGAGAAGCTGCTGAGGCAGGGTTCGTCGGAGGAGGGCTGTCTGCATTAGCAGGTGTTGCTGGCGTAGCAGGGACTGCCTCAGGGGTGTTTCCTGTGGGAGCTGCCTCTGTTGGTGTGGACCGTGAAGGAGCTTGTTCTGTTGGTGCCGAAGGACCACCACCACCTGCACAATCAGTGACGATTGAAAGAACAAAATACATAGTCTGTGTGTACATATGTGATTGAGCCTTTTGCAAAACAGAGCATGCTGCAATTGCAAGCATGTTTTGAGTGATTAAGATGCTGGTTTCTGCAGCTGCTCTGTACAGGTATTGCATCCCAAGCTGGGGACCAAGATTAGGTTTACCCTTATCTCATCACAGCTTGACTAAACAAGCGTTCACACATCGTGGTGATACGTTACAAGGGTGAATGCAGGGCTGCTTGGTAAATGGAAAACACGACAGCATTTCCTTTGCTTCAAATTTGAAATCGACGCATCGATATTTTGAAATCAACGCATCGATAGCGCACAGTTTCAACACGGCATCCACGTACAACAAGCACTGCGCGTTCATACAAACTAAGCAAGGCACAGACCGGCGTCCGTGTTTTCCAAGGGCAAGCAAGGCACACGGCTGGCCCATGGAAACAGCACTACGCGATGACGCAGCGATGGAAGCAGTATTGTCAGAAAACTCCAGCGTATGCCAGCTTGTGCACAATTGTAATGACAGCCGCTGCTAGGTGACAACACACCTGAGGGGCCATCAAACTGAGACAGTCGCCGACGGAAAGGCAGGCGGTTCGCAAGATTAGCCAGATAGGCAGGCCGGCTGAGGGACTCTATTGAGCCTGCACCAACGGGTGCGGCTGAGTAACAACAGGGGGGAAATGACAGATTGACAGTGATGAAGCGATGTCCCGCAGCAATAGTTCGGCGTAGCCAGGCAAGGGGCTGAGGTTCTCGTCAGACGCATATATCTAAGCAGCATAGTGTACATTGGAACGCAAGGCTGTGTTGACTGCGACAGTCACAGTACCTTCGACCATTATTGAGCTTGCAAGTAGAACAAACACGAGCAGCTTGGTGGCCGGTATCATCGTCATGAGCCCGCAGCCGATCGGCGGTTGCCCACGGAAGAGGTGGTTTGCTGTGACGCAAGCTCGAGCTCAGACTTTGACAAGCACTAAGCGAGCAGCAGCACGAGCACCATTCCCATCTGTGCGCAAAGCTGCTCGCAAGTCAGCGCCTTTAGCTGCGTAGGCAGTTTATGTAGTACGTTACAGACATGTGAGAATTACTCATACCTCACATCGTCATTTCACGCGGTTTCTAGAGTGGCATTTGAGCATGTGTTCTCAGTAATCAGCTGTCACTCCACCTACCGTTTCCTTTCCCAGGTGAAGTTTTAGGCGATTATTGGATCAGACAACGCATCATTATCACGTTGCAATGTTCCTTTACTACCTTTCCATGCACTCTTGCTGCTTCAGCGCAAGGATTGCTCTACAGGCACAGGTCACCATCATAGCAAAGGGTGCTCGTCGATCAGTGACGCAACCTATAACTGCTGATGCAACTTGCCACGTTTCTCGCCGTATCACCTCTTAAGCGTTGCCTGAAGCATTTGACAGGTGTGGGGTCCAGAATTGGACGCAGTAGAAGCTGACCCAAGCCAATGTCTGATTTTCACTACCACCACCCAGCATTCACATGTGTTGTACGAGTCACAAGCTACATGAACTACCCAATTGCAAGCGAGGAGGGTAATCTGAGCAGGGTCGGATCCTAGATGTGACTGAAGCTAATTTAGCACTAATGTGACGGCATATATATATGGCTGACAGAGTTCTTTAAAGCACCAGCAGCATGGAAACATATAAGTGGTTGCCGCAGTTCCCAAATGAGCTTTTGTACATAACAAAGCAGAGTCAGCATCAAACATGGTATGTGAGCAGTACAGATGCTGGAACAGCAGATGACAGCATCCAATTTGGCATTTAAGTCAGTATGGCTCTGCTTGGCTGCGCTGGATGGCAACATATCAGACGAACATCTGAGAGCTCATTACGCTCCTGACAGTAACATAAAGGCTGCCCAGGTCATCAATCAATCAATCAATTCCGTCAGCATCTGTGCTGCCATTCTTGTTTTCCTCCAAGCCGTAGAAGTGTCGGTCATGCGCCAGAGACTGTGACGGGGATCTAAAGTACATGTAAGGGGTATATCGCAGGAAATTGGCCACCCTGGATGTGTAGATGTCAGCATACTTTTCAATCTGTCGGGTGAACTGAGATTTGTCATTCAAGCCAGCCCTTGAGAGGTAGCCCCAGTACCTGTTGAATGTCTGCCCATCCTGCTCTAGCATTGGACCTGCACCAGCTCACAGAAGTGTTGCTCCTGGTCTGGGTGAACAATACGTAACCTGAGGTAATGAAGTAACAACAAGTCCAGCTGTGCTGTCTCGCGTTGGCATTGCAGCCAAGTGCAAAGTGCCCTGCAACACCCTTGCAAGACACGGCATGAGTTCTGCACAATCTGCCAAACTGCTGATTCAATGTGCATCATGACAATCCTGTGCTGGATTCTGACTTAGCAGGGCATGTTGGCAATGACACCTTGTACTGGTGAAGACAGGTTCTTGGGTGTGGCCAGAACAGCCTGCAAGTTTCGGCCTGGAGAGCAGAAGCAACATTACTGTTATGCACTGATGCTGTCTTTGCATAGAGCGAATACAGTTACTAAATACCTATCAGGCTGTCAAGCTGATCAAGAACCATGAGCATCTGGCCCAGTGTATCTTCCAGCTCAGCATCCTCTTTGGTGGGGTGGTCAGGCTGGCGCACTGTGGAGCGCTGCCGCCTCACCCGCAACTGGTTGAACAAGTCACCCACCAAATCCTTCTTGTTCATCAGCTCCTGTGGCATCCAAACTGAATAGGTCTCTTTTGGCATGGATGCAGAGGGAATGAAGGCAAGACAAATGTAGTGCATAGTCTCTTTTGGCATGGGTGCAGAGGGAAAGAAGGCAGGACAGCTGTAGTGCATACCAGATTGAATTGTCAATGTTGTGAACTGTTGGAGAAGGTCAGGAGCTGTGTGAGACCGTCAGGGCACCAAGCTGCATCTCCCAATGCAGCAGTGCTTGCTTTGAGGGTGCTGCTCACTCAAGCCAAATATGACCGGACTGCTCTGCAAAACTGCGTAGTTGCAGACGATGCATGGAGTGTGTCGCCAGCCTTTGATGTGTGATGCCTTGAGATTGTTTATGCTGTCACATCTACTGACAACGTGCACAGCAGCGTCATCATAGAATCTGTGACTATTCTGACCACAATCACTGCCTGTCATGCTGTTGCAGTAGTGCTGGTCATTTCGCAACGTACTTTGAGCTTGTTTCTGTGGAGCTGGCCTGCAACAAGGGCATCAACCTCCTCCTCCAGCTCTCGCACTATCAAGCAGGTCCGCCACCTGCACAATGTGACAACCACAGTTGAGCACAAACGCCTGTCAGTGCTATGTCAGGTCTAAGGCTGTAGTTGCAATTGGCTGCTTGGCCAAGCAGCAGCAAGCAGACTGGTCAATCAACATCATTGCCACACCACGAGGGTCTACCGCGTCGCAGGTCAAAACAAAACTTGCAACCCAATTTTGCCAATTGTGCATGCACGCTAAGCCTGTCTCAACACGCGGCGCAGCTGGCACAAGCATAGTCCAGGCTGCCAAAAGTGTTATGGATGCAAACTAGTAGCGCAGATTGTCTGTGAGTTTCTTGCAAAGACTACTTGCAAGCCCCAGCTTTGCACTAGTCAGCAGGCCTAACAGCAATGGCGCTAAAAGGATTCAAAATGCAACATGGCCCATCAACATTTATAAGCATGCATAGCGGCTCCAAAGTTCTGACAGTAAGCTTGTCAGCACAGCTCACCTAAAATTGAGCTTGGCTAGAGCAGCGTCTGTGTAGATGTGATCTCCAACGTACAGAATCTCATCCCCGTTCAGCCCAAGGGCTCTCTCTACCATGGCAGCCCCGCCCCCACAGTAGAGGCTGCCATCCTTCCTGGCATCCATGGCCGGCCGCATCAAGCCATCCTCTGTGACCACCTCGTACAGGCTCATCTTGCTGTTGAAGAACTCCGGCTTGCGTGCTTGCACAATCACCTGCAGGTGTTGAGTTGTGGTTGCAGCATTGTTGATGCCAGCACTGGTGGATGGGGTAGAGTGTGCACACTCTTCTGCAGGGGTTAAAGTGCAGCAAGTTCAGCATTGTGTCCCATGACATTGGTGGCTGCAAAGGTTCACAGGCATGTTGCTTGCAAATTGGTGTGTGATTTCATGTCCAGTGTGATGTGTGGTTGCATGCCGGACATGATTTGACGTTACAGGAAAACAAGTCACAGGCAGCACACACCCACAGCATGGTGCAGGGATATCCATGCATGAATTGCTGCTAATCAAACTTCTTGTCTGGCAGGGCTCCAGAAAACACAGAAAGCACAGCAGCATTAGCATTTGAGGCACTTGGCATGAGATCATGCAGAACCTTTGTGGTGTAATGGTAAAAGACGCCTACCATGTCAAACAGGTCTCGCCAGGTGCTGCCAGGAGGCATGAATCTGTTATACGCAAATGACATCATCTTATTTGTATAGTGATAGTCTGAGTTGGTGATCAGCATCAGCACTTTGCCCTGCAAAGTAGAGAAGAACACGCTGGCATCACAGATGCTATATGTATGCCTGGGCACACACTTGACTGCAGTTGATGAATCTAGGTTGACAATACAGCGTGTATTGTATTACACATGCCTTTCTTCCTGAGATGTATGACATTTGCTTCAGCAATGGTGTAACAAAGATGTAGAGCATCATGTGTGACTGCAAGTGCATGGAAGCCACAAACAGCTTGGGCTACTGCGCCGCTGAGAGGTCGAGACGCAAAAAATGACTGCATGACCATCTGCAGGTGCTTCTGCTAAGCACTGCTTGTGATGATGTGCTATGCTTGGCATGTTGCGCATGTGCCGTTTCTCTGCCAAAGATGTTTTGCAGTGCAGCTATGTTTCAGGTGTGCAGGAGACTGGAGCTCCGTTGTTTCATGCACAGGAGAGGCATACAGCTTGGCGCTGGTCCATCAGGGTCTTGGCCATGTCAGGATCCAGCTCCACATAGCTGGCGGGGTCTTGAATGATGTCCCCTTTCAACTGCCCCTCCACATGGGTGCGGTAGAGAGCCTTCTGCACCAGCTTGTACAGGGTGGTGTAGCTGTTGCTGAAGTCTTGGCGAGGCAGGGCCCCCTGATCAAGCCGGTCTACCATCTGCACACCAGCCAAAAGGGTGTGCACAACTTCACGCATGTTCATGTCAACTGACTGTCGTTTATACAAAGCAGAAGGAGTGCGGTGTCCTTGGCTAGTAGGGGCAATGTAGTCCAGCTCAGGAAGCAGCAGCTATTTTTTTGCAGAGAGCTGGTGCTTTCACCGATAGACTGATGCTGCAAGTTAGTCTGCTTCCTTGAAATGCGTCGACAACAAGTCCAATAGAATGCAATGCAATGAAGACATGATCTGATCATGCAGTTTATAGCTGACTATGGCGCAAAGCTGCACAAAGCATGCAGCAGACTTGCCTGCATGTACATCACTGCTTCTGAAACAGAAAATAGGGTGTTGAGGAAGGTCCATCTGGTCTCGTTCCTGAGATTGACAAGCTCCCGCCCATACGCTTCTCGAATTTCACCAGTGCTCATCATGTGTGTCCCATGCATGCTGCGTTTGACATGCCTGTAGGCAGCCAAGCTCAAAGTCTTAGTTGTAATCTGCAAGCCAAGGGCCACATTCTGAGTCATATAATGCAAGCACACATATAATGCATCATCATGATGTCATCAGTCAGTGCCTACATTCAGGTCTGCATTGGTATGCGTTTGATGATCATGAGGCTACAGGCACCTCAAAGCCTACTTTTGGTATCTGACAAGCCCGGCATGACACCAACCAGGTATGAGCTGAAGAAGCAGAACAAGAAGATTACAAGTCTTGTATGGTGGTGTTATTTCATGAAAACTGCAGCTCACCCAAATCTGTCAGCCTTGACCAAGTTGCCCAGCTCCTGATCCACAATCAGACCACGCGTGACAAGGGTAGGATCAAAGTGCAGTCCTTCTATGGGACATCCCATGCTTTGCAGGTTTTGCAACATGTATTTGAAGGCCTTTCCCTCCCAAGCATCAACATCATAGTGTACCAGAGTATAGTCCATATCATAGCCTGCACACCATCTGATGCAAATCTGGATCTAATAACAGTGAACCCAGTGATACTCAGCCCCATAGCTTGCTTGTGGAAGGCCGCTAAAAAGTGCATTAAACAGCATGAGCTGAACACAAGCTGCAGCACCACCCCAGCAGCAGCATGGCACGCATGCGTCTGACATCCAGCCAATGCACATACTGAGTGCTTTGACCCAAGCAGAGCTTGATGTGCCATTTGAATGAAGTGCACACACAGTCACCTATAGCCTGGATGGACCTCAAGTTTAAGGTGCGGCTGCAGAAGATAGCACGGTTGGCTCTGCCTTTTGGATATTGTGGGGATACTTTCAACCCTTTCATCAAAGCCTGCAAAAGCCCTGACATACTGGCACTGCCGCAGAAGCAGGTGTTGCAGCACTGTACATGCGTCACAACAAAACCAAGTTACCTGCTGTGAAGCCTTCAGCTCCCTGTATGGAATGGTGATGATGTCATCCAGCTGCTGTAAGCCTAGTACGTTTACAATGCCTTCGGACTTCACTCTTTGTACAAATCGCAGGTTCCCACTTGTGCTTTCTCCCAGAAAGTCAACCTGTACAAGCAGGAAGCTCCCTGCAGCAGGCTGTGGCTATCTTGACGGGCAGAATGGGTATCACGCACTTCTGCTTCATCGTCATCGACTGGCTCAATCACTCCGTCATTAGTTCTGAAGACCTCAGATTCTTCCGCTTTCTCAGCTTCAGCTACACCAGCAGCTTGACATGCAGAGATCGATCTGGCAGCCTTAGAATGCTTTCGACGGGCGGGGCGCCACGCAGGCAAAATCAACGAACACGATTGTGCGCATGAGCGGCCTATGTGCAACCGGTATAGGGTTCTTTGTAGGCCAGAACTCTGATGGGGGCCACCGGTCAACATCCAGCTCAGCGCACTTGTGCTCTGTCCGTAGCACACTTCCTTGGCCAGGAGCTGAGATTTCTTGAATACGACATCCACATCGCTTCACAATAATGACGTGAGCTGTTCAAGGCGTGGCATCTGCGATGCTCGAGGGGCGACAGAGCACAATGACTTGAACAACGACTTAAACGGGGCAACAAAATTTGGTAGTCTTCTTTTTGGGGAACACATCTTCTTCACGGGTAACTGGCAAGGATTTGAACAGGTGTCGCTTCATGCAAAGCGTGCTATGCCTTCGCGACACAAGAGGTTTGGCGATTGCACAGCTTAGCACCAACTCAGCGCTTGTTCTATGACCACACCAATCTCCAGTCCTAAAACTCCTCCACCTTTGAAGTTGGACAGAGTCTCAGGCGGAGTTTACCCACGTTCACCTAATGTCTCTGTCAACAAGAACGTAGAATGGATCAACTCAAGAGGCGCATGGACATTCTACATTGCCCTCATCTTGTTGAACTGGATGGTGCTGTCGACGGTGATGAATCCTGGTGAGAGCAAGTCGCTGCAACTGTTTCATCTGCATTTCAGCACCTTGACGATCGGGGCCTGCAAGGCTCAATAACACATGGATGGCGACCTCATGCAAGAAGTGCGTTGATGTGTCGGAACCCTTGTTTTCATACGTACTGTTGTATGCTACAGGCTTAGCATGGACATATGTTCACTTGATCCACGGCGTCTTGACCTATTATCTCCTACACTGGCACAAGGGCTCTCCCATTGACATGGATCAGGGCAAGTATGACAAATTGACGTTTTGGGAACAGCTTGATGATGGAGTTCAAAACACTACAAATAGGAAGTTCTTCACAGCAGTGCCAGTGGTGCTCTTCTTGCTCGCTACCCATGGCTCAGACTACAGGCGGCAGCCTTTGGGCGTAAACTTGGCAGTTGTGCTGGTCCTCGTCATTGCCAAGTTTTCTGGCATGCACAAAGTTCGATTGTTTGGTATTGGTGAAGTCAAATACAATGCATGACATGGTAGCTTGTATAGTAGCAGTGTCAAGAGCTCAAAGTCGCCACAGCTTGTATGCAGGATGACAGTCATGCACTGTGCTACTACTTCCTAGGTTGCTCGCATCAGTAGGCAGGTGAACGAAAACCGCTTTACAACATTATGACTCATGTGTGCTGTATTTTGATTGTGTTAATGATTGATTGCAAATGTGTGTTCATGTTACTTTTTTGCAGCATTATATTCTCAACCTTGCCCATCAACAGGATTCAGGCCGAAGTCTGCTTAGCTAGTGTAATTCGGATACTCACAAGTCCACAGTGACTTGGGAAATCAGACAGCCTCTAGGCTGCAGGACGACAGACTCAGTCTGCTGGTTGGCAAGGCGCCAACATCATGTCAAGTTCAATATGGACATGCAGCACCATGAGGTTGCGCTATGCCATGATGCGAACCAGTCTTTGCAACGTCAGCATCACATGTAACCTCGGGTCGTAAACACACAAGTCAAACATACAGAGCTGCAAGCTACAGCTGCTAACATTGCCACAGTGTGGCCAACACCCAACTTTTGGCACTTGTCAATCTTTCAAGTCTTCATTGACTGCAGAACTCTAGAACAATGCAGAACTGCAACTTGTGTATATTGATCTGCAAATTTTGCTGACTCAATTGAGCAACCAGGTTGTGACAAATTGCCATCACTTACTCATGGAGTAGCAAGTCCATACCAGATAATGCAAAGATCATTGAACCACCTGCCACTTGTGACACAGCTCTATCATATACATTCCAGATCTAGATCTAGATAAACTTTGATTTTGGTCATTGCAGCAGCACAGCCAAGCTATGTCATTGACATGGCAGGAGTACATTGCTTCTGATCAACGTCCTTGAGGTCCTTGAGCAATGCAGCACCTGCTCTGTCTCCCATCATCTTTTCTTGATCATACCCAAACAGAACCTCCCAGCCATCAGCACCATATCTGCAGTAAGCATGTGATGCTGAAGATCCTCAGCAACAGATATAGCAGGTTGAACCATCAGGCTGCTGCATGATCTGCTGGCCGTTGCATGGATCATTGTTGTGTCGCATTGCTGTATGGAGCCAATGCACAAAGCAACAGACATGCCAAGAGACTCAAAGGTGCCGGCACTTGCCCAAAACTAGATCTGTAGCAAGCTTGAAAGAAAACAGAAGACATCCAACCTGGATGTACATAGGCAAAAACAGAACCATCGACAACATGTAGCAGTTTGACAGGCACAGGTTTGAGTATCTTCTCTGCTCACCAATCTGAGTGGCAAAGATGTGTGTATGCGCGTGTGTGTGAGGCAGCAACATGCATGCAGAAAGCTTACTGGTCAATGAGGGGCACAGCCACATCTTCCACCATTTGGCGGCCATGTCGCTCATCCTCTTTGATGTGCAGCTCCCAGTAGCCAGAGGCGCTGTCACTCAGCCCCACCCTCTGTGCTGCTGCCAGGTATGATCTGTACACACTGGGACCATTCACCTGCACCAGTCACATGTCTGCTCACAACAGCCTGTGACAACGTTAGACCTCCAGCTGCACAAAATCAGGACGACCATTTAGTCGGCTGGCATGTGCCATCGTGCTGTAGCTCAGCTTTGGGGGAAGAGGGAGGGGGGAGCAAGGGCTGAAGGATGTGCAGCAGGACTAGTGTAGCAGTGACAAGCTGACCACCGGTGAGTCAAGCACACAGCAGCTGCCACAAAGAGGGCAAGACAAACTGGCATGGTGCTGCTGGCCCCATTACTTGCCCCTCACATGCCAGCAGGATCTATTCTGGCAATGAAATCAAGCAAACAGCATGGGGCTGCAAGCCGTCGTAACCAATTACCAGCTCCTGCAGTTTGCAGGCAGACAACGCAACAAACACATGAATATGTGCCAGCTGTGCTGCAGCCGCACAGTGCAAAGAAAATCCATGGCCGATGACAGCAGCGTTTGCCAAACAAACTGCAATGAAGGTTGCCTCTGCCACTACATCAGTGTGATGACCAAGTCAAGAGACAGCACCTCAAAGAACCAGCATTTGTCAAGCAGACTGCAACCAACATTGCCTCTGACACTACATGTGTGTGATGATCAAGTGAAGAGGCAGCACCTCGAAGAAGGTGAGGCCACCAGCATAGCGCAGGTAGTGGCGCCTGCGTTCAGTGAGCAGGAAGTTGTGGTTCATGCTGGCTAGACTCTGCCAGGGCACCAAGTCAAAGTAGAACTCTGGCTCCACATTCAGGTCCAGCTCACGCATCATGGTGGCAAAGAAGGTGGAGTGCTTCTTGTTGAATCGGCCAGTCCCGTACTCCTGCACAAGATTTGGAAGCCCTTGGCAGCTGTTGCCTATGACTGCAAGTCGCTACATGTAACTGTGCACATGCAAGCCAGCTGTAAATGCTGCTTTGTCATTGACATGAACTTGTCTGCAGGCATACCAAGAGGGCAACCATCACAATAGCTAGTTGAGCACAAAGCGCTGGACATTTGTGAGCACCTGTCAAAGGGCATGCACAGTACAGAGCCATTGGCATTTGTCAAGGTGTGCAGTGACATACACAGCATTCACAAAAGCAGCCATCATGTGAGTTGCATGCATGCACAAGGGGACCACAGCCACATACACCATGGGTAAGAATGTGACAGACCTCCATGAGGACTCTGAATATGGCACACATGATCTCATTGGCTGCCCCACCACACACTCTGCTCTGCCTGCTGGCTTCCACCAAACCATCCACTGAACCTGCAGTTGAGACTCAGCAGCTTTGCCAAAGCATCCATGCACTCACGAACCAGGCTCAGCAGACCCGCCCATAAGGATGTAATCAGCTACAGGCACAAACCACAAGCATGTGGTGTGAAGCCACCACTGCACGCTCATGCTGAGCACTCTATTGCTCCTGGGGGGCAAGGGGGGGGAGATGAGGGGTCAGGTCAAGCTGGAGTTGTGCGCTGGCGTTGAGGGTTAGCTGACAGCTTGCGCACTGATGCCAGTGCAGACGGACTGCTACCTAAAGCAAGGCTAGTAGCTCCTCAAGAAAGGCTGCTTGAAAGCCAGGCACTGATCACACACAACAACACTGGTGACAGCACACACGACGCAACAGCAAAACCATCAGCGGCAAGTTGATAAGTCGTGAGCTCTCGACTTGCAGCCAGTGATTTACCTGTTGCGCATTGTGCCCTTTCAGCAGTGTTGTTGCATGTGATCTGTACAAGTTGCTCACGAAGGACGGCATCACATATATGTGAATGAGGTTCCAACAGACAGTGCAAGCATAGACATGATTGAGTGTGTAATTGCAGCAGGGTATGACAGGGTGATGTGGTGTGGTGTCATACTTACCCACAGCCAGCAGGTGCCGGTACCCCTCGGTTGTCATCTCATTTTTGATGTATGATGCAGTCTGACCCAGAGGGGGGTCCACATCATGTGCAGCTTGCTGCCTCACCATGTCTTGCAGCTGCAGACCAATCCACACTTCACCTGAGACTGGCTGTCAAATCAGGTAGCATGGTTGACTAGGAGGACAGCAATTGAATGCACCAGGTGGCACTGAGGCTGCCAACAAGGGTGCAAGCACAGGCAATACAGGTCAACTGTCAAAGTCTGCGCTCCATGCCGCTGCCACAGGGCTGTTGTGCAAAACAAATTGCAGTTGGCATTGTCCTTTGCCAACCTCAAGATACACAGATGCGCTGCGGATGAAACAGCAGTGATGCTGCAATGTAAGTGTCTGACAACGTTCTCAGCCCATCTCTCTGATGCGTGTGATCACTGCAATTGTGCCAGTGGATGTGTGCAAAACAACATGGCAGCGCAATTGTTTTTGCCAGATTAATACCTCTTCAACGCTTTTGGACTTGTAAGCATCCACATCAAAATGGGCGGTCTCCCACTGCTGCCAAGGCTGCTCAATGCTGTGCCGCAGCTGTGCCAAGTAAATGCTGCGCTCGTTGTTGTAGTTGCGCAGGTCATCATACCTGTGAAGCAGCCATAGCCATTCAGGCCAGACTACAGACTGACAGGTTCAGCATCTCAACTTCACAATGGTGGCGGTTGCAAAACAGTTGTTTGACTCATAGCTGAGCTTTCTGTCCATTGTCCACTATTGAGAAGGCTGCGATAAGTTGCGAAGCTCAGTCAACCAATACAAGCTGCATTGGCAGAGTCTGGCAGCAATTGCGCAATATTTGTATGAAGCCATTCAAAGGCAGGCAGGTGGTGAGTGTGTGTGGAATGGGACAAAAGCAGCAGGCATACCAGAACAGCACAAGCCTGTTGATTCTGTAAAGGGTGCGCTGCAGGAACAGGTGTGCTGCCTCTGCTTCTGCATCTCCACCTGCAGATGCACCATTTCTGTATGAAGAAATTCAGCACCTTGACAGTGTGATTGTGTTGGCTGCAAAAAAATGGCATGCATAAGGGTCTGATCAAGTTGGTTGTGCAGTGGTACCTCTTGGTGCAGTGGTACATCTTGAAGCCTGTTGCTGAGATTTGCATTGAAGCAGCTATAGTGCAAGCCGGATGCAAACTACAGCTTGCGCTGACTTGTGACATGTCACTGACCTGCAGCATTGCTGAAGGCACGGCCTGTGGCCACCGCTACGGCCTCCTCTAGCACATGAGCCGCTTGCTGCAGATCTGCATCTGATCTGCAGACAGCACAACCACTGTGGACTGCCAGCAAGACACCTCAATAAGCAGACACTTGTATGAACTGAGCATGATAAATGTTGTCAGTGATCAGTGCAGTGATACCTGAGCTGTGCATCAAGATCCTCTGCACCTAGCAGCCTTGTGAAGCACCTTTCTGCCCCCGAGAAGTCTGTGCTGGTGCCTGAGAATACGAATCAACCTTGTAGAAAGTTGTCCTGAATTCAGGGGTGCCTTCAAAAGGGTACCGAGACAAAGCGTGTCCTTAATTACCTATTGAAGGCAACCCCTGGAAACGGGCAAAGTCATGCAGGACTGATGTGACTGGCTTTGGCACAAGATCAGTACAAGGGCCAGCTGTCACAGCAGCTGCTTTGATATTTGCATTTTGACTGGCTTGCGTCACGGTGTTTCGCGAGGATGTTGACTGTCCGTGCTCATAGCAAAAAAACAGGTGACGTTGCGCGTGACTGAAATGCGACAATCTCCTGCCGCTTGCCTTACACAATTGTCGAGCCTGCAACAATGCGAACGCAGTAGATTGCCATATCTTGAAACGAGAACTTCAGCTGCAAGTCACGCCTGCAGTGCTGTGAAAAGGCAAAAACTACTCACGCCGTAAGATGTACTAGAAATCATCTGTTGTCTACCATGCAGCGCGTGACTGTGCATTTCGGCCACTGGTCTGCGGATCTTGCAGTTGCAGGTGATCGGCTATGTTGCAGCCAAAGCGGTGCGCGTTATCGACGCTCGCACATAGTCGTCGACTTCAGTGCATCAAAACACAGTATGCCAATTTCGTCAGGTCCGAGAAAGCTGTGGCACCGATACGTGGCACGGATGTCAGCCTGCAAGATGTGCTTTTCCAGTCTGAACATCGCGGCTCAGAAACCACGTGAAGACCACATGGCTGCTTTTCAGCATGATGATTGGCTGCAACTGTTTGGTTAATTGATTAAGACACAGTCAGCTGCAGATAGATCCTGCACGTGTAGAGTTTGAACCTACTTTCCGAGGCACAGCACCTGTTGTACTTAGAGCGTTTTCTGAAGCGCCCATCCTGTCGCTGTGTAGTGTATGCTTCGGTGTTGCTGGCAAAATTTGGTGCACTCAAACAGGCGCTTCGTCCTCAAATATAAGCGCGTCCGTTGACTTTGCAAGCTTTCTTGGTTCAGCCGAAGTATTGCCTGGTTGCTGCTCGGAGCAGCACAGGTGAGACTCAACTGTACCGTCTGCATTGCGCCGTATGAATGCCTGCTGTGCATTCGAGTTGCTGCTGAGCACTGCAACGGCGTGTACCTTGTGTGGCCAGCGCTGGATCAGGTCGGTGTACTGCGTATGCAGAGACCAACAGCCAAAGTCCCGCGCGCTGTTCGTTGCGTCGGCATCCAGTTAGGTGCCACTCCGAGTACCTGTTCGACTGTGACTCGACGCTCCACGATGTTGCCAGACTCACGCGCCAATGCTTCGATTTCACCCACTGCTGCCCGGGCCGGCAGATCTGCGAGGTCACTGTTGCCAAAGTCACTCTTCACAACTCAGGCTGTTGGCACACTTATTCCGCAACAAAGCGCGACAGCGCGTGATCTCAGCAGCAGGTGCGAAAGCTACTCATAGTCGACTGCAGATCTAGAGCTTTGCAATTGCAGATTTACTTGCTGCACCGATCGGTCTTCCGCTGGCGTAAACCCCTCTGCGCACATTTACGAAATTCACAATTCTGTTCCAGGCATACACGGAATGACATTTTCGTCTGCGATGAGGAATCTCATTTCTACAGCCAGTGCCTAGAGAAGCTCCTGGTCAAGAACAGCAGCAGCAACCAGACAGTTATCGAGTTTGGTTCAGGGGACGGGAGTCCTGTCATTGGCTGCCTGATTCAAAGCCAGTTTTCAGGAGTCATCCATGGCTTTGAGCTCAACGAGAAGGCAGCAGCATTGGCACACTCCAGAACAATTGAGACTCATGTCTCAAACCGATACAAGGCAGGTCTACACTTGCAAGTTTGCGCAACAATGCTGCATGCGGTGAACATTTGCCCAAGACTCAACACACGCATGATCATGAAGTGTTGGCTGATTCACAATTACTGCCCACCTGCCTGTCATCTTTGAGCCCATGGCAACAATAGGCATGTGATTGCATCACTATGGTAGCTATAATAACATATGATATATCTACAACACTCGATCTGCCAATGTTGATGCACTTCTGTGTTGGTGCAGATACATAACAGCTGCTTCTTCCAAGGAATGCATGACATACCAGCCGGCTGTCTCATTGCCAACCCACCTTATATTCCCGCCCCAGACAACAACATTCTGATGCCAGCTCTGCATGGTGGCGAGGATGGTGCAAACCTGACCAGGGTAAGCATCACACACAAGCCTACAACTGCACGCTTATACACAGCACCACTTCCACACACTGCAGGCAGCAGCCCTTGGACCCATCTCATGCTGGATGCGCTTGGCACACACATCAACTGCACAGCGTTGTAGAACTGAGTCATGAAGACTCGCACTTCTGCTGTCAGCAGCCCAAGACCATGACCCACTGAGACACTGACTTAGTTGATACGCGCACTCATGCTGTCCGACTTGCTTTAGTCAAGTCATTGCTGCTGCAGGACCTGATGACACTTGGCTTTGACAGCGCCATTCTGCTGATCTCATCCTATGCCAACCCTGTGGACACCCTACAGCATGCCAGAAATCACGGCTATCAAGTGACTGACTTCATGGTTACTCCCATGCCCTTTGGCTACTACAGTTCTGAACCGAAGGTACCCAAGCCGTATACCTATCTTTGGCTGCCTTGTATGGAGTCGACTAGACATGTGTGCTGGATGCTACAGAGCATGCCAGGACCCTGCGCAAGCATGCTCTGTACTGCTGTATGCTGCTGTGCTGTTGCAACGCTGCTCATTTTGACACAATGACAAGCAATGCTTTATGCATGGCGTGTCAGTTGCTCAAAGGATCTGAATCTGCTCAGGTAGGCGCAGCGCATGGCATGCTTAGGTGTTTGCGTATGTTGGCATACCTGTATGCAAAATGGTATGTCTTGTCCATGAGCATATGCTATGATCTTGCTATCATGGCCAACTTAGGCTCCTAGCTGCATCATTGCAGGTCAAGAACTGGATCTGGAAGATGAGGGGCGAAGGGAAAGCCTTCTGCTCTGACAGCTGGTACCTGCTGGCTGGGGTCCTTTTCCAGAAGCGTCAGCATAACCTACCTCAAAAAAGGAAGTCTCACCAAGTCAGCACTGGCACTGGCCATGTCAGCAACGACAGCTTGTCAGCATTGGCAGGTGAGGGGCATGAGAGTGGTGCACAGGGCCAGGCAGGCAATGGTGACTGCTCTGGCTTGCGACACAGATATGCAACAACTGCTGATGGAGACACCAATGCTGTTGAGGATCAGATGGATGAGCTGATGAAAGTAATGACAGCACTGCGCTGATGCACGCTGCAGTGTTCACCCTTGGAGAAGAATGGCATACATAACAGATGAAAAAAGTTGTGTTGTACATACATATCATGTAGCTAAAGCAGCAGCAGCCCATTTGCTTACCCTGTTGGTGCTTTGGTGAAACTGTTGTTGAGCCAATCATACTATACTAGCCATATACAGATATGCCGAGAGTTGTGTAGAATATTTCATGTGCTGCCTTATGCTGTGTGATCTGCTGTCCTGTCAGCATGCAAAGTGACAGAGCAATGCTACTTGCAATTGGCATTTATTTGCCTCTTCCAGAATTCCTGAGGGACAGTCGTGTTCAGACTGTGTACCTGACAAACTTCTGCTTATGCAGCAGCACTGTCAATGCAGATTTGGTATGTGTATTGCTAGGCTACTTTTGAGGGCAAGCACGACTTGCAACTAAAAAGGAAAACAAATGTCTACACCTTTCGGTGTCGATGTAGTAAGAAGCCAAGTGTTATACCGGATTGGACTTGCAACTACATCTACATGTGTTTGTAGATGGCTTCCTGTGTCAGTATCATTATGTAATGCTAGACACATGCTGTGCACAGGTTGGTAAGGAGGACACTCTGTCAAAGTGCACCCTGAACAGTCACTGTGTGACTTGTACAACATGTGATATACAGTGAAAGTCACTTTCATACATTTGCCAGGGCCATGGCTTGCTGGAATGCTGACCAGGCCTGGGTCCTAGGATTACATTGCAAGGTGCCACAGTGATCAATATAGGTGTGTGGAAGATCTCACCTCCTTGGCAGATACCTGATTGCAACTAGACATAATGAGTTGCTTGCATTTCCTGAGGTTGCAGCAATGCATTGACACGCTTGTAGCTGCATATGGTTTCGGAGCCCGGAAGTCGTCGCGTCGCGTTAGTGAAGCATTGGCTTGCACTGGCCACATAACCTCACTGCGGGGCAGGGCCATGAGCGGAAAGCGTCATAAGTTGGTCGGTGAACTATCTACGCTAGTGTCGATAATTCTCACCCTCTAGCTCGGCAACTTGTAAACTGTATCAGAGCCTGCGTGAGTGGTACTAGCTGCGGAATTGATTTTCAGCCTTGGCGGTGATGGAACGACTCAGAGGGCTCAAAAAGCTTTCGTCCAGTCAGCTTCTGTCGGTCAGAGAGCTGGTCCCTGTAACTCGGCTGTCGGCAGCGTTTGCAGATGATGCACAGTTTGTACGTCATGTTGAGGAACAACTGCAAGTTCTGACAGGTTCGTTTGGTTTGAAGCTGACCCTGACTGAGAAGCGCATCTGAAAACAGTCCACCTGCAGAACCGGTGATGCTGCCCAGAACGGTGTTGGATGACTTAGTGCAGCCTTTGCAAGACGAGCCATATCTTGCAGTGTCCCCGTCCAAACAGACCAACCCCTTACAGGGTGGCAGAACTTGTGTCACAGTAGTAAAGTGGGACATTGAGGCTGAAAGCAAGTTCTGGTTGGACAGTCAGCAGGGCAAACTGAAAGAGGTAGTCAAATATGCACGAATGCTTGTTTTCTGAGCTACTGCACCACCTTCCAACAAAACATGCCTGCTGGTACAGGTGTTTTGCAAAGAGTCTCCAACGCACGAAACGGAGGAGATAACCAGGGAGGACGAGTTGTATACTCCCGTGGTAAATTGTCTGTACAAACCAGTCAATCTGGCGGCAGAGGTTTTGGGATTACCTGCAAAGTACAGCAGATCACTAGGCAAGTCGCATTGAGAAGCCAGCTTGAGGCTGCTCATTCGCTTGAATGGAAAAGAATTGGCAGGTCAAACTGTGTGAGTTGCAGGCAGAGCATCTGTCACACTGTGCGACGGAAAGGGGTTTATCTCTTCCAGAAAGAAACACCATCGTGGTGCACGAAATTAAGGACAACTGGCAGGAAAGGCATTATGTTGCACACCTTGCAGATTTGTTGACAAATGCAGACACAGAAGTGAGGAAGCGCATAGCAAGACCAGTCGCTCAAGTTTTGGGATATGCTGTAAGCCCACTTGGTCACAGTTTTCTTCTGCCAATTCACTCTCGTTTGATGGCTCTGACTGTACACCAATCCGGAGTGGCATGCTTAGCAAGCTTGCTCTGCAGTTGAGTTTACCATTTGTGCTTTTCAGTTTGAAGAAGGAGTACAGTATGGCATTCTCAGCAGCAAGGCACACTTCACGTTCTTCAAGCGAGGTGTTCCTGTGGATGGCAAGTCCATACACTTGAGCAAAACGTTTGACTGCACCACTACTAACCCAACAATCCGACAGCTGTTCCTGTACATGCTGAAGATCTCTGTCACAGCAGAGCGTTTGCCCTATTGCCAGCATGCAGAAATCCCTGAGGAGGACAAGGTGCTCCTTTCAAATGGATCTGTCGGCAGCTTCGTTCTGGCATTACAAGGGAGCAGCACAGGGGCAGTTATCCAGCAGGCATCATCCAAGCGATGTCTTGAAGACAGAGACAATGAAGGAGGTGAGCAGGAGGTGCCTGTCTTGTCATCGTATCTTTCACTGCAAGGATTGGATTGCCTGACCCAAATATCATTGCCAAACACCTTACCTGGTCCCGCTTGAGACCTTACCTTGGACCTGGTTGCATTATTTGTAACAACACCGTCACAATACCACTGTAATGGTTGTATTACAGATGACTACATCGTAGCCAAACTTTTGGCTGCCTGTATCTCACCCTACCACCACTGGTGTACTCTCAACACCTCCGACTTGTGCTGACTAAGCTCTGACTTGCTACTGCACTACGCTTACACTGACATTGCTGCTGCTAATCTTTTACAGTATTGGGCTCTTTGCTCTGCTCAGGCACATGTTTCATATTATGTGCAAAAGGTGCCTCTCCACTAGGTTTTACTTCTTTGTCTCAGAGGCAAAGAATATGAAAAAACTTGGATGCTGATCTTTGGCATGTTTTTGGCTTGAAGGTGATGACATTGGGGACTCCTCAGCTGCTGTTGGTCCCAGTCATAAGCATGTGAAGTATTCATTGCGCAGCAGAGTGGTATGTGGTGACACCACAGCAAGTGCTCAGCAGGCCAGCTGCATCTCTGATGTCACCATCAAAGAGTCCATCAGTTATGGCAAATATTGTGTGGTATGACTCAGCAGCTTTCATGATCACGTGAAATTTGTTCTTTGATGTGATGCACGATCTGCAGTGCAGCTGCGGTTCTTGACTCGTTGCGTGATCTTGCAGGTGCGCCGAGGCAGCTTTGACTTTACACCAGCAGTGTACAAGGTTTGGGAGGTAGCTGATGCTTGTGAAGAAGACGTCAAGGATCCCTGCTGGTTGGAGATTAGGAGCAAGATGGCAGCATACAAGTGCTTACAAAACAAGCAGGTGACGCTGTAACCAAACACCTGCATCTCCCGGGCTAGCAATTTTGCTGCTGCCCTTCTCTTATTGAACACCCAATCCTCATGCTGTTCTGTGTCTTGCCACTATCTTGCTGAATGCCAGTGTTATCAAACTGAGCAGAACAAGCTGTTGAGATCTCAAGGCTTTTTGTTGCTGTTGCACAGGGTGTCGCTGCTTGCCTGTGTTGGGGCGCTTTGCATGACCGCACCATGATCTTTGCAGCTCTTCCAGACTATGGCGACAACTTGCTCAAGGTGCATCTTACACGCCCATGGGTGGAAGGCATCAAAGCTGCCATCAAAGCAGTGCACTCAGCCGGCATCCTTCACAACGACCTGCACCTCTGCAACTTTGTTGGCAACGCTCCAAACAATGTGAAGCTGGTAGACTTTGCGTGGTCAGACTCTGCAACTTCTGAGCGCTCCTGCCAAGCAATGGAGCGTGAAGAGAAACAGTTTATGGAGACGCTGTCAGTACAGGTCAGTCTTGCAAGTGGCAGCCTCGCAATCTGTCTTTACAAGCCCAGCGTTAGTCAGTACTGAGAGCATATATTGCTGTTGGACAGCTGATGTCAAACATGAAATGTGTGTGCTACAGCCGCTGCCAATCTTGTGCCATATGTGTCATCTCTGTGCTAGAGCAATGGCTAGCTTGCACCATGTGTCCAGTTTGTGCTGAAGCTACCCCCAAGCGCAAAATCACTTGCTGCACAATGGACTGTGCTGCAGGCATCAAGCAGCCACGCCAGTGTTGTGTAGCAACAAGGCACGCATGGTATCCAGCGGAGCAGTTGGTGCTCAAGATCTTGCTGCGGGTGGGCAGCAGTGCAGCATTTGCAACTTCACATGCGAAGTGTCATTTTCTGGCAACACATCTGATGTCAGCTTACAAAACGTACAGCTGTCAGGTAGTTGTCGTTTGACAAAACACACATTGCCAGCATTATACCACCTATTGGCATTTGCTCTGCATTGTCATGCTTGCATTGGTAATGATATGCCCCGCTGCTACACATCACATGCATTGGCAGTTTTGATTGCAGTCAAGTGCCGTACAGCACATTGGATGCTTGCTCCTCACTGCTGCTGACCTGCATAGTTGCATGCCTTGCCTGCACCTGGCCTTCAAGTTGATGTCTGATCTTGCCCAGGGCATTTGCCCTGGGGGCATGTCCCTTTGTGGTGTAATGTCCCATCAGCGGCGGCAAAGTTGCATCTGCTCGTTGTTTTCTGCAGCACTGCTGCAGGTGCAACAGCAGTGGCACAACATGACATCACAGATTGACACATCAGCAGCCAAGATCTCTGCTTTGTACAACAGCCCTGCCAATACGAGATCCCTGTCTGTGCATGCCTGGAATGGACCAGGCATGCTTGTGCCTGAGAAACACTGCTTTGCTTTGGCATATACGCCCATTCTTATGATACTTACACCTGCTTCTGCAGGTCTGAACATTGGACTACTGGCACTGGCACTGACCATGTCAGCAATGACAGCTTGTCAGCATTGGCAGGTGAGGGGCATGAGAATGGTGCACAGGACGAGGCAGGCAATGGTGACTGCTCTGGCTTGCGACACAGATATGCAACAACTGCTGATGGAGACCCCAATGCTGTTCGGGATCAAATGGATGAGCTGATGAAAGTAGTGACAGCAATGCGCTGATGCACACTGCAGTCTCTACCTCTTAGACAATGGTGTACGTAACAGATGAATTCAGGTTGTATGGCATGTCTACATCATGTAGCTAAAGCAGCAGCAGCCCATTTGCTTATGCTGTTGGTGCTTTGGTGAAACTTTTGTTGAGCCAATCATACTAGGTTAGACATACACAGAATATGCCGGAAGGTTGTGTACAATGTTTTACGTGCTGCCTTATGTTGTGTGATCTGCTGTCCCATCAGCATGCAAAGTGACAGAGCAATGCCGCTTGCAATTGGCATTTATTTGCCTCATCCAGAATGCCTGAGTGACGATGGTGCTAAGATTGTGTATCTGACAAACTTCTGCTTATGCAGCGGCACTGTTGACTGAGGTTTGGTACGTATATTGCTAGGCTATTTTGAGGGCAGGCACGACTTGCAACTACATCTACATATATGTTTGTAGAAGGGCAATTGCTTGTAAGTATTCTTGTATTGGTATGGTTATGTAATGCTAGACATATGCTGTGCACAGGTCGGGGAAAAGGACACTCTGTCAAAGTGCACCCTGAATGGACACTGTGTGACTTGTGGTAACATTGAATGTCACGTTCACACAACTGCTGTGGGCATGGCTTGCTGGAATGCTGACCAGGATGACAGTGCAAGGTGCCGCAGTGATCAAGACAGGTGTATGCAAGATCTCACCTCCTTTGCGGATCCTTGATGGACACAACGAGTTGCTTGCATTCTTGATGTTTCCAGGCATCTTTCTTGAAGTTGTCGCCTATTTGCTGACTACGACATTGCCCTTGGCATTTTATCCAAACTGAGCAAGCAGGATGACAGGTCACAGATATCTCCAGATTCCTGAGGCTCAACGACCGAGACGAATAAACCATTTCCGTCCAAACATCTATTATGCAATGAACTACAACAGCCGTTCAAGCAGCAGTCTCACAAGAGAAGCGGACATTCACTCGCCGATACTCAACGAAGTTTGCGATCCCTACACATCGGATTCCTTTGCAACTTCTTCAGCATCATGGCGTTCACCATTCGCGGTATGCAGACTTCTGTAAGCTGTGCAGTCGTACTAATGCATCAGCATCAGTAACGCATTGATGCCTGTACTATTGCCTTGCAGGTTCCAGCGGACTTGTCAGAGCACCGCAAATGGCTCAAAGTTTGCGTCAATGCAACTTGATTGCCCACAGTCGCACTCAGTTGAGAGCTCGCAAGCCACAAACACTGCTAGCTCCAGTGAGAGCCCTAAACGTCAAAGCAGACGCCAGCATCAATGCTGTTGCTGTTGACCAGCCACCTCAGGCCACATCTTCAAGTAGCAAGGAAAAAGTTAAAATCGGTATCAATGGTGAGCACAAAGCGGTTGCTATACGCAAAATTCTTGCACCCGATCTGAGGCACATACGATGCGTAGGTTTCGGCAGAATCGGCCGCTTGGTGACGAGAGCAGCCATGGAAAGTGATGACATCGAGGTTGTTGCTATCAATGACCCTTTCATCGATGGCGAGTATATGGCCTACATGTTCAAGTACGACTCTGTTCACGGAAGATTCCCTGGAGAAATAACTGGAGACGAGGTGTGCTGCACCTGTGGCATGGCTGATGCATGTGTTGCATGATGCCTTTCAGAACAGGCAAGGATCTGCTTGCGCCATCAAGTATCCACAGCCGTGACCTGTGGATGACTGTGTGCAGAATGGCCTCCACATTGACGGCCACAGCATCAAGACCTTCAGCAACATGTAAGCCTTCTTTTGCCGACTGCATATCAGCACCAAGCAAAGCTGCAAAGCACATGCTTGTTGCTTCAGCAACTTATGACTGTGTCTGCAGGGATGCCTCACAAATACCATGGGGTGACGCAGGAGCTGATGTCATCTGTGAGTCCACTGGTGTCTACACAACCATTGACAAGGTAGGCACAAGAGCCCTTCAGCGCTTTTGCATGCTGGATCACTGCAACACAAAGCATGCATACCCACAGACATGCATTGCTTAGCAGCTGCTAACTACAGGCGTCACTTTTTGCATGTTGGATCACTGCAACACAAAGCATGCATACCCACAGACATGCATTGCTTAGCAGCTGCTAACTACAGGCGTCACTTTTGCATGCTGGATCTCTGCAACACAAAGCATGCATACCCACAGATGTGCATTGCTTAGCAGCTGCTCACTGCAGGCGTCAGCCCACTTGAAGGGAGGAGCCAAGAAGGTCGTCATCTCTGCCCCCTCAGCAGATGGTGAGTTTAGAGTGTACTTTTGCTACTGTTATGCACTATCTGCATGTGGGTGCGTGTGTTTGTGTGTGTGTCATCAGCAGCACAGCATGCACCTGATAGTTCTGAGGGATTGTGGCTTCTTGCCCCATGACTGCATTCCAGTGGCACAACACGCATCTGAAAGTTTGTCTCTATCTGCTAAGTGTGGCTGCAAAGCATGGAAAGGCTGTCACAGTTGTGCTGACACACAGTCTGCCTGCATGCAGCTCCCATGTTTGTGATGGGCGTGAATGAGGATAAGTACAACCCAGACAAGGATCATGTGGTCTCCAATGCCTCATGCACAACCAACTGCCTTGCGCCCTTAGCTAAGGTATGCACTCTCTGCCAGTTCAGATCTTTGCTTTGCTGGCCTGTGGATATCTCGATCGATGCTTAGCTGCTTGCCAAAAAGCTTGCTTAGGCAGCCCTAGGTGTCGGACAACCTGCTGTGCTTGCAAACTTCACTGCCAGTCTATATGAGCTGCAAAAAAGCGAGCCAGGAGCTGCATAGCTGAGCCTTCTTAGCAGTCAATGCACCATAACAATCAACAAGGGCATTCAAGCTGCTGCCATTGAATGCAATTGGCATGATATTGTGGCTGGGTCCCATTTCTGCCAGCTCTCAAGTGTCAAATTGTTGCATCAGCTTGCCACAATGTATCAAGCCCACCTACAGCTCTTTTGTTCTGATACAGGACACTTCATACTGACACTGTATGGCTGTTTTGTCTTCAGGTTGTTCACCAGGAGTTTGGCATTGAGGAGGGTCTGATGACCACTGTGCATGCCACCACTGCCACTCAAAAAACTGTAGACGGCCCCTCCAAGAAGGACTGGAGGGGTGGGCGGGGGGCTGCTGCCAACATCATTCCCTCCTCCACTGGTGCTGCCAAGGCTGTTGGCAAGGTCAGCTTCGTTTCGCATCCTGTATCCCCAGTTGTCTATATAGACAATGCATGTGCGTGTGTGCTGCATTGAGGCTTGTGCTGAAGCTGGGCAGATCAAGTGAGCGCAGCATTAGCTGTCCACTGCACATAGATATGCTCACACAGAGCAGCTGCTTATGACATGGCCGCAAGGTGTTATGTCCGCAAGCGATTGGTGTAGGAGGCTTTGCGGGGATTGTACTTGAAGAGTCATGTCCCACGCCACATGTGCTGTACTCCTCCATTCACGCACCAAATCCTCTCCTGATCCAGGCATTTCACCGGGCTCTGCAAATCAGTGCATCCTTGGGGACATGTATCTGAGTTCCGATCTGTCAAGGAAATCCTTTCAAGCAGTGCAGCTGAGGTGGCTGCTGTGCTGCAGGTGCTTCCTGAGCTGAATGGCAAGCTGACAGGCATGGCCTTCCGCGTGCCCACCCAGGATGTGTCAGTAGTGGACCTCACTGTCAGGCTCACCAAGGGCGCCGAGTACAAGACCATCATGCAGAAGCTCAAGGATGCCTCAGAAAATGAGATGAAGGGCATCCTAGGGTAAGCCTTGCTGCATTTTTTTGGAGACAGAAATGCCAGTCCTGTTTGGGACGCTAGTCTCATAGTCACTGCAGTCACATTTGACATATTGCGTGCATGCGCACTTACGTGCATGTCCATATGCTTTTGCATGTGTGCATCTTCTGCACTTTTACCATCTGCTGTCAATACTGCTTCCTCAATACACCACCTTGTATTGGCAAACCACCTTGTTTTGGCTCTGACCTCAGCAGCTTTGGTAAAATTTGTTGTGCTGGCTGCAATGTACCAGTTGCAGTGCTGTGAGGGAATGACCATGATTTTTATTATGGTTCTCAGCTCTGCTTAGCACAACTTTAAACCTCGTCAGATTCTGAGTATTGTTGCATGAGCTTTACAACAATCTGGCTCCACACCCCAGACTGTAAGTTATAAAATGAAAAAGCAACAAACACAACAATCAGATGTCTACAGGCATAGTGTTATGGTGGTCCAGGTACACATCAGATGATGTGGTGTCCACTGACTTCCAGCATGACCCCCGCTCTTCCATTGTTGACTCCAAGGCTGGCATCCAGCTCTCACCCAACTTTGTCAAGGTAACATCTGTTCCTAGACCTGCCAATCTACCTGGTCCTGACACTTAAGCAGCGCCAAGTGTCTGAAGGCTGCATATGTCATCCCATTGTCCTTTGCACAGCAGTTTGTGTTGCGTAGCAAGTTCTTTGCGCCTACCTCCATCTGTGCTTTGCACAGAATGTTGCGTGTGCTAACTGCAAGGATGATAACTGTGTCTGAGGTAGCTGCTACCAACTGACTGTGTTGTATGCAGTTGGTGTCGTGGTATGACAATGAGTGGGGGTACAGTAAGCGTGTTGTAGACCTCATCCACCACATGGCCAAGGTGGCCGCCTAGTCAAGAAGACCTCAATTCTGTATCACTGAGCATCTGCTGAGGGAGCAGCACTCTGACCCGCCAATTAATGTATACATGTGCATGTGTACATGAGAGATGGTTTCTGTTTCTGATTGGATCCCACAGCTACACAACATGCCTGATATGTGCTAGTCAGAGGCCATGTGCTAATATGAGTCCAGCTTGTACCTTGTGTGAGTTGTGTGAGTTTAGTGGTCCTAATACTGATAATCTGTTGTCATGTAGCACTGTTAACACCACGATGCTTGGCTCAGCGGGTGCGAGCCCATAAGTGAAAGGCATGCAAGCACATCTAATGCTCAATGCCTCTTCAGGATTGCTTTGATTGCTGTGCATGCCAGCATACATACTGCATGGACATGTCTGCTGACAGATCCCTGTCATCCATGCAGAACACCCCATGGCACCTTGAAAGCATTAATAAAGTTGGCAAGGAAGCATCATGACAGTGTACCATAAACGGTGCGTACGCCTATGAGCAGCTGTACTGCCTAAGAACGTAGCGTGGAATTGTCTAGCCTATGGCACGTCGAAGTACACAGCTGCTAACTGGATAAACCTGAACAAGGCCTGACTCTACCTCTGATGGAATTTTAGTGTGCTAAGCACAGAAAGAACCAGACAACAGAAAGAACCAAACAAAACTGCGAAACACACACTGAATGTAATAAAAGTTGCAAGGCTTGTGGCTCAAAGCTGCAATGGCACTGGTGATTGCCCTCTCAAACTTGAGCACTACCGGACTTCACAACAGCACGCAGAAAGGCATATGATTGCTGTAGCTACACGCGCATGCTACAGACCATCAATACTGATAGGAGTTCAATCTGATGGGAGCAAAAAGCAAAATCAACTTAAGCTGCCACCTTCTCATTTCTGGAGCCAAAGCTGACGCTCTTGGCTCCTGCTCTGAGGGCATTGCCTCTGAGCAAACTGCCAACAGTCTGGATCAACAGCTTGGCATCATCAAGTGGGTTTCCTGGTACAACTGTCTTGTACAAGTATGAGTCGAATGTCATCTTCTGGACGTAGTCAGACTCGCACATCTCCACGAATGCCTCTCTGGCAGGGTTGGACCTACAAATCAATACACCAACTTTGCATCTTGCAGCAAAAGCATAGTGATTATGAGGCCTGTGCAGGCTGATGCTCTGCAAGACAAGATGCCACTCCATCTTGAGGCCAGTTCAACCAAAGCCATCCAAATTTGTTGTGCAAAAAAGCTGCAATCCATGTCATGTAAATGCAGTTGGACAATGCAAATTGCGCAAAGGAATACAAGGGCATATGCACATTGCTGACCTGTAGAAGACCTTCTGCAGGATGTCCAGGACCTTGTAGGTGGCCCAGTACTTCTTGTCAAACTTGTCCAGGTATACTCGCAAGTCATCCTCGCTGATCATACGCTTGCCCTGCAGTTGAAACTCGTCTCAATGACATGCCCGTGTCCCACAAAAGATCAAGAAAAGTGCAGCAGATGTAAGCATTGAGTACAGCACTGAGTACAATCGTGCTACGCGGCATACCCAACACAGGTGTACAGCATGCCAAGCAACATGTCCTGATGCTGCACAAACTAAGCAGCAAGTTTCCTTGCAGTCTTTGTGCAATCAAGTCAGAAAAACACACACACACACACACACACACACACACACAGCAGCTGTAGTCATGATCACAGCTGAACATTCAGCGTAGTACATAAAGATACATAATACGTGGGTGCTTACAGGCATGAACAGGTGTATGACTGTGTGAGTGGCAGTGGATGCATGTACATGTCTGTAGTTCTGAGCTATGTGCTCAAGACCTGTTGAGCATCATGACTGCATGCGGCTGACTTGTGCTCATTCAGAGTTTTGTTGCAGAAGATCAAGCATCTTGGTGTTTTGCAAGAAAAATTTGAACGAGCACAAGTCAGCAGCACAAATGTGGGACATCACCCTGGCTGGATACACATCTCAGTCAGCCATAGAGACTCTGCTGATCATAACCACTGGCAGTGACCAATGCAGTCATGATGCTGACGAAATCCTGAGCACATGGTTGAAGACTGCAGGTGTGTACATGCAGCAACTATTGGCATCAACAGACACAGTCACTGCAAGTGCAACTTGTCCTGATGTTCCACAACCTGGACAGCAAGGTTCCTTGCAGCCTTTGTGCAACCAAGTCAGCATGACAGACAACACCAGATGCAGTCATTGCAACTGCAACACGCAGCACACTGTGGTTGCACCTGCTGTGACCCCTCCACAATGGCTTCTGCTGCCATGCGGCCAGACTTGGCAGCAAAGTAGATCCCCTCGCCTGAGCACTTGGTGACGTAGCCAGCTGCATCCCCGACTAGGGTGACACGCCCCTTGCACCTGTGGGGCCGGGGGTGCTCAGGGATGGGGTGGGCCTCCACCCTGATGATCTTGCCGCCCTCAGTCTTGTCCTGAACCAGGCAAACTCTCTGTTGGTTGACGATGTCTTGGCTGGTGGACTCCAGCAGTAGATTGGTAAGCAAAGTGTACCTCACAGACTGTTTCACTGTAAGCAAGTCTTTGAGGCAAACGTGACACATCATGCTCACCAATGACATGGAAATCATGCATCAGCTGTCATGACTCAGTATGAAGACCTTGTACATGCAAACAGCATACATCAGGCCTGGGCAGCACTTTTATCTTGTGATGCAAACAGCTGTTCTGGCAAAGTGCTGAGATTAATGCGCCAACCAAGTTTTGCAGCTCTGTGCAGAGTGCTTGTCAAGAGCATTGCTTCCCTGTGCAACAAGGGCTGTGTTCACAAGCAACTTATGTTATACCTTGGACCTGTCTCTGGTGGCCTGCTGGTACTGCTTGATTGCAGTCTTGTTGACAACAGTCCCAGTCCCAACAGCCACATGGTCGTACTTTGGGAACACCCAGCCGTAGAAGTCAGGTGACACATCGTCACCAACATACATCTCTGCTAGGTCCTTGTAGTAGTCCATCTTCTCATCTGGAATACGAATTCGCTCTTGGAAGGCAATGGCGTAGTCGTACTCGCCAGCATCAATCTCCTTTGCAACTCTGCTGTTAGCGCCATCAGCACCAATGACTACATCCACCTGAGACGCGAAACAGCGGAAGTCAGCAAGTGGCCAGGTGAAGACCAGAGGCATGCAGTGTGTGGCTTTGAATACACTAAATCTGCACTTGCAAAGTTTGTAACAGGAACAATGCTCTTCTGCAACACAATGGCAATCAGGTAAGCATCCTGGGTGATTGCCATGAAACAATGCTGTCATTTGGAGAGGCTGAGAATTGCCAGCGCTGACCTCAATGCTGTCAGGCTTGCCAACTTTGCCGCCTGCATCATAGTTGTTGAAGTGCAGCTTGTAAGGGCCGTCCTCTCCCTGAGGTCTCTCAAACTTCATGAACAGGCTGTTGATGACCTTGGCACCATTTTTCTTTGCACGCTGACGCAGGAAGTCGTCCATTACTTCTCGTCGGCAC
>JAABUK010002656.1_pt1 | contig 31785 bp, 42 predicted proteins | sample 5559141 | NCBI WGS metagenome assembly JAABUK01 (sample SAMN10711869, study PRJNA513367) | rock metagenome | isolation source: Antarctica rocks | place: Antarctica: Victoria Land, Pudding Butte nord | collected 2016-01-03 | reverse complement strand
TCATCATGAAATCTAGACAGTCTACTACGTAGTGGAAAACCCCGATATGATCAGGCTGTGCGAAAAATGACCTCATGGTGTCTGCGCTACCTGTGAACCTAATGCGCTCTTTGCGAGGATGCGGCCTCACGGCATTAGCACAGGCATTCGCATGCAACATCCCCGCCGCTTGATCTCCCAATGCACGTTCCGCCATAGCAAAAGAAAGGAAAGTGTCGCATTTTGAGCAAGCCAGAGCAACTGGGGATGTGGAAGCATAAACATCCTATTTCCACTTGTGGTGCGCATCGAGCAGTGCTAGATACGCCAAACTTGGCTGAACCGCTTTGCGTGTCTCTGATCTGTACATGCGGACATCCCGTCTGCGGAGAAGTCTGCAGAAGGTGGTCGACGTCAAAGAACGCGAGGTAAAGACGTGTTCTTGAGCTTGCCTCATGACGACTATCGAGTGGTATGCTCAATTCGGCGGTGTTGTAGGCTACCAGTCTGGTGTCAGGATTTGGGGCACTGTTCTGTGTAAGTGACATTTCACATGCAGTCAATGCCGCATGCACAGTGAGCTCACTTAGACTGCATGTGAAATGTCATGCCACTCCAATTGAGGACAATCAAACCTTTCGCAGACACTTGGAACGTATTTCTTGTTGCTGCCACTGCGCGACGAAGCAGGCTTGACTTTAGGTAAGCGACCTGTTGTCACAACCTAGTCCGCCCGAAGATCATGAGAAATGCATCAACTGCACCAAACTGACTGCAATACAAATCAAACATCCATGGTGTGTCCAAACCATGCTTGCACAAAAAAGACTGAGCTATGCACATTCGCATGTTATCTACCATGTGCATGATTGCATGTTGCAGGCTTCGATCTGTGCATTGTTTACCTAGTGTTATCTTCACTGTTGCTGTTTACCTAAGTACATCAGGCGCTTTGGCTGCATGCTGCAGGCACTGACCTGTTCCCAACCCTGTTTAACTGCTCCTTTATTCTTACCGTTATAGCAACCCCCATCGCATCAGCCTTTCTCTCACGACCTGCTGTCCGAAGGTGACTCAACATCTGCATGCATTGCAACATCATCGTGTCTACCCATGTACAGGCTTCTTGTAACATGCCACACTTCCTATCTGTACAAACTCTCTGGGGATAACTCTGTGGGGATCCATGTATTTGAAGGGCCATCCATGCCCATGTGCATAATGTCAAACATGAGACTCAGCGTATGCGCATACCTTTGATATGCATGCATGTCTTGGTCTACATGCATCTTGCAAGTCACAGTCATTGTCAAGGTCTGGCAAATGAAACCTTTTGTGTTCGCAACAGTATAAACACACACCTATAGTTGTGACCTGATCTATAGCATACATGCGTGGCAGACAGCAAGAGTGGGCGCTGCAGGTCGCGTTCTGTCCGTCAACTCTTCACCTTATTTGCTTTCTCCATACTAGGTGCGCTATGCACTGTCACTGTCTTTATGAAGTGCTCGCTTTTCTGCCTGACTGCATTGCTGCAACGCCATAGACTGCTGCTGCAATTACTGCTGCTCTTGCTGCTGAGTACAGATGTACTCTGATCATGCTGACAAGATGAGAGTAAAGGCGACAATACCAAATTTTCACCAGTCTTGAACTTTGCATTGTCTTGCAGCATTTTTTGTTCTATACCACACTGCATCATGGCACCCGACACCCGGCAAAGCAGCTGCGGACACGCATCGTCGGCTGCAGCAACAAACTGCACCAAGCCTGACATCACAGTCAGCCACAGCCAGTCAAGCCAAGACTGGAGACCCCAACCTGACCAGGGGTCAAAAGGCAGTGCGTGTTGCCTTCTATCTCTGGTTGAGCCTATTGAATCTATTGGCAACCTCCACACTGTGGGCAAGAGCAGCAGATGTCTTTGACAGCAGCGCTGCTTCGAGGCTTTTCGGGTTTCTGGGTGCGGGTGCTACCATAGGTATGGTATGGCACATACTCTGCATCAGAACCTGGATTGCAAGGCTTGAGTTCATTTGCCATCTGCATTGCACCTGAGTGACACATGCAATGGCTTCTGCAAAGAACCTTCATCAAATCTGATTTTGCAGCTTGTCATTGTCATAATCATAATTACAACATAATGCATCAAACATGCATGGGTTGTTTCGAGTCAGAGATTTAAGTGGGCCCTGCACCTGACCCGCCCCAGCCTCTGCTGTGCTATACAGAACAGTCATTACTGATGCTGTATGATGATGTATGCACCAAAGATGCAACGCTAAGGGGACCATGTCTGCATCCACCAAGGCATGCCTTCAGTATTTAGATCATACATGACGCTCTGTCAGCCAGAACCATGTAGCATGCTGAAGATGAAGTTGTTGTGGGTCCTGCCAGTCACAAAGGCCCATCATGCACTCAACCATGGTGCTGACGCAGGTCAATTAGCAGGGTCACTAATAGCAGCAGCCTGGGCTTCCATCCCCAGATTCAGCCTTGCTGGGGGTCCATCATCTCACCCAGATGGACCCCCCCTTGCACCCCTGCTGCTGTCTGCCGTCCTGTTGGAGACAGCAGGCCGTATGGCAGCCAGCATGCAACCTACGCATACCTTTGAAGATCTCAGCAAGAAGACAGAACCAGAGGACAAGTCCACACTAGCAATAAGCAGGCAATCAAACTCAACACCTCTGCCGAGTCAGAGTCAGAGTGATTTCTCCCGCCCTACTTCTGCCACAAGAGTCCCATCAAAGGGTACTCATGGGTTCATGTGGGTCACATGGGACCTGAGTGCAGTCAGACGAGGCCTGGCTCAGCTGCTTGAGGGATTCAGGCTGATTGCCAGATCAGGCTACCTATGTCATGTGTGCCTGCATTTTGTGCTGCACTACATCGTGTCAACCTTCTTCTACTTTGAGAAGACTCTGGTGGTGGCTGGCGGTGGCGGCACTGCATCACAACGGGTGGCCACCTTTGCCACCCTCAACAGCATGTCAGCAGGAGCGGTGGCCCTCATCCAACTCACTGCCACGGTAAGGTTCTCTTGACACCATTGCTGCTGCTGCTGCTGCTGCTGCTGCTGCTGCTGCTGGGACTGAACATTGCAGTTGGCACTAATCACCTTGACATTGAGCCGATCCATCAAGACATATTAGGCAGCTACCTGGTAGCATGCAGTAGCTTGCAATGCTGTACAGATCTGCAGGTGGCAGCTAGCTGCTGAGACTACAGATGTCTGATATGGATGACAATGTAAGGCATCATGCTGCTTGTCACAGGGACACATGCTGAGCAGATTAGGTGTGGCCTGGTCACTCACAGCTGCACCTCTGGTTTCAGTGTGCCTCATGGCAGCCACAGCATTTTATCCTAACATTGTCATGATTGGTGTTGGGGAGATTCTGCGGAAGGTGACACGCATTTAAATATGCATAGGGTGTTGGCCGATTGAATGGTACCAGCATGTGCACGCCTATATTTTTGTGTGTGGATTGTGCCGAAGTGACAGCTTGACAGCTTGCCTTTGAGTGCAGAGGAGGTACCTTCGCGCTGCGATCTGTCTATGCATATGGCCTGTGTGAAATGATTCACAATTTATATGAGCTGTAGTTGTGGTCCATGTTTGGATCAGTAACATTGGCCACCACCATCATCATGCACTGACCACTGGACACTAACAGAACAGCACCAGTTGACAATGTCATGAGGGTTTTGCTTTGTCTCAGCAACCTTCTTCTCTTGCCAATGTTATGGCATGCGCATGCAGTGCACGCAGTGGCATGTAAATGACCTTTGTTGTATTGCAAGCAGGTGATTAATTACAGCTTAGCAAGACCTGCAAGAGAGATTCTGTACACGGTCATCTCAACTGAGGAGAAGTACAAAGCCAAGGTGTGCATTGACACAATCATCTTGCGCATGGGGGACAGCATTGGTGCGGCAGTTTTCAGACTGCTTGACAGCCTGCTTGGGTTTGGTCCGGCAGGACTGGCTGCTACGGCTGTTCCTTTGTGTATAGCTTGGAGCACAGTGGCTTTCCGTTTGGGCAGGAAGCAGCAGCATTTATCAGTTCAGAGGGGCTGTGACAAATGACAAGTCGACTGCCAATGTTCGACTGTCGGTCAATGAAAGCAGCATACTTAAACGTTTGCATGTTGTGTGGCTCAGGGTCATGCTGAATCGCTGCTGGTGCTCGTTCTGTTACAGACAATGTACACATGTCATGTCCTACACAAACTGACTGCTTGGAGCAATGCTGATGGGATTGCTTACGCTTGAACTGCACATCCAAAAGTGGCCGGGTTGATGCCGTCCGACACACCCACGCTGACCGCAACAGGTGCATTGCTGTTGTTGACACTGTCTTGTGCAGAACGCAGCTGCCTCAGCAGCTTCTGTTCGGGTTGCAGCCGAGATTTCTCAGATGACCCTCAGGTCCGATGGTGATGTTTCGCATGGGTGACGTGTATTAGCGACGCTGAAATGCTTTGCGCGTTGGACAGGACAATCTGCTTGCACAATTTTGCGCACTGTCCACGCGCCTGCTTTCAGCTGCTGCTTTTATGCACATGTTGTAGCTTCAGCCTCGCGGCCAGTGATGCTTGTGTATTTTCAGTTCGTGGGGATCGGCGAGGGTCAGGCAATGTTAGCAGCATTGTGTCGGCAAACGCTGCCTGCATTGGGCATGTCGTGCAGCTGCAGGTGGCTCAGTCTCTGATCCCATTCATCAACAACTTCACAGGTCCGCTGGCCCAGAGCTCGTTCTAATTTCTGTCATCGTTGTTGGCTTGTATCGCATTGCTGCAATGCATCACGCCCTATTGCGCAGGCAGTTAGCATGTCTGCCATAACGCACGAGTGGCCTGTGCATGCTTTTGTAGGTGTAAACGTCACAATATTCACTGCCAAAGATACAGATAACCCAGAATCCCACGGTCAATACTCAGCGTTGTTTGCTATTCAAGATGTCACCTTGGCAATTCACGACTCCTCTTTCACGAACCTCGACTTGGCAGAGGTGCAAGCTCCTATTGCACTGGACCGCAGCGCTATTACGATGCTGAACACAGAATTCTTGAACAACACAGCCCCTCTGAGTGGAGGCATCGCCTCCTCTGTGATGAACAACTTGTCTCTGTCCAATTGCACATTCAACAACAACTATGGTGAGTCAGATGCTTTGCTGGCAACTGCACTATGGCATGACGTAGCAGCTCCTTATCATACCTCAGCTTAGTCTTAAGAGTTCTTGCTGTCAAGGTTGCCCCCAACAAGCAATCTCCTGCGTCTTGAGTTGTGATTGACAATCACTGATTGCTGCAAGCAGGAAGTCAAGCTGGAGCTGTGCTGGTCAATGGCTCAACAGATGCCTGCAGCAGGGGCACTACAAACTGTTCCTTTACCATTTATGACTCAACCTTTACCAACAACACCAACACTGCTGTCTATCTGGTCACAGACGGCTTCGACCTTGACCTTCAGCATAGCACATTCACAGGCAACTCAGCTGCGGATCAGGGTGGTGCTATCGTCCTAGGGAGCCTCCAATCCAACAGTACCAACATTTCAAAGCCTCTGAAGGCTACCCTAACCTCCTCAACATTCAGTGGCAACACAGCAGGCAAGCAGGGTGGTGCAGTGCTCATCTCAAACCAGGCATATTTGCGAGCATTCACCTGCACTTTGACAGAAGTATCAGTCTTCAATAACTCAGCTGGTCAATTGGGCGGAGGCTTCTGGTTTCAGCAGGTCAGCACGCTCCAGATCGTCAGGTCATCATTCACCCAGAACTTCATCAGCAACGGCACTGAAGATGGAACAGCAGCAGGCGCGTTCTGGATCAAAGCTTCGTGCGCAGCGTCAGTGAACGCACAATCAGTTTACAACGCTGCCCCCTTTGTTTGCACTCTAGCCATCACCAACAGCCGCTTCAGCAACAACACAGCGCCACTGAATGGTGGTGCCTTTGCATCCAGACTCGATGGATATGCTGTGGCCATCAGCCAGAGCAGCTTTACTAGCAATCAGATCACAGCAGCAGGAGGTGCCGGCGCAGCAATCAGTATGACTCCCTTGATCATTGGTGGTGGTCTCAGCACACTGCTTGTCATCTCCCAGTCTAACTTCACAGGCAATGTGGCTTCAGTCTCGCTTGGGTGCCTCAGCGTTCAGCAAGTTGCATGCATAGCAATGCAGAGCTGCATCTTTGCCAGCAACACAGCATCCACAGGAGGTGCAATCTTCACCACACAGGTCAACAGTGATGAAAGCAACTGTTTCAATCAAGCCCTTGCCCTGCAAACCATTCCCAGACCCCTCACAGATGCGCCAGCGCTTTTTGACCCTCTGAGCCCAGAACCTGCTCCAGAAGCTGCTTCTGCAGCTGCTCCAGAAGCTGCCCCAGAAGGTCCCTCAGAGCCTGAGGCAGCTACAGAGCCCTTCAGTCCTGTAACACTGGACATCAGAGGAAGCCACTTCCTCAACAACTCAGCCACAGGCACAACAGGAGGTGCCGTGGCTTTAGGCTCTGTCATCAACGCCGCTGCCATTGTCAATTGCACCTTCGTCAGCAACACCTCTCCAGATGTTGGGGGAGCTATCACCATCTTCAGCAATGCTCTTGTCACAATAGCTGGCACGAGCTTCGTGGCCAATCAAGCGCCCTCCTCCAAAGGGGTGGTGTACCATTTCAGCCAGCCTCTTGGAGTGGTCTCTCTGGCCATTACGAACAGCAACTTCACAGACAATGTTGGCACTGCTCTGGTTGGGGATAACTCGTACATGGAGATCAACGGCAGCCGCTTTGTGAACAACTCGGCAGGTGCTACGGGCGCTGGGGCAATCTACATGGAGAGCTTGTCCCGGCTGCTTCTGAATGACTGTGAGTTTGTGAACAACACCAGCCTGGACTCTGGAGGTGCAATACAGACGTCAAGCCAGGACCCTGCAGGAATCGTTTTACAGGGAGTCACTGCATACAATAACAGGTGACATTGTCTGTCTGCCTGCCTGCCTGCCTGCCTGCCTGCCTGCCTGCCTGCCTGCCTGCCTGCCTGCCTGCCTGCCTGCCTGCCTGCCTGCCTGCCTGCCTGCCTGCCTGCCTGCCTGCCTGCCTGCCTCCTGCCTGCCTGCCTGTTGGCTGTCTGCAACCATCAAACCACATCACAGGTCTTGCATCACCGACAGGACCGCCTTTTTAATTTGACTTGACATTGGGGGCGTCGGTCATGGGCTGGGTTTGTGTCGCTGACAGCTGACACGCAAAGTGCTGCAGAGCACCAACAGGAGGATTCATGGCTGCCCATGTAGCAGCTGGCTGGATCTCATGCTATGTGGCCATTCTCAACTGCACCTTCCAGAACAATGTGGCAACATCAACACAGCCAGGAGCCAGTTTTGATGAGCTGCAAGGTAGTGGCGGAGCCATCTGGACAAATGCACCTTTGCTGTGGATACACAACTCCAGCTTTGTCGGCAATGCAGCTACAACGGTTGGCGGAGCAGTCTTATACATTGCAACTGCGTTACCAGTGAGTTGTACAGCCAGAGTGAACAAGCTCATCACTCCATTCACCATTTTTGTTGGTCAGTGCATGGTCGCGTTTGGTGTGCTGGTATGACTGATCACAAGTAACGCTACAGCTGCAATGTTGTTCACAGCTGCAGTTTTGTCCACAGAGAGTCTCATAGGTACCCTGCATTGTCTGCTGCATTGCATCACAACTGGCATAGCCATGAAGCAACCTGCTGATCATTGCAACTCGGGTTGCTCACATGGTCAAATATGTCACAAGTCTACACACCACATGGCAGTAACATAGCTCAGAAGATGTCATGCAGGCATCCTACTGTGGACTGCTGCTCTGTCAAACGGCTTCACCTCACCTGATGGCGTGCATCTAAAGCATGTGCAGCATCTCCCCAATGTAGCAACATGTTTTCACTGCCTCCAGGCGATTTGGAGCTCAGATTTCCCCTTTTAGGACAGAAAACATCTGTGAGATATGCTGTTTTGGGGTCAAGCAAGCTTTTGGTAATGTTGCAGGCAGACAATGAACATCTGGAATACGAATACAGAGCAGATGCTGAGTACCCCTCGCCAGAAGACTCCCTGGTCCATTCAGTAATCAATGCTGCCCAGGTCAAGAACAGCTCCAGCTTCATGGTGTCCGCCACTCACCTGGCAGGCAACACTGCTCAAGGGGCTGGCGGAGCCATTTTTGCAACATCTCAAGCTGGAGTGTACTTGCTGTGCGGCTCAAGCAATCTCGCAGACACAGGCCAGTCCGTCGCAGACTTTCTCTGGTTTTGCAAGCTCAGGCATTCGGTTTGACATGACAATGTTCCTGACCAATCCTGAAGCTCTCAAGCTTATCAGCCTCCTGCCCATGGCCCTCAGGCAACCCAACCCTTAGCCCCTCGGCAACCTATCCTGTTTGTGCCACTTATTCCCCCGCCCCCCCTCCCTCCTCCCCTCTCCCTCCTCTTGTGCATCAGGCTTTCCACATGTAGTGTAACTCCTGTTTGTTCTATGCAAAGTATGTTTTGCTACCGTCGATCGTGACAATCACATTTTCATGCAGTCATCCACTTGCCTTATGTCATGTACAGTATGCAGAATGTCCCTCGATGTCAGACTTTGACCATAGTCCACACCCTACTGACCATTGTGACCATCAGGCTGTCTCACTCAGCGCTGCCTTGACCGACGAGTGATATTGTTGTGCAGCTCAGCAGCTCCAGACCCAACTCAACACCTCGTCAAGCCTGGTCCCAGCTGCAGCTTCGCAAACGTGCACTTCTTGGATTGAGGGACAGAACTCCTCCCCAGGCTATGGCCATGTGATGGCCCTGCCAGCTCAGCAGGTTTACGTCACCTGCAGCAATGCAACTGGCAGCAGTGACAACTACATGTGCCAAAGCAGTATGGAATTAACCACCACAGCTGTCACAAACTTCTGGAGTACAAACACCTTGGATATGGCATCTGGATCTGCAGCGTCAAGACTGCTGCTGCAAGCTGGCGTGCAAGATGGTCTTGGTCAAGTTGTTACAGCAGGTCTGTACATGTGCTTAACAGTACAACTCTGCTTGTTAATGTCAGGCTTACACATTGTAAGTGGATCAGTGCCTACTACCCGTTGTTGACAGCATGGCTTGTTTCCCCCTGCTCACTTCATTATGCATTAGACATGGCCTAACATGTCACCATGAGTTATGTTTTGCAGATTATATCATCTGCTTCGTCATTGCTGATGTCAATGCCAAAGTTTGATGATGAGTGTCTGCAGATTGGCCAACAAGCAGTCCACCCCAACTGCAAGCCCAGGGCCCTGCTGACAACCCCACCATTATCTATGGTCAGACCAACGCTCAGGTTGACACAACAGGAATGGTGCAGTTCCAAGACCTGCTGCTGCGAGCCCCTGAAGGGGTGTACAACATCTGCTTTGCAGCAGTATCTTCACTGGTGAGCCCTGTGCCGATTAATGTTAATCAATGACCATGATAAATGATGAACATGATAAATAATTAGCATGATAAATAATGACCAGCAATGGTCACGCACACACCTCGCCAGCTCGTTTGCTCTAGCCAGATGGTATATCAACTCGATGCCAGTGCAGAAAGCTGCAAGAAATTCAATAAGGTCATATGCAAATGCTGCCGCCAGCATGCAGCATGTCTCTTCATGTCAATGTGACTGCTCATGTGCATTGCAATGCATGCCGGGTCCAGGCCCAGGCGCATTCCAGTTTCGGGTGCAGTGCAGGTCACATACTCTGTGCATTTAATGTTGGTATTTGCAAGCGAGGTTGTATGGTATAACTGTCATGGAACCCGGTGAGTCATACTTCATGTCAACATTTGACAGCCCTCACCGTTCATGGCGCAAGAAGCGTTTGACATAATCCGTCATGATTCTAAATTTATCTGAAGACAGAAAATGCGAAAAAGTGTAACCATATAGCTATGTACAAAGTAAACATTGCAAGCCGATGTTGTGCTGCAGCAAGAAGTCAAGCCGTCTTGCGTCACAGTTCAAGTGCGAGGCTGTCAGCTTGGAGAGGTAGTGGGTGCAGAAGGTAATGTGTGTGACCCTTGCTTGCCTGGCCAATACAGCTTCAACACCACAAGCCCCACCTGTGACATGACCTGCCCAGACAGTGCTGACTGCATGGGTGCCATGGTGTTACCCAATGAGGGTTACTGGCATTCGGCTGCCAATGCTACACTGATCCATCCCTGCCCCAACCAAGCTGCATGTCAGTGAGTCACCATGATCTGAGCAGTTCAACAGGCCTTTGGTCTGAGGCACTGCACTTGAAGTCATGGGATCGTGAGCTGAGCAATGCAAGAGGCCTTTGGTCTGTTGCACTAAATTGAGAAGTTGTAGGTCTAGGAAGTGATCCTGAGCTGAGCAATGCAAGAGCGCTTTGGTCTGAGGCACTGCACTCGGAAGTCATGGGTCTAGGAAGTGATCCTGAGCTGAGTAATGCAAGAGCCCTTTGGCCTGAGGCACTGCACTAAGAAGTCATGGGTCTAGGAAGAAAGGATGAATTGCAGAGTGTATAAATTTGTTGCTCAGCCTTGTTCAAAAGAGCCCTTTGCTCTGAGGCATTCATTGATGCTTTGGCTGTGTGTTACAGAAAGACGTCCTGAAGGCGTTGCTTAGCCAAGGGTCTGTGCACCAGTGAAGGAGAGCCATGTCTGCTGTCTGTATCTATATGTGCGCTATCATGTGTGTCAACATCCGCTGCTGAGAAGACTTGACGTGGAAGCCTCCATTGACACACTTGGGGCAGACAGTGCCTCACTGCACAGCACAGTTAGTAGTCACGCTGTGGAGCGGGCTGTTGCCCCAAGTGTGTCAATGAAGGCTCATATTGTCAGACAATGTCACTGTCTGAGCACTCTAGTGGACCAAAAGTTCACAAGCACAGCTGTCCCTGTCAAGTCTCCAAACTGTTCAAAATGACACCAAACATGCAGCGGCTTTCATTGGAGCACAGCTAGCCTTGCAGCTACCACATCAAAGTTGTGATGACAGCGTGATTGTACATGTGCAGGGGAAGCAGGGCAGCGCTGCAGGAGTGTGCAGCTACCTGGTACACCACATCCGATGCTCACCTGCAGGCGCTGCTCCCTTGTCAGCTGTTCTCAGTAGGTGACAGCAGCAGCACAAATGCATCCTCCTATCTGGATTTGCAGTGCAGCCCCGGGTATGAGGGCCGTCTGTGCAGCATTTGCCAACCTGGTTATGGCTCTTCAGGTAGTCTGCTTGCTAGACAATGACTTACTTGCTCACTTAATTGCTTGCTCAGTCGCTGGCTCAATCACTCACTCACTCGCTCGCTCGCTCGCTCGCTCACTCACTCACTCACTCACTCACTCACTCACTCACTCACTCACTCACTCACTCACTCACTCACTTCTGGTCAGAAGGCCTGCATGCAGCTGAACTTGGACGCCAGCAACACAGCAGTATCAGAAATGCTGTCACAGGGTGACAGTGCAGTAAGTCTTTGCGTATTGTGTGCTTGTGTGCTGGATGCAGGCCAGTTTCAATGCAGCACATGCAGCGGTGCAGCCCTGTCTGCTTTTGAGTATTGGCTGCTACTGATGGCGCTGATCCTGTGTAATGGAGTTGCAATCTGGGTGTACCTACCTCAGGAAGTTGGCAGTTGGGACAAACCACAAGGCTCTGAATTCTTTGAGGTGCAGTAACCTGTCAGGATTATGTAAACTGATTGTGACTCACAATCAAGAGGAGTTACTGTCGCTTGGCATGGGCTACAAGAGCCGCTCATGGCTTCAAATAGAGCAGTACAGTTTCCTCACATAGTAATAATCATAATAGTAACGCTTTCCAGCTCATGATAAGCTAGGTACGTGAGAGAACAGAACAGAACAGTACAGTTTCCTCACAGCTGTGAGCACTGCCTGCAGGGGCTTCTCACCTACACACAGCTGGCCTCTATTCTGGGGATGCTGAATGTGCAGTGGCCCACTGTCTTACAGGGCCTTTCCAAAGGTTTCTCCTGGATTACTCACATCGCTCCAAAGGTACCCCACCCCTCTGCTGCTTTCCCGCTGCAGCCCTATTGCTCTTCCCCTTCCCTTTGCCTGTTGTGGACATGTTGCAGCCCACTGCAAACCAGTCACCCGTCCTATAACCTTCTCAGGTGCCTAGCTGTATGGCAGCAAGCCCGGCAGTGAATGCGCTCACCAGGTGGTCGCATTGTGATGACAGCTGCATTGATTGCCTGTTGAAGTTGCTAACCACTTGGCGTTGTGTGGTGTCTAGTATGACACCTGTGCAGCCCAGTGTACTGCTTGGCTTCTCAATAAACTGACGACGAAAGGTGCAGTCTTTTCTTTTCTTTCCTTTTCCCCTCTCTAGTATGACTTCTCATGCACTGCTGCAGGTTGTTGCACTTGATTGTCTCCTGCAGCATCACAGCACCTCCTCCCTCCCTCTTTCTGTCCTATCCACCCTGGTGCAGCTCGCCATCCCCTTCTGCATCCTCCTCTTCTTCACCCTGCTGTTCTGTGGCCTACACATCTGGAGCTGGCGCCAAAACGGTGCCAAAGCTGACAGGGCATGCCTAAACAGGCGCCTCCAGGTGTCAACATATGCTGTGCTGGGGTTCTTTTACACCTCCATCACACAGGCAGCTCTCAACCAGTTCTCCTGCTACCAAATCGACAGTCCCATTCCTCTGAACACTGCTTATCCACAGTTCTTACAAGTAAGCAGACAAGCGCCTAAGCGTGTGTGAAAGGCATGTGTGGCATTGCTTCTTGGCCCATTGGGCATTAGCCATTGGGCAAGGCAGAGGGCAGTCCTTGGCCCATTGGGCATTAGCCATTGGGCAAGGCAGAGGGTAGTCCAGTGCCCATTGGGCATTAGCCATTGGGCAAGGCAGAGGGCAGTTCAGTGCCAATGTGCATGCTGTTGCGCACATCAAAGCTCACCAGCAATGGGCATTGACATGCCCTTCATCATGCCCATTGGCACCTGGCTGCCCTTTGTCATGCCCATTGCTGTCGAGCTGCTCACTGTCTTGCTCACCAGCAGCTGATGCGGGTCTGTGACATCACCCATTGACATCATGCCAGTAATGGTCTGTTGACATCAAGCTAAGTCTGCCGCACTGCTGCTTTTGCATGCCAAGGTGCCTGCTGCACGTCAATGCATGCATTCAAGGCAACGCAGACACAAACTTGCTGTGCTTTGCCAGCTGGACCTGGGCAGGCAAAGCTCCAGCGTGTCTTGCTGTTTCTGCCAGCACAAGCATTGCAAGTACATAGTTGTGGGCCCACAATAGTGAGTGTTTTGAGTGAAGTATGAGCCAGATTGGCATGACTGTGAGCGCAATTGCGTGCCAGGCAGGCTTGGTACTGCAGACTTTCAGTAGGCTGAGGGTTTCAGCTGAGACATATCATAATAGTAAATAATAATAATAATAATATCAGTAATAATAATAAGGCATAATAATGAATGCCTTTTTCAGTCCACCAGATAAGCCATGCAACTGCATGTCAAGTTGCCCTAGGAACTGCTCTGCCCTGAAAAGTGCCCTGCCCTGAAAGCTGTCATGCCCTGGGAAGTGCCCTGCCCTGCCCTGGTCTGGCCAGGCCTGTGTAGCTGCTGTATACTACGTAGATGGACGACACAACAGGCACAGCACCAGTGAAGCGGATGCTAGCACGCAAATTGCATGCTGTTGATGCTTCATATGCTGCCTTGCAGTATTTCCTGCAATATGGCACGAGTAACAATCTTCTTGATACAATGCAGGCCACCTGGCAGGCAGGGTACTGGGTAGAGAACATGCGGTACGCATGCTTCACAGGCAGGCACCTGGCAGTTGCCCTAGGGCTGGGCCTTCCAGCCCTACTACTGCTGGGCCTGGGCATCCCCTTGCTCTTTGCCTTCATGGTTTGGCGCCACAGATTTGAGCTGGACAGCGCACCTTGTAGACAAAGGCTGGGCTTTGCTTACCGCAGCTACAAGTGAGTATGTGCGCAGTTTCCGCCAAATGTATGTGCTCAGTGTCTGGAGCTACAACATGGTGCAGCTGACATCCTGAGGAGTGGTGTGGTGTCCAAGCAAGGCGCGCTACATAAATTTAATTAATGTATTTAGTCCAGATAGGCCTATTGTACAAGGCATACCCCGATGGTTGCCAGCAAGTCCTGCTGAGGCTAAGGCCCTACCCATGAGGGGGCATCGGCTCTTGTGATGGCGCGATACATCTTCAGTGCATGGCTGCACTCGTGATTTCCTTGTGTCAGCCTGATGTGTTGGCCTGGTCTGTCACCTCACAATGAGGCTCAGCAGTTGAAGGCCGCATGCATGCTGTACAGGACCTACTCAGGGCTGCATGCACCTGACCCTAGGCAAAGATACATGATTTACAAGTGAAGAAATGTCTAGACTGAATTTCATACATTAAGTGGGTGAATGAGCACATGTAGCGCCTGCTGCTGGCTGAGAATGAAAGCCATTTGCATCAGTGTGATGTGACTGGCAGGTGTTGCATGGCATGCATTTGACAATAATGAAGGCAACAGTGTATGCAGATATTGTCTGACTGCCTGCAGGTCTCGTTTCTGGTGGGAAAGCCCTGCCCTTCAGCTGAAGCAGCTGGGCCTACTACTTGTGGTGGTAGTGGGCAGGCCGCTGGGCACCTACATTCAGACACTCATAGTGCTCACGCTTCTAGTGTCAGAGGTGGCGTATGAGCTGGTCTTTCATCCAGCAAGACACAGGCATGTGGAGTACATGCAAGCAGCTGCCATTGGGCTTCTGGTGTATGCTACACTTACTGTGCTGCTGTTAGCAGACTACCAGAACCAGGCAGCTCAAGCAGGATTGGCAGCTACAGGCATCCTTGTAGGGGTTGCTAATGTCTTCATGTGTGGGCTGTATCTGTACTGCATGGCTCGCGCTAGCCGTGGCAAAGTCCGTGAGTACGTCTGCATGGGGGAGGAGTGGGTGTATGGCAAGTTCCACAGACAGCTTGCGCCATATGCTTCGTTTGTAAAGACTCGGTCCTTGGCAAGCGGGCGGTCTCTTGACACCGGATTTTCGCTGGAGATGGCACTGTCTGGTGTGCCGTTTGTTCCTGAAACAGGCAGCGCATCTCGGCGTAGTACTACTGATGTTAGCCATCTAGGCCAAAGTTGACTCTGCCAATCTGAACCTCAATTTTTGGCGTTCTGTTTTGGAACGGTCTTTTATGGAGCTATGGTTTTTAAGGAGAGTATGCTGACATGATTTGCTACTAGTAGTCTTGATGCACGCTTTTATTTAGGTCGCTGAATACCGTGAGTAGATCTAGATATACATTGTTTGAATATCAGGAGTCATCTGGTTTAGGCTTTTCTCAAGTATGCCAAGTTGGGCAATGCCATTGCCAACCCCAGCACCAAGTGCTTGCACAAAAATGGCACAAGATGCGAAGCATGATGGCAAGAGCACTGGATGCCAGAGGACAACATGCTGTTTCAACAAGCTAGGAACTGGGCGGGCAAATGGCAGCTTCAGCAAGATAGTGTTCCTTTGCTTAAATAAGGTGCTAAGAAAATGGCCTACACTACTGCCAAAGTGCTGGGCAATCATCATCATTTGTTGAAAACGCAAACCCACCTGACTTGTCATGCAGCGTATCTGCTGATCATCCGACTCATGGACAGCGAGCTTCACATGAGGTACAAGTCTGAGGATGTAGACGAGATGAAATTCTGACAAAAATCAGGCAGCCCGCCACTGGCACAAGCACTGGGACAATGACTTGCAGAATGAAGCAAGTGCTCGACCTGATTGGCGAACACGCTGGAGGGTGGTTTAGCTGAAACCTGGTCAGCTCATCATCGCTGACCTACATGTAGACACTAAAAAGCAACCATTTTTTGTTTATGCTTGGTATCTCCAAGGCCTGCAAGAAAAGCCAGTCATCAATCGGAAAAATGGCAGGTGCCGCGTAAAAGGTTTAGGCGACAAGATACAAGCTGTGTATGGCATATTCTACAGCTGTAATGCAGCATATCAAACAGCAACGACCGAATTATCAGAAGAATTGGTGTCATACTCATCACTTGAAGCAGCATTGCATCTTCACATGAAGATTACGACACAACAGGACCATCTGCTGCAGCTCAGGCATCTGGAGCTAAAGCAAGTACAGGTCATCTGCCTCTGTGGCAGTCATGAGCCATGGCTGCCTCTCAAACAACACTGAGAGCATACAGCACAGTAGTGCAGTCTGGTGATGATATTGGAAAGAAACAAACTGAGAAGCAACCAAGTAAGGCACAACTTCGTGATGGACTATTGGCTTGGTATCATCCAGCTTTGGTGGTGTTGAAAAAACACCATGGCCATCTCAGCCATCTGCAGCCAGTGCAACTGGCACGACGTGAACGTGTGGCCATCTAGCATCCCGAGCAAAAACACAGGACTTACCTAGGTGTGTCGGCATCCACCACCACACTCTGTGAGGTCAAGTGACACCCCTTCCTGTGCTCTTCCAACAGAGTGGTGGGCACACAGGAAGGGAGCACATCAACCCTTGCCATAGAGATGAGGTGGATGCCGACCCTACCTGTAGGTCTATCAGACCTCTGTGGAGTTGTTGCAGACCGGCATGGGCGGAGTTGCAGGAGATGGAACCGGAAGAAGTCAGATCTGCAGCGTCACAAAATGAATCAAACACGAGGCTCGGCATCCCAAACCCTGGAGCGTCAAGTCTTGTTCGGCAGCAGACTTGACGCCGGCGAAAGCAGAGCTGAACTCACAAGGTACCTGATGTCTTGTTGTATCGACGCAGGCAGCAGCTGGCGCACTTGGATGGCTTTGCGAGCTCCAGGCCATACCGTGTACAACAGCCAGTGAGGTGGACGCGTTTGCCGCTGCTGCATCACCCTCACAGTCTGAATCTTCTGAGCTAGCTGAGACACCCTCAGCGTTTGCGCAGTGACCAACTTTGCCTGAGAGGAGATGCCTGAAACTGTGAAACTGTGAAACATTTGAAAGTGTTGGCGCCTTAAGTACCAGTTGTTTTGCAAGTGGTGTACGAGAGAATCTTGACCGAGCCGCCCTTGTCGTAAGGGCAGGACGAGATCTAGCCCTTCAGCTGTGCGTGTCCGCACATAACAGCAACACAGCAAAAGGCGTTCTTTTTGTTGATTGCCAAGTGTGCTGGTACGTACGTGTATGGCATCAAGTGCTCCGCAACATAGGTGCTCAAATTACTGTGTTCAGCTCAAGATACGCTTAGTTTCGTGCGCACAGCCCAAAACGTCCTCAGCATCATTTGCTGGCTCACTATAGATGCGTCAAGCGCAAAAGGCCATAATCACAGAAACGGCTCAGCATAAATGCAAGCTTTTGGCGTGTTGTCCTGAAGCAGGTCCTCGTCCCGCAATTCGGAACATATTTAGAGTTTCGTTGCATTTTTGACAAGCGATCAGTTGATGTGAGACACGGTCCAAAATGGTGTGATGTTCACACCTCCCTTCGGTCCAAGATGCTCTGTATTACAGTCACGATACAGCATTTACGGTGTGTGCTCTGATGGATTGAGCTGTTGCAAAACGAGTTTTCAAAGTACAATGGCATATGCCAAACGCAAAGATGCCACACTAGCAGTGATCTGCCCTTTCATCAACCTGGAGGATGTTGCCTGTATCTAGCACGAGTCAATACACACAATTTGTTGACTTGTCCAACACTGATGACAGAAATGTCATGGTACCTGATTTATTGAAATCAATGTAAACCTTGAAAGCTATAGCGACACAGACTGTAAGCATAAACCTGCTCAAGTGGACCTACATCGTCAGAAATGCTATCCCAAATGCTAGCATTCTCAGAGTTGCAGCCGCGAGTTGTTGGTCAACACTTCGAAATTTCGTGCCGAAAAGTGGCACAAAATCTCATGGGGGATTCGGGTAGTTCGCAGCCAGGCCCCTCTCCTGAACAGCTGGGAACCTGCGGCTGTCCAAAGTGACCAGGCTGTTTAACTTCACCAGATCTTCCACAGCAATTATGTGCTGCTTGTCATCAGCAACATCCCACTCTGATCGCTTGCCATTCACACCAGCCTGCACAATGGTATACAGTCGGCTTGCATAGGCTACCATACAGAAGACAGGGCTGCTGCATTGCCGCTGATGCATAATGCAGCTAGTCGCAAGACCACTGCTATGACACTCTTGCTTCCTGTTATGCAGGCCTTGTAGCAAGCATGCTCCCCGGTTTCACTCAACACATTGCTGGCGCCGCAGGTCACAGCCCAAGAACTCACACACACAGTACTTTATGATGATGCTTGACAGGGAACTGCATGAGAGGCAGCATGGCAGCTTACCCTGCAGATGCTGACAGCGACCTAGACCTTATACATGCTTGTCAAAACAGTTTGTGTCACCAAGTCTTGCCACAACAGTCGATGGTCCACCTATACATGTCAGAACTGAGATGTGTTGCACACACCAACACAGCTCCTTACTGCAAATCACGCAGCCACACGTTAATCTATTAATGCTTGACCATGCACCATTTCACGGCGCTGCATCCAAATTGACACACAAGCTTTCACTGGTGGCATTATACTGTGCGTTGACCAGTCTGAGCAAGTTTATTGCACCGCAGGCATGTAGCTCTGTTTCACAATTCTCTTGTATACTATATCTGAGAGTTTTGTCCAGTGAAGATTGCTGTTGCAGCTCTATTTTGAAGCTAGATTTTCTGTACTCTCCTTCTGGTCAAGGCAGGCATTGCATTTTGCATTATGATTAGGTCAACGATGCTGTTAGTCAGCTGCTCTTCCCGCATCGTGCCTTTGGCGATGCTGACTCTTTTGGACAATGTCATTGATGCTTGTTGACAGATAATGCCCAGCGGTAGCGAATCAAGCCTTTCAGTGCCCTTTTCCTGCTTTGAAGCACTGCCTGCGAGATCACAACATCGTCGCTTGTTCGCTCCTGCTTCGCGTGTTAGCAGCCTTGCAAGCTTTTACCGCCGTTCAAAATAGCTTTTCTGTCCGCATAAGATCGGCGCTCACATCACGATGGACGAAATGACATCAAAACTGAAAAAGCTTTTCAAGACCAAACCAAAGGGCTTCAAAGGATCGGGCCAGAAGCTAGGCAACAATGCTCAGGTTTGCACCCAAAGCCTGTGTGAACACGCATCAGTATCACACCTATCAAGTCGTGACACGACTTGTCTCTGCAGCAGGCTGCGTCTTCTGCAACCTCTGCTCCTGCAAGGCCTTCTCAACCAACAGCGCGGCGTTTACCACAGCAAGCATCCCCACGAGAGAAACCCACTCCTCCTGCCAGCAAACGTCCTCTTGGTGTGCGTTCAGCTCCAGCTTCAGACCGAACTGATGTTCCTCCAGCCTCAGTGTTGACTACTGGGGCCTACATTGCGCCAGGTATTCATATTCCCTGGTCGCACTGTATCGATCATGACATCTGACGCTTGTGCCGTCAGCAGTGAGGTGCTTGCAGCCAATGCTATGCCTGTCTCTGAACTCTGAGTGAGCAATACAAATGCAAAACTGAAGACATTCAGGGGCTGTGTCATGCAAGCTTGTCAGTATATGTATGTATGGCATCATAGCTTGCACAACACTCTCAAGCTGCATGTATGTCCAAATTGCAGAGGAAGAAGAGCCCACTGAAGCACAGAAAGAGGCGTTTGCTTTGCTCAGGATAGCGCCACAAAGAGGCGCAGCAGCAGAAGTTCTGTCGAAAGTGCTGCGAAATATTGTGGAACACCCTACTGAAGCCAAGTACAGGTCCGCCAGGGACGGTCTTAAATCTGCGTTATCAGCATTGAATCCACGTTTCCACTCGCTGATGCTTGTGCTTGAGTGATACTGCGCGCAATATGATCCAGCAAGTTTACTGTGGTCGCTTGTGCTGATGCATACCACGCTAAACTGCAAGTGGTACCAGACAAACAATTCCAGCTGCATGACACACCCATCCTCTGGTTCTCCTTCAACGTAGCCTTTTTTGTGTTTCGTAAGCAGCATAACCAGGCTTACCCAGTGCATGCATTTGGTGACTAGGCCATTTTGGTCCCCGATTTGCTACAGCTCAAACTCCTTGCTTTGCAGGAAGCTGAAGTTGAACAACAAGAAGGTGCAGCAGTGCGTAGTCAACGTGGATGGCGGTCTAGAGCTTCTTCAGGCCTCTGGATTTGAGCTCGTCTTTGATGAAAGCTCCCCAGAACCCCAGGCAGCAGCACCATCACATACCCCTGATCATGTTCCATCAAACGAAGCTGCTGACACAGCACAAGCCCAATCAGACAGCCAAGCAGGTGCACTGGGCTCAGAGGTAAGCAGAACATGCGTGAGGTCTGCTCTGAGTTTTGCAACTTGCAGTCAGATCTCACATGGAGCAATTATCAGACACGTTATACGTCTGAGAATTGCTTCTTAGAAGGCACGTGCACAGCTGTTCAAGAGCAATAGAGGTGCTAGGCAGAATACGCTCTGCACAAAACCGAGGCAACAGCATTGTGACGACAGCTACACAACACAGACTCTGACTGCAATGCATGCAATGCAGTCCAAGGGGCCAGCACCAGCAGCAGAGTGTGAGGCAGATGGTTACTTGTGGTTTCCTGAGGAAGCTGAGTTATGGCTGCTACAAGCTGCCCTGCAGCTTCTTCGCCCGCTGACACCTCTGCCATTTTCAAAGCCATCAACTGGTACAAAGTGGCATGATTTGTTATCTTACAAAGCAAAGTCTGCCTAATTTTCACAAAGCTCAGATATCCTGCACGCATTTTTGACGTCAACTGCGGTTCAAATCCCCTTCGAATGGTTTAGGTTTTCTTTGCAGAGCTGACTTGCTCAGATGCTGCTTCTGTGGCTCGTATTACTCACCATGCTGCAATCCTGTCATGAAGCAAGTTGTGTGTCTGCATCACAGTGGTTGCCCTGACTGCATTGCAGGAAGCACAGCTACCATGCGCAGTGAGCAGCCACCGTCACAGCTGCCTTTCACTGGTCAAAGCCACACAGCAAGCTCAGCCAGCTCACATGCAGCTACAGGAGCAGCAACTGCAGGTGTCAGCAGCAGCAGCAGCACTCGGTCAGGCACAGCGTCAGAGCAGGCACAGCTCACTGGCAGAAGTCAAGCAGGTAGGGTGACAAAGGCTTGCTCAAGCATTTTCACAGAGCTGCATGCATATGGTTGCAATGTTATGCTTGATGTCACATCTTGTCGCACTGCACACAGCACACATCCAGGCTGGCTAGGTGTTCCTGTGATAACTAATACCGCGAGGCACTGGGCGAATGCAATCACACTTCTGCTTTTCGTGTTACTATCTGTAAGTTAAGTGCTGCAGCAAAATCTGCACAGAGAAACACAGCTCTGTGCAGCTGTGTCTGAGCAGTTGCCGTCAGTTTCTTTACTGACATGCCTATGCATACTTTCAAGTTTTGGTACCAGTGGACCTGGCACACATTCTGTATAGCCTCAGTGAGCAATAAAAAGCAGCACATGGATTGCATCATTGCATGGTTTGTAGCATTGCATACGTGTAATGCACACTCATACACACATTGTCAAGCAATGCCATACCACAGCATTGTTGCATGATGTTATGATGCTTAGTGCATGATACAAGCATGATGAACATGCTGTGCTTTTGGTTGTAGGTCTGCAGGACACATCAGCAGCTGGCAGAGGGGGTCAGGAGTCACCCCAGTCTGGCCCCTCTGCTTCTGCCCCTATCAACCTGGCTGAACCCCGACCTAGGAAGACTCAGGTTCTGCTGCCTGCTGAAACCGATGCACAGGCAAGAAATTTCTCCCGAATCAAAACAATACATTTACAACAAACCGGTTTGTATGAGTCTAGATAGAGGCAGGCAGGTATGATGAGCACGAGGCAACATTCTAATGCAGCTATTTGACTTTGAAGCACACTGATGCGCTTGATAAAAAATGCTTGATGGTGGTTACCTAATGATGCTGCTGGAAATGCTGTTACTGCTGTATTGGTCGCACCTGGCAAACTTTTTAAAGCAGAGCTATTCAAGGGCTAGGAGCCTGTGTCACACCGAGTTGGTTCAAGCATTATAGCAATGGCAAAATCATCGTGGCACCTGACATGCAGACAGTGCATGCAGGTTCCAGAATGGGTCTTCCAGCAGTCACCTGCAGAGCTGAAACAAGCATTCATGACAGCCAAAAAGCGGCGGGAAATGGACTCCATGCTGATGACGCGAGCTTACAGGGAAAAGCTTGCTGGCGGCAAAACACAGAAGGGAGCTTACATTTATGCTGTCATCAGGGTGCGCCTTCCAGAGGGCTTACTGCTTCAGGTATCCACTGCCACTGCGCGTAACTGTTCTGCGTAATTGATATGCGTGATTGTTCTGCGTACTTGTTATGCGTCATTGTTCTGCATATTCTTATGCATCATTGTTCTGCATCCAGCAGGACCAGCTAAATGTAGGCTTGAATTCGAGTCATAATGCTCATGAGCAAGTGAACCCCTTACAAGGAGCAACAATTCAATCTCATTTCAAGAGGTTGTGCTAAACCTTGATGCGTTTACTCCTTCCATGTGTGTGCGAACACACAAGTGTTAAGCTTGACGGTGATCGCACATGCTATTCTACAGCAGCTTTGTTACAAGGTTTTTGTTACTCAATACGGTTGTTCTGTTCCTGCATTGCTTGCAGCAACTGCATTCAGACATGTGAGTTGTTGCGCAATTTTCAGCAGGGTAGGTCATATTTGTCAACATGTGACATGCAGGGGGAGTTCAATGCAAGGGAGCCTGTGACAGCCGTATTTGAGTGGGTGTCTGACTGTTTGAGAGATCCGAGCTTGACATATGAGCTGATACTGCCAACCAGAAGGCCGCTTGTGACGTCAATGGGAAGAGTTTCTGAAGCAGACCTTTTGCCGTCTGCACTCCTCAATTTGAGATTTGATACTTCTCAGCAAATGCCGTCTCTTCGAAATACACTTTTGCAACAAGTGGAGTGAATCATTCTATGCCAGATTTGTTGAGTAAGCAGGAACCAGTTTACCTGTTGCTGGGTATGAATTCACATGTGATGCATGCTCTGATGTTCAGCAACGGCCAGGTCAACTTGGGTCGTCCTGCCAGATTAAATCGCATTGTCTTTTGTAAGGGACAGGTTAACCAGTCAATGCATCGACTGCTTACACACAGCCTGTGACAGCCTCAAAGGTCTGCCCAGAAGGCCATTCACCCCCTGTACATGTGTATAGAGTCATCCAAGCAGAAGCCGTTCTGTTGTCAATGATAGTTCGAATGAAGGCAGCACGTCTGCTCTTGCAATCTTGGTCATGAGGCCATGCAAGGCAGAGCGTATGATTTGCAGTCACCATCCTGACACTAACGTAATTTTGCAGCTGGAGCATTACCAAGACAACTGCAAACGTACACAGTCAGTCTCACACACAATACCTACAGTTTTGTACAAGCTTTGCTCATGTTCAGATACAAGTTTCAGAGCAATCAAAATTCATTTGGTGTACCGAGCATCACATAATGCTCCCTGACATTGCATCAAACTCAATGAAAGTAAGGAGCTGAAGCACAGGTGATCAAGTGAGTCAAGCTTTCTGCAAGCACACAAGGCAAAGGATGCCTAAAGGTAAGTCACTGCCGCAGAGACTAAAACTTTTGGCTGTAAAATCAAGCGAAGGTTGCACAAAGCCCTACAAATCGAACAGCAAACTCAGAAAATGCCGCATAACACTAACGCATAGCGCTATGCAAGCGTACTACAAGGAAGGTCAGTAATGTACAAAGTTTGACAAAAGCTAGTCAATATACACTTCAGCTATCTGCTTGATTTGAATGTCAGGGTTGCAAAGGGTTGTCCTTGTTCAAAATGCCAGTTGACCAGACCACAAGCGCAGTCACAATTGCCAGCCACCTTAGACCACGAAATTTCTCATAAGTGATGATCTGTCTTCTGAGCAGCTTTTCCTGCTGTGCAGCTGCTGTGGTGCGCATCTGCTGAGAAGACTGTCTGTCCTCCTTCCTTCCAGTTTCGGAATAGTCGCCAGAAAGTGAGCTTTGGTGAACTGACCGAAAGCTTCTTTGAAGGAATTCCAGTGCGATGGCAATCAGGATGACAGCAAACAACAGAGATGTCCCAGTCAACAGCTCAGGTGTTGTGCCAGAGGTGGGGGACAAGATTCGGGTGAGCTCCTTGCTGGTGAGATCAAAAATTGTGGGCTGGTCAGGTCTGGGAGACAGCCGCCGGATTGGGATCTCTTCCAAAATCCGAGGGAAACTTGGAAGAGCGCTGATGTGCACCTGAGATCTGCGGTGCGTAGGTCTTACTATGCCGCGATGAGAGCGAAGCTGTGCTGGGAATGCAATCCGGCACGAGACTTGCATTTGCAACGCCAACACGGCGTAGCATGGACACCTGTGTTTGCGGCCTTTCGATTGCAACGTTTGACTTTGAGGCCACACACTTAAGCCAGGTTAGAGAACGGTTCATCTTCCAGCAGACAGATGTCGTGTCCATATGCAACACTAACCAGTGTTTCCCACCATCCAAGAACCAATGCTGTCCCATGACAGCTTTCATCAGTGCCGGTCTGCAGCCATAAGCAGCATAAGGAAGTGTCTTGCACCAACACTCCTGAGTGCTGCACTAGGAAAGTACATTGCCCCAAGTCCAACGGGATTCGTGTGGACGTTCAAAAAGCTCGCAGCACAGGCTGGGGGCACCTGTGATTGGGCACATTGAACTTTGAGTTGCAGACAGGGTTCCTTCTTGTAAACACTGGGGGTGCAACCAACTGAGGGGCAACAGATAGGGCTTTTTTGGGTACTCATGCACAAGCTGCACATTCAAATACAATGCTTTCTTGCTTCAAACTGACAATTGTCGGTAACTACCGTATACATTTTTGCAGCGATTGATCAAATTTATATATTTAAGAAAATGTGAGTTTCAAGAGTTTAGCAGCGCTAATCTGAACAAACGACAGAAGCCAATGATGACAATACTATTGATACACATGGAGCAGTCACTGCTGCCACAACCCAGCTAAATATAAGAAAACAAGCCTCAGAAGCTACAAAAAAGCCTGTCAGTCTTCAGCCATCTCATCTGGACCATCTTTGCCTGGCTGGACATCCAGCTCAACAGGGTATTCCTGCAAGTGGCATCACATGTATCAACAACCCTTGCTGCTTCCCTCATCATGCTTGACAGAGCAATATACATGTTCACTGTGACACACAAGTTTGTATATTCTACAGCTTCAGCTGCTGCCACACACATGAAGCAGCGCTGATCAAAACATCTCAAAGGAATGGACACACTTTGTGCAGTAGCAAATCATATCAAAACAGCTGCTTTTGGTTGATAATTTGTACCTGATCACAGCCGTTCCAGGAGTCGCACATGAAGTAGAGGGACAGCTCCTGCTTGCCCGTCTGCTCAGGAGCGTTGAATTGCAGTTTGCTGGTCCCTTTCTGCTTTAGGGGCACACGCTTCACAACCAGGCAGGAGTTGTCGGCAGGCCGCCCGACCAGCAGCCACCAGTTCTCCTCCTTCCGCCCAGGATACCTACTCACAGACAGACAACTGGTTGGGTCATGCATGCATCTGTGGGTGACAGAAGCCAAACATCAAGTGACAGACAGACAACTGGTGGGGCCATGCATGCATCTGTAGATGATACAAGCCAAACATCAACTGACATGTGCCCTACATGCAAAGCAAGGTTGGAGCCACCAACACTTCTCATCCAAAGCATTCACCTAGGTCATATTTGTGTACATGCCAGCATTGCAAAGCCATCTAAGGCGGAGAGCCAGAGCATCAATCAGAGCACGAGATGTACTGCTAGCTGCAGAGTGTCCCACAGGTCACACAGCAAATAGGCTGACCTTGGTGCATGCACAGGGGCTAGCTCCTGCCCCTCTGGCAGGCTGCGCTCCATTCTAACTATCAGTTGCACCGGCTCTCCAGCAGTGACTGTCTCGCCGCCCACCACATCAAACTCGACTTCAATGTCGGGGTAGCGGTTGCACACCCGAGCCACGTCTGCCAGCTGTGGGTCGCTCATTTGCAGCAGCTCTCGCCGCTCATTCTCCTACAGGAATGGTGGAGTTGCTGTCTTGCTGTTGTGCTAATTGCCCTGCCATGCAGCAAAATGTGACAGAGGAGAGCAGCATGCACTTGGTCAAAGCAAGGGCTGCATGTAATGCTGAAGCGTCCATGCAAAAGCATGGTTCACATCACAGCTGTTCAAACACAATGCTGCTCAAGCTGTGACACAGTATTGCAACAGGAGCATGGGCCAAACCTGATTCGCTGTGCTTTGACAGAACGCACAGCATGCACACCACAAAACAGGTTGTCAAAGCATAGCACAAAACAGGTTGTCAAACCACAGCACGCATAGCACACCCACCTCCATGTCAGCCAACGAAGACCCCTCCTCCTGGCTGGCAATGATGGTGCTGATGTTGGCCTGCGCACACGTCTTCGCCAGGTCCCTTGTGAAGTGTGGAAGCTGAAGCAGCACTGGATCAGTCTGCCACATGGCCTGGATCACCATTTGGCTCATCTCCATTGCTGCTATGGCAGGATTGAGCCAGCTGTTGGTGCTGACAACATCTACGCAAGCCTGGAGCAGCCTTGTAGCCAGGGTGAGCACCTTGGCCTGATCAGTGGCTAGATCACCTGACAGGTTGGTGCGTTGGAAGTGCGCCTGCAGACAGAGCAGCATCAAGTTTGTGCTGTGCTGAAACTGACGGTGACAATGAGTGATAAATGTATGTTGGTGGCATCTACAGCCAATGTTGCAGACAGACTGCTGCATGATCAGACTTCTGCTGCACTGCTCAGGGACCAAAACAGCAGGCAGCGACTCAAGGGACAGCAACAGCTGAGTCAACAGTTTGGTATTTCCCTTTTGTTGGTAGCCCATTTTTCATTTTCTGTTCTTCATGTTTCTATCAAAACAAGTTTCATGCATGCAGCAAGGCAAGTGTACACACAAAACAGTCAGTATGCAGTACCTGTATGAGAGCATTGGCTTTGGTGTGAGGATCAGTGTACACAGGCGAAGTGATAGCCAGCTTGGCATGCCGCAACAGCCTCTCAACCGACTCTTCTTCGCCGGGTCTCACAGGCAGGTCATCAAATTCGCTGGCAGCGCTGATGATCTCCAGCAGGCCCTTCAGCTTCGTCTTCGCTGTCAGGGAGGACTGCAGAAGATCAACGGTGTTGTAGGACAGGTAGTAGTAGCTGCTGATCATGGCGCTGTTCAGGGCTTCCAGCTCGTCTGTCTCCTCATCTATGGCGATGATCTTGGCGCTCTCTAGTTCTGAGAGGGTTGTCTCGATCAGGTCTGAGAGGTGATCGCTGAGATGCCTATGACTCACACCCTGCAGCAGCGTGGGAATCTAGTTTGTAACCTTCCACTTGCATGCTTCTTGGTGGCTAGTCATGTTGATCAAGCGCATCTAACTCTTCTCTTATTTCATGACGCATCATCGCTTGTATGCAATGTTGCAACTGTGCAATTCTTGTGTGCTGACTGTTATGGGCTGCCATTGCGCAACCTCGTGCTTGAAGGCCTACACGTATGTGCTGCATGCTTTTAGCAAGACATCAACACAAAATATCAAAGCCAAAAAACGCTTGAAAAACTTTATTCAAAATAAGCGCCAAAACAAAAGGTACTGTCTGAGACCATTTCACACTACTGGGTGCATTGTTTTGCTGGAAAAGATGGAAAAGCTGACCTGCAGGTTGTAGTAGTTAGGGTTCTGTGCCAATCTGCGGTAGAAGAAGGTCCAGGTGAGGTAGTCAACGGCATCCTGCTTGCTGGTGATGCTGCTGTTGACAATCTCAGCCACCATGTGGTCATGCAGGAAGTGGTCCAGGTGGCTCTCCACTGGGAAGGGCTCAAAGAGGAACTTCTTGTAGTACTCCTTGCGCGGCGTATGACACATCAGCACACACCTGCCAAGACAGACAAATGACATGATTGCATGCAAACAAAGACACGACAGCCTCACGGGGACACTGCTGACATAACTGTTTGTGTGGTGCCTGTCAGAACAGACATGATGTGAAGTGAGGAGCAAATGGGCTCTGACTGATTCACAGCCTGCATGTTTGTAGCAGGTGTCAATGTGAAAAGCAGCAGCTACAGGCATTGTAAGTCAAAGCAACAGCACCCTGCACATGAAACATGACAGCACTCAATACAGTTCAAAGCACCAAACTCCACAGGCTTGGCATGCCTGCCTGCTGCTACTTACTTGCCAGAGTCATCAATGTCAGGCCTGCTGGCCCTACCCATCATCTGCAGCAGGTCCGTGACTGGGTAGTCGTTGGCCCCCTGGCTGTGGGCCCCATCATAGTACTGTGTGCCCATGATGACCACCAGGTGGGCTGCTAGGGACATGCCCCAGCACATGGCTGCCGTCGCCACTATCACCTGTCAGAAACATTGCGAAGGATCAGCGCCCTGAGCCACTGTGATCTGCCAATGGTTGCCAAGAATCAACACCCTGGGCTATGGTGATCTGTCAATGACTGCCAAGGATCAGCGCCCTGGGCCATTGTGATCTGCCGATGATTGTCAAAGACCAGCACCTTGGGGCATTGTGATCTGTCCATGATTGCCATGGATCAGCACCCTGTTGAATCAGAAGCTGCTGATGTTATGAGTACCAAGTTGACTGCCAGCACTTGGGGGCTGTGGCTACTGCCACATGTCAAGATTTGGCACTCTGAAGATACATGCAGACGCTGCTACTGCTGTGAGTGTTGCCAAAGGATTGACCACTGTAAATGTCCTCCAAAGCTCAAATGCCCAAAGCAGAAGTAAGCAGTCAGCCAGACTTCAGAAACCCACAAGTCAAGGATAGCCGCCCCTCAAATGAACTGTCCCACAAAACAGCCTTGACACAAGGCTGTTTTGTATGACATTTCACTTGAAGCGCAACCTATGGCACAGAGAGACCAAAACACAACTGACACTCAATGTGTCGATACTCTAGGCCCATGATAGCAGCATGCCGTCAGCAGTATACGAGCCAGCCAGCTGAGGGATTTATTATACACCATCCCTTGTGGATTCATGTGCATCCACTCAATGCAGATGTGCTGCCTCTTTGAACAAGTGTCTGACAGTGACTGTACCTGGATAGCACCGGACTGGAAGAGGGTGTGCAGGATGTCCTGGTCTGCAGGGTGCATGGCCTCATGCAGGTACCCAATGCCCTGCTTCAGCAGGTCCCTCAGCCGCACCTCCTTCACGCGCTCTATCAGCGCCTCTATGTCACTCAGCTGGGCCTGCATTCACGCCACTCATATCAGGTCATGTCATGATGCAAATATGTGCCTCATATGTCGTAGACCCAAACCTGCGTCATGTCATGTCATAGACTGTGTCTTTTTTGTCATGTCGTACATCAGGCAGAATGGCATGTCCAGGTAACAGACAGACATGTCTTCTGAGCATTCTTGCATCCTTGGCTGGGTGAGGGTATGAAGCAGATACAGCGAGCCAGTGCAGCAGTCAATGGACGGTGATGGTGCACACAGTGAGTCAGTGCATCAGTGCAGGCAGGCAGTCAGTGCATGCAACGATCAAATGCATGCAGTGGACTTGTGCCTGCGTGCCTGCTGCAGCCTGGCTGCACTGCTGATGCAGGGTGAAATCTGACTGCTAACACAGCGTTCAAAATTGACTACTGACACAAGATTCAAGGCTGACCTGCAAGAACTTATCCCCCTTGCCATCAGCAGAGGCATACGCCCACAGGTCCACAGCAGTCTGACGTGCATGCCGCTTGCTGGGCACAAACACAATGGTGGGCTTGGCTCCAGCATGGTTGGTGAGGGCAGAGTAGCAAGGGCGGGCCATGGCTTGCATGCGCGAGTCCAGGTTGGTGATGTCAAAGCCCTGGATGTGGATTTCTAAAGGCACCGGCCTCACACCTGGAGATTTCAGCAGCTGGGTTCAGGACAAGCTGTATGATGCATAGGATGATGCAAGATGCTGGAAGATGGTGTAGGTCTTGCAGTGTATGTGTTCACCTCACAGCTGGATTGCGTGTTTGGAGAGGTTCAATGGACCAGGGTAGGGGTAAGAAGCACACTGATGGTGCATCTTGCATGAAATGAGTGCCTTGCCAGCAAGCTGGGAGCTGCATATCTACAAGTTTGATATGATGTCTGCACAACTACTGGAGACTATGCATGACAGCCATGCCAGCGGAGCATGCCACTCAAACAACTGCTGAAAAGGCTAAGAGCAGGGTGGGTGAATTGTTGCAACCCACCCACCTGGCAAGCAAGCAAGCAAGCAGCAAGCACACAATCCGATGAAAATGGCCAAACTTGCTACTGAGACGCTAACTTAGCATCCTGCAGCATATGTTGCCAGCTCATCAGAGCAACATGCAGTCTTGACTCACCAGGTGGGAAGTTGTAGAGGCCGTGTGAGGAGGCACCGATCCACTCGCCCAGGTCCTTGGCATTTGCTAGGGAGGTGCACAGTCCCACAAAGCGATTGGCGGGGCCCTCCGCTAACTGACTGCTGATGTACCGCATGCGTGAAACAATCACCTGCAATGGCATGGCAGAACACAATGAGAGGAATGAACAAGTGAGGCAGTGGAGGTAATGAGGGGTGTGATTCAGATCCGTGTGTAGCCCTACTGGCCCTTGACATCAGCCATGCAGTGATGCTGATTTTGATGGATGGCACAAAAGTGCCAGCAAATGAATAGACAGCATAGTTGCACAACACAGCTACAGGTAGGCATACTACCTGCATCGGCTGAAGGAGCAAACAGTTACTTTAAGGCATTATTGTGTGGCATTACTGTCTGGCATAGAGCCATCATGTTTGGTGGATGTAGCTACACAGACGCATACTTCTGCATCTGCCGAACGAGCAACAAGATTACTTCTGGCACAGAGCCATGATGTCTAGTAGCTGTGGCTGCAAACAAGCATACTTAACATCTGCTGAACGATCCAACAATTGAATTGGGGCAGAGACATGACAAAATGATGTCCGTTTGATCAACGCTGGTCAGTGACGTTCTGGGACATGGCCCTGAGATCTAGCCCACCCCAGCATCATCAATGAAGTGCACCTTACTCCCAATGATTACCGCTACATTCCTAGATGCTTTGTTGGCCAAAGGCTGGTTTGGGCTGCTGCCTAACCGTCAATGCAAAAGGTACAAGCATACCTCAAGAACAGGTCCATTGGCTCCACCAATGAGGTGCAGCTCATCCACAATGAACAGCGCCACCTTCTGCACTTCCTTCCTGGAGGGCTGCCTCCACCGCCGACTCAGCATGTCCCAGTACTCAGGGGTGCTAATCACGATATTCGCCTCCCTCAGCATGGCGTAGTCAGCCAGGGGATCCCCAGTGAGCATGCAGACATTGAGGCCCAGGCCCGGGGGGCCGAACTTTTGGGTCCAGTCTGCAAAGCGCTCCTTGGCGAGCTCCTCCTTGGGGGCAATGTAGACCGCCCTTGAGCTCCCCTTGCCTGCGCTGGCCTGCAGCACCACAAGTAGATCTTCAGCCAAGCATGAGGCAGAGACTCACATGTATCTGGTTAACAATATATGATGATGATGATGATGATGATGATGATGATGATGATGATGATGATGATGATGATGATGATGATGATGATGATGATGATGATGATGATGATGATGATGATGATGATGATGATGATGATGATGGTGGTGGTGGTGGTG
>JAABUK010002655.1_pt1 | contig 31805 bp, 27 predicted proteins | sample 5559141 | NCBI WGS metagenome assembly JAABUK01 (sample SAMN10711869, study PRJNA513367) | rock metagenome | isolation source: Antarctica rocks | place: Antarctica: Victoria Land, Pudding Butte nord | collected 2016-01-03 | reverse complement strand
ATACTTTTTTGATAACCGTCGATAACTGATCCCTCCAAATAAATACTCGTCAATTATTGCTTGCTTGTTTACAATAGTGTCCATCTTTTTACATTTTTAATTGTAAACCTATTTCAGGACGTGACATCCCATAAATCCAGGTTCAGACTTATTCCGTTCTTAAACTTTTTACCGGATTTGCCACCGCAGCTTTTACAGCCTGGAAACTTATTGTCATTAAAGCAATAGCTAATGCAATCAAACCTGCAGCAATAAATATCCACCAGTCAATATCAATTCGGTAGGCAAAATTTTGTATCCATTTATTCATTGCCCAAAAAGCAATCGGGGATGCAATAAGTATGGCAATAAACACAAGCTTTACAAAATCTTTTGAAAGCAGTGCAGTAATGTTTGATACCGTTGCACCTAATACTTTTCGAATGCCTATTTCTTTGGTTCGTTGCTCTGCAGTAAATGCTGCTAAACCAAATAAGCCAAGGGCAGAAATAACTATTGCTATGATGGAAAATACAAAAATGAGAAAAGATGTTTGCCGGTCTTCTTTGTACAATTCATTAAACGTATCATCTAAAAAATTATACTCAAGCGGAGTGCCAGGTAAAATCTTTTTCCATACATTTTGGATTTCGGCTACAACCTGTGAAGCATTATTTGGCGCAATACGAACCATCATAACTCTAAACCATTTCGGATCATTAAAGGCGATGAGCGGACCGGTTTTATCATGCAGACTCTGGTAATTAAAATTTTTTACGACGCCAATAATCTGTCCTTTTCTTTCCTTGAAGGTGAAGCGTTGGCCTATAACAGGTTTGGGTATATTCAATTCAGCTACGGCAGCTTCATTAAGCACTACATTGTTTTTGTCTGCTTCGTTTCCCTGCTGCAGCCACCTGCCTTCTTTCATTTGAAGCTGCATAGTTTTTTGAAAATCAGCATCCGTTGAAAGCTGTGTAATTTTTGGATTAAAAGTCGTATCATGTCCCTGCCAGTCGGCACTGCCGGTAGATATACTGCCGATATTTACAATAGGCTGGTTCGCGCTTGTAACACTTTGTATGCTGCTGTTTGCAAGTAATTCCTGCTTTATGGATTGCATTACTGCATCCTTTTTTTCCCTGTCAACAGTTGGTGGCAATGCAAATGATAAAACCTGTGACCGGTTGTACCCGGGGTTTGTTTTCTGTATAAAATTCATTTGCCTGTAGATGATAATAGCTGCGGCAATGAGCATAACCGAAATAGAAAATTGCACAACAACCAAACCTTTTCTGAAATAACTGTCTTTTACTTTTAAAACAGTGAAGCCTCTGAATACCTGTAAAGGTTTAAAAGATGATAACAACAGCGCCGGGTAAATGCTGTTAAGCAGCAATGCAGCAAACAGGGCAATACCAATAACACGCCACATGCTTGCAGAGGTAAGCGTCAATACAAAATTTTTGTCTGTAACGGAATTAAAAGACGGCAAAAACAACTGTATCAGCACAAGTGTTGTAATCAATGATATGAAGCTGATTAATAGAGATTCTGCAATAAACTGGTAAAAAAGATGAACACGTTTTGCGCCAACCATCTTTCTTACACTTACTTCTTTTGCCCGCAGGCTTGCCTTTGCAGTAGTCAAGTTTACATAATTGATGCAGGCTATTAATAACAGCAAAAAAGCAAGGACAGAAAAAATGTAAACCGTATTACGATTACCATGCACAAATGCCGACGACTGCAGGCCGTTTTCAAAATGCATGTCTTTTAAGGAGATAAGGCTGATGCCGGTGCCGCCTTTTTCATTACCAGGTAAAATATTTTCCAGCTTTTTTGCAGTAATGGATGGATTGGAACCTGGCTTTAGTTTTATAAATGTTAGGTAATTAAAATTCTCCCAATTCTCATCATTCTTTCTGCGCTCTGCATCGGTTAATAATGCTGCAAGCGGCATAAATGCTTCATATTGAAAACTTGAATTTACCGGTGCATCTTTTACAATTGCTTTTACCTGATAGTTCATGCTATCAATTCGGATGGTTGCCCCGATTGCATCCCGGTTGCCAAAATATTTTTTTACTGCGGAAGCTGTAAGAATGATGTTGGAAGGATTGTGTGCGAAAGATGCGGCATTGCCTTTTATAAAATCATAATGAAATATAGTGAACCAGTCATCATCTACATACGCACACTTTTTTTCGTAAGTAAGATTACCGTTTACGTTAAACACAGGCAGGTTATTTGGGTATAGCCGGGATATCTTTTCAATTTCCGGTATATCTTTTTTTGCAGCATCAGCCAGCAGTAAAGGAGTGCTCTCCCAAATCCAGTTATTTTCTTCAATGCTTGTTGTCAGCCTGTAAACTCTGTCTGCGTCAGGCTGATAATTGTCAAAATTCATCTCATTCTGCACCCATAATAATATCAGCACGGCAGCCGTCATACCGACAGATAAGCCGGTAATATTTATTAAAGCAGTTGCTTTATTTTTGAAGATGCTGCGGCAGGCGGTTTTGAAATAATTTTTAACCATAAAAGAAATATTTAATTTTTTACCTCACCCCAACCCCTCTCCTTGAGGAGAGGGGCAAAACAAAAGATTAATTTGCTCAACACTCTACCAATCCCAAACATTTCTTAAATCCCGGTTCAGACAATTTCCACATTATCCTTTAAATCTTTCCAAATCCAGGTTCAGTCTATTCGGTTCTCAAACTTTTTACCGGGTTTGCAATTGCCGCTTTAATTGCCTGGTAGCTTACTGTAAGTAATGCAATTGAAACAGCGAATAATCCCGCTAATACAAATACCGGCCACCTGATATCTATTCGGTAGGCAAAATTTTTAAGCCATTCCTGCATTAAGTACCAGGCAACAGGTGAGGCTATAATTATTGCTATCAGCACGAGTTTTAAAAAATCAGCGGAAAGCATAGAGACAATACTTGCTACACTTGCACCTAATACTTTGCGAATGCCTATTTCTTTGGTACGCTGTTCTGCGGCAAAAGCGGTAAGACCAAATAAACCAAGACATGCTATAATTATAGTGAAAAGAGTAAAAACGTCGAATATTTTAGAAAGCCTGTCTTCCGCTTTATACATAGACTCGAATGCTTCATCCATAAAATGGTATTCAAAAGGTTTTTCACTATCATATTTTTCATACACCTTTTTTATCTGGTCAATAGCAGAAGAGATATTTGCATTTGGCTTTAGTTTTGCGAATAAAGTTCCGCCTGACTCTCTCCATTGTGAAGCAGTATCATTCGAAATAATCAGCGATAAAGCGCCTATTTTATTATGAAGCGATGAATAATTAAAATCCTTTAAAACTCCCGCTACCTCAAACTGCTGACCGCCGAGTCGTAATTTTTCATTTGTCGGCTTATCATTTAGGTCTAGCTTTTCTATCGCAGCTTCGTTAATAACAGCTATATTTTGTCTTCTGTAAAACAGCGGGTCAGCAGGTGCAATTTTCCATTTAAGGTTAAGAAGGGTAATAAAGTTTTCGTCAACGGAAAGAGCAGGAACAGCTACTTCCTGTGTGGAATTTTTCGGATTAGTAAAAAACATATCGTAACCCTTATACATTTGATAACGCGCAGTAGCTGTTTGCCCTACAGCTGAAAGAGCTTCTGTTTCTTTTTTAAAAGCTGTATAATGTTTACCTATAGATGGAGCAAACGGAAACATTACAATATTTTCCCTGTTTACACCGGTGTCAGCATGCCTAAAAAAATACAATTGTTTTCCTATCACGACACCGCATATAACCAAGATCACGGAAATGGTAAACTGGAAAACAGTAAAAAATTTTCTTACGGCAATACCACCGCTTTGTTTATTGAATTTACCATATAAAACCAGTGCCGGTTTGTAAGCAGAAAGCAATACTGAAGGATAAGTGGCAGCCATCAAAACAGTAATAACAAACAGGCCAAGGAAAGATGAAAAAATGTAGGGATGATAGAGAAAACTATTATCTAAATTTATTTGCAGGAAATTAAAAAACACGGGTTGAAAAGCAATGCATAAAGTATAAGCTAATAAAAAGGCTATAGCTGTAAAAACTGTTGACTCTATAAAAAATTGCATGGCAATTGTATTTCTGCCTGCGCCTATCACTTTTCTAACGCCTATTTCTTTTGCACGTGCAGAGGATCTGGCGGTGGAAAGGCTCATATAATTGGTTAGGGCAAGTAACAATATGAGAGCAGCAACAAAAGGAAATATTTTAATATATTTTGTATTGGAAGCGTCTCCATAGTTTGCATTTAAGTGCGTTTCTGTAAGAGGAGTTATTATATAACTTTCATTGCTCTCTTCATTTTTATTTGTTGCTTTGTGTAGCTGCTGCAACCTGTTTTTGAGCTTAAGGGCATCTGCAGGATGTTTGAGCAAAAAATACGTAGCAAAACCACCTAATTGCACTCTTTGTGATTCTATGAGATTTTTCTTTTCATTTATCGATGAAAGGCTGGATAAGGCAGCTACAAAATCAAAGTCAATACTCGAATTTGAAGGTATTTTTTCTGCTATGCCGGTTATTGTAAAATTGTAAGCGTTGTTATAACGAATGATCTTACCTACCGGATTTTGATTTCCAAAATATTTTTCTGCTGCTCCTTCAGAAATGACTGCAGTAAATGGTTCTTGTAATGCTTGTCGCTTATTACCCTGTTGCAATTGAAAAGAAAAAAAACTAAAAAAATTGCTGTCAGCAAACACAAATTTATCTTCTGTAAATTTTAAAGATGGTATTTGCGGGTTTTGAACGACTGTATTTTTATCATCTGTTTTAAAACGAACAAAACTTTCGACAAGAGGCTCCGTCTCTTTTACCGCAGGGGCAGTAGCATAACTCATAAATGGAATAAAAACAGAGTCACTGCCCATTTTAATCTTTCCCTGTATCCAACAGATGCGACCTGCATTTTTATGAAACCTGTCGTAGTTGTATTCGTGCCCGACATATAAAATAATCAGCATACACACTGCCAATCCTATTGCAAGTCCGCCAATGTTAATGGAGGAATAGATTTTATTTCTCAGCAGATTGCGCAATGCAATTTTAAAATAATTTTTAAGCATAACAAGCTGATTTTAAATTGTAGTCTTTTGAAATAATGTATTTTCTAAAAATCCCAAACATCCCACCAATCCCAGTTCAGACAATTTCCTCACAATCCCTTAAATCCTTCCAAATCCAGGTTCAGACTTATTCTGTTCTCAAACTCTTTACAGGATTGGCAAGTGCAGCTTTCACAGTATGAAAAATCACTGTAAGCATTGTAATAAGCAATACCACCATTGCAGAAAGTAAAAATGGCGTAATGCTTAAACCGGTATTGTAAGGGAATATTTTTAACCATTTATCCATAAATATATAAGCTACAGGGAATGCAATAAGACACGATATGCCAACAAGTAAAATAAAATTGCTTGTAATTAATGGCACAATTTGCCTTACACCGGCACCCATTACTTTTCTTATACTTATTTCCTTTTGTCTTTGTTCTGTAGTAAATGCAATCAGGCCGAGTAGACCGAGGCAAGTGATTAATATTGTAAGAATGGAGAAGGCGGTAAATATTTTACCACGCTTCTGGTCGGCTGCATATTGTGAATCAAAATCCTGGTCGAGAAATGTATATGAAAAAGGCAGATCAGGAAAAGTGGCTTTCCATGTTTTTTCAATATTTGCTATGGTTGTTGAAATATTTCCTTTACCGAGTTTAAGCTGTATACTGTTACTGTTAGGTCTGTACAATAAAATTAATGGCGCAATAGGATTATAAAGAGATTTTTGATTGAAGTCTTTTACGACGCCAATTACTTCACGATAAAAACCCGAAGTATCGCCAGGATATTTTATTTTTTTCCCGATTGGATTATCCCATCCAAAATATTTCACCATGTTTTCATTAACAATGGCACTTCTTAAAGTATCTGACGGGCTGGAAAAATTTCTTCCTTGTTTTAGAGAAATGCCCAAAGTTTTAAAAAAGTTTTCGTCTATGGCATAATTATCTACACCTTGGTTTTTAAAACCATTTTTAGTTTCTACAGAAAGCAAATCAAAGCTTGAACCCATGCCACCAGGAGTGCTTTGAGCTGTGCTTACCGAAAGTATGTGCGGATCTTTTTGAACTTCATTTGTAAAAGAAAGAATTTTTCCCCGTACATCGGTATTTGCATCTGCCGTTAGAGAAAGCACTTGTTCTTTATTAAATCCTACATCTTTATTACGCAAATATTTCAATTGGCCATACACTACCCAGGTACAAATAAGCATTATCATAGAAATGGTAAACTGTACTACAACAAGGGAACGGCGCAATACCACATTGCCCGAGCTTTTAGAAAGGTTGCCTTTCAGAATATTAACGGGGTTAAATTTAGAAAGATAAAAAGCAGGATAACTTCCACCCATTAAACCTACAAACAAAACAATAGCAAGTAATATCAAAAAAGTACCCGGTTCCAACAAAGTATCAAAGGAAATAAACTTGCCTGAAAGCGAATTGAATACAGGCAGAAGCAAAGCAATGAAACCAATACTTAGAAGTAAAGCAAATAACGCAGTCAATAAAGACTCAACAAGAAACTGGGCAACCAATTGAGACTTTGTAGAGCCTGTTACTTTTCGGATACCGATTTCTTTTGCCCGCCTTGCAGAACGGGCTGTTGTCAGATTCATGTAATTAATACAGGCAATAATTAACATAAATAATGCTACAGCAGCAAAAATGTAGATGTAGGAAATACTTCCAACTTCTTCCGGCTCATCGTTTAGGTCAGAATATAAATGAATAGCTGTAATTGGTTGCACAACATAATGTATCTTGATATTAAACTGTGCAAAAAGAGGAGCCATATATTTACCCCAAAGAGGCAACAGCTTTTTTTCAAATGCCGCTGCATTCGTATTCGGCCGAAGTAATACATAAGTGTACATATTAAAACCTCCCCAGAAATTATTATAGTCTTTAGGTAAAGAACTTATTGAAATCAGGGCATTGAAAATAATGTGCGAGTTTTTAGGAACATCTTTTACCACACCTGTTATTTTATAAATATCTCCTTTATCATTTTGCAATGTCTTTCCAACTATGCTTTTATCAGTTCCGAAAATAGCTTGTGCTACTGATTGAGTAAGCACCATCGAATTTGGTTCTGCCAGCGCTTTTTGAGCATCACCTTGTATAAAATGGTAAGTAAATACTTTGAACAAATTACTATCAGAAAAATAAACCTTGTCTTCATAAAAACGTGCATCACCATTTTTAAACATTGTTCTGTTATTTGCTACAAAGCGAACAGCTTCTTCTACTTCGGGATAATCTTTTTTTAGAACCGGTCCAAGAGAAAATTGAGTCCTTGCCCCTTTCATAACATCCTTTTCCGGTTCTTTTACATAGGCTGTAATACGGTATATCCTGTCCGCTTTTTCATTATACCTGTCATAACTTAATTCATCTTTAATATAAAAAATTAAAAACAGGCTGAATGTTATACCAATTGTTAGTCCAAGGATATTAAGGATGCTATACCATTTATCTCTTTTAAAGTTTCTGATGGCAACGAGGATGAGATTTTTTATCATGATAAATGTTTTGGTGCTTTATTCGTTTTTCAGTTTTTTTATTTTTTACTCTGTCTATAAATTCTTCAAGGGTTATCTGTTGTTAAGTACTGGTTTCGGCACACGATCTTAAAATAATTTTTAAACATGATTAAAATATTGAAAAATTAATTCTTGTAAATTTGTTTGTATTTATAATTTTTAAGAAATGGAAAGAATTGTTATTGAAGTGAATGATGCTACTGCTAAAAAATGGCGGTTGTCTTCGCAGCAACTGCGGAATAAGATTTCTCAAAAAATAAATATCAGACTCGCAAAAGAACTGATGGCCGATTCTAAAGAAGAATTTAAGCAATTCCTCAATGAAGTTGGCGAAACCATGAAGGAACGAGGTCTTACAGAGGATATTCTTCATGACATATTGAAAGAAGACGATTGATTTTTTCATAGACATTCGTACTCCCGATCCATTTTCTAATATTCCCATTTTAAAAGGTTCATTTTTTGTAATTTTGATTAGTATTAAACACATTAAGCAATGGAACGAATAGTTATAGAAGTGGATGATGCTACCGCTAAAAAATGGCAGGATGTTTCTCCTAACATAAAAAGCCAATTGAAAAAAAACTTTGAAAACCAAATTGAAATCTTTTCTCAAGGAATAAAAGAGGCACATTTTGAAGCTCTTCTTGATAAAGCAAGTGATGAAGCAGCGAGGAATGGACTTACAGAAGAAATTTTTCAACAATTGCTGAATGAGAAATAATTTATTTATCATTGATACAAATACGCTGATTAGTTCTTCTCTCTTCAAATATTCTAATCCACGAAAAGCATTTAAAAAAGCAACCCAAATAGGAAAAATATCAGCAAGTATTGAAACGTATGATGAGTTCTTTGAAGCGTTTCTTCGTTCAAAGTTTGATAAATATATTTCCGGAGAAACAAGATTAGAGATTTTAGAGGATTTCAAACGACTCGCAATCTTCAGTGAAATATCAGAAACTATAACTGATTGCCGTGATCCTAAAGACAATAAATTTCTTGAACTAACTATTTCTGCAAATGCTTCCTGTATTATTACCGGAGATAAAGACCTTCTTGTTCTCCATCCATTTCGTGGCATTCCCATTTTAAATGCTGTTGATTTTATAAATAATTTCTTATAAATTTTTTATTCTGTTCTGCATAAAAAATCGCTATTTCCTCCTAATCCTTTTCAAATCCAAAAATCGTGGTTCTATTCTGTTCTTAAACTCTTTACCGGGTTCGCCACCGCTGCTTTTATGGTTTGTATGCTTAATGTAATAACTGCAATTAACCATAAAGCGCTGCTTGAAAACTTCAATGAACCTTTCAACGCCCCGATAGGCTTAAGAGAGGATAGGTACAAAGCCGGATAGCTTCCTGAAACAAAACCTGTTACCAATAACAATCCCGCAATGCTTAACCAAAAGTTAGAATGAGCAAGCGGAAAATGAATTTGCTTTTGTGTAAGCTGGTTGAACAGAGGCAGCACAAGCATTACAAGTACAAGTGAGATAACTACAGCTATTGATGAGATTAGCAGAGCTTCCCCAATAAATTGTCTTATCAAAGCAAACCGAAACGCACCCACCACTTTTCTTATACCAATTTCTTTTGAACGTTTTACAGATCTTGCTATGGTTAGATTCATAAAGTTGATACAGGCAATCAATAAAATAAAAATGGCAACGATGGTGAAAATTTGTACATATTGAATTCTGCCACCTGATAGTTCTCCTTGTTTATCGAAATTAGAATGCAGATAAATATCTCTATAACGTTGAATGCCCAAACGTATATAAGAATGTGGTGTTTGCTCTTTGTTATAGGTATCCAGGAATCTTGAGATCTTTTTTTCAAAAACTTTTGCATCAGTGCCTTTGCGTAACATGATGTATGTTTTTGGTCCATTATTGCCCCAGTCTTTTGCCCAGCTATTACTTTCAAGGAAGGATTGCCAGTTTAAGATATAGTCAAATTGGGCAGTACTGTTTTGAGGTGCATTATCAAAGACCGCAGTTATCCTTAAATCTTTTTTGTTTTGATATTGAATTGTTTTTCCAATTGCTTTTTCAGGAGATCCGAAAAAATCCTGAGCCATTTTTTTAGAAATAGCAATATCCAAAGGTGTTTTCAAGGCTGTTGCTACATTACCCTGCATTAAGGGATATGTGAACATTTTAAAGAAATCTGCTCCTGCATGGTTCCCATTTTCTTTTATTATTTTATTATTTGCCTCAAAAGTACTCAACTCATTCCACGCATAATTAGTTGAGTATTGCACTTCAGGCAAAACCTTTTTCATCTCATCTGCTAAAATACCCGGCCCACCATAAAAAGCATCTATTTGTCCGTCCCGGTATTGCCTTTCAATAATACTGTACAACTGGGTACCGTTTTTATGAAAAGCATCAACTTCGTATTCATCATTTACCCATAGCATAATCAAAAGACTGCAAGCCAGGCCAAGTGCAAGCCCCATGATATTGATAAAAGAAAAAGTTTTATTTTTCGAAAGATTTCTAAAGGCGATCTTCAAATAATTTTTAAACATAATAAGTTTTTTAATTTTTTCTATTTGCATTTTTTTGCCTCACGCCAACCCCTCTCTTTTAACGAAGGGGCAAAACAGAGGCTTAAGTTATACTCAAGGCTTTCCTATAAATCCAGCACATATCACCAATCACGTTTCAGGTTATTTCCTCAAAATCCTTCAAATCCAATAAATCCCGGTTCTCTATTCCGTCCTCAAGCTTTTTACCGGGTTTGCTATCGCTGCTTTTATAGCCTGAAAACTTACCGTGAATAAACCAACACCTATAACAAGAAGTGCTGCAGCAGCAAACATTGACCAGCTCAAAGGCATACGGTATGGATAATTTTCATCTCAAACTTTTAACAGGGTTTGCAATCGCTGCTTTGATCGCCTGAAAACTTACAGTGATCATAGCAATAAGAACAGCTAAAACGCCGGCAGCTAAAAATATCCATAAATTGATGTTAATGCGATAAGCAAAGCCCTGCAGCCATTTGCCTGCAGCAAACCATGCTAATGGTGAAGCGATGATAATAGCAAGGACAACAAGCTGTATAAATTCTTTCGATACTAAAAATGTAATGTTGCTTATGCTTGCACCTAATACTTTTCTTATGCCGATTTCTTTTGTGCGTTGTGCTGTGGTGTACGCAGCTAATGCAAAAAGGCCAAGACATGCAAGTGCAATAGCTAACCCGGCAAATAATGCAAACACGCCTGCGGTTCGTTGCTCGGTAGTATATAATGCATTATAATCTTCATCTAAAAAATGATATTCAAAAGGGCGATGAGATACTCTTTCTTTCCAGATATTTGTAAGCTTTTGCAGTACGCCGGGAATATTTCGCCCTGAGATTTTTACAAACATTTCGTGCACCTGGTTAGGACCAAGAAAAATTACAAACGGCCCAATAGGCTGATGCAAAGATGAATAATGAAAATCTTTTACAACTGCTTTTATAGTACCTGGCGCGCCTTTTACAATTGTTTTGCCAATTGCCTGCGCAGGAGTCCATCCGAGTTCGCTCGCTGCCTTCTGGTTTATTATATAAGTATTGCGGTAGTTTTTATTATTATCAGAAGTGTCAAATAATTGCAGGTCAGCCTTTGTAAAGTCTTGTCCGGCTATAATCTGCATACCAAGTGTTTTTATGTAATCCAGATCAACGGGGTCGGCAGTAACAGAAAGCCTTTTCTTTCCCGTACCGGTTTCTGCAGTTATTGCGTCGCCCCATGTTATAAATGTGGGCACATCATACCCGCCGCTTACACTTGCAACACCAGGTATTAATGCTATGGAGCTTTTAATAGCCTCATAATTTTGAGACATTTTATTATCTACAGGTAACACGATTACGTGGTCTTTGTCATATCCAAGTTGCTTATGCTGGATATAAGACAGTTGCTGCAGCACTACAATCGTAGTAATGATCAGGAACACAGAAATAACAAACTGAAATACAATTAAAGATTTTCTTAAACCACTGCCCGATGATGACAAACGAAAACCTGATTTTAAAATATTAGCGAGTTTTGAATTGGAAAGAATGAAAGCCGGATATATTCCTGCAAAAAAACTAATCAGGATACTTAACAAAAGCAATGATATTACTGGCAACGGTTTCAGCAAAAAAGCTGCTGTTAATACCTTGCCCGCCACAGAATTAAATGCAGGCAGCAGCAGTATGCTAATAATTACTGAAAGTATTAATGCAATAAAGGTGAGAATGAATGACTCGCCAATAAACCGGCTAAATAATTGAGACTGGAATGCTCCCAAAACTTTTCGTATGCCTACTTCAGTGCCTCTGCCCGCAGCTTGTGCTGTAGCAAGGTTTGTATAATTTACACAAGCTATAATTAGAATAAGAACAGAAATAATGCTTAGCACATATACATAAGTAACATTGCCATTTGGTTCAAGACCATCAAGCGAAGAATGCAGGTGAACTTTTTTCAAAGGTTCAAGATGATAAGTAAGATAATCGTTGCCTTCCATCTTAAGCTCATCTTTTGTAACACTTTTCATGTACTGTATAATCTGTTGCTGCAGGCTTGCTATTTGCGAAGGTTGCTGCAACAGGAGATAGGTTATAAAGTTTGCCGTCCACCACTGTTCTTCCTGCTGCGCTAAACGCTGATTACCAAACGGAATAATAAAATTAAATTTTATCTGTGAATTTTCCGGTACGTCTTCAGCCACGCCGCTTACCACAAAATCTTTTGTATCAGCAACATGCAATGTTCTACCAATAGCATCTCCATTGCCGAAGTATTTTTTTGCAATGCTTTTTGTTATGACAATATTGTCTAAACTGCTTAAAGCAGTCCTGGCATTTCCCTGTAAAAGCTTAAATGAAAATATTTGTAAAAAAGAAGAATCTGCATATAAAACCTTTTTTTCATTAAACACTTTATCGCCGTATGCAATTGTTCTTTCTACTTTAATAGTTCGTGCAAACGCATCAACAGCAGGAAAAGTTCGTTTGAATTGAGGACCTGTTTTTGTACCTGTGACTGCCGTTTTATTAACGGTGCCGGCAGCATTGTATTCCATTGTCACCCTTACAATTCGTTCTGCATTTTTATTGAAGTTATCGTAGCTTAATTCATCAGAAACATACAAGCCAATTAAAATACAGCTTGTAATGCCAACAGTAAGGCCAGCTAAGTTTATAAAGCTGTAAAGCTTATTTTTTCTAAGAGTACGCCACGCAACTTTGAAATAACTTTTAAGCATAAAAGATAATTTTTTATTTTTTATTTTCAAATTCCTTATCTCATAAATCCCAATCATCCCACAATTCCCAGTTCAGACAACTTTCCTCACAATCCCTTCAATCCTTCCAAATCCAGGTTCAGACTACTCACTCCTTAAACTCTTTACCGGGTTTGCAATTGCTGCTTTTATAGCCTGAAAGCTTACTGTGATCATAGCAATAAAAATCGCTGCAAAACCTGCAATTACAAAAATCCACCAACTGATAGTAATGCGGTAAGCATAACTCTGCAGCCATTTGTTCATCGCCCACCAGGCAACTGGAAAAGCAACAATGCAAGAGACAAAAACCAGTTTTAAAAAATCTTTTGAGAGTAAGGCTGCAATTCCTGATACGCTTGCACCCAAAACCTTTCGCACACCTATCTCTTTTGTTCTTCTTTCGGTAGTATAAGCGGCTAAACCAAACAAACCAAGGCATGAAATAATAATGGCCAAAGCCGCAAACACTCTTGATAATTTACTTACCAGCATTTCACTTAAAAACATCTGATTAAACTGGTCATCCACGAATTTGTATTCGAAAGGATAAGCAGGATTGTCTTTTTTCATCACCGCTTCTATTTTTGCAAGGGCTTGTTCAGGATTGCTTTGTGCTTTTATGCGCACGTACATAACGCTTGCAAATTGAGGTGGCAACCACATGAATCCCACAGGGTCGGGTCGACCATACATATTTCCATATACATAATCATTTACCACTCCAACTACCGTTAATTTTGTTGAAGGATCACCTTCATTAAACAATATTTTACCGATAGCGCTTTCTCTGCCCATCAGCTTTGCCAAAGACTGTGTGATGACCATATTTATTTGTTTTGATGAGCCATCTGCGTGTACAGAATCGCTTTCCTGCAAACCTCTTCCATCAAGTATCTTCATCCCTGAGACAGCAAAAAATTCGGGAGTTACATTTCTTCCTGAAATAAGAACTTTGCTTCCCGGAGTTTTGCCTGACCAGCTAAGACCATCAGTATTATTGCCGCCATAAATAGTTGTGTGATCAGAAAGGGCAGCATTTTCTGCTACACCTGTATTAATAAGATCCTGTTTAATAGCGGAGAAATGATTAGCCATATCCCCATGGACACTTATTTCTAAAAGATTGTCCTTATTAAAACCTAAGTTTCGGCTCTTTACATGTTGTATCTGCTGAAAAATAATAATAGTCCCGATAATCAACACAATCGAAACTGTAAACTGCAGCACTACTAATCCCTTTCTGATAAATGCTGCGCTGCCGCTTTTTAATTTTAATCCTTTTAATACAAATACAGGATTGAAAGATGATAAATACAGAGAAGGATAACTGCCTGCTACCAGGCCGCAAACAATTGTTATAAGCAATAGTGAGATGATATGGAGAGGAACGCCTAAACCTAAGGGAAGACTTTTTTGGACTATTGTATTAAATGACGGTAATGCAACAGAAATAATTAAAACCGCTGCAATTGCTGCAATCATAGCCATAAATAATGCCTCGCCTATAAATTGTATAACCAATGTTTTCTTGCCTGCGCCCAACACTTTTCTTACGCCCACTTCTCTTGCCCGTTTTTCGCTTCGTGCAGTAGCAAGATTCATAAAGTTGATACAAGCAATAAAAAGAATGATCCATGCTATTAATGAAAACATGCGGACATATTCTATTTGCCCGCCGCCTGTTTGCTTGCCATTTTCAAATTTGTCGTACAAGTGCCAGTCATTCATACCAAACAAAAACGGATGGCTGATGGAAGCAGGCGCTCTTTTTTGTATATAATTATACAGTTGTTTATTTACACCTTCAGGATCAGTGCCAGGTTTTAATTCAACAAATGTGCTGAGTGAGCCATTGGCCCACTCGTGCGCAAATGGGCTTACATCGTACCAAATTTGAAAAGGAGCTACCCATTCAAATTGCATTGAAGAATTTGCAGGAAGGTCTTTTAAAACACCGGTAATTACGTAGTCCTGTTTGTTCTCAAAGCGCACTGTTTTACCAACGAGATTTTTAGTATCACCAAAGAATTTCTTTGCAGTTTTTTCTGTAATTACAAGTGAATATAGTTGAGAAAAAGCATTTTTTGCATCGCCTTGCACAAAGGGCAAAGTAAACATGCTGAACAAGGAAGGTTCGACAAATTTACCGGTTGCGTAAACAGATTTATCTCCTATGCTAAACAACAGCGAAGGCGTGCCTTCTGTTACACGGCACGTGTTAGCAACTCCGGGCATCTCTGCCTGCATTGCAGGAGCTAACACACCTGGCGTAGATCCATGAGTAAACACATAAGCATCATATTTTTGATTTACTTTAACAAAGTACAGCCTGTCTTTTTTTGCATTAAACTTATCAAAGTTGACTTCATCTTCTACCCACAAAAAAATAAGCCCGGCGCAGGCAATGCCGATGGCCAGGCCAAAGATGTTGAGAAAGCTATAGGTTTTATTTTTCCACAGATTGCGAAAGGTTGTTTTGAGATAATTTTTGAACATGGTAAGGAATTTATGCTAAAGAGACAATTACTGCCAATTATCCTTTCAAACATAAAACCAATTTTAAGAGTAGCTGATTATCAGCCTATTACTGAAGCTGCATCTGTATGAACTGTTCTGTTTTGATACAGAAAACTGTACGGTTTTGATACAGTCGCCTCACTCCGGCCCTCTCCGCGAGGAGAGGGTGGATGAAAATTATAGTATACTAATAGATATATTATTTATATGAAACTTTTCGGGTATGCATGTTCTGTAGCTGTTTTTAAATTTTACCATCGGATCGGCTATTCAAGGCAATTCTATGCCTGCAGCGATAGCTGAAAAGCATCTTTTAAAATAGAATTGACAAATGTTCAGAAGGCAGTTTTTGCAAGCGCAGATATAAAATAACTTGATGGGTGTGAATTAAAATATAACCGCTCAGACTGGAGTTATACCTGTAAATTTATAATTACTAATATGATTCCTGCCCTTCTTTTGAAGGTTTTTTACCAGAAGAATTTTTGACGGGAAGTCTTGGTTGTGATTGCAAGGGTTGCTGCTTTTGCCTGTTTTTTTCAGACTGCTGCATTAGTTTTAATTCGTCAGATTTGCCGCCTGCATCTTTTAGCGGATCAGGCAAAGGAGCTTGTCCGTCTCGCAGTGTATAATGAAATACTTTGTCTACCGGCATCCATTTTCCATTTGACCACTTAAAGCCCTGGTAATCGCCGTCGGGTACCATAGTATAGACTTTATTAGGTTCATTACTTTCGCTTACGAGATGATCGTACACTATCATGTCCATGTCTTTATCGTAATTCATTCTTGCGTTACCTGCTTTTTTATATTCAAGGCAAAACCTCGCTGGTTGGGCGGAAGCTCTGGCGCTATCACTTACAACAGGAAAATAAGATCCTCCGAATACCGGTTTACCTTGCTCGTTAAAAGTTAACACCTCTATCCACTTTTTGGTGCTTCTCATGTGGTTATCATCAAAGCCAAGGAGCGTATAGTATTTTCTGCCATTAAATATTTTCATTACAATACCATAGTAAATCGCCCCGATCCAATTTCGGCCTGTCCGTACCGAATCTTGTGGAGCATTTGTAAAATCACTCATATCAATCAGTGGAAATAATTGCAATGATCCGTCAGTCGTTTTCACTTGTATAGCACCGCGCTGTCGGTAATTATCTTCATCTCTCGTAAATTGCCAGGTAAAAATGCGAAAAGCGCTGTCAGGAGCATAAATATGTGAAACAGTCACAAGCGAGTCGAACGGGTAATTAAAAGAATTGGGCGTTTTTAAAGATCTTACCAGCATGCGTATAAAAATACTGTCAGCAATAAAACGTTGTGAAGCAGTTTTTTCCATAATCATTTTACGCCCGTAAACCTTCATGCTGTCTTCCGATTTTTTTAATTGATTAAAACCAGTCTTAGACAGATTTTGCGCTGAGACAGCTACCGAAAGAGACAATAATAATCCTGCTAAAAAAAGGCGCATTGTTACAATTTAATATACGAAAGTAAACCAGGCAGGTTATAATGAATCGTGAATATAAAGGCAGGAAAAGGTTTTAAGGTTTTATTATCACAGAATAGAATTTGTTTCCAAACGTCTTGTTGTTGTATAAATTCTTGTTCTCTCTTCTCCCTGCAGGGCCGGGGCTTCTTGTTCTCTCTTCTCCCTGCAGGGCTGGGGCTACAGTTCTCTCTGCGCTCTTGCATAATCTTCAGGAATGCCTATATCAATAAAATATCCTTCCTGTACCACACCAAGCATTTTCCTTGTTTTATAAAATTTCTCCAGGTAATCTGTTTCAAAAGAAAACTTATGAGGGAGGTTTTCTGAGAGAAATCTATTTTTATTTATTGCATAAACGCCTCCGTTTATCAGCCCGCTTTCATAAAATTGCTTTTCTTTAAATTTTTTTATTATTCCAAATTCATCCATCTCAACAACTCCATAACGGCTGAAATTTTTCATTGGTTTCAAGCTAAGCGTGCAACAGGCTTCGCTTAAAGTGTCAGCACTTGACAGCAATTTAAGGTCTGCTTTAAAAAGTGTATCGCCGTTAACTATTAAAACATTATCGTCTTTTGCTGCAGCCAGCGCTTTTTTTACTGCACCGCCGGTACCCAAAGGCTCTTCTTCAACAATTATTTTATAAGATAATGAAGGAAATTTTTTTTGCAGGAATGCAGTAATTGCTTCACTTTTATATCCTAATGAAAAAATAAAATGTGTAATTCCTTCAGACTGCAAATAATTAATAACATAGGCTAAAAAAGGTTTATCATTTACCGGAGCCATGCATTTTGGCAAGTCCGGCAGTGCAGAACGCAGCCTGGTTCCAAGACCTCCGGCAAGAATGATTGTTTCTATCATAGCTAAACATTAAAATAAAAAAAATGATTATCCCGGAAAAAGATTTTGTTCTGTAAGCTGGCAAATAATATGGCCCAGCAGTATATGACTTTCCTGTATCCTCGGCGTATCACGCGACGGAATGTTTAACAAAATATCGCTTGTTTCTTTCATCATACCGCCGGCTGCGCCGGTAAGACCGATTGTGATCATCTCTTTGCGCTTTGCAGCTTCAAATGCCTTTACAACGTTAGGTGCGTTGCCCGACGTGCTGATGCCCACAAGCACATCTCCTTTTTGCCCCGTGCCATCAATTATCCTGGCATAAATTACATCATAGCTATAGTCGTTGGCCACAGCGGTAAGATAAGACGTGTTGCAATGCAATGCTTCTGAAGGTAAAGCAGGTCTGTCTTTATAAAACCTTCCTGAAAACTCTGCAGCAAGATGTTGGGCATCTGCAGCGCTGCCTCCGTTGCCGCAAAATAAGACCTTATTGCCGTTTTTAAAAGCTGTCGTTACTGCTTCCACTGCTTTTTGTACTTTCAGCAGAAGGTTTTCATCTGACAGTATTTGTTCCTTTACCTGTATTGATTTCGTTATGATTTCTTTTATACTATTCACTATTAATTTTTTTTATAATAAGAGAATTTGTTTAACTGTTTAATCTTTTAAAAGTTCTTTTTCTTCATATTTCTTTGCAATCAATTTTTTATAATATTAAATCTTCCTTTTTTACCCTGCCGCGATTGCGGCAAATCTGAAGCAAGTGAAGAAATATTTTTAGGCTAAGATAAAATCGTTTCTGTTATAAGAAGAAATGTATTATTTTAACTGTATGAAAGCGAAAAATATACTCTCATCGAGAATAATGCTGCTATTCGTTTTATCCTTTGGCAGCGGTTATTGCCAGAAAAGTAGTTTACAAAAAACATCCGGGAATCTTAGCAATACAAAACAGGAGAATCTTAAAAAAATAAGTGCATGGCTTACTGATCCTGCCGGGGGTGTTTTGTTTCAGCAGCAAAGAGACAAATTAAGCTTTGGCGAAAAAAAAGATCAAAAAACAACAATATCAGTAAATGACAAACAAACGTTTCAGACTATTGATGGCTTTGGATATTGCCTGACCGGCGGCAGCGCGATGTTAATTAATCAAATGAAAGGCGATAGTAAATCAAATTTATTAAAAGAGCTTTTTGCAACGGATGGAAATAATATAGGAGTAAGTCATCTGCGGATAAGCATTGGCGCCTCCGATCTTGATGACCATGTTTTTTCTTATGATGATTTACCGCCGGGAGAAACAGATGAAAACCTTCAAAAATTCAATATTGAGCACGAGCGAAAAGATCTTTTCCCCGTATTGAAAGAAATACTGAAGATTTCTCCTAAACTGAAAATATTAGCTTCTCCCTGGTCGCCGCCAACATGGATGAAAACAAATGACAGCTCAAAGGGCGGAAGTTTACAGCCTCAGTTTTATAATGCTTATGCCGGTTATTTTGTAAAGTACATCGAGGCGATGAAAGCAGAAGGCATTCGCATAGATGCGATAACGATTCAAAATGAGCCTTTGCATCCCGGTAATAATCCAAGCATGCTGATGTTAGCTCCTGACCAGGCAAAATTTATAAAAAACAATTTAGGCCCTGCTTTTGAAAAAGCAAACATTGATACTAAAATAATTATTTATGATCACAATGCTGACAGGCCTGATTATCCCATAAGTATTTTAAATGATCCTGCAGCAAAAAAGTATATTGACGGCTCGGCGTTTCATTTATACGCCGGGCCAATAGAAGCATTAACTGAAGTTCATAAAGCTCATCCTGACAAAAACCTGTATTTTACGGAGCAATGGGTTGGAGCTCCCGGTAACCTTGCGGAGGATTTAAAATGGCATGTAAAAACTTTAATTATTGGTGCTACCCTTAACTGGGCACGTACTGTGCTGGAGTGGAATTTAGCTGCCGACCCAAATCAAAATCCACATACTCCGGGCGGCTGCGACCGGTGTCTTGGTGCTATTACCATTGATGGAGATACAGTGACCAGAAATCCTGCTTATTATATAATCGCGCATGCTTCAAAATTTGTACGGCCAGGTTCGGTGAGAATTTTTTCAACTGCAGATACTACTTTACCAAATGTCGCCTTTAAAACACCTGCAGGAAATACAGTTCTTATCGTACAAAATGACAGTAAAGAGGTGCAAACATTTAATATATTAAGTAAAGGCAAAACAGCAACAGCAAGTTTACCTGCGGGAGCAGTGGGAACTTATGTTTGGTAATTCTTACTTCATAAGCAACCCTCAGCAGTATGACACAAACTGATTTAATAGGATTTATTGGTGTAGCAATTCTTTTAATTGCATATTTCCTCAATTTGATAAATAAAGTAAAAAAAGATGGCTTTACCTACCTGGTTATGAATTTTATCGGGGCAGGAGCGTCTTGTATCGCTTCCATACTTTTACACTATTTACCATTTATCATTTTAGAAGCGAGCTGGACATTAGTTTCGGCAATTGGCTTACTTATCTGCTTTAAAAGACGCAAAAATGACAGTCGAAAAAAACTTAGAATTTTTTAAAAATAAGGGAGCGGGAATCGTATTAATGGCAAGAATGTAAACACATAGGACCATAGTTAAAAAAAGAGCACAGTAGTTTTTCTATGTTTTCTACAATACCTATGTCTCTATGTGTTTCAAAAGTGCTGCATAGATAAAAACTTCTGATGCAGTTGCAAAACCTGCGGGATAAGTAATTGCTGCTCATCGTTCACCACTACAAAGTCACACAATTTCATTTTTTCTTCTTCGTCTATCTGGCGGCTCATTCTTGCGAGCACCTGTTCCGCTGTAAGATTATCTCTCTCTATGACTCTTTTAATACAAAGGTTTTTTGGGGCAAAAACACCTATGACATAATCAAGATTTGAAGCTGAGCCAGACTCAAACATCAATGCAGCTTCTTTAACTGCATAAGGAGCGGTTTGTGCTTTCATCCAATTGTCTGCCGCTAAAATAGCTGCGGGATGAACGAGAGCATTTAATTTTTGAAGCTTAACGGTATCATTAAAAACAATATTAGCAATAAGCTTTCTGTTGAGTTTTTTATCTGTATAGCTTTCTCTCCCAAAAAGCTTCTGTATGGAAAGAATTAATTTCTCATCTTTTTCCATAATCAGCTTAGCTTCAATATCGGCATTGAAGACAGGAATACCAAGTACTTTAAAAATGTTGGCTGCCACACTTTTACCGCTGCCAATACCGCCGGTTAATCCTATTTTCAGCATAAACCCAAACCCCGCAAGGGGCTTTTGAAAACATTTTTATAAAATTTCTGAAAGACAAACCTGAAACATTCAAAATCAGGTTTCTAAAATCTAACGGTATGAGCCATTTATTTTATTTCAGCAGTTGCAGCAACAGGTTTATTAAGTGCCTGGCTCCATTCGAGGCTGATCGCTGACTTTTCGATTTTCATATAACTTCCGGGATTTATTTCAAGCTGTATCGTAACATTGTCATCATTAACCCGGTTTACAACACCGTGAATACCGGCAATTGTTACGACTTTGTCACCTTTCTTTATATCGTTTATAAAGGTCTTTTGCATTTTGGCTTTTTTTGCCTGCGGACGAATCATAAACATATAAAACACAAGCATGATTGCACCCATCATAAGCAACTGCACCGATCCGCCACTTTTTGGATCAGCCGATAATAAATAAAGAATTTGAATCATTGGTTATAAATTTTAGTTGTTGATTGATTTTACTTTTTGACTGTTGTGCCGTCACCTTCCTTTTTTATTTCTCCGTAAAAAAAAATGTTGTGATAGGTTGTGCCTTTTGTGTTTGCAGTTACAGATATATTTTTCCTGAATTCTCCTTGTGTGCCTTTTTGCGCAGCATAATCGGCTGTTATCACACCCCGCGCATTTGGTGCAATAGCTTCTTTGGGATAATCAGCGACAGTGCAGCCGCAACCGGGGTGCGCAGCTATAATAAACAAAGGTTTCGTTCCTGTATTTTTAAACCGGAACTTAATTTCGGTTTTTGCCCCGGCAGTTACATAGCCGATATTCTTAACGGAATCTATCCATTGTATGCTGGTATAGTTAGCTGTGTCGTTTGCAGCCTTCGCTATTTTTGCATCTTCGCCCTGGCACGATGAAAGACCAATAATAATGCAAAATGTAATAATAGAAATTTTCATAAAAGAAACAAATCGTTTTAAAATATTTTACGCTTTTTGTTTAAAATCTACTTTATGAATTTTATCCTGGCTGGCCAGCTCTTTGTGAATGCTGTCTAAAATTCCGTTTACAAACTGCCCGCTTTGCGGCGTGCTGTATGCTTTGGCCAGATCTATATATTCATTAATAGTAACCTTTGTCGGAATGGTTTCGAAGAACAGCAGTTCGCAAACACCCATTTCCATTAATATCATATCAAGAATGGCAATCCGTTCTGCATCCCAGTTTTTTAATTTTGGCTTAATCATTTCCAGGGCCAGCTCTCTTTTTTCCTGTGCTGTCACTAAAAGATTTTTTGCAAAGTCCCATTTTTCCTGCGAAATCATTTCCTGCAAATTATATGAGCCGGGCTTTTGCAGGTAATTCAGCATTAGCTGGTTCATCATTTCTGCATCATCATCCCAATTACTGAAATGTTCTTCTAAATGACTTATAAAGTCCTCCGAAGGCAGCATCAGGTTCGTAAAAATAAATATAATTATATCCTTTTCAGATTTTTTATCCCGGCTCTGTGCAGTAATATATTTTTGGTATTCGTCCGTTTTTGTCAGTTCCTTATAGATTCTTTTTATTTCAGCAGAGACACCTTCGGTTAAATAAGGCTTATCGTTTTCAACCGCTTGTTTAAAAGAAGCATTTTCTAAAATCTTCCACAAAAATTCGTTTCCCGAAAGTTTAATGTTCACATTCAAATCCTGCTGGCTGGGAAGGTTTTTAGAGGCACGTTTTACAGCATCCGTTTCCGCGTACCGCGCTGTTTCTGTAAGCACGTATAAAAGGTATATATAAAGCTCGCTGGACGCATTAAGCTGTTTTTTTAATAGTTTCACAAAATCCGGATTATTTTGCTCCTGTTCCATTGAATGAAGTGTATAAAGTGTCTGCATTACTTTAACCCTTATATTTCTTCTGCTGATCATTTTTTCCTAAAGAACTTTATTTGTTTCGGGCTGCGAAGATAGGAATTTGAAGTGAGCTTCGAACCGGGAGCTTATAGCTTTTAGCTGCAAGCTGCAAGCTTTAAGTTTCGAGCGGCAAACCGTCAAGCGGCAAACTGTACCCTAATCGAATTAGGTTTTAAAAGGTTAAAAATCTTTCGTTATTGCTTGCAGCTAACAGCTTGCAGCTTAAGGCCATCATTTCGCCCCTTTCTTTCCCTTCTCTGTCATTCCTGTCACTCTTATCCGTCATCTATTATCTGTCAACTGTCAACATAGACATTGCCTGCAAATTTGGCTTTTTTTTCACGCATGGCACAATAGTCGCTGGGTAGCAGCAAAACCACAAATTCTTTTACTAAAACAAAAAATAAAAGTATGGCTGACAAGAATTTAAACATCATTCCCTTACACGACAGGGTAATTGTAAAGCCCGCTGCGGCTGAAGAAAAAACTGCTGGTGGAATTATCATCCCCGATACTGCAAAAGAAAAACCTCAGAAAGGTTTGGTAGTTGCAGCAGGTCCCGGCAAAAAAGACGAGCCTGTAACTGTAAAAGTCGGAGACACAGTTTTGTATGGCAAATATGCCGGAACGGAAATCTCTGTAGAAGGTGGCGAATACCTTATAATGCGCGAAAGTGACATTTTAGCAATCGTTTAGCCCGCCCCCTAAACGGGAGAAAGGCATGTCTCTGCATTACTTTCTAATTCTTATTGAAATAAGTTTTAAAAACTAAAAATCTGTCGCTCCGCAGTTAATCCCCCTTTATGGGATAGGAGCTTATAATTATGGCTAAGCAAATCTTCTTCGAAATTGAAGCGAGGAATAAGATGAAAAAAGGTGTTGACACATTGGCCAACGCTGTTAAAGTAACTCTCGGACCTAAAGGTCGTAACGTAGTTATAGAGAAAAAATTTGGCGCTCCGTCAGTTACTAAAGACGGTGTAACCGTTGCCAAAGAAATAGAGCTGGAAGACGCTATCGAAAACATGGGCGCGCAAATGGTGAAAGAAGTGGCATCTAAAACTGCTGACATAGCAGGTGACGGTACTACCACTGCAACTGTTTTGGCGCAGTCTATCATCAGCGAAGGTCTTAAAAACGTAGCTGCCGGTGCAAACCCGATGGATCTGAAGCGTGGTATAGATAAAGCTGTTCAGGCTGTCGTTGCCAATCTTCGTACACAGTCTCAGGCTGTTGGTTCTGATTCTCAAAAAATAGAGCAGGTTGCTACTATCTCTGCAAATAGCGACAGCGAAATTGGTGCATTGATAGCGCAGGCAATGCAAAAAGTTGGTAAAGAAGGGGTTATAACTGTAGAAGAAGCAAAAGGCACCGACACGACAGTTGATGTGGTTGAAGGTATGCAGTTTGATCGTGGTTATATCAGCCCGTACTTTGTTACCAATAGTGAAAAAATGGAAGTAGAATTGCAGAATCCATACATTCTTATTTATGATAAGAAAATATCTGCAATGAAAGATATTCTTCACATTCTGGAGAAAGTTGCCCAAAGCGGTCGTCCTTTAGTAATCATTGCTGAAGACCTCGAAGGTGAAGCATTGGCTACTTTGGTTGTAAATAAATTACGCGGTACGCTTAAAGTAGCTGCTATCAAAGCCCCGGGTTTTGGTGACCGCCGTAAAGAAATGCTGCAGGATATTGCCGTTCTTACTGCTGGTATTGTCATTAGCGAAGAGCAAGGATACAAGCTTGAAAATGCAGACCTTTCTTATTTAGGTACCGCTGCTTCTATAACAATTGATAAAGATAACACAACAGTAGTTGGTGGTAAAGGTGAGAAAACTGACATTACTGCCCGTGTTAATCAAATCAAATCCCAGATTGAAAATACAACTTCTGATTACGACCGCGAAAAGCTGCAGGAACGTCTTGCTAAATTAAGCGGCGGTGTTGCAGTGTTGTATGTAGGCGCTGCTACCGAAGTAGAGATGAAAGAAAAGAAAGACCGTGTAGATGATGCTCTGCATGCAACCCGTGCGGCTGTTGAAGAAGGTATTGTACCTGGTGGCGGCGTTGCTTATGTACGTGCTATCAGTGCGCTCGAAAACCTGAAAGGAATTAACGAAGATGAAACTACAGGTATCCAGATTATTAAAAGAGCTGTAGAAGAACCTCTTCGCCAGATTGTGATTAACAGTGGTATCGAAGGTTCTATTGTAGTTCAGAAAATTAAAGAAGGAAGTGGTGACTTCGGTTTCAATGCACGCACTGAAGTGTATGAAAACCTGTTTGCTGCCGGCGTTATTGACCCGACTAAAGTAACCCGTGTTGCTTTGGAAAATGCGGCTTCTATCGCAGGTATGTTGTTAACAACAGAATGTGTGGTTGCTGACAGGCCCGAACCTAAAACTGCTGCAGGCGCTCCGGGTGGAATGCCAGGCGGAATGGGCGGAATGGATTATTAAGAACCACGATTTATCGGATTATAAGAATTTGAATGAAATAAAAAAACCCTTGTTGCAACTGCAACAGGGGTTTTTTTTAAAAGTACCTAACTGCTATTATTTTAATTAAAAGGAGGATAAAGAAATAAACTTCTTTGTGCTCCTTTGTGTTTTTGTGTCTTTGTGGTTCAATTTAGTTCCATAAAGATCTTTCTGCCGAGTAATGTCCTTAAAGAGTCTTTTATATGAGTCGTATCGGCAGGAGAGACCTTCATTATTAAAAATAACCTGTAATAAGCTACGCTGTCATTAATGGGAATGGAGTCGTACTGTAAGTTTGAATAAGTATTTTTTAATTGTGCTGTTCTGCTATATGCTCTTTCTTTAGACTTTGTTATTTCAAATATCATTTTATAGCTGGTTAAATTATTTGTTACAGTATCCGCTTTATTGCCGGCGAGGGGCGCGGGTAAAGATTGCTGCACATTTTGATCTGTTGTTTCAGTATCTTTTTTCGATGCAATGGTATTAATTTGCTGGGAAATCGTATCAGGCTTTTCCTTCGGTTTAGTTACTTCGTCAGAAGTTGGTTGATTTTTGATAAAATTAAAAATTCCCCAGCCAATGCCGCCGAGTGCTGAAAGAGCAAGAACAGCAAGTAAAATGATGATAAAAACTCTGCCTGCAGAAGATTTTGATTTTACCGGATAATTATGATTTGCATGTTCTCTTTGAGGAGTAAGATGTTCTTTGGCAGGCAAAAAGCTTCCGGGCGTAAATTCAAAAGTTCCATAGTTGGTCTTATGTAATGTGCCGATACCTTCGATTGTATGAGGATTGCCTATATTTAAAAATTGCTTTATGTGAGACAAGTAATATTCTACATCTGATCTTATTAAAGGCTCTATTTTGCCTAATCTCTTAACTAAAAATATTATTAGTTTTTCATCTGTTCTGCTCCTGGGATTATAAGTAAATTCCAAACCTTCAATTGGATAATATATTCCTTTTTCCTGTTCTCCGGGTACCTGTGCTTTAATGTCTAAGGTAAAATTTCCGATACCTTCAAGCGTCAGCGATTTGTATTCGTAGAGATAGGCAGCTAAATGATCGTCAAATTTCACAAAAAATAATTTTAGTTGTATAAACTAATAACAGGAAAAAGGTATTTTTTTTAATGCTAAATGCTTTCGCTTGCTTTATGCAATGTAAGATTTTTTGAAGTTACCTTTGATAAATGCTGACCGAACAGGAGGAAAAGTTTTTGATATACTGGGACAAGAATAGAGAAAGAGAGAAAAGCTTTTTCAGGCAGATTTCTTTGGGTCTGCCAATGGGGTTACTTATTGGTATCGGAATTCTTTTAAACTTTGTTTCAGGCTGGTACACACGGGCCAATATGGTTGCAAACAGTCAGTCAACGCCGCTGGTTTTAATTTTTGCTATCGTCATAATTGCTTTCTTCTGCAGTATTTTTTACAAGCGCCACCAGTGGGAAATGAATGACCAAAGATACCAGGAACTGACAATAAAGAAAGAAAGACAAAATTCTTTAACAGAGGTGCAGCAAAAATCTTCGAATGACAGTCAGGTAAGCAAATAATATTCTAACTAAACTTTGAAGCTGAATGAAGAATTTTTTACTGATTACCTGTTTATTAATCATGTCTTGTACAGGTTGTTCTAAACAAGACAGAGGATGTACGACTGTAGAACCCAAAGCTGAGGAGCCACAAATATTAGCTTATGCAAAAGCTGATAGTATACAAGTTACCAAACACAGCAGTGGAATATATTATCAAATAATTAATCCCGGAACAGGAGCAGCACTTTCGCAAAATTCGAATGTTTCCGTAACGTATAAAGGAGAGCTATTGAATGGAACAATATTCGATCAGCAAACCAACCCGGTTTCTTTTGGCCTGGCGGGAGTAATCGAAGGCTGGCAAATAGGAATTCCGTTAATAAAGAAAGGAGGACGGATAAAATTAATCATTCCTTCTGCCTATGCGTATGGTTGTAATGGAAACGCTGGAATTCCTCCTAACTCTATATTATTTTTTGATGTAACCCTTTTTGATGTACAATAAATAATGTAAGCTTAAACAAAAACAGCAGGAATTGTTCAGTTTCAGCAAGGCAGACCCATATAAAATTTTTAAGCCTGAAAGGCTGATAATTTTTTATAGAATATGGAATTAGCATACCTGGAATAATCCCGAAGAGATGATATTATCACTGCGGGAAGGTTTTAAAAAAGCAGAAATATTTTAGTTTCTATAAAATATATCATCCCTTTGGATAAAAAACTACCAATCTCACCGATTTCAATAAAGATGCGTTTGTTATGTTAGTTTCAGTCTTTGATTAAATACTTATGACATAGAAGCTTTTGTTTGACATAACTTCCGGTAATAATTCACGAATTGAAGGAGATATATTGTGAATTTTAGAGCGATTTTCTTCAATAAATACTTTATTCATTTTTCCTGCTTTTTTATACTTTTTTATTGCATTTGTCAAAACAACCTTCACTTTTGGTGTTTCTGAGAATTGGTAAGAAAAATTAGGTGCCTTGTTTTGCAATGATAGTTGAAAAATTTCCTGAGGCAGTTTTAAATCAAAATTATAAAAAACAGAATCCGTGTCAGGTGAACCGGAAAATTGTTTTTTAGCTTTCTCTGTTTGCAACTGCCATTGGTCTGAGACAAATTTCTGTTTTTCTATATTATTTTGAAATAATTGTAAAAGCCGTGCTATTTCATTTTCTGGCAAGCTATTTTTATTTGCCCTGCTAATTCGCATTGCACGCTCCGCTGACTGCAGTTGTATTTGTGCAGCTTTTATTTGTTCGGATGCCGCTTTCATTTGCCCGTGAAACTGTTTTTGCTCAAAAAAAGTTTTCTTTTCCTGAAATAAATCTGCAGCGACTTTTTTAAATCTTTCTTCTGCCAATGCTATTTGCCTTTCTTTTAACTGAATACCTGCAGCAAGCATTTCATTTAATCTGATATTGGGCACTTCAATATTTTTTGCTAAAACTTCTTCTAAAAATGAATTAGAATCGTTGGAAAATAAAGGTTCGTTTGCTTCATCAGGTATAAGTTCTCCGCCTGACTGCCTTGTACTGATTTCAAGGTTTTTATTGCTGACTAATGTTTTGGCAAGTAAAGCGTCCGCAGATGATTTTCTTTTTACATTTTTTTCAGCTTGCTGCTCTTTGTTCAGATTATATTTCCCCGGTAAATCTGCAAAAGGCAAAACTTCGGCAATTGCCTGACTGCCTGCTTTTATTATGATTTGTTTGGAAGCCTCTTTTGGGGGTAATAATGAAAAAGCATCATTATTCGCCGTATGGTATGAAGACAATAATGCCAGTGAACTTAAAACAGTTATCATAACAAGCAGCGCCAATAGCTGGTAACGATAATTAAAGAAGGTTTTTTCTTTTTTTTCAATCATTCTTTTTATCCTGCCAAGCAATACCTGCTTATTATCTGCTGCGTTAAGAGCCAAAAGATAAGCAGAAGACTGATGGGTGGCTATCTGCAGCAGCGCACCTGCGTAAGAGGCAGCATTATAATTATATTGTAAAACAAAGTCATCGCAGCAATTTTCTCTTTCGCGTTTTATCTGCCGGCTGATCAGTATTGTAAAAGGATTGAAAAATAAAGCAGTCTCTATTAAAGCCAAAAAAAGATTGAAGAGATAATCAAAGCGTTTTATATGTGCAAGCTCGTGCAGAATAACAGCTTCCATCTGGTCAGTGTCGAGATGATTTAGGCTTGCCAGCGGTATTAAAATGAATGGTTTAAAAAAACCAATTGTCAATGGTGTTTTTACCTTTTCTGACAGATAAATCTTTACTTCACGCTTTATGCCTAACCCGGCTGAGAGTTGTTTTACAAATAACTGCCAGTTAATTTCTATTGCATGCAAACCTCCGCTTCTGACGTATTGGGTAAAGTTGTATGATTTAATCCATCGAATGCATGTAAATACTAGTAAGGTCAGGTAAGCCACTGATAAATAAGAAAGAAAATTTTCTGTTTGTATTACCCATGCAAAAATTTTTTCCCTGATTGTTGCCGCATTACCTGGAGCTATAAAAAATGAATACGATCTGTGAAGCGGAAAGTAACTTGCTGCCAATTGCGAATATTGGCGAAAATAAATGGAGAACGTAATTATGAACCATAGAAACCCGCAAGCCTGCAAAAGATAACCTGCAAAATATTTTTGACGGGAAGTTAATTTTAAAATTGTATTCAGCAATACATATATAAGCCACAGCAGTGCAAACTGCCACAAGCTGTTTATGATACTATATCCCAAAGCCTGCAAAAAAGGTGAGCGGGTTAGCGGTGACATACATTATTGTTTTTTCAGGTTGTTGAGATATTGTTGTATTTCATCTAACTCTTTTTTGGTAGGAGTCTGGCTGCCCAAAGCCTGCATTACCAATTGAGAAGACGATCCTCCAAAAAGGCTTGTAATCATTTTGCCTACAAACTGATTTTGCGTTTCTTCTTTACTTACGTTAGGCTGATAAATATGGGTTTTGGCGGAGTCATCTCTCAGCACCAATCCTTTTTCAAACATTATCTGCATCAGTTTGAGCGTGGTTGTGTAGCCTGCATCTTTTGACTGCAGTATTATTTCGTGCACTTCTCTTACGGTTGCTTTGCCTTTTTGCCACAGCACATTCAAAATTTCTAATTCACCTTCGGTCGGTTTAGCCTGTTTTGCCATTTACGAGTATTTTCGTATCAATACTAAAAAGAATTATTGATTCATTGTAAGCAGCGGCAGCAGTTAACTAAAGATTAACAGTTAAAAGAAAGTCTGAACTGGGATTATTGGGATTTGTAAGATTAATGAACATAGATCAATATGTTGTCTCAATGGGGCTTCACAAAATAACGATACGCTAACTACTACCAATATCTTGCTCCTATGGAGCACTATATCTACTGAGGTTACTTTAATTCGGCAAACAGGTTAAGATTATAATTATCCACAATTATTATGATGAATGTGCTTTTCAAAATTACGAGAGTATTTCCTTCTCCCAATAATCCCAATAATCCCAGTTCAGACAATAATCCCATAAATCTCATAAATCCCGGTTCAGGCAATATCTCCCGGTTCAGACAACAATCCCAGCTCAAACAATATGAATAATAAAATATCCTAAAACGCAGATAAATAAAAGCAATACAAGCGCAAGTACTGTCCATTGAAAATCCTGTAACAACTTTTTCTCCGGCCGCTTCTTTTTAGAACGCAAGAGTTGCGGCAGTTTTTGATGCAGTTGCTTTACGTGGCTTTGCAACAGGTCTTTATCTTTTATTTGTTGTAATCCGTCGAGGGCATCACTTTCAAAAGAACTTATTATCTTTTTCTCAAAATTATCTTTTTCTTCTTCTGATATATTTGCATGCAGGTATTTCAGCAGATCTTCGTCGGTCAGCAGTTCGTCTTTACCTGGCAATATATCTTTCCAGTCAGTCATTTACTTTCTCCTTTTTTCTTTCTACAATTAACTTCAGATTTCGCTTACCGTTTTGTATATAACTTTTCACCTGCGATAACTGATAACCCGTTATGTCTGTTATTTGCTGGTAAGATTTTTGGTCGAAGTAAAACAATTTTACGCAAAGCTTTTGTTCGTCATTCAGCTCCTGAAGACCTTCTTCGATTAATGACAGTGTTTTGTCTTTTTCAAGCATTTCTGTCCTCGTGTTCAATTCTTCATAAGCAACAAATTTGTCTGTCAGTTCTACAGGTATTCGTCCGTGCCGGTCTCTTATGCGCATCAGGCAAAGATTTTTTGCTATCATATACAACCAGCTTTTAAAAAAATCTACTTTGTATTTTGGCAGTTCTGTTATTACTTTCAAAAAAATCTGCTGCACGGCGTCTTTAGCCTCTTCTTCATCTTTCAGGTACTTCAGGCAAACGCCCAGCAACAACATAGTATACCGCTTAAGAAGGACTCCCAGCCACCGGTTATCACCATCGTTGTAAAACTTTGTAAGCAGTTCTTTATCTTCGATATGTGCAAGTGCATCTTTATCCACGCTGTTAATGTAAATAATTATTTCAGTAAGATGCGGTAAAGACTATTTTCCATAACATTTTTTAACGTTGCTATTATGAGCTTTTTCATTTGTATGGTTCCTGTTTGCCCGGTGCGGTCAGAACCTTCGCATAGAAGTGAGCAGACAAGCCAGTTGCTGTTTGGCGAAATGTGCGAATTGCTGGAAAGAGCAGAAGACTTTGTCAGAATAAGAATCCTGTATGATAACTATGAAGGCTGGTGCCAGTTAGCGCAACTGGAAGAGTCAGTTTTTGAATTATCTGAAAAAAACAACCGGCTGGCAGGAGAATGGATTAACAAAATAAATGTAAATGACCAGAGTATGTACATTC
>JAABUK010002654.1_pt1 | contig 31808 bp, 27 predicted proteins | sample 5559141 | NCBI WGS metagenome assembly JAABUK01 (sample SAMN10711869, study PRJNA513367) | rock metagenome | isolation source: Antarctica rocks | place: Antarctica: Victoria Land, Pudding Butte nord | collected 2016-01-03 | reverse complement strand
GTTTAATCTAAGAGTATATTAATTAGATATTTATATATATTATATATTATCTTTAAGTAATACTTATTTAATAAGTTTATTATCCTTTATTAGAATTATAATATAATCTTTATTTTAAATATTATATATACTAGCTTTAATAGCTAGTATTTAAAGAGATAATAGATTATAACTACTATTAGGAACTAATATTACTTTAAAAAGAATAAAATTAATAAGAGAATAATTTTTAAGTATTATTATAAGAGTAATATTACCTACCCCTTAAATATTTATAATAGTATATTCTTTAATAGTTCTTATTACCTATTAGGTAAAATAGAGCTTAATAAATAACTTTATATTATTAGTAATATAAGTAACTACGCTTATATTAGTAACTTATATATCTTTTAATAGACTATTAATATATATAAGAGTAGAATAGAAGTCCTTTTATTAATATAATAAATTTTATTTTGATTTATATACTAGTACTATTTAATAATATATACTAATACTACTTAAAGATAATACTAGCCCCGCTTCTCCCCTTTTAACCTTATATCCCTATTATTTTATATATTTATTCTAGAATAATAGGTTAGTATATTTTAGGTTTAGAGGAGGAGTATAGGTACCTATATATATAGTTTTAGTATTATAATTATAACTAGGGGAATCTAATAGTATTTTAAGCTTTTTATTAGTATTATAGAATAGGTCTAGTTTTAATAAATACTTATTATTTCAAGATACATTATTTAATAGGTAAGAATTATTAGTAATATACTTAAACTTAGCCTAAAGTTATATTAAGATAGCTTTTTATATTTCTTTTTCCTTTAAGTTATTAAGTAGAAGTAATAATATCTTATTAAAAAACTTATTAAATTACTTTTTAAAGTCCTAGATTTTAATAGAGGTAATAATAGCCTATTAAATTTTATTTATATTAATATTTTATATTATTATAATAATTTGTTAATAGCTTTTAAATTTAAGCTTATTATTCTTAGATTTTAACTTTAACTTTTAATTATCTTTAAAGTTATCCTTCTTAAATTTCTTAATTAGGTATTACCTCTTTATATAATAATCTTCTTTAAGATAGCTAAATTTATTATATAATTTAAAAGAATATTTCTTCTTAAGCTTATTATTATCTTTAATATCTTTTTTATTTATATTAGTTTTATTAATCTTTTATTAACTTTATCTATCTTTATTATATTTTAAAAGTTTTAACTTATATATAAGAAACTTTATAATAATATTTTTAAGCTAAATATAATTATCTTTATTTAAGAGATAATATTAATTAATAAAGTTATTATAATATTATAAAAGTCCTTAAAAGATTTTAGAAATAAGCTAGATATTATTATATAAATCTTTTACTTTAATAATATTAAGTTTAAAGAGCTTATATTAATTTAAGTACTCTTATATAAACTTATAATCCTTAAGTTTAAGATATACTATTTTATTAAGGATAATATTTAGATTTTAAATATTGATTATTTTATATTAATCCTTAAAATATTCCTAAGTATTCTTAGGATTCTTAAATTCCTCTAGCTTTTTATAAATAATAGGATTAACCTATTTTAATAGAAATATTTAAGCTCTTTAAACTTTCTAATTACTCTCCTTTTATTTATTAATATTTAAGTTATATTAAATAATATTTATATTAAGTATATTAAGGATAGTAGGGCTTTAGGTTAATACTTAAGGATTAGAAATAATAATTTAAGTATCTATTAATATATACTTCTTCTTTTATAGTAAGATATTATAATTAGAATATTCTAGCTTTATAAATATAGGCTCCTTTCTAAGATAAAGGTTCTAGATTCCTTTTAAGTTAGTAATAAGCTTAAAGTTATAAACCTAGGATATATAATTATCTTATCTTATAAGAATCTAAAGGTTCTTAAAGGCTTATATTAAAGATATTTTAATATTTAATATTTATTAATTAATAATTAAAGTATATAAAGATTAATTAAGTTCCTTTTAATAATAATATAAATTAATAAAAGACGGGCTTATAACCTATTAAAAGGTATAAACTAAATATATAATCTCTTTAACTATCTAGGAAGGAAGCCCTTTATATATATAAGGGGACTTCCTTACGTACGGTAGGTATATATATAACACTGAGGGGTAGTAACACTAATTATAGTATTACTATGTAGTGTTATAAGGAAAGGTGCAGGTGACTTATTCCAACAGCTACCAGACTTCGAACTTGGCCGCCCAGAACGTTTTACCGCGCGCTGACGTCCCTCTTGGTCTTGCCCTGATGTTTTTCATGCAGCAGCTCGGTGGCTCCGTCTTCCTTGCTGTTAGTCAAAATGTTTTCTCCAGCAGGCTTGTGGACAGCCTGTCCGGAATTGCGGACCTCGATACCGAAGCCATCGTCCACACGGGAGCGACCGATCTTCGTAACATTGTGCCGTTGGATCAGCTCAACACTGTTATTTACGCATACAGCCATGCGCTGACCCGTGTGTTCATTCTCACAGCCGCCCTCAGTGCCTGTATGATTCTAGGTTCTTTGGCCGTGGAGTGGAAGAGCATTAAGGGCAACAATGGGACAAAAGGACGTCTGAAGTCTGCCGATACCGAGTTTGAGGACTAGGAGCGATGCAAAAACCCAGGGATGAATGCCTTACATCTTATTGTCGTTGTTCTTGTCTTGCTCCCACGGGGGCTGCCAGGCCTACAAGGTATAAGCATTATGTCTGGATTATCCTGGGAGTAATCCAGGATGGCATATGCGGCAAACTTACGATCGTAATGAAGACAGAAGATAGAAACATGATACAGGCATCATATGGGTGCGGCCTTTCTTGATAGCAGATTTGTTAATGGCCTTGTCCCTCACAAAGAGGTACAAATTGGAGGAGATCGATAACAATTTCTCTCAATCTTCAAAGCTGTCGCGCTAGGATTTCGTGCTGTGTTTCCATTCACGCTTACTTGCTAGAAATTCCTTGATAAAATTAGGGTGTGAAGATGGCTATGCGGCACGATTCGGAATTCTTCACGCCTTGTCCATCGTGCTTTGCCTACGATGCAGCGCACCCGAAAATGCGGAGAGTATCGAGGGATGCGATGGTCTTCAGTCGTGATCGTCTGGCCAGTCATTGCCCAAAGTCATATCCAAAGGCCGCTGAATTTTGAATCCCTTATTACATTCGACTAAAGCTTTGTTTGACCAGTCGACTGGAGCTACCTATTCGTCAAGGATTCAAGAGATCGGCTTCTGATGCACATTAGGACATGATTCTCCAATATGCGGTTCTCCAAACAACAAGTCAACATAAATCTTATAATTTCCTAAAATTGATTTCTTAAGACCGGCGCAATTGTAAGGCAGTCGCGCTCGGCCGAGGATGGCTTTGTTATCTTTTTCTTTTTCACACTCGTCTAGAGCATGCACAACCACCACTAAGGTCAGAAAATCATGGGCAGTTAGTCTTACTTTTCATAATGGCTGGTGGAATTGAATTATCGAATTGCTCCACCAATGCCTTGTCTAAAATGGTAGGGTCAGAACCAACGGCTTCTATGACAAGGCGATCAAGCCCGAACATCTTCAATACAAGATGTTGGGTGATGGTGAAAAAGAATCGTAAAGCACTACCTCGGTCGCCTTCACTTCGTTTGAATAATGAGCTCACATCAAGATTAACGACTGCACGGCGAGCTTGATGTGTCAACCACATCTCAACGGTCCAAGAGATGGTCGACTTGCACATGCCTGCCGTGCCGCTGAGCCGAAGGATGCTTCTGCTGTGACATTGTTGAGCCTAACTATGAATTTGACGTATAATTTAGACTCTGGTAGCAGGATGACAAGTACTATGATCTTGATCGTAGGAATCGAACATGGCTCCTCGAGCGTAGGAGGATTGGTCCAAGTCGAGTCGCTTCAGCGATGCTTTGATCCTGTCGATCTATGTTATGGATGCTGTAAGCGTATACGTCGAGGATCATGTTGAGTATGGGTTTAAGCATTACATGGAAGTCTTAAGCCGTTACGAATTCGCTCCTTTATGCTAAGCTTTGCGGGCTGACCAGGGGCTCTGCCCATGTTTGAAGATTTTGACAAGCATAACAAGATACCAGAGTCATCCTGTCCTTCTGATCTCACAATGCTCACAATGTTTCCTTTTCGAGAACGGAGAGACCATCAGTATCTGACAGAGGTCGATCAGGCTGTAAGACCCAGAGCTTCTCACGGTCGTGTACATCTAGAATTTTCGACTGGCTTTGGCCATGCATCACAGCTCAGGGAGTCCTCGATTTGGACTTCCAATCCTCATAATCGTCTGGGCAAACACACTGCCGAAGCAATCAAGGTAACAATTCCAACGACCGCGCTTTGTGGACCGAGCAACTGTTGTTCAAGTCTCTGTAGTCATAAATCCATAAATTATCGTAAATTATCGTAAAGTAATTTAAATTAATTTACAATATTTAATTTGGCCTCATAAGGCCACCCAATCAGGTAACGCGTTGCCACTTCAGCACCCGGGGTTGGTACGGTAACAATAATTTACAATTAATTTATGACTACAGAGGTTCAAGTACTTAACGGAAATATCGGGTCGACCCGAGACGCAAGCGCGTTTAGCGCTGCGAGACCCTGGCATTACCGCGTGGACCTTGACAAGCTTCATTACTTTACTGTAGAGCTCTGTTTATAAGCAGATCTATTGATCTTTCACGATTTTGACGCTCCTAACTACTGGACTTTAGCTGCTATAGACCCTGGGGACTCTACACCTACAAGCAGCCTTCGACATGAATCATCTTCCCCAGGCATGGGGTCGTGTGAGTTGAGAGCCTGCGTACTTTTTAGAGAGCTCGAGCTAAACATCTTTCAAATCATAGCCACGCGATGATGTCTATGGACCATACGATGCATCATATCTCCAATCCGGCCACCCTCAGACTCACACTCAGCAACCCATAGTGACAGGAACATCGGTCCTTGGCGTCAAGTTCAAGGACGGCGTGGTCATCGCCGCAGATAATTTAGGTACCATCGCGTGCACCATCATCTCAGCCGTAATCTTTCTAGATGCTGACCCTTCCCTTCTCCACGTCAGCTTCCTACGGTTCGCTCGCTCGCTTCACAGACGTAAAGCGTCTCCGGCCCTTCAACTCCAAATCCATCGTCGGCATCGGCGGTGATGTCTCAGACATGCAATATCTCGATCGCCTCCTCAACTCCCTCGACGTCATCGAGAATTACTCCTCCGCCGGCTTCGGTCTCAACGCCAAGAACCTTCACACGTACCTCTCGAAAGTCATGTACAAGCGCCGGTCAGACATCAATCCGCTGTGGAATTCGATGCTCGTTGCTGGCCTGGACGGAGATAACAAGCCATTCCTGAGCAGTGTTGATCTCCTTGGTACTACTTTCTCAAGCCCTACGCTGGCTACCGGTTTCGGCGCACATTTAGCTCAGCCGTTGTTGAGAAGAGTGGCGGACGACGAGAGTAAAGTTGGCAATGTGACGAGAGAGCAGGCTGTGGATGCTATCAAGGAGTGCATGAAGGTGCTGTTCTATCGGGATGCGAGGAGTTTGGATCGATATTCAATTGCTGTGGTCACGAAAGAGGGTGGAGTGGAGTTGAAGGAGGATGAGCAGTTGGAGGGCCAGAGCTGGGCTTTTGCGGAGACGATCAGGGGGTATGGGAGGACGCAAGAGGTCTAGCGGAAGAAATATCTGGTTTCGACTTGGGAAGTGGCAAGCTACATATGCTTCAAGAATTTCTGTGACTGCACGTTGAAGGCCTGCCATTAGAGCGCGACGGCAACATACGTGGATCAACGCCAGATACCGTTGGCTACCTCGAAAAAATAACGCTGGAAAGCCGGCTTCCTAAGGCACTCAGCAAGCCCCTCGCTCTCCCCCAATACTCCTCAAGATCTGCGGATTCCAATTCTCTTTATCAGCATCTTCTTCCTCAAAAGCATTTTCGTCCGGCGCATCCACCACGGCTTCGTGGGGTTCATCGACCCGTTGCTGAAACTGTCTCGTTTGCCGCACTTCGTCTAGCCTCTGCTCCTCTAGCTCCTCTATCCCCAGAACCTTTATTACCGCAAAATCCGCGGCTAACACCCTCGTTTCTTCTGCAAACTGCTCCTCAGCTTCACGCGCTATCTCTTCTTCCATTTCGTTTTCAGTCTTTTGATGCGGCAAGTTTGCAACTCCTGCTGCCTTCATGCGCGCTGTTTGCTTTCCCACAACCCTCCTCTGATTTCTCCGCTTCTCCATCTCCTCCCCTTTCCGTGTCCTCGCTCGCATAAGTCTCGCTTCTTCATCGGTGCGTATGACAGTCGCTTCTAATTCCGATCTATCCTTGATTCCATATCCCGCCAACGTATCTTCCATTCCCAGCTCGCGGCCGCCGAACGTCAACATCACTCGCGCAGCTGGTAGAGAATCTCGAAGCACTCGAACTCCGAGGGCCCGCCATCCGGCCTTGATATCGTCGGCAACGAGGGCTTGAACGGTGGCGATGGTGGTGGTTTCTGGGTCGAGATCGAGAGTTATTGTCCTGGCCTGATCTGGACATTTTATCACTATATCAGGTCTTAGAGGTGGAGGGTGAAGGGAGTGGTTTGGTGGCCTACAGAATTGCATTTCAGGAGATTGGGGCTTGCGGACGGGGATGTTGGTAGTGGAAGGGAGCCTGGAGTGCTGACGGTCGATGGAGTGAGGAGTGGAAAGAGGGTTGGAAACTTGCCAGTGAATGATTCTTCGAAGGAACATGATGAGGTCTGGGTGTTGAGGGGCTTTGCATGTTGAGCGTCGATACGTGTCATGTCGTCGCAGTTGTGAGCAGAGGATTACTCTTCAACACATGCCAGCTCTCCAGAATTCTATGTACCCATCTCCTCGCTTGAAGAAAATCTTGTTGATATTTTAGCCTTGCCGTCCTTCAGTCATACACGTTTTGATTCTCGGTTGTTTTGTTGAATTTGTGACCATTTCGAGCAGCTGCCATAATCATCTCAAAGATTTCTTACCACCGGTTCTGCTTTGCCGCCTCGTAATCCGAACGCAAAGTACTCCCAGTCCTGCACCAAAGACGGGAGCTTACAATTTATACTTATGAGTCTCTCCTCAAAACCCGTCAGCTTCCACGTCTTTTGGTTCGCCCTTCTTCTTCACACCCCGCCCTTTCTAGGCTCCATGTTCTTTTCGAGAAAGTTTCGATCTTTGATGCTGTTCATGCGAAGGTCCTTCATACACTCTTAGCTATCCGCAATCCAGTCCATCTCGATCCGGAGAGGGGTGTCGGTATCTGTTGCTTCAAAGCTTACATTGCGCAGTGCTCTGGCGTGAGATACCGTCTATGGTCGAGGAAAGCGTTTTATCTCTCGCCGATCATCTGCAGTCTAGCTCCAGATTAGTCCTCGAAGAACAAGCATATAGATGAGTTTCTCACAGGTAAGCCCACAGGGCCAAAGTCCCAATATACCTCCTCCTATCCCATGTTCTGGCTGCGCGTATATTTCAGGAGCTAGCCGAGGTCCGCCGAGCGATTATACACGCAAGTTGCCAGGATATGGCACAACGATAGACGATACTTTAGCTAGGATAAAGACGCGGAAGACGCGCCGGTTGCAAGCGTGCTTGTTGCAAAACATGTGTTGGCTTGACTCTCAACATAGTCGCGCAGGGTCATTATGGTGCTGCTTGTGCTCGACTGGTGATGTGTTGATTGCTGTAATGAAAATGGTTTGACAGTCTGTGGGCTGGTTTGGAAAGGTGTCAAGCAATCAAAGTTTTAGAGTGATCTCTGTCGCAGACTCCATGTCTTTTGAAAGATTAGTAGATTTCATCATAGATATAGTATGATAGAGTTACTTCCTCCAATGCATGAATGCAGCTAAGCCCGTGTTGTTGATGAAGAATTAGATTTAGGAAAGATATATCTATAAAGATGTTGAATTCCAGACAATGAATCTGTCTTAATATCCTCTTGCCCAAGGCGGTCAAGTGGCCGTTGGGTTGTTTCATGGATGTCCTTGTGACGGTAGTACTCATTCAGATCGTGAGCAGTGGTAATGAAGCCTCTAGCCAGAAATCTCAGAGTAAGTTAAACTCGGTCTACCTTTCAAAGTAAACACCAAAATGCCGCGCAATGACGTAGTGCTACCGTAGAAAACACGATATTGCCTTCTGGTATCTCAGCGGCTGACGCCGTCGATGGAGCGATTCGCCAAGTATGCGGATTGACTCTAGAAACTTGAACAACTCTAGATGATGTGGGACAGTCAGGTTTGATGGGTTACTCTCAGTTTGCCACCAAGAGGTTGAGTGTCCCGAACTGGGTGTCCAATAACGTAACATATCCCAATATGGTATTACTACTCACAGTGCATGGTGAGGCTCGGGTAATCAGCTCCCAGCTCAGCTCAACAAGGCTTGCCGGCCCTGACGATGGGGCCTGATCGTTGATGATGACGGTCTTACACGTAGAGTGAGGGCAAGTAAGCACCCGCATTGCCAGTCGTGAGTGGACCCTTATGTTTAGCTTCACGATTTTCTTAATATCTCGAAATAGGCGCTATTCATTCATTAACCAAAAAACAGGGTGAGTTAGCTCAGGTGGATCCTCTTCGTTTCACCTCGCTAACATACGCTAGGCCGAAAACATGACCATCTCTTCAAGGCGCTCACATCGAGTGAGTCGGATCAAAGTAGAGACGCCATGACGACCGGCCGAGAATATGACCATCTCTTCAAGGCGCTCACATCGGGTGAGTTGGATCAAAGTTGAGGCGCCATAACGACCGATCGGAAGCAAAACTCCCAGGAGTTTTCTGTAGCAGTACACTCTGTACTGTGAGTCTTTTGCCGTTTTGGAATACTAGACAGAGGTCGAGGGTTCGATTCGAAAGACCGCTTTTTGATTGATTTTCTTTTTGTTTTCATTTCTGACTCGCGCGATATTTTGAGCTGACGCGATGGTGTCTTCTTCACTGTGCTTTGAGGATTGCTTGGTTCTTAGTAGCCCCTCAACCAACATTCATCACGTCACTCCTTGACCTCCCCCGTATCATACTCTTCATCTTGAATCCTGTATTGGTAGGGAAGCGGAAGTGATGAGATGATGGTTTTGTTGGAACAAAAGAATTATTCTGAAACATGTGGATGATTCATGACAGCCTATTTGCAAGTATGCTTCTTCACTATAACTTTGGCCTGCTCTTCAAGTGCTCAATTTTGTTAATGCATGTTCCAATACCTTCAAGACCCACCTCCACAACATCGCCATCCTTGAGCCACAACGGCGGATTCTTGCCCGACCCGACTCCCTGAGGCCTACTCCGAGGTCAGTAAGCCTCCGCTCAAAGGCCAAAGCGAGGCTAGTGCAAGTACTCACGTTCCAGTAAATATCAGGTCTCCCGGCAGAAGGGTGGTTCCCTGACTAAGAAAGCTGATCGTCTTCGCGACCCCAAAGATCATATCTTTGGTACTACTATCTTGTTGGGTCTTCCCATTCACCTTTGTACTAATTCTTAAAGCCTGCGGATCCCTGATTAAAGACTTCGACACGATCCCTGGCCCGAATGGCGCCCATCCGTCGAACCCCTTCCCTAACGCCCATTGCCCACCTCCTCTCTTCAACTGCCATTCCCTATGACTGATGTCGTCACCGACTGCATACCCCATCACATACTCAAGAGCTTTGGATTCAGGCACCTCACGCGCTTCTTTGCCTATAATGACGACGAGTTCACACTCATAGTCTAACCCTTCGGCTTCTTGAGCCATAGCAGGAACAGGCACGTTATCGAAGGGACCACCGAGAGAGGTTACAGGCTTATAGAACAGAACGGGATATGTGGGCAGCGGCATGCCGGATTCTTTCGCATGTTGCTCGTAGTTGAGGCCGAGGCAGCGGACAGTCTTGACATCTTCACGGGCGAGGGGAGCGAGGAGCAGGCGGACATCCTTGCCAGCTTAGCACCATTCTTCGAGGCAACGGATGGCTGCATACCCCCTTGCCCTGCGCTCACACCCCTCCTAATTCGGGTCTCGCTCCACTGTAGGAGGGGCATGAACACAGGAAAGTAGATTGGTGAACGCAGAGAAAAGAGGTGTGCATCCATCCGTTGCCTTCTTCAATGGACTTCGGATCTAGCTTACAGCAATCTGCTCGGTCACATCGTGCTTGCCGAAGATATCGCCCTTGATCACACGCGCCTGCCTGGTCTTTGCTAGATCGCTGACCCCCTGCGGTAGGATGGCATCGCCATAGTAGGTTCTGCCGTCCTTGGCTAGAAAGCGGACTAATCTCTTGAGAGCTATTAGCCATCATGCATTGGTTTGGGAAGATGAGATGCAGCAAAGTGAGTCTGTTGTGACTTACGGAGAAAGCTGGCATGGCGCAAGTGACGCGACAGAGTCACAATGATCTACGACAGTCTATAGAAGACCACAAGAGACCTAGATGTGCAAGAGAGCTCGGTGGGAAGCAGACGGTAGTCATTGCAAATGCGGGCGTACAAACGCCGGCCCACCGGCATTATCTCCGGCAATTATGTAGTTCTATTGCGGCTTCTCGTCGTTTACCTTATTCAATACATTGTAGTATGAGACTCTCCGGCCTACAGAAGGCTGTGCTCTCGCTATATAGACAATGTCTGAGAGAGATCAGATTAAAGCCAGCAGTAAGACACTACAACCTTTGATCCGTCCAATCCCACAAGCCAGCCTGACGGTTTGTAGGATGCTCGAGAAAATTTTAGGAGGCACGCAAGGTAAGAGTGTTGACTGTTTGAGCATTATTACACCATAATCGTGAGGTAATGATGAACCTGAAGGAATGAGTTCGATCTCCATATAACACTCGACAAGAAAGATTTCGGCGCAATTGAATATCTCCTACGCAAGGGCCAGAGACAACTAGAGACCTACTCCGCTCCTGGAATTATGAATATTCGTTAAGCCAATAATGCATCCTTGTCATTTCACGCTACGAGTCAAGGCTTTTAAAATCAATTTGTGGAATAAGAATACGACACTTTCGCTTTGAATGTTTTGTAGCCGTGATATCATTACACAAGTTCCCCAACGCCTTCGCTTGGAACCACAGGGACATGCAGAAATTACCGCTCTGGTGGTTCTTCATTCTCATTACGAGGATACTTCTGATACCAGTGCTTTGGATCGCCTCCAGGCAAGCATAGACCAAGTCTCCAGAAATAATCCCGATGAGCAAAGAAGAGTTGCCATATTCGGAAGCGTGGTGGCACGTTCACAAGGCCTCTGGTTTCGTTCCACCAATCCTTGAAACCCTCAATATTCGCGCCTTGCTCAATATTGGGGAGGCTCGGGCTTCCTCGGGAAATCTCCGCACCAGCGATACACTCTGGGTCCTCGTCGCCTTCACAATATTGAAGATCATGGATTTCCGGCGGAAGGTTAGGCTTTGAGATATAGACTTCGCCAGCATGCATCTGATATCCCCACTCTGTCAACGGCAGCAAAGGAACAGGGTCATCGACATGCGTCACACGTCTGTACCTTCCGGTGATGTTTGTCGAGCTACCATTCGAAAATGACTTGTCGATATATCGCATCAGATCGGCGTTGCCAATTCTCGGCTCTCCAAAGGTCGTGACCTGGGGTTTCCAGCCCCGAGCTTCGAGGTCGAGGGAGGCAAGCGCAGCGACTGCTCCGCCCAGCGAATGCCCGATAAGGGTCATCTGGTACTGTGGATATTTCTGAACGGCTTCTTTGAGGTGACTCAGGATGTGAGGTCGGGTGTGTCTCCATGATTGCATGAATCCTGCGTGTACGGTACAGTTCGTGCACTCTGCCTTCTCTGGATTTATCTCACGCTTTCGCAACAACGTATTGTCCTCACCCTCATCATCATCTTCATCACCAGGGTAAGGGATGTATTCCTGCGGTATTGTCGACAAGTCGATGATCGTGTTTGCGACTGAGTAAGTCCCTCGAAAAGCCACGATGATGCGGGGTGGTGAGGGAGGATGTGACAGGACGACGTATCCGCAACTGTCAGACATGAAAGGCCCCGTATTCCATGTTGTCACCAGCTCGAAGTCAGGGAAGTCCTGGCATCGACTCGCGCATAAGAATGGCTTTTGAATTCCCGTGCCTGTCACACCAACACAATATGAGATATCAACGATGCGCGACAACTCTTCGAGGTCATGAAAGAGGTCTTGGGAAATATCGTGATTCGAGGTGGCCAGCGATCCACCAGTCAGAGCCGCTTGCAGTGCAGGCACACCGAGCACCGAGGGTAAATATGAGGACGCAAGGAGCAACAGGCGTGAGTTTCTCAAAGGAATGATCATTATGAATTATTTATTGAACTTAGACTGGAAGAGGAGGGCTTAAAAGACGTCACTTCATCACTTGAGACTTGCCAAGATCTGGGGAAACCCGCACGGGAAGACTAGCACGTGATGAGCTTAGCGCCAGCTTCGTCATTACAACAGTAGTATCCGTTGATCATCTCATGGGAACCAAGCTCCCGAATAACAGAAGACGCTGCACACCCCCTTCACCACACTACATACTCCCCGGGAAGGGAGCTGGAGCTTGACTCTGTGTATGGCGACCGTTCCAAATACCCTTGGGAACAATCCTGTACGAGGGATTCTTTCCCAAACCCTACCGTTGAAGCTACAGGAAAGAGTCGCAATTTTACGCGTTTACAGTGACTTCTGTCACTCGCGAGCCGAAGAAACGGTAGAATCTTCCGTTCGGGCCTAATCTGCACATCTGCCACGCGCACCCGTTTCGGGTGCTGGCCTTTTTGTGGGTCTCGAGTCGAACTGATTGGCCTTTGCTTTTCTCCTACTCGGGCGAGGCCCGGCTCCCATCCCGCCCACCTCCATTAATTCTCGTGATGATGGCATTTGAAGTCAACCTAATGACAATACCATCTCGGTATTGATCGGGGAATCGGAGAAGAGCGCGAATCATCTACATTGCCATGCTCCGCAGCCATTGATAAATCCGGAAGGAGAAGCGAACAAGATCCATCTCCGAAATTTGTATTGGTACGAACATGCTGAGAACGTGGTCACTTTTTCCACGACCTTTTCTTCTGATCTTTGTTCTTCGACATGGGCGTCCGTCTAGGCAACGTCAATTTTGGTCACTTTGCTCTTTGTACAGGTATAGACCGTCAGATCGATTTGCATTTTCAGACCCAATCATTGTCTTCATGCATGCATAGATAGAGACCCATCAAAGGGAGCCATCCGTCTCCACAGGTTGTGGCGCCAATATTAGCTCATCTCGCTCTTACTATCCCTTTCCAAAGGGTGAGTACTTCCTCCACCCTCTTCTTATTTGACCGAGCAGTTCCTGAAGCTTGTGACGTTATTTACGCAGGGGCTAGCACCCTCGAAACACTCCGCGTTTTCGTGGCACGGTTTATAAAGCTTCAAGGGCAAGCCCGTCCCTCCACTCATACTCTCATACAAAACGTCATTCGTCACAGCCCTTTCATCCTCCTACCACCAATTGCAATAGTCCTCATTCCAATCGGATACTATGATGCTCTCTAAATTCACCCTGGTCTCAGTGCTCGCTATCTTCTCCGGCTCCAGCGCAGCTGCCGTAACCCCATTCATTGACTCGGTAAAGCTGAAAGTCTTTCAGCCTTTCCGGACTATGATGCTGAACTTTGATAGTTTGACAACCTAGCCGCTGTTGGTCTTACAATTTCTAAAGATGGAGATTTGTTGTTACTCAACACTTACTACGCCTAGGTTCCAGATGAAGCAAGATTTAACCCTATCGGAGTTTACAACAATGTCTCCTTTGTGAACTTCGACGTTGCTCACCCTGGCTTTTTCAACGTAACCCTCAACGGCGCTGTACCTCATTGTAAGTGGAAGCAGACACTGCCCCTACACTCTGCTAGCAAGAGTTCAATCTATTGACGAACAACAGCAAAACCGAACCAAGCTCTGGTGAATCGTTCGCCCGGGACATTGACAGTCGCATACTCCGGGTCCATCGTCACATCGCTCACAGTCCAAAGCTTCTACTACGCCTGTACCCTGAAGCTATATCAGGGAGTAGTCAGAGCGACTACTGACTGTGACGTCACTGTAACTGGCTACAAGGCAGGCCAGAGCACGCCTGTTGCCACTCAGGTGTTTACGTACACAGCAGCGGAATCAATCAATCTTTTGCAAGCAATGGATCTAGCAACGCTGTCCTCAGAATTTCAGGACCTACAGAGCATGCAGTTTGCAGTCTCGTCACCTTCGACTACCGAATTACTCTTGGATGACATTGCTGGTACGGTATTCTCCTGATCATATTCGCTATGTCGAAGCACGTACACCTAGATACTGACCTACATTCAGGCAGCACCCAATCATAATTTCGCGGGTACACAAAGAACAGAGCCCAATTTTTATTGCTCAATGTTGCTCAGCTAACATGTCGGCGTACACGTCTACATTAACATTTCAACAATGTTTCACTGACTGCTTCCATTGTCACTTTATTTGAATGGTGCTGAAGGTTCGACTGGGTTCTTAGACTACACATAGATGTATTTACTCGCGGACTTCAACGTCCCTGAAAGAGTCGTCGGGCCTATCCTATTGTGTCGATCAACTACTACTGGTGATTCCAATCCCCTAATGCGCCTCTATAATCATAGATCACTCTTACGTATCCCGTCACGAAACCTGTTTGCATTCTCAGTCTTCGAAGTGTTTGATTTGGTATGCCTCCAAAGGAAGTATAAACAAGAAAGTGCCGAAATATACTATACGCACAGGGTAGCATTGCACGAATAATGAACTAGCCGAGCTGATCTAGCTCACGCAACACGAATTGAAAGAATGCGGCGTTCTCGGTGCCCCTGACAAAAGGACTGAAGATGAAAGCCGAAGATGGCGGCCTTAACAGCAGTGGTTCAACAACGTCCCTGGTTCCGAAATTTCTCCCTCAACATATCTCCCGAAAATCTTATTTTGGTACCACATGCGCGACACTCTTCGCTTAGTGCATTGGCGTGTTTCGCATAGGTAGTTGGTCTTATCGTGAGCAGATTATGGGTCGAGCGTATGGGTATCGTGGCTCGACGGCTTCCTTATCGAGGAGGTTAGTCTTTGGTAATTTAGTGCGCGTAGTTGGAGGGATCGGTTGCTCGGTATGTTGGGGGCTACGGGCGTGAAAGGCTGAATACAGAGTTCGAAGGACGAAAATTAGGCTGTGAAAGGGAGTTGCTGAACCTATTCGCCTTTTGTCAAACATGGCTATCAGATTAGTGGGTGGTGCCAGACTGTCGATGGTGTTCAAGTTCACATTGATTTTGAGCTTGAAGACGCACTGAATCGTCATTCTCTGCAATTGTAGGTATCAAGACACTGCTTGGTCCAAGACAATCCACCAAACGCCCGTGAGGATTGGCATGATATGGCCGTCACTGAGACTCATCACGAGCCTACCGCATGCGCGAAAACTTTAGCAGCCAGCTCACTGAGCAGCTTCGCCTTATCTCCTTGTGGTAGCTCCTGCTCATTGTCAGTGAGGGCCGTCCTCCAAGGCCACAAAATCTGAACAGAGGCCTGCATTCACGCACCTGGAAAACGCTATAGACACTCTTTCCCCTCGCGTCCCTCACAGCTCCCAATCTGTTCCCTGCCACCGCCCCCGCGATTGCTCCCGGAAAATTTGCAACGATAAAGCCCATCGCACCTCCGCTCAATCCACCCACCATACTCCAAAACTTGCCCGTAGGCTTCGCCTCCTTTCCTTCCGCCAGACCCTCTTCTCTCAGCATCTCCTCGAATATACCTCCAAATTGCTCATTGCTGAAGCGCTCTTCCTCGGTCTTGTCCTTTGCGCCGAAACCAAAGGATGACCAAGGAAAGCCGCCTGAGGGTTTCTCGGTGCGGGGTATCTCTTCTGTATCTGGGTCGCTGTCTTCGCCGGCAGAGGGAAAGCCGTGGTACGATCGAGCAGAATCATAATCGCGCCGGCGAGTGGGATCTGAGAGCGTGTAATAAGCGTCGTTTATCTGTTGGAACTTCTTGGTGCGGGCGGCACGTTCAGGCGAGTCGGAAGGGACTCGGTCGGGATGTGATTTTAATGCTTGTCTATAGCAAATCACATGAGTGCGTAATTCTAGAAGCGACTAGGGGGGCTGCACTTTTTGTAGGCATCTCGTACTTCTTGTTGCGTCGCTTGAGGGGATATGTCAAGGGTCACATCTAAAGTCGTTAGGCCAGTGATGGGTATGTTTTATTGGATGATTTAGTCGTACAGTAGTCGGTAGGTGCACCTACAGCAATTTATCAGTGAAGTTCAAAGAATACATGCCGCAAGATCGTGGCCTACCAGACATCTTGGGTAGGGCGATATACTCGCGACGCAACCGTCGTCCGTCTCAATAGAAAGGCTCTGAGCAAAGGTGGCTTTGGCCGTGAAGCGTCTGATATATTCGCTGTCAGGTATGGACTGGGTAGGAAAGGCCACTTAAGAAGTAGGAATAATTATCAAGTAAAGGTGGTCTTAGTGTAAAGATTGCATGTCTCGAAGCCTTGAGATGTGCCTGAAAGCGCAAGCCCATGACGCGCTGTGCCAAGAAAAGGGTCCACAAGGCTGGAGTTCAGAGGGTTGTAGCCCTAATCGAAGAACAGCAAAGAGTGATCAACTTCTACGGAGTACTATGGTCGTAAAACATAGGGTGTGGCCAGGCGAATAGCATGGCACTCTAGGCTCAAGACCAACAGAGCTTAGAGAGATTGCCGCTTCATGGTAGCCTGAACCCACGCTTGACGATCAACACTGCCACAATCGCCAAAGCTACCTCGCAGTGTGCGCAAAATGCTTACGGCCAAGCCGCAGTTCTTCAGCCTCGTCTAACAGAAGATATAATGTACTGGTCGGCCTCAAATCCGATCAAAGTTGCAACTCTAGTATTCGTCATGATCAATAGCAGATTGAGCAAGCAAATCGAAATACGTATTTCGACATCTCCAACGTCAAGTCATCCACAAGGAAGTAACATAACTTCATTGACTTTTGTATAACCATCTTCTCTTCTTGGTCTAATCATTATGTGGAGATCGTCTGCTATTCGCTCAAGAACATGAATGTAGCTTGCCTATACCGCATTCGATATTGAACGAATGCTTTCGGGACAATATCGTACTAAGAAATGAGGGCTGAAGGCTGCATTAGTCTCCTCGCAGGTCAGGAATACCAGCCACGGTATCGAAAGTTTTGGAAACGATGGAATGAAACCTTTCATCAACCCAAATGGGCAGAGGGGTGGCGACTTACGGCTGCCTTGGCTTTTGGTGCAGCAATAGTGGTCCTTTTGACCAATGTGATCTTCACAACTTGGTATTTTGTTGCCGTGCCAGTACACGATGGTGTGCGTAGCCTATCTACTGGAAATTGCAGCAAAGCAGATCGGATCAACACGTGGATACATCTGCTTATAAATGCCTGCTCCACCTGCTTACTCGCAAGCAGCGATTTCTGTACGCAAGCCTCACCTGATATATAACAACAGGTCTCAAATTGATCTCTTCCCAGGTATGCAAAGACTTTGCGCACCTTCGAGAGAGGAGATCGATGCAGCTCATGGCGTTCAACGGTGGCTAGACGTTGGGACACAAAGCGTTAGGAATCTCACAAGAATTCGAAAGACAAGGTGCATGGTGTGGATCCTCCTCGCTCTGAGTAGCTCTCCACTCCATTTGATGTGAGTCGCAAGCCAATTTCGATAAAGCTCCCTCTGATATAGATAATCAGGTACAACTCCGTTGTGTACATTCAGAAAGGAGCTTACATCCATTCAACATTTGTTGTTGAGGAAACTCTTCTCCACAGCAATTCAACACCACAGCCCTACAAGTCTGGGCGCCACAGTTCCAACTACACGATAGCCAATAGCACAGAGTTCGTGTCTATCTTCAGTCATCAGGAACATTTAGAAAGACTTGATCCATCTAGCTGCGCGGACGTATATGGAGAGCCGTGGGTTTATGATAGAGCTAGTGTTATGCTAGTCATACCACAGCTATCACCGGAGAGCTCAGAATATCACTGGACGCAAGTGAGCGAAAGTGACAGCACCTTTAAGGCATCGTAAGACTTCACTCTCAGTCGTTGAAACAGATTTTGACAGAGTTGTAGAAAGAGATTCAATCAGAGTTGCGTTCGAAACCCGCAAACGTGCACGTTCGCAACTCAAAGCTACCACGAAAGCCCAGGGATCCAGGCTCTTGCGGTTGATAATCCGGATTTCAACAACAAGCTATGTAACGTATCTTACTGCCTAAGCCAAAAGATGGAACCAAAATGCAAGCTCAGGGTTTCAACAGCAATGTCAGTCGCCGTCATTGTTGCCAACACGATCAAGGCTATCTGCATACTTCTGACGTTGCTTGACGACGGGCAATTGTTTGTTACCTTGGGTGACGCTATATGCAGCTTCCTCAGAAATCCAGATGACACAAGTCCATACTTTTGTTCCTGGAGCAAAAAGGACTACAAAGCCAGCCTCTGGAGAAATGGAATATCACTGAGGACTTGGAGCGACCGACGTCACTGTCGTGGCGAAGCCTTGGCTGGAGGACTGTGGTTCACGGCGAGCTAGTGGTGAGTGCCGGTTGACCAAGAATCATCGGAACCGGTCTAATAGCAAACAGCTGCGTAGACGCCCTCTTAGGTGGCGGTGTCCTTCTCTATCTAGCCTTGCGGACGCAACACGGCTCCAATATCGCCAGTCTCTGGCGTTTCGGACAAGGGTCAGAAGATCCATCTCACCTAATCAACATTGTCCTTCCCGGCATTGTAGCAAATTCCCTGGTAGCTAATGTGCCACAACTCGTACTGACCCAATTCTACCTCATCTACAGTAACATCTACACCCGCAAAGCCGTCGCAGCGGAATGGGCGCGCTACGCCCAATCCCCCAGACCCCTACGCGTCACTCACGCACAGGGTTCCCAGAAATCGAGTCACTGGCTTGGTCTCCCCTTCCGTTACGGGCTCTTAATCCAAATCGGCTCCGCACTACTACACTGGCTAGCCTCCCAATCCATCTTCGTAGTCAGTCTGATCTTCTACGATTACACGGGCCAACACACCTTGGTCCTCAACGACGGCACCGTACCCGACCCCTACTCCTCGGACAAGAAGGACGCAAAAATGTCCAGCGAGGTCTATCGCACCGGCTTCTCCTCGAACGCCATCATTCTCGCAATCTTGCTCGGTGCAGTGCTTGTACTATTTTGCTGGATCGATGATCTCCGCGCACTGCCCAGGGGTATGCCTATGGTAGGCACATGCAGTATACTTATCTCTGCTGCGTGTAAAAATGTACCACGTCGGTCGAGGCAAGGTTGGAGGGACGATCTGGTCTTGCGGCCCCTACAGTGGGGCGTGATCAGGATTGAAGAGTCGTGTGCTGGAAGGGGGGAGTGGGCGACAGGAGGGAGTGGAGAGATAGGTCGAGGGAGGGAGGAGGCAGGGGGAGAGCTGTCTTACTGTGGCTTCACGGACGATGCAGACGGTGTTGTCCCGCTTGTGGATGGGGAGCTTGTTGCTAGCGATCGCGTTGTTTTAAACAATGGGATGACGACGTGGAGGGTGGAGAATGAAGTCCTTGATAGCTGCACTTATGAGCGGGATAATGTGAGCCCGCTGGGGCCTACTTAGTTGCGTAAATATAATCCTCTTCGTCTCTAGTACCTGTCATAATGGTTGTCTAGCTTTCTCTACACCAATTAAGCTAGGGATATACGTTCGGTAATTGGTATTTCTGCGTAGAACGATACAATGGCCGAAGCGTAAAGCAGCAAATGTCAATCAATTCACTTCATTTCATAATCATTAAATCACTCCATCTTAGTTAAGACTTCCATTTTCGGTCTGAGTCCTGACCCCAAAGACGCAAGGGTGTAGAGCCAGCAAAACGTCTAACGTTTTGATCAAGGAGAATTGCATACTTTAGAACTGCCTCAATTCTGCATTTGTGGTTGTTGAGATGAAGGAGAGACCGGATGCGATGCAGTTGCGATGCTAGGGACGAAAAGCTGTCTCCTCTGCTGTGAAGCGGCATTATAGCGATCACGACGCTCTCGCTCAGCGTTTTGCTCCTCGGTCGTCGCTTTGGCCCAGTCAAAGCCGTGTTGATAATTGAAAACTCTGCGCCGTTCCATTTCTCTTTGAAATGATTCAACTTCCCCGTTCTGCACGTTTCCCGGTTGATCTATGATGTCTCAGTAAGGTTTAAAAGGAATAGTCTGCCGAAAGCTACCTACTTTTATGGTTACTTTCACGCTTGAAGATTCTCTTCTGCCAGGTTTTTAGATATGCAAAAGGGGCCAAGTAGTATTGTTCAAATTCTTCAGAGGCCGAGATGATCGATGACTCATGCAGCTCGAATACATTGTTGTCCCAGAGGATCTCCTCACCAATAATTAAGTCCGAACAACTGTCTTTAAGAACCTCAAACGTAATGGGAATCCGTTTGCCGGATTCAAATTTCCAAGAGGTGCGGACCTGACCTACCGTATCCTGATAGCTACCGTCTGCAAATTGAAGTAGTCCCTTATGCTCCGACCTTGCCAGAACCTTGAAACCCATATCGATGGCATACCTGCGATATCACAAAATTAACATCTGGAAGTTATTGGCTAGACTTTGACAATCAAGTGATAATTGGGATATACGAGAAGACGTACTGCTGGTCTATTACGTTGCATTCTGCGCCTGAGTCAGGCACCGCAAGAGCAGGATGATAGTCTGCGAGACAACCCTTCAGACGCTGACTATTGTTTCCAAGATAGCCATGGTGAAAGAGATTGTAGCCTTGGAAGACGCATTCCGTTAGGCGATGTCTATACTTGGACATAGTCCCCGTAACCGCGAGAAATGGGCTTCCCAGTATGAGATCATAAATGCCATCCGAGATGACGTGGCATGTGAGCTTGAAGATATTTGAAGGTTCTAGGGCAAACGCGTAATCGATGTTGACAGTGCCAATGGACTCTACCGTCTTGGAGTTCCCAAGTTTGAACGTCTCCGTCACCGAATGGTCCATAAGTAAATTCTGTTCCGTTGCATAACGAGCCAATATGACATTTTGCTCGGCTCCAGTGTCGGCTATCGCAGATAGTCTAACTCCATTTACATAACTTGCAAGGCCGCGCTTGACCTTCGTAGTTTGTTTGAGAATTTTCCTACCTATCTCGGTCGTTTGAGAACGAATTGGGCGAGAAGTAGCTCTTCCGCGAATTTGCTCGAACATACGGCCAAGCGTTCGTCTTTCCTCTTCGATTTCCTCGACTCTCACCTGGTCTACAACGTTTTCTGAACGATTGATCGTGAATTCCGGGCCTCTGATGTATATAGTGATAGCTGTCTTGGACATCTCTTTAAGGTCTTTTATTTGCTTCTGGAACAAGGATAAGCTGCCTGAAAGTCAGACAGGAGGCACGGGAACCCATACTTCGCTGAGCGGGCGGCAAGCAAGCAGGCGATAACCATCAACGTCCTGCAAGGATTTAATGACCGCAAGACAGGAGCATTAATAAAGAGACCAACTTTGTATTTATAAGGTCGGAACCTGGAGTTCCAGTCTGTCATTCTCCAAAGCTGTCGTTTTAAGACGTCACACGAAATACCTTTTCCGTCTATCCAATAATCTTTCATGTCTGCCCTGAAAAGTCTCCTTTGTCGCCATAAAACTAGATTGTCCTCTGTTTTATAACAGGACTGCTTCTTGATATCTTCGATAGATTCATTCAGGAACAATTGTGTAAGGTCATGGCATATCGGCCTCGTTCCCCGTGGCGTTAACATCGGAGGCTTGTCCATCTTAATCAACTCGCCGACTTGAGTGTTCGCCTAAACGTGAGAGCTAGTTTGGAGGAAGATCTAGATTGAGATGGTGTCTAGAATGTCATTGGGATTCCCAACAACTTTCTCTTCGGAAAATCCTGCGCCATGTTACGACGCTGTATTATTCGCAGTCAACATGACTCTAAACAGAAAGATCTGGCTTTGGTAAATCAGAACCGTCTCAGTACTTCAAACTGATCAAATAACTCCCTTAAGCAACCCACTGATCCTAGTGATGGATTGGAGTTTATAAACTTGCGTTACGATGATGAAGGTGATGACGCGCGTCGTGAGGGATGATAATACACTTAACAGAGGGAACGCTGGAAAGGAAGACAAAAATAAATAATCAGGCAAGGCCGCGCTTCCTATGCGTTGTCAGTGACGTCTGGATGCCCAGACGGTAAGGTGAGGCAGCTCGTGAGGCAGACACGCTATTTTTCCCCGCCGATTCGTTTGGTGGGCTCGCCTCATTCTCTTTCAATCAAGCTAACCTTTTTGTTGCCCAAATATGCTAGCGACCGTGCTCTCTGCTGTAATCTTCTCTGGAGACGGTACTCTTAGTCTGGGGAAATGTGGCATTGATAAATGCCCCAACGACGTCAAAACGTAGATATTGAGCTTGCGAATGTTGAAAATCCCCCGGAGCGGTTGGTGGGATATCCCACCTTCGCCGATTTCATCGCCAGGGACAAGGATGCAGCCATTTACCGCAAGTTTGAAGGACTCAGTGCTCGCAGCCTGCTCTATCAACAAAGTGAACTGCATGAGCTTGAAAAACGGCTGGCGGATTCGGATCGAGAGGACGCTAAGAACATTGACGATGTGGAAGCCCAGGAGGCAGCCGTGAAGTGGGAATCCTTCTCGACCCAATCTTGTGAGCAGGCACAGAATCGACGAGAACTGCAGACCAAGATCAAAATGAAGCTCAGAGAGTATCGTACGTATAACTGCATGCTGTGTAAGGGTCTTCGCTAATAAATTGACTCTAGATGAAGCATTAATGCTGGAGAGCCAAATCCTTTCCCTGAGCATACCTGCAGCTCGCACATTGAGATACTTCCACCAGTCGTTCAAACCAAAGGACGTCCCCACACTCTGGGGACGGGATGAGGAGCTTTTCTCCAACGAGCGCGACTTGGTTGCTTTAGCTCCTGTTGACACTGATCGCTTGAACATCTTTCTGAAAAAATACTTTGGCTATTTCTTCAAAGTGAGTGGCTTGCGTTTCAGTACTGAAACAAAGGTTGACCCATATACATTACAGGAAAAGACTGATGGCATATCCCAACAAGAGGATCTGTACTACTTCCCTGAGAGGCGTGTGCAGTTCGCCGGCCTCATGATTACAACACTCCTGAGTGCAATTATCCTTATCGGAGCCATCGTATGCCTGCTTCTCATATCGAACAGAAGCCTTGGACTTCGGGTTGGCATGATCGTCCTATTCACTGGCTTGTTTGCGGCAGTGGTTGGTCTTCTCACTGATGCACGACGCGCAGAAATCTTTGTGTCTACAGCTGCGTACGCCGCCGTCCTAGTGGTTTTTATAAGCAATACCGATTCCGCGCGAGGAAACCGTGCGGGATAAAATTAGGAGACGATGATCCTTGATCAGTTTTCAGAGTGGAGATCAAGATTTCTTAGGATTTAAAACTAGACATAGGGTAAAAAGTGTTAAACGCGCGGCATCCAGACTTACGAATCACAAAGATGCGTCTGATAGACTTATCTCCTACTCAAGATCGTCACTTCGAGGCAATTAAAATAATGGACAGGGCTGCCGGAATCTACATAAGCCACAACGGCAATGATTATCTTTTGGCAATGCCAGCAACTCTCCTCGACCCTGAACGCCTATCCAAGTTTTATGCCCAGGAATTTCGACCCAACGCCGTCGGGGAATTCACGAGCTACATCGAACATACATTTTCGTCAATGTTCCTTCTAAAGCAGCCCTGTTCGGTTTCCAAAACGATAATGGTAATGCGGAGCCAACTGCTCAACCGATTTTGGATCCCGGAGCCGCCTCTTCAGCAGCAATTGGCTACGGGTCAAAACGATACCAGTATAACAACATGCCATCTGGTGGCTTCCACAATGATCGATTTTTGATGTCATTTAGTATGTTGGGCGCTTTCTGTCTTGTGAGGCCTCCACGGCCTCCTAGTGCTCCCTATTCTAATCGGGCGAGGGTCGGTACCAAAATTCGTTGCCGACTTTCTCCCGCTCCCCCACCAAAATTTGGACTGAAACCATGGAGATGTACTACCAAACCCCATAACTCCAATTGTGACTATATAACTAAAACTCGGTTATAAGGCCTTTTCAGTCTATACATTAGGTTATATAATTCTATATATTATAGTCCTTTTACTATTTACTAGCCCCTTTCTAACTAGTACCTAGTATATACTTATTAATTTCTTACTATTTAATAGCCTTCTACTTCCTTTTAATTACCGAACGTAATTATTTATAATTTATTAAGTGGTAGAGCTTTATACGACTCTTTAAGATCCTCTAGATAATCTTAATTAAGTTTAAATTAGGTGAATTCGCTAGCTAATTATTAATATATCTAAGCTCTATTTCATCTTTATAAAAAGTATAGTAATTTTTAGTTAACTAAGTACTATAGCTATTATTATTATCCTCCTAGAAGATTATATACTTACTTACTAGCTCTAATTTAGTCTTCTAATATTATACTATTAGTAGGATCTTATTATAGTACTATTCCTATATTATTAGGCTACCTAATAGCTATTTTTAGGTATAAATATTACTATTTTTAAACTCCTTATTAACTTCCTATATATATCTATAAAATACTAGATTACTCTTATATCTTATACTAACTATTACCTATACTAAGAACTTAGAGGCTATAATATAATATTATTTTTATATATAATTACTATAGTAATACTTATACTTATTATAAATAACTTATTTAGTATAGTAGAAGTTTTAATAGAAATAGTATTTATTAGAGAAATAGATCTAAGGTATCTTTATAATTAATATTATAATTTACTAGTAAATAGTAGAGACTACTTATAAGCTTTTATTTCTATTCTAGCTAATTATACTCCTAATACTAATTTACCCGTTTTTCTAATTAGTCCTTAGAAATCTAGGACTTCTAATATACTTAATACTTATAGTATCTAGCCTTATTTATATATTATTATATAATATTTCCTAAAAGAGGAGGTCTAAAAGTAAGAGGTAGATAAGGAGGAGGTAGATTCTACTTATCTTTAATAGTAAAGATATCCTATAACTTAATTTACTTATTATATTAATCCTTAAGAGATTTAATTATCTTTCTTATAATCTCTTTATTAAACTTCTTTAGATAACTGTCTCGCTCTTTACTAGGCCGTTATTATTTATTATTAATAATAAGTAATTAAGTTCGCTTAAGAACGCCTATTTTTAAGCGTATCTCCTTTCTCTTAATACTATTACGGTCTAACTACTAAACCTTAACCTATTTAGGTATAGGGTATTCATAGTAAGGAGTAATAGGATTAGATAAAAAGGTAGGTATAAGAGCGTATATACGTTTACTATACATAATAAATAGTTATTTATTGTCAGGGGGAAAGCGTTGAGTTCTCCGGAAATTAGGCCTAAATTTTAGTGGGGGAGCGGGAGAAAGTCGGCAACGACTTTTGGTACCGACCCTCGGGGTAACCATTTTCTTGGCAAGGAACATCAAAAATGGACTCCATTTGCGCATCGCACGCACTTATGTACCCACGCGTATGATCTTAGTTGGTCTATACCAAAAAATGCACATCATCCTACGGTATCTAAAGTGCCAAATATCATGTAGAGCGCTCGATTGGTGTAAAAGATACGTTTAATTCTATTGGTTTGCACGCCCAAATCCATTGTGTCTGACTTCGCCAAGATTCCCATGGCTTGAGCTTGGCAGTATCTCTCCCAACCTCTCGAATGCCTTGAAGCGAAGCTCGCGCACGATAAGAAGCACAACTTCCATATAACGTTCTCATCTGATATTCCTTCCCATCGCAGGACCTGCTTCACCCTCACCAACCAAAAAATGTCCTGGTTCAACCCCAACCCCCCACGCTCCCCCCACCGCTCATCCTCGTACTCCCATCAAAACTCCCACTCCCACTCCCAACACCAACCCTCCTCGAGCAGCAAAGGCGCCTACTACAGCACCTCCTCCCACAAAAGCTCCAGCCGCGCTCGACCACGCTCAGGCTACGTCAATGTCATGATCTCAAAGATCAAGCGGTACCTACGGCGATTAACGGACTATGCGCGGCGGCATCCTATTAAGTTGTTTATGATGATATTACCGCTGCTGACGGGCGGAGCGCTGGCGGGGATACTGGCGAAGTTTGGGATCAGGTTGCCGAGGGGATTGGAGAATATGGTGGGTGGGGGAAGGGGGCATGGGGGGATGAGTGGGAGTGGGCTTGGGGGTGCTGGGGGCGTGCAGGGGTTGATGAAGATTGCGCAGCAATTCATGTGAGGGGGGAAAGGGAATGTGAATGGTTAGACTTGGATTTGATCGGATTTCGTGTAGCGGGATGGTAGATGATTCAGATGCGAGATGGGGAGCCCGAGGGCTTGTAGGAAAAGCTGCCTTTCAAACACCCACGTCAAATCTAAAGCCATAGTAAACCATGCGATCAGCTATAGGACGGTGGTTGGAGACATCGTGGAAGACCCATTTGCAAGACTTCCGCGCGAATGTAATCACTATTAGCAAACGAGCATTGCAGTATTAGGTCATCTACTGAATGAAATGTCAACAACTTCGGCATATTGTACATTCAATTTAGCGCGATGCTTCGAGTGACCTGTCATGAAGCTTTGTTATTTCTTCTGCCATGTTTCCGTGCGTTACCATTTTCCTTCCCCATTTTTGGTGTGGTATGTTCGGTGTCCTCTGCTCCATCGGTGGCCTCCAGATCTGTCAACTCCGCCTCCTCATGCCTGGATTGTGTACCCATAATACGACCCTTTACTGTCGAAAATGTCCATGCCGGTAACTTATACAGTACTGTGTCTTGGAATGTGGGCTTTAGTAATGACTCAGGATCTAACAGAAATTCCCCCTTAATGCCGTTCTCATCATCCTCTTCCATGAATACATTGCCAACGGAGTCAACGATGAGCCACTTCCCGTTTTCTGCTTGGACCTTTTTCTTTGCCCCTTGCGGTCCCGAAACAGGCTCAGCAGATTCTGACTCGAGAGGAGTACTAGCCCCACTGCGCTGAAGTGCCTTGCTCTTTTTCGGATTCTTTGCGTCTTTCTTCGCTTGTTTCTCTTCCTCTCTCTTCTGTCGCCGGTTGAGCGCAACGGCCCCAGTCTCTTGAGCAGGCGTGGAAGGTGGTGCGGTCGAAGTTCCGGTCACCGCTCCATCAACTCCTGGTATGCCTCCAATGCCCGAATCATCGCCCCAGGCGCTTCGTCTGGCGTTGCGGACGTAGCGTTCAATGAAATCTTTCTGCCTCTGCCAGCTCATATACATAGCTCCGTAGTGTACCAAGCCTCCACCAAAGGTAAACAAGCCCACGAGCACCATACCAAGACCAGGGCGGAACCGTGCATAGTAGTATCCTGTTCCCCGCCATTTGGGAAAGCCATTGCTCAAGAAATGGTCGTATCGCTCACGGCCCCCTCCTTTTAGGATTTCTGCGATGACAGCAAGTCGAGCATATCGATCGCTCGCTTTCTTCACCGCCGCTTGGATCTCGTTCTCCGAGGGCGCCTTGTTGACGTGCACGCCGGGCTTCTTGTTCTTCAGACCGAGTAGAGGCTTAGACGTTGCTGTTGCCCTCGAAGCAATAAAGGATTGCTTTGCCTTGTCTGGATGTAGTATCCTAGATTTCTTTCGGAAGGCTTTGAGGATGTCGTCTTGGGATGCGCTGGATTTCACACCCAAGAAGTCTGTAGCACCAGTAATCAGCAGAGTTTTGAAATAATATACAGTGATCAGAAGCACACCATAGAACGTTACTTCGGGTCCCTCGTTAGCTTCTATTTCGTCTCGAAGTCTGAAGATTTCGTGGTCTTCTGGCGTGAACCCCGCGACCAGTGCTAGCAGGCCGCTGAAAAACAAGACAAAGAGTGAGGTTTTCATGGTCAGAGTGCGATGCAGGTGTGCCTGAGATTTTCGAATATCTCAGAGATCTTTTTCCTGTCTAGTGCCCGAGGGTCCAGAGCCCGCCGCGATCGTGGTTCCAATCAAGGAAGTGTGCAGACAGGTGGGGGAAGCTTGATGCGAAAGAGTCTGCCAGCAAAGTCAAATAAAGTCCTCTAAGCTCGCACTCTTTTTTCGGCCTCTCACTTACGAGATCGGAGAGCTGTAAGCAGAATGTGTAAATTCCGCAACCGGGTGGGAGAAACCCTCGTCAAAATTCGAGGCTGAAGCTAGCCTGTCTCCTTTTTGTGGAGAGAAAAGGTACACAAATAATCTGCAACTTTTGCTGGCCCAGGCAACTACTACCTCGATTGGAAGAATTCCTACAAAACACTTTCTTTGAGCTAAAACCATATCACACTTCTTCGTCCTACCACCGTTTACCAATCTTGTGATATCTGGACGAACAATCCTCTACGAACTTGGACTTCCAAAATTTCAACCGAGCCAAATCAACCAATAGACCCCCCAATCAGGCAGCTCTAGATTGTCACTTTCAAAGAATGTCTCGAATCAATATCCCCATTGAGGCTCTGACCTCACGTCTCAACCTCGGATCTCGCTTCGAAGGTGTGCGATCCCAGTCAATAGGCACCAGATTTGCCAATCTCAAGCCCATCTCCGAATTCTTGGACCTCAAACGCCTGTCGAAGCCTGGCAACTTTGGCGAAGTCCAAAGCAGAGTCAACTACAACCTGTCCTACTTCTCGAGCAACTACTTCGCCCTGGCTTTGATGCTTACGGTCTACAGTCTGCTGACAAACTTCGCTCTACTCTTCGACATGATATTCATGGGTGTGGGACTATTTGCAATCAAAAAGCTCGATGGCCGGGACCTTGAACTTGGTTTCACACGCGCCACAACATCCCAGCTATACACTGGGCTATTCATCATTGGCATTCCACTTTTCATATGGGCTTCCCCCATTTCGACAGCACTGTGGCTAGTTGGAGCCATCGGCGTGACGGTCCTCGGCCACGCTTCATTCATGGACAAGCCGATCGATACAGCTTTTTCCGAGGAGGCGGTCTAGGTGGTCGGCCGCGAACTCCAAAAGATTCGCCCTTATGGGGAAGACCATCAGGGGCTCGTCCGGGGAAGAGTAGGAGCGGGAGTGGCAGGCAGGCACAGCAACAGGAAGAAAATAGACGTTTTGAAGAAATAGGTAGCAATGAAGATTATGGGCAAGGCGTTGATTTAGACGGAATATTTATTAGTGATGAATTGCAGTTCACGGGAGAAGATTTGGGTCGTCGCCGGCGAAAGTATGAATATTCAGATCCTTCAGAGTCTTCGGAAGATTATGGGAACTCAGATGATGGTGGAAATATGCAGCTAGCTCTGAGGGATAAGGAAGAGTTGCTGGTACAAAAGGCATTGGAGCGCATACGGCGCGCTCAGATGCTTGGGAAAACAAATGTCAAACTGACACAGCCGGAACTGGATGCCCTCGAACGCAAGAGACAGAAAGATCAGGCCATCAAGGATCAGGCGAGGAGGAAAGGCTCCGGTTCAGAGCTAAGAGCAAGTGACCGACGTCGAAGCAGTGGCCCGTCAAGCACTGTACCGAAGGAGTTGAAACTTGGTAAAAGGCAAAGCAAAGGGTACTATCCAGGTTACGATGGTGAAAGCTCACCCAACTCTAGAAGAGCCACACCACCTGGTGTGCTTGTAACTGGTCAAGGTGTTGTAGGCTTTTCACCTTTGGGCCAATATCCACCTACAACAGCAGCCCAGGGAAGGTCGTCACGCTCTGGTTCGAGGTCAGCAAGCTCTCATAGCTTAGCTCAACCTTCGCCTCCCTTACGCAGCACCAAAAAGCGTTACTCTTCCGGCCGCGAACCTCCTCAACCACTTCCAGCGCCCCCTTCGCCCAATATCGCACGCCGTCTTCCTGACGATCCTAATTGGCTGCCGCGGCCTCGTTCTTCCTCTTCCGTATCCGCACAACCATACGACCCCTACCAGTACCAAACATATTCACCTCCGCCTCCCCAGATTCCACCGCAATATAGTCAAGGGCGCAGGATTGTCTCGAGCCCTCAGCCAGACGTACAGTACTCACGCATCAGGAGCGGACCTCCAGTACGCTCGACCGAGCCATCTTCGCTTCGAAGAGAGCACTCTGGTCAAGCGACGCCCGACGAAAGTGACAGCGATGATAGCCCTTTAAGTGACGATGACGACGGTGATGGAGTGCGAGTTGACGTAGTGCCTTATGGTCAAGGCTACAGCGTCAACATGCGTTCTGAGAGTTCAGCTAGGGAAAGACCAAGGAGAGCTGGCCGATGAGCTGGCTTGGAGTTTTGGGGGGTTTAGGGGTCCCCAGCATTGCGAGCCAAGGTCTTCCATGTTGAAATATCTCAGTCGACAGTAACGCTAATCTTATCAACGCTATTTGCTCTCAGCTTTGTCCGAATCTTCTTCTGCACTTCTGGATCCAAGCCAACCTTTCCGTTCAGGTAACCACCCAAATTACCGTACTTCTCATTGATGTGTCGTACCATCTCCTCCACAAACCCCTTCGGACATCCTGCGAATTCTACATTCAATCCGATCGCAGTAATCTCCTTCATCCTCGCCTCTTTCTCGCTTTCGAGCTCTCTCTCACTAGCCATGTAGTCCGCATTGATCGGTTCGACAGTCACATCCAAAAGCAGCAGCAATAACATGACAACAAGCCCTGTCCGATCCTTGCCCTGCGTGCAGTGTATAAGGATTGGATAATTCGCTGCGTCTGCAATAACGGAGAAAACGCGATGCAGCTCAGCAAAGCTATGATCGAGAGTCTCCTTGCCCAGTCCAATTAACCCCTTCGGTGCCATAACCTCTGTGCCAAGGATACTTATAGCCTCGTTCCTATATCCAATCGCCATCAGAGATACCAACTTCGTCAGACTCGACCACCGCAATTTCCACAGCAATGCCTTTGCAAATGCTCCTCCATTAAGATTGATTTCATGATAATCGATCCCGGGAATCTTCACCACGTCTGCGGCCTTCTCGTCGTTCTTGGGGACGATTGTTGAAGCACTGATCTTAGCGTTTGCATCGCGCTTCTTCGCTTGGTTGAGATGTTCGTTTGTGGAACGCAAGTCAATTATGCTTTTGATTCCGTATCGAGAGGTCAGGGCTGAGCGGTCTGAGGATGAGGCATCGTCAAGCCTGGCACTACGGTAGATGAGGCCTTCGCGGAGGACATGGGTCCTTTGGAGGGTATTGATGGTTTGGCCTACGTCGCGAAAGTTGAGGATTGTTGGAAGTGGTGTTGAGGGAACATCGTCGATGAGGGAGGCCATCCTCTGTTGTAGTTCTAGATCTAGCTGGAATAGATAATCGGCGCCTCCCCTAGTCGCTAAAGCTCCTAGGGGTTCCCACCCAAACGTCGGCTGCAGTCCAACGTCGGCTTTTTCACTTATATCGTCTATAAGTACATACTTCTCGCCTTCCAGCGCGAAATGAGTGCGCAATATTGTTAAGGTATAGTATATCATGACATATTACCTACTCTTTATCCGGCGTAAGTTGTGCGTAGCTTGGGAGTCGGCTTCGTAGTCAGTGACATTTTGATGCTAGCCCCGCAATATGTCTCTGCACGTACCCCTTTCTAATCGCATAGTATGTGAGTGCGGCGGCGGTCTATGTAAATTTGCCGCGGCGAAATGTACTGTAAGCTTCTACTGCACGTGCCTCTTGATTCTTAGAAGCTGCG
>JAABUK010002653.1_pt1 | contig 31831 bp, 25 predicted proteins | sample 5559141 | NCBI WGS metagenome assembly JAABUK01 (sample SAMN10711869, study PRJNA513367) | rock metagenome | isolation source: Antarctica rocks | place: Antarctica: Victoria Land, Pudding Butte nord | collected 2016-01-03 | reverse complement strand
ATCGAGGCGGCCAAAATCGCAGCGACCACGAATTCAGCCGCACAGCGCCACCCGGACGCCCAACTACTTTCACGGACATCGTCGCCGACCCAATGGCCCAACACTCCACTCCGACAGGCTGCTAGCAGGAGTATTCCCACTTCAGCGTGGGACATGCCCTTTGTGCTCCACGCGCCGGAGAGATTGATGTCTTCGCCTGACCAGGGTTGGTGGTTGCTTCCGTCGATCACAGCCACAAGCTCCCCGGTAGCCGCATGATCTATGCGGTAGTTTGGGCGCTTGCCCTTGCTGGCCGTGGAAACGCCGAGCCGCAGGACAGCCGGACCCCGCTCGCGCTCGTAGCGATTAATCACCGCGTAAGCGTCCGCAATGAACCGTACTTTGTTGTCCAGCGTCGGGACGACGCTGCGTAGTGTGGCGTCGGGTGGAAGTGGGATATGTTCTGCCATGAACCCCTCAGGAGTCTTGATTGCGCGGTGGTATTTCTAGAGTGGCCTGGTTTGTCGAATGGGAAGGTGCTCTAACGCCAGCTTCGCAGCGCGAATTGGCCGCGAGCAGCAGGATTGGACCGTAGCGCTGCCTTCGAGCTGCTCTACATACGGCTGCGTTCATACTGAACGGGTAGTTCCACTTTCACCCCCAGCGCTTCGGCAGCACGCAGGGTCCAGGCCGGGTCCGCCAGCACCGCGCGTCCGATGAACACGATGTCGGCCCGTTCATTGGCGAGGATTTCTGCCGCCTGGTCCGCCGAGCGGATCATGCCCACGGCACCGGTGGCGATCCCCGCCTCCCGCCGGATGCGGTCGGCGTAGGGCACCTGATAGCCCGGATGCACTGAGGGGATGCGCGCCGCCGGCGACACGCCGCCCGTCGAGCAATCAATCAAGTCAACATCGCCACGCGCCTGCAGCCAGCGCGCAACCTGCACGGTGTCGTCCGCGGTCAGGCCGCCCGGCATCCAGTCGGTGCAGGACAGGCGGACGAACAGCGGCAGGTCGTCCGGCCACTCCGCCCGCGCGGCGTCCACCACCTCCATCAGCAGGCGCGCCCGTCCCGCGAGGTCGCCGCCGTAGCCGTCGTTGCGCGTATTGGCGATGGGGGACAGGGCGGAGTGCAGCAGGTAGCCGTGCGCCGCATGCAGCTCCACCACCTTGAACCCGGCCTGCCGCGCCATGGCGACAGACGCCGCGAACTCGGCCACGATGCCGTTCAGCTCGGCCACGGACATCGCATGCGGCGGCGGCGAGTTGTCGTGGAACGGAATCGCGCTGACCGCCTGCGCCTCCCAGCCGCCGTCCGCCGGCAGCAGCGCCTTGCCGCCCTCCCAGGGGCGCTGGCTGCTCGCCTTGCGTCCGGCATGGCTGATCTGGATGCCCGGCACCGCGCCGCCATAGGCGATCAGCGCGGCGAGCCGGCGCAGGAATTCGCCATGCTCCATCCGGTAGGCGCCCAGGCAGCCCGGAGTGATCCGGCCGATGGCGGAGGTGTGCGTTGCCTCGGTGAACACGATGCCGGGTCCGGCGACGGCCTTGGCGCCCAACGTCTGCACGTGCCAGTCCCACCCCAGCCCGTCCTCCGCGCTATACTGGCACATCGGTGACACCGCGATCCGGTTGCGCGCCGTGATGGAGCGGAAGGTGATGGGCTGGAACAGCAGCGGGACGGCCCTGGCGCGCCTTTCGGGGTAGGGACCGCGCCGCGATAGCCGCCTCGTTCCCGCCCGGCAACCCCGTTGCCCCCTCGACCCCTCGCCGCTAGCGTCCGCGCCGCGCGGCGGCACAGGCAGGCATGTCGCCGCACCGGCCACCCGGCGCGCGCTGCGGAGCCTGCCCCTTGAACATCCTGTCCATCCAGTCCTGGGTCGCCTACGGCCATGTCGGCAATGCCGCCGCGGTGTTCCCGCTGCAGCGCCTGGGCGCCGAGGTCTGGGCCGTCAACACCGTGCAGTTCAGCAACCATCCGGGCTACGGCGCCTGGACCGGGCAGGTGTTCGGCGGCCACGCCGTGCGGGAGCTGGTCGAGGGAATCGCTGCCCGCGGCGTGCTGCCCGGCTGCGACGCGGTGCTGTCGGGCTACTTGGGCGACGCCGGGGTGGGGGAGGCCGTGCTGGACGCCGTCGCCAGGGTCCGCGCCGCCAACCCCGCGATGCTATACTGCTGCGATCCCGTCATCGGCGACACCGGCCCCGGCGTCTTCGTCCGCCCCGGCATCCCCGAGCTGATGCGCGCCCAGGCAGTGCCTGCCGCCGACATCCTGACGCCCAACAGCTTCGAGCTCGAGCACTTGACCGGGCGCGCCGTCCGCACCCGCGCGGACGCGGCCGCCGCGGTGGCGGCGCTGCAGGCCGCCATGGCTCCGTCCGGCCCGGCCACGGTGCTGGTCACCAGCCTGCGCACCGACGAAACGCCGGACGACGCCGTGGACATGCTGGCCGCCAATCGCACCGGAGCCTGGTTGCTGCGCACGCCGCTGCTGCCGCTGCAGGTCAACGGCGCCGGGGACGCCATCGCCGCCTTGTTCCTGTTCCACCACTTGCGGACCGGCCACGCCGCGGCGGCGCTGGAAGCAGCGGGCAGCGCGGTGCATGGCCTGCTGCGCCGTACTTTGGCCGCAAAGTCGCGCGAGATCCTGCTGATCGAGGCGCAGGAGGAGTTCGTGGCACCGGGCCGCTGGTTCACCGCGGAAAGATTCTGAACCGCAGCCATAAACTGTCGTTCTCTGCCCTGTTCTCGCCTTTTTGACAGCCCATGATCAAAGTGGGACGGGTCAAACCACGTGGACCGCCCATGATAAGTGCCTTCCCATCACCTGCTCGCTGCGGATGGTCACATGCGCTTTACTAAGGTTTACCGTCGCGCTCTGGCCGTCCTCGCCGGGGATCGCCGGTTGGTTGCCCTGCTGGGATGCGCCAACATCCTGGTCGCGGCATTGCAGTTCCTCGATCCCCTGCTGTTCGGCCGGGTTATCGGATTGTTGACGCGGTCGGACGGCATGGCGCCCAGCGCGCTGTGGACGGAGGCGGCGCAACTGCTCGCCGTCTGGTTCGCCGTCGGCGCTGGCTCGATCCTGGCCAACATCGCGACCTCGCTGCACTCCGAGCGCATGGCGCACCGCAACCGCTTGTCGGTGATGAACCGTTACTTCGGGCACGTGCTGTCCCTGCCGCTGTCGTTTCACGGTGACATCCACTCGGGACGGCTGATGAAGGTGATGCTGGGCGGGTCGGACGGCCTGTTCGGGCTGTGGCTGACCTTCTTCAAGGATCAGTTGTCCACCATCGTCGCCGTGCTCGTTCTGCTGCCGCTGACGTTCATGCTGAACTGGCGGCTGGCGCTGACGCTGGTGGTACTGGTGGTCGTGCTGGTCACCCTGACCGTTCTGGTGGTGCAGAAGACGGAGGACGGCCAGCGCCGGGTCGAACACTATCATTCCCACCTCGCCGGCACGGCACAGGACGCGCTGGCAAACGTGATGGTCGTGCAGTCCTTTACCCGGCTGCAGGCGGAAAGCCGCCTGTTCGGGCAGATCGTGGACGACGTGATCCGCTACCAGTTCCCGGTGCTGACGTGGTGGGCCGTCGTCAACGTGCTGACGCGCGCCAGCAGCACCCTGGCGGTGATCTCCATCGTCGTGATCGGCACCTTCCTGCACATCCAGGGCCAGGCGACGGTCGGGGAGATCGTGTCGTTCATGGGCTTCGCAACGTTGCTGATCGGGCGGATGGAATCTGCGGTACAGTTCGCCTCCCGCCTGTTCTTCCAGTTGCCGGTCCTGGAGGACTTCTTCGGCGTGCTTGACGCCAAGTCCTCGGTGCCGGAATTGGCCGATGCGGCCGAACTCAAGGCTTCCCAGGGCGAGGTGGTGTTCGAGGGCGTGTCCTTCGCCTACCCCGGCGGTCCCCGCATCTTGGACCAGGTGTCGTTCACCGCCCGGCCCGGCATGTCGGTTGCCCTGGTCGGCCAAACTGGCGCCGGCAAGAGCACGGCAATGAACCTGCTGCAGCGCCTGTGGGATCCGGTTGAGGGCGTGGTGCGCATTGACGGTCACGACCTGCGCGGCGTGACGCTGGAAAGCCTACGGCGGTCAATTGGGGTGGTGTTCCAGGAAAGTCTGCTGTTCAACCGCTCAATCCGCGAGAACCTGCGGATCGGCCGCTATGACGCAACCGATGAGGAGCTGGAGCGGGCCTGCCGCCAGGCCGACGCGCACGAGTTCATCGTGCGCCAGCCCCAGGGCTACTCCACCGTGGTGGGCGAACGCGGCGCTACCCTTTCCGGCGGCCAGCGTCAGCGCCTGGCCATTGCGCGGGCGCTATTGAAGGACCCGCCGATCCTGATTCTGGACGAGGCCACGAGCGCGCTCGACGCCGCGACGGAGGCCCGGGTGTCCCGGGCGATGCAGACCCTGATGAAGGGCCGCACCACGTTCATCATCGCCCACCGTCTGAGCACGGTACGGGACGCCGACGAAATCCTGGTGTTCGATGGCGGCAGGATCGTCGAGCGCGGCAGCTTCGATGTGCTGATCGCGAAGCGTGGGCGTTTCGCCGATCTGGTGGCGACGCAGTTGGCCCCATCGGCACAACCGGCGCACGCTGCCGAGTAGTGCCAACGGTCATCTGCTTTGACCCCGGCGCGACCTCACCGTCATTGCAAGCCGCCCTTGCGGCGTGGCAATCCAAGGACCTGCAGCACCGTCCTCGCCTCTCCTGGGTTGCCCCGGCGCTCCGCGCCTCGCAATGAAGGGGAAAAACGGTCAGGGCGGATGGCTCGTGGCAGAAGACTGACAAAACAGTTTGCTGCACCTGCTAAGCTAGTGTTTGCAATCCGGAGTGGTGGTGGCGCACAGTTACTAATCCCTTGGGTTGGAGGACCGTCCATGACCGTTGCAGCCATCCTGAAGCATAAAGGGTCCGAGGTCGCCCATGTCCGTCCAACGGCGACCGTCGCCGAGGTCGTGCAAGTCCTGACGGAGCGCCGGATCGGCGCCGTCCTGGTCCTCGACAGCGCCGGGCAGGTCCTGGGCATCCTCAGCGAGCGCGATGTGGTCCGCAGCCTGGCCGAACAGGGCGCGCGCACGATGGAGATGACCGCGGCGCAGTTGATGACCACCGAGCTGCACACCTCCGGACCCGGCACCACGCTGGCCGAGGCGACGGCGATGATGACGGTTGGGCGGTTCCGGCATTTGCCGGTGATGGATGGCGACCGCCTGCTCGGCATCGTCAGCATCGGCGATGTCGTAAAGGCGCGGTTGAGCCAGCAGGACTCCGAGGTGGACAGCCTCAAGGCCTATGTGGCGGGGGTTGGATAGCAGCACCTATTACTCCCTCTTCCTCTGGGAGAGGGCTGGGGTGAGGGGGTGGGCAGGCGCTCCGCTATCGGATGAGGAGCCTTAGTCAATTCGAACGGCCGGCTCCCTGCTCCGCAACGAAGACCCCCTCACCCCAACCCTTTCCTGGAGGGAGAGGGAGCAGGACAGCCCGTTCTAAATAGAAAGGTTTGCGAAATTCGTGTCTGTCCCCCAGCAGGGGGCGTCTTCCGTCCACGGCGGGTCGTCATTTCGGTGTCAAACTAATACCGCTTATACGGCAGGAACTTGCCGGACATGGTCATGCGCACCCGGTCGCCTTTCTGGTCGGGCTGGCGCTCTAGGGTCATGTCGAAGTCAATAGCGCTCATGATCCCGTCGCCGAACTCCTCGTGGATCATGTCCTTCCAAGTCGTGCCATAGACCTGGATCAGCTCATAGAAACGGTAAATCAGCGGATCTGTCGGCACAGCGGTCGGCAGCGATCCCCGATAGGGCGCTTCCGCCAATAGCCCGACCTCCTCGTCCGACAGGCCGAACAGCACGCCGGCCTTTTCAGCCGTTTCCGGCGTCATGCTCATCTGGCCCAGGCAAGCGGCACAGGTCCAGACCGGGGCGTGGCCCAGCTTCCCGGCAACGTCGGCCCATGTCCAGCCGTTCTTCTTCTTGATGCCTTTGATCTTCAGGCCCAGGGCGGTCTTCGGGTCGTTCAAGCTGCGTTCTCCTTCGTCGCGAGGTCAGTCACTGGTGGGCCGGCCAGCGGCAGGTCGGCCGGCCTGACCTCCGGCACCGCCCGCCCATTCCAACCCGGCGGGCGCGTGCCGGCAAGCGCCCGGCTGCGCGTCACCAGGAAGTCCACGATGTGGTTCCGCAGGGCGTAGTGGCCCGGCGTCCGGTGGATCGTCAGCCGGTCGCGCGGCCGGGGCAGGGTGTTCACCACCACCTCCGCCACCCGCGCATCGGGGCCGTTGGTCATCAGCAGGATGCGGTCGGCCAGCAGAATCGCCTCGTCCACGTCGTGCGTGATCATGAACGCCGTCTGCTGGCCGCCGGCGACCAGGCGCAGCACCTCGTCCTGCAGGGTGCCGCGGGTCAGTGCATCCAAGGCGCTGAACGGCTCGTCCATCAGCAGCAGCGCCGGGGTCGTGGCGAGCGCGCGGGCGATGCCGACGCGCTGCTTCATGCCGCCGGACAGCTCGGCCGGCTTGCGGGACGCGGCGTCGCCCAGGCCCACCAGGTCCAGCACCTGCCGCGCCCGCTCCTGCACGCGCGCCTTGGCCCAGTCGCGGTGCCGGCTGCGGACGGCGAAGGCGACGTTGCCCAGCGCTGTCAGCCACGGCAGCAGCGCGTGTGACTGGAACACGACGGCTCGGTCCAGCGCGGGTCCGGCGACCTCGCGTCCGTCCATGACGATGACACCGGCGTCGGGCGCCTCCAGCCCCGCCAGGATGTTCAGGATGGTGGTTTTGCCGCAGCCGGAGTGGCCGATCAGCGCCACGAACTCGCCGCGCTCGACCCCGAACCAGACGTCCCGGAACACGGGACGGCCGCCGTATTGGCGGGCGATCCCCTCGATGCTCAGCCAGGGCCGGGCCATGCCGCTACTCCCGCCAACTGACGCGCCGGGCGGCCCAGCCGAGCATCTGGTCCAGCGCCATGCCCACCAGGCCGATCAGCAGGATGGCGACCACGATGTCGGCGATATTCAGGTTGTTCCACTGGTTCCAGACGAAGTAGCCGATCCCGGTGCCGCCCACGAGCATCTCGGCGGCGACGATCACCAGCCAGGCGATGCCGATGCTGATGCGGGCGCCGGTCATGATGGTGGGCGCCGCCGCGGGCAGGATGACGGTGAAGGCGGTGCGCCACGGACCCGCCTCCAGCGTGCGGGCGACGTTCAGCCACTCCCGCCGGACGGAGGCCACCCCGAACGCGGTGTTCAGCAGCATCGGCCAGATGGTGCAGATGAAGATGACGAAGATCGCCGAGATGCCGCTGTCCCGGATGGTGTAGAGCGCCAGGGGCATCCAGGCGAGCGGGCTGACGGGGCGCAGCACCTGGATGATCGGGTCCAGCGCGCCGTTCAGCACCGGGCTCATGCCGATCAGGAAGCCCAGCGGGATCGCCAGCAGCACCGCCAGCCCGAAGCCGATTGAGACCCGCAGCAGCGACCAGCCGAGCTGGTTGCCCAGGCCCTGGTCGTTGGTGCCGCGGACATAGAAGGGGTCCTTGAGGTGGTGCCACGCCCGTTCCGCGATGTCGGATGGGCGCGGCATCGGGGTTTGCTGGCCCTGTTGCGCGGCGGCGCCGATCAGCTTGGCATATTCCGGGTCCAACGCCGGGCCGGTGGCGGCGGAGGGAGTGGCGGCGATCTGCCATGTACCCAGGAACAGGACGAGGATGGTCAGGAGTAGCAGGGCGGAGCGCAGGCGTAGCGGCATCAGGTAGGCGCCCCGGCTTCTGTTCGAGAAGGCCGGGTGGCGTGGCGGGGCCAATCAGGACGAGGCTGTGATCCTGGCTGACTCCGACCTGCTACGGGACTGCTGCATTCGACAAGGGACCGTTGCCTGCTCCCTCTCCCTCCGGGAGAGGGTTGGGGTGAGGGAAGCCACGCAGAGCCAACCCGGCCAAGGCGGGCGCTGGTTCGCTTGGTTTTTCCAGGATTTCCGCTTGCGGCCTCTCCCTCACCCCAACCCTCTCCCGGAGGGAGAGGGAGCAGGAGGTCGCCTATTTTCATATCAAGTACGCCGGATGGCGAAGGAGTTGACGTAGCCTTCGGGGTCCGCCGGGTCGAATCTCTTGCCCATGATGGTATGGGACCGGTAAGCGCTGTCGGGCACCGGCAGCCCCAGTTCCTTCATCTTCGCCCCGGCGTCCGTCGCCAGGTAAACCTTCTGCGCCACCTCGCGCCATTGCAGGTCGCCTTTCACCTGCCCCCAGCGCTTCATCTGGGTCATGATCCACAGCGCCATGCTCTGGTAGGGGAACGGCTCGAAGCTCACCCGGTCCGGCACGCGCTGGACCGCGCCCAAGCCGTCCGCATAGGTGCCGGTCAGCGCCTGCTCCACCACCGTCGGCGGCTGATTCAAGTAGTTCTGGGCGGAGATGACGCCGACGATCTCCTTGCGGTTCTCCGCCTTGTTGGCATAGGCCGCCGCTTCGATCACCGAGCGCAGCAGCGCCTGGTAGGTGTTCGGCGTCTCCGTGACCATCTTGCGCGGCACGGCAAAGGCGCAGCAGGGATGGCCGTCCCACAATTCCCGCGTCAGAATGTGGATGAAGCCCACCCCGTCGAACACCGCACGCTGGTTGAAGGGATCGGGTCCGAGGAAGCCGTCTATGTTCTCGGCCCGCAGGTTCGCCACCATCTCCGCCGGCGGCACGGCACGGAGCTGCACGTCCTTGTCCGGGTCCAGCCCAGCCTCGGCCAGATAATAGCGCAGCAGGTAGTTGTGCATCGAGTAGTCGAAGGGGATGCCGAACTTAAACCCCTTCCAGTTCCGCGGGTCGCGGTTGTTCTTGTGCTTGTTGGCGAGCGTAATGGCTTGACCGTTGACGTTCTCGATGGCGGCGACGCTCCACGGGATCGGGCTCGACCCGGCCCCCATCGAGATCGCCAGCGGCATCGGCGACAGCATGTGGGCCGCGTCGTATTCGCCATTCAGCGACTTGTCGCGGACGACGGCCCATCCGGCGGTGCGGACGACCTCCACGTTCAGGCCGTTGCGGACGTAGAAACCCATGGGCGCCGCCATGATGATTGGCGTGGCGCAGGTGATAGCGATGAAGCCGACCTTCAGCTCCTTCTTCTCCGGCGCTCCGCCAGTTTCCGCTAGTGCTTCCTGTGCCCGCAGGATTGGGAAGGCGCGGTCCAGGGCTGCGGCGACGACACCGGCGCCCAGCACGCTGAGGATGCGGCGGCGTCCGGCTTCGCCGCCGAACGCCGCACGCTCGACTGCGGCGCGGACGGCTGCAGCGCCCAAGTTGTCCGGGCTGTTTGCGTCGCAGCGCAGGGCGCCACTGCGGCAGGCGCAGCCAAGGGCGTGGCGGGGTGGCAGAGGCATGGGCAGTCCGTTCGTGCGGGGTTGATCGAATTACGCAAGCAGTATGCCACACTACAAAGATCGGCTCCGGTCCACACTGACAGGTCAGTAGCCTTCGGAACAGGCAATTGCCCCGTGTGTGGTCAGATTTGCTACAGTCTTGGTCTGTTGCATCTCCGGCCTAGCAACGGCTCGCTGCTCCTGGCTACATTGTGCAGGTCACGCATCCGAGAGGCCATCATGCGCCACCTGTTGCCGATTCTGCTCTGCCTGCTGGCGCTGATCGGACGGGCAGGGGCGGAGGAGTTCCAGGTGCCCGGCCTGGACCGGGACAGCACGGCCTATGCGGCGGCACTGCATGCTCGCAGCCCTGCCGGGCTGACGCCGCAGGCGGCCCGGCAGACGGACCAGCGCGCCGCCGATGCGGGCCGGCGCAACGATTGGCCCGGGGTTGCCGCTGCGCTCGAAGCGCGGCTGGCGGGCACCGACGCAAAAAGCGAGATGTGGCTGGCCCTGGCACGCGCTCAGCTCCGCCGGGTTCCGCCGGATGCGCCGCGGGCGGCGCAGGCGGCCTGGCAGGCGTTCAAGTCCGCAGAGGCCGGGACGGGGGAGATACCGTCGCTGCTGGTGATCGCCGAGGCGATGCGCGTGGCAGACCGCCCAGAGGTTTCGATCCGCGCGCTGGAGGCGGTGCTGGAGCGGGCGCCAGACGATGCGGGCTACAAGCGGCAACTGTCCGACGCCCGCCGGGCCGCCGGCATCCAGGTCCGCCGGGTGCGGACGGAGGCGGAGGCCGACCCGCCGACCGCCTGCATAGAGTTCACGACGGCCCCGGTTCGCCGCAGCGACTTCGTCCCGGCGGATTGGCTGCGGCTGGAGCCGCCGCAGCCCGGCGCCGCCGTGACGCGGGAAGGCGATGCCATCTGCATCGCCGGCCTGCGCCTGGGCGCGACCACGCAGGTCACGCTGCGGGCTGGGATGCCCGGCGAGGACGGCATCGCACTGAACAAGGATGCGGTGCTGCAGGTGGTGATGCCGAACCGGCAGCCGCGCGTCATCTTCGACAGCCGCCTGTTCCTGCTGCCGCGCGGCCAGGCGCCGCGGGTGAGCCTGGCGACCGTGAATCTGGCCGCGGTCAAGCTGCGCGTGCTGCGCCTGGCCGAGCGCAACCTGGTGCCCTGGACCCGACAGACAGCGCTGGGGGAGGCGGTCGAGCCGTATAACTTCAGCAGCCAGGAGGAGAACGGCAAAATCGTGTGGGAGGGCCGGGCCGACATCCCGCATCAGCAGGCGAACCAGGTCGTCCGCACTGCCCTGCCGCTGCCGGACGTGTTCACCGACGCCGGGGCCTACCTGGTGCAGGCGACGCCGGGGGACGGGACGCCGGACAGCTCGGAGGGGGCGGTCCAGGTCGTCATACGCACCGACTTGGCGCCGACGGTCTGGCGGGGGACGGACGGACTGACGGTGCAGGTGCGCAGCTTTGGTGACGCGCTGCCGCAGGCGGGCGTGACGCTGAGTTTGCTGGCGCGCAGCAACGACGTGCTGGCGGTGGCGACGACGGACGCGCAGGGGGTCGCGCGATTCGCGGCGCCCTTGCTGCGTGGCGCCGGGCCGCAGGCGCCCCAGGCCCTGCACGGCGTGATGGGCGACGACTTCGTGGCGCTGGACCTGACGACCGCCGCCTTTGACCTATCAGACCGTGGGGTGGAGGGCGCGCCGGACCCCGGCCCGCTGGACGCCTTCGCCTGGACGGACCGCGGCATCTACCGGCCTGGCGAGACGGTGCAGCTGATGGCGCTGCTGCGCGATGCCGCCGGCGAGCCTGCCGACGTGCCGGCGCATGTCCGGATCAAGCGGCCGAACGGGCAAACCTTCCTCGACACCGTGCCGCCGCGCGGGGCGGATGCGGCGATCCACCTGCCGGTGACGCTGTCGTCCTCCGCCCCGGCGGGGACCTGGACGGTGGAACTGCTGGCCGACCCGGCGCTGCCGCCGATCGGCACCGTCAGCTTCCGCGTGGACGCCTTCGTGCCGGACCGGATGGCGGTGGAGGTTGCGCCGGCCGGGGACATCGTGCCGGGCCAGGCGTATCCGCTGCCGGTGACGGCGCGGTTCCTGTATGGCGCCCCGGCTGCAGGCCTGACGGGCAAGGCGACGATGCGGCTGGTGGCGGACCCGACCCCGCCTGCGGCCCTGGCGGGATACCAGATCGGCGTGGACGGCGAGGAGTTCGCGCCGGAAAGCCAAGACATCGAGATGGCGGACACCGACGCCCAGGGCCGCTCGACCCTGCAGATCCTGGTCAAGAAGGCGCCGGACAGCACCCGGCCGGTGCGGGCGGAGGTGGACGTGTCGGTGGACGATCCCTCCGGCCGGGCCGCGCACGCGCATGCCAGCATCCCCGTGCGGGCGGCGGGCACGCTGATCGGGATCAAGCCGGGCTTCGATGGTTCGGTGGATGCAGATACCGAGGCCGGGTTCGACGCGGCGGCGGTGTCTCCGGCCGGGCAGCGGGTGGCGGTGCCGGCGCGCCTGCGCCTGGTGCGGGAGCGTCCGGACTGGCGCATGGTCATCCGCGGGTCGCTGGCGCGCTACGAGACCGTCTATAAGGACGAGGTGATCGAGGCTTCGGATGTGACGGTGCCCGCCAGCGGCACGCTGCATTACGCCAAGCGCCTGCCGTTCGGGCGTTACCGGTTGGAAGTCGCGGAACGGGCTGGGCTGGCGATGAGCAGCGTGCACTTCCGCTCGGGTTGGGTGGCGAGCAGCAGCCCGGACACGCCGGACAAGGTGGACGTGTCCACGGACAAGCGCAGCTATGCCGCGGGAAGCTCGGCGCGGGTGCATGTGGTGTCGCCATTCGGCGGCCATGCGACGGTGCTGATGGCGACCAATCGGGTGCATGACATGCGCCAGGTGGACATCGCGGCGGGCGGCACGGACTTGGACGTGCCGGTGGATGCGGCGTGGGGACCGGGGGCCTACGTCACCGTGCACGTGTTCCCCGGCGGCGACGGCAGCCGGCCGACGCGGGCCATTGGCCTGGCGTGGGTCGGCATTGACCCGGCGGCGCGCACCCTGCCGCTGGCCATCGCCGCCCCGGACAAGACCCTGCCGCGCGCCCGGGCCACGGTGCCGGTGACGACTGCGCCGGGAGCATGGGTGAGCGTCGCGGCGGTGGATGAGGGCATCCTGCGGCTGACCGGCTTCAAGTCTCCCGATCCCGTGGCGCATTTCCTGGGCCGCCGCCGGCTTGGGCTGGACATACGCGATGACTGGGGCCGGCTGATCCCGCCGGCGGAGGGCGACGCAACGGTGCTGCACCAGGGGGGCGACGAGGGCAACAGCGCCCTGCCGGAGATACCGCAGAAGATCGTGGCGCTGTTCATGCCGCCGGTGCAGGCCGGGGCGGACGGGGTGGCGCAGGTGTCGCTGGACCTGCCGGACTTCAACGGCCAGGTGCGGCTGATGGCGGTGGCTTGGCAGGGCAGCAAGGTCGGCTCGGCTGCCGTGGACATGTATGTGCGCGACCCGCTGATCGCCGAGCCGCTGCTGCCGCGCTTCCTGGCGCCGGGGGATGAGGCGCGCATGGCGGTGCTGTTCAACAACCTGGACCTGCCGGCGGGGGAGGCGGCGGCGGCCATCTCGGTCGAGGGCCCGCTGGCGCTGGTCGGCGACGCGCGGCTGTCGGCGACGCTGGCGCCGGGCGCCCAGGCCGTGCGGACCGTGGTGATCCGTGGCACGGGGGCCGGGCGCGGGGTGATCCGCCTGGCGGTAAGCGGGCCCGGCGGCTTCACGCTGCAGCGGGAGGTGGCGATCCTAGTGCGGCCGGCGCGTCCGCTGCTGACGGTGGTGGCGGGCGGGCCGCTGGCGCCTGGGGCGGAGCTGCGGGTGGCGCCGGCGCTGGACCGCATGGTGCCGGGCACCGGGCGCGCGCAGGTCAGCTTCGGCGGGCCGGTGCGGTATGATCCCGCGGCGCTGGTGAAGGCGTTGGACGCTTATCCGCTGATGTGCCTGGAGCAGGCGAGCAGCAAGGGGCTGCCGCTGGCAGTGCTGCCGGATGCCTCGGGCGGGGCGGACCGGGTGGAGCGGCTGCAGGCGTCCATCGCCAGCGTGCTGGACCGGCAGCGGTATGACGGCGGCTTTGGCCTATGGAGCGCCAGCGACAAGGCGGAGGGCTGGCTGTCGGCCTATGCGCTGGAGTTCCTGTTGCGCGCCCGTGCCGCCGGGGCGACGGTGCCGGACAGCGCCATCGCCGACGCGCAGAAGTTCATGGCCGACGCGGTGGGGCAGGATGCGTCCTCGCCCGACGAAATGGCGGCGCAGGCTTATCGGCTTTATGTCCTGGCCTTGTCCGGCCAGCCGCGGGCGGGGGCGAACCGCCTCCTGGCGGAGAACCTGGCCAACCTGCCGACCCCGCTGGCCCGGGCGCAGTTGGGGGCGGCGCTGGCGCTGTCCAATGACCGGCCGCGGGCGGAGGCGGCGTTTGCCGCCGCGCTGGACGCCCCGGCGCGAACGGACTGGTATGCCGACCGCGGCAGTGCGTTGCGGGACCAGGCGGCGACGGCAGTGCTGCTGAAGGAAAGTGGGCTGCTGCCGGACCGGCTGCCGGCGCTGCTGGCGGCGATGCCCGGCGCGGACCTGAAGCCGGAGCTGTTGAGCACGCAGGAGCAGGCCTGGGCCGCTGCGGCAGCCGGGGTGCTGGGCCGGGACGGGCGGGCGGCGCGGGTGTCGGTGGATGGGACGGCGCTGACGCCGGCCGCCACGGTGTCGGCGGCGCTGGCCGGGCTGGCGGTGCTGCGGAACCTGGATGACCGGCCGGTGTGGCAGTCGGTGTCCACGACCGGGGTGCCGGTGGACCCGCAGCCGGCGGCGCGGGCCGGGATGCGGGTCAGCCGCAAGTTCTTCACCTCGGCGGGCGACACGCTCGACCTGGACACCCTACGGCAGAACACGGTTTTCGTGCTGCTGATCGAGGGCCGGGCCGATGATGGGCAGGACCACCATGCGCAGCTGATCCAGGGCTTGCCGGCGGGGTGGGAGATCGTCGGGCGGCTGCCTGCGGGGAAGGTGCCGGGGATGGGCTGGCTGGGCGAGCTGTCGGAAACGGAGGCGGAGCCGGCGGCGGATGACCGCTATGCCGCGGTGCTGCCGTTGACGTCGGATGCGCCGAGCTTTCGGCTGGCGGTGCGGCTGCGGGCGGTGACGCCGGGGAGCTTTGAGATGCCAGGGGCGATGCTGTCGGACATGTACCGGCCTGGGGTGTTCGCGCGGCAGAATAGCGCTCGGATCAAGGTGCAGGCGGCGGAGTGAGCGGCGGCCTGCTCCCTCTCCCTCCGGGAGAGGGTTGGGGTGAGGGGGTCTTGGCTGCGGAGCCGGGCACCGCGGGGGCTGATAGGGCGGGGGCTGTTGGTGGGCAGGGGCCGTGCCCCAAGACCCCCTCACCCCGACCCTCTCCCGGAGGGAGAGGGAGAAGGTTTGTCCTCTTGCTGGCTGCCGTGCTGCTTCTGCCAGCCGCTGCCTGGACCCTGGACCGACTGTTTCCGCCGGACCTGTCGCGGTTGGATGCGGTTGGGACGGAGGTGCTGGACCGTAACGGCCGGGTGGTTGCCCTGCTGCCGGCGCCGGGCGGCGTGTGGCGGTTCCGGACCAGCACTGCCGACGTGTCCCGGCCGTTCCTGGACTTGCTGGTCCATACCGAGGACCGCCGATTTTGGTCGCATCCCGGGGTGGACCCGCTGGCGGTAATACGCGCCTTGGGGCAGTGGGTGCGGGCGGGGAGGGTGGTGTCGGGCGGCTCCACCCTGTCCATGCAAGCGGCACGGCTGCTGGAGCCTCGTCCCCGCACCCTGTGCTCCAAGCTGATCGAGGCTGCGCGCGCGCTGCAGTTGGAATGGCGGTATGGCAAGAACGGGGTGCTGGGCATCTGGCTGACCCTGGCTCCCTATGGCGGCAACCTGGAGGGGGTGAGGGCCGGCGCCCGGGCTTGGTTCGGCACGTCTGCCGCGGCGCTCGACCCGGCGCAGGCGGCGCTGCTGGTGGCGCTGCCGCGGCGGCCGGAGGGGCTGCGGCCGGACCGTCATCCCGCCGCTGCCGAGCGGGTGCGCGACCGTGTGTTGGCGGAGGCTGCTGGGGTGCCGGTCCCGCCCCGGCGCACCCCCTTCCCGCGCCATGCCGCGCAGGCCGTCGCGGGCCTGGGGACCGGTCCCGTGCTGCGGACCACCCTGGACCTGCCGCTGCAAGTGGCGCTGGAACGGCTGGTGGCGGAGCGGCTGGAGGGGATGCCGGAACGGGCCTCCGTCGCCATTCTGGTTGCCGACGCGGCGACGCGGGAGGTGCGGGCGCTGGTGTCGGGGCGGTGGGGGGACGAGGCGCGGGCGGGGGCGGTGGACCTGACGCGGGCGGTGCGGTCGCCGGGGTCGGCGCTGAAGCCGTTCCTGTATGCTCAGGCGTTCGCGGACGGGGTGGCGCGGCCGGAGGGGCGATTGGTGGACCTGCCGCGGCATTTTGGCGGTTATGCGCCGGAGAATTTTGATCATGGCCATGCCGGGCCGGTGACGGCGGCGGAGGCGTTGCGGCGGTCGCTGAACCTGCCGGCGGTGGCGCTGCTGGACCTGGTGGGGCCGCTGCGCTTTGCCGAGGGGCTGCGGGCGCAGGGGGCCAAGCCTCGATTGCCGGCGGGGGCGGATGCGTCACTGGCGCTGGCGCTGGGCGGGGCGGGGCTGACGATGCGGGAGATGGCGGGGCTGTATGCCGGGCTGGTGGCGCCGGGGTGGGGGCCGGTGCGGTTGGTGCCGGGGCCTCGGGCTGAGAGGGGAGAGGTAGCGGCGGGGGCACGGCTGGTGGCGGACATCCTGACGCAGCCGTTTCCGGCTGGCGGGCCGGCTGGGGTGGGGTGGAAGACCGGGACGAGCTGGGGCGGGCGGGATGCCTGGGCGTTCGGGTTCGATGCGCGGCAGGTCGTGGCGGTTTGGGTGGGGCGGCCGGATGGGACGCCTTTGCCGGGGGCGACGGGGCGGTCGCTGGCGCTGCCGCTGCTGGGGCGGGTGTTTGATCTGCTGCCGTTGGCGCCCCGGGTGGTGGCGCCGGGGGTGGGGCGGGTGGCGGCCGGGGAAGTTGGGTCGTCGCTGCGGCTGCTGTTCCCGCCGCCGGATGCGGTGCTGCAGGGGGACGGGCCGGTGCTGCTGCGGGCGATGGGTGGGCGGCGTCCGTTGACGTTCCTGGTGGATGGGGCGCCGGTGCCGGGGGTTCCGGCGCGGCGGGAGGTGAGTTGGATGCCGGAGGGGCCGGGGTTCTATGCGATCACGGTTCTGGATGCGGATGGGGGGAGTGTGCGGGTGCCGGTTCGGGTGCGGTAGAGATCACATTGCCCTGCTGTCCCGGCCCGGCCATCATGCGCCCGGGGGTTCGAGGAAGCCGTGCCGCGCGAGGTAGGCCAACGCCCATCCGAGGGATTGTGCCGCCAATGCGTCCAGGTGATCCGGGGATGGCGGCTGCCCATCGCCAGGCGACTTTGGGGGCGGGAGCTTGCCCTCGCGCAGCGCTGCCGCGAGGTGGGCCTGCAGCATCGTCCGGTCGTGCTTGCCGTCGAGCAGCGGCACCAGCTCCTTGAGCACGGGATGCGCTGGCACGCCGACGTGGCGCAAGCTGGTGAGCCAGGGCTGGCCCGATGCGGCTTCGAGGCGGGCGACGGGCCAGGCGCGGGGGAAGGGCTGGATGGGTTCCTGAGGCGGCGCCGGCACTGCGGAGATGCCGGCCCGCCCGGCCAGCACCATCGTGAACAGGGCCTGGCGGATACGGGCGGCATCATCGGCGCCACATGCGGGGTCCGAGGTCAACTGCGCCAGGGTCATGGTGCCGGGGAACGCGGCGGCCAGGCGCCCGATGGCCCGACTGATGGTGGGGTCGTTGATGGTGGTCGGCTGCGCCCGGTCATCGGTGAACACGGAGGCCTGAGCGGTGCTTTGGGTGGGGTCGAGCCGGACGGGGGCGTCCATGTGCAGCAGGGCGAGCTGCTCCGGATTGGGCGCGTGCGTGGGGCCGGTTGCGGCGCGCGCGCGCACCAGGACGGAGCGGCGGAACAGCCGTCCGGTTACGAAGTCTAGCTGCTGTTCCGTCGCCGCCCGGTCTGGTCCGGCGAAGGATGTGAGGCTGGCGCGGATGGCCGGGTCCAGGGTTGGCGGCACGGCGGCGCAGAGGTCCGCCTCGCAGAGGTAGTCGAGGCCGTGCCGGGCGGCGCGGCCGATGAACTCCTGGACCGTGCAGGGCGCGTTGTCCGGCGCCAGGAACTCACCCATGATGTAGGCGGACGGCACGCCCTTGAGCCGCTGGGCTTCGGTGCGGAGGAGCATGCCGTAGGGCTCGCGGGCGTCCGAGGCTGCCGCGACCTGCGCCAGGGCGGCGCGCGCCCGGGCGGCCCGGTGCTGCGGCGGGCCTTCGGTGCCGGCGTAGTGCAGGCATAGGTCGCGGATCACCATACGCATGTGCCAGCCTGGCAGCACGTTGTAGCTGATCGTCGCCACCCCGTCCGGCGCCAGGGTGTCGCGGCAGAGGCGGAAGATGGCTTCCTGGACCGGCTGCGGCACCCAACTGAAGACGCCGTTGCAGAGGATGTAGTCGAACTGCTGGCCGGACAGGTCGAGCGCGGCCAGGTTGGCTTGTTCGAGCGCGACGTTGGTCAGGCCGAGCGCGGCGGCACGCTGGCGGCCGTCCTCGACATGGCGGCGCGACAGGTCAATGCCGGTGAAGCGGGATTGCGGAAACCTGGCGGCTAGGGGGATGATGTTGCCGCCGGAGGCGCAGCCTAGCTCCAGCACTCGGGCGCCGGCGATGCCGGGCGGGTTGAGGCCGAACAGGGTGGCCAGCGCGGCGAGGCGGCTGGGCTGGGTGTCGGCGAAGGGCATGGAGGGGTAGGGCAGGCGGTCGTAGTCTCCGCCGGGCTGGGGGGGTGCGGCGGCGGGTGCTGCAGGTTCTGCCGTGGCGCCTGTCATCGCGGGCGGGCCTGGGCGGGCTGCTGTTGCCGGAGCTGCGGCGGGGTGCCGGGCTTGGATACGTGAACGCGATGGATGCGGCTCACGGGATTGCTGACCTTCCGGGATGGTTTGGCAGCACCGTGCCTGGTTTCGTGCGGTTTCGCAATGGTTGCTGGGCGGTGTTGGATATGGGGTCTGCTTCGTGCGGGTCAGGCTGCTTAAGCAGGCTGGCGTGGCTTGGCGCGCGCGCCGTTGCCGGCGGGGCCGGAGGCGCGGGCCTGGTTTGCTTCTGTTGATGCGCGGGATCGGCGGGGGGTTGGTTAGCTGCCGGGTGGCGGACGCCATCGGGGGTCGGCGGCGTGGCGCAGGACGAAGGCGACGGCTTCGGCCGGGTCTTTGGGCAGGCCGGGGCGGGGGTGGATGGGGCCGGGGTTGATGGGGGCGGGGTTGATGGGGGCGGGCTGAGCGCGGGCGGCTGCGTCCGGGCCGGCTGGCTCGCCGGGTTCGCGCTGGTCCGGTTTGAGATCGGAATGGCACTGGGCGGCGGCGGAGTGGCCGTCTTGCGGGCCGGGGCCGGGTTCGTGGGGGTCGCTGCCTGCGGGGCGGCTTGGGGCGGCGGCGCGGGCGTTGAGCTCGGCGATGTCGGCGGGGGTGCGGCGCTTCCAGGGGCGGGTGCCAGGCAGGGCTGCGAGGCCGAGGTCGCGGAGGATGTCCTTGATGATGTCGTCTATGGGGCGGCTCTCGATGTCCCGGTCGAGGTCTGGGGCGTCCGTGCGGTCGAGGAGTTCGGCGTGGAGCGCCTCGGTGGGGTCGCAGACGCGGTAGCTGTCGTCGTAGTCCTGGCGCCCGAGGGTGTCCTCGACGGCGCGCAGGATGCGCGTGCGGGCGGCGGTGCGGTCTGGGGCCGGGGTGTGGCTTGGGGCCGGCGTGCGGGCGGGCTTGCGGGGTGCGTCCAGGTTTTGCGCGAGCATGATGCAGCGGCGGACGGTGCGGCTGATGTCGTCGAAGGCGGCAGCGAGGTCTTGCAGCGATGCTGCGGGCGCTGGGGCCGGGGCTAGGGCGGGCTGCGCTGCTGTGGCCTGCGGTGGGCGCTGCTGCCCGGGTTGGGGTTGGGCGGCGGCCTGCTGGGCGGCTTGGGCGTGGGCCTGGTCGTGCAGGAGGCGGGCGATGCCGGTGCCCATGCTGATGAGGCTGTCCAGGGCCGCGCCGTGGCCGCGCGTGTCCGCGGCGTGCGGGCCGGGGTCGTCTAGCGGGGTGGCCTGGGTTGCTGGTGCGAACATAAACGGAAAAAGAACATTGTGAGTGTGGCGGTGTCAAGGATTGCGTGGGCGGGTGGTGGCGGGGTGCGTCGGCCGGAGTGAAGAGGCCGTTTGTTGACAGGGCGGGATGCCTGGGCGTCCGAGTTCGATGAGCGGCAGATGGCGGCGGTCTGGATAGGGCGGCCGGATGGCAAGGTCAGTGACGACTTCATCGCCTTCCTGCGCCGGCTGGACTGGCGGTGTGGCCCCAAGCCCGGCTGCGAACGCCTGCCCATGGTGCTGGTGCTGGACAACGGCCCCGTCCACACCAGCAAGGCCAGCCGGGCGGCGCTGGCCGAGCGGCCCTGGATCACGGTGGAGTGGCTGCCGCGGTATGCGCCGGAGTTGAACGACGTCGAGCGCTCCTGGCGCGACCTCAAGCGGCACCACCTGGCCCACCACACGTTCAAGGACACGACCGACCTCAACAGCGCCATCCACGCCGCCGTCAAAAAGCTCAACAAGGAACGCATGGTGCCCCATCCGTGTGAAAACCTAAAAAATGCTGCCTAGACCATCGCGCCCTTTGACCTTAAAATTGCGAGCTACTACGATACCTTCATCGTTTAAGTTCAGCAATGTATCAAGCACATGGCGAACCTGCTCTTCAAGCTTTTCCCATTCTGACGGCATTCTCAGAAGCCTTCCATATTCTCATGTGCTTGGCGGCGAGCTTGCCCTCTTCTGCTCGACGACATCAAGCACTCTTAGTTCTGGTAGAAGATTGGCGCCAACTACGAAGAAGCCACAATCGGTATATCAGACATTGGCTTAAACAAAGTCAATGGTTCTTTCTCGAAATATTGATTTACTCTCAGAGACTGTGAGTCTCACTCTCCATGCCTCTCCGCCTCGCACAGCCCCAGCCGCACCGACAGCCGGAAGGCCAGGCTAACAGCCTCATGATCCAGGAGAACGTCTACTACTATCAAGTTGCCGGGGGAGTTCCACCAGCCGGCTTCGTAGCCTGATCAACAAACGCCCGCAACACCGCATTCATGCGCGTCTGATAACCCGGCCCCTGTTGCCGGAACCAGTCAATCACCTCGGCATCAAGGCGGAGGGACAGCAGCCGCTTGGATGTTGGCATGACGGCTTCTGCCGCCAGGTGCCAATCCGGCGGAACATCCCGGAAGTCAGGATCGCCTGCGATATCCCGCTCAAGCTCTGCTTCCGACTTGGCCCGCACCGCGGCCAAATCCGTCTTTGTCGCCCGCCCTTTCCGCCGGGCTTCAAGCTCCTCCCTCGTATATCTCCTGATGTCGTTTCCGTTCGCCATATGACGCCCTCCGTAGAGAAATCACTCGGGTATTAGAGTCGCGCAGCGTGTAGATCACGGTCACATGAACATCCCCAATCATGCCAACCGCCATCATGCGTGCTTCTTGACCGACTGTTTTAGCAGGTCTAGTAATATGCAGGCCGCCAAACAGCAAATCCACGTCCTCGAAATCTAGCCTATGCCGGTCTATGTTCCTCATCCGTTTTGCTTCGTCCCACTCGTAAAACATAGCCTCTCCGGAAGTCCACAGCGGGTTTTATGGTTTCGCGCATGATTGGCCCTCCTTGCTTGTGACACTCCGGCTTGGTAATCATAGTAGCTACATAATGTAGCTACAGATTTGTGGCTCTGACGTGGTGCGGTGTCAAGAGGGTTAGCAGCGCGCAAATCTTATGCGGACTGCCTTCAATGTTGGCTTCTAGCGTCGCGTGGCCGTTGCGAGCCGCTTGCGGTGCGGCACTCCGGGACCCGCCAGGGTTGAAGCCCGGTCCTTACGGTTCCGGGACCGTCGCGGCGCCCCGCACGTGGCGATGATGATGGCATGAGCGACTACGCTTTCTGACGCTTTTCGCGGAGCAGAAAAGACACTCTACACCCCACACCCCTCCGCCAGCAGCAGCTCCACCACCGCCTCTTCCGCCACATCCCCGCTCGTAAACGCCCCCCCGATCCCCCGCACCAGCACGAACCGCAACGCCCCATCCCGCGTCTTCTTGTCCCGCCGCATGTGCCCCACCAGACGCGCCGCCGAGAACCGGCGGTTCAGCATCCCGATCTCGCTCGCAAGCCCGACCTCCTCCAGGTGCGCCGACACCCGCTCCGCATCCTCCGCGTCGCACAGGCCAAGCCGCGCCGACAGCCGGAACGCCAGCCCCAGGCCGACCGCCACCGCCTCCCCATGCAGCAGCCCGCCGCCATAGCCGACCTCGGCCTCCAGCGCATGGCCAAAGGTGTGGCCCAGGTTCAGCAGGGCGCGGCCGTCGTTCGGCGCCTCCTCCCGCTCGTCGTCGCCGACCACCGCGGCCTTGAAGGCGCAGGCGCGTAGCACAGCCTCGGCCTGCAGCGCCGGGTCGCCGCCGGTCAGCGCCGCGCCGTGCGCCTCGCACCAGCCGAAGAACGCGGCGTCGCCGATCAGCCCGGCCTTCACGATCTCCGCATAGCCCGCGCGCAGCTCGCGCACCGGCAGGGTGCCCAGCACGCCGGTGTCCGCCAGCACCATGCGCGGCTGGTGGAAGGCGCCGATCAGGTTCTTGCCGTGGGCGGTGTTGATGCCGGTCTTGCCGCCGACGCTGCTGTCCACCTGGCTCAGGAGCGTCGTCGGCACCTGCACGAAGGGGAGGCCGCGCAGGGTCGTTGCCGCGGCGAAGCCGGCCAGGTCGCCGACGACGCCGCCGCCGAGCGCGATCACCGTCGTCCGCCGTTCCACACCAGCGTCCAGCAGCGCCGACACCACGCGGGCGTAGCCGTCCATGCTCTTGGAGGCCTCGCCGGGCGGCACCACGATGATGCTGGTCTGGATGCCGGTCTGCGCCAGGCCGTCCAGCAGGGTGGGCAGGTGGAGTGCGGCCACGATTTCGTCGGTGACGACCACTGCGCGCTTTTGCGGGATCACCGGCGCCAGCAGGGCGCCGGCGCGGGCCAGCAGGCCATCGCCGACCACCACGTCATAGGCGGTGGAGGACAGCGCCACGTGCAGGCGCCGGGCCGGGCGCCAGTCGCGCAGGGCTTGCAGGACCTTGGCGGTGGTGTGGTCCGGCGGCTCGTCGCCGCAGTCAACGACCACGTCGGATTCTGCGTAGATGGGATGGCGGACCTCCATCAGCCGGGCCAGCGTGTCGGCGGCGTTGCCGTCGGCCAGCAGCGGGCGGTTGCTGCGCCCGGCGACCCGGCGGACCAGGGTGGGCAGCTTGCAGCGCAGCCAAACCGACACGCTCTCGCGACGGATGGTCGCGCGGGTTTCTGCATCCATGTAGGCGCCGCCACCGGTGGCCAGGACCAGGGGATCGCCGGCCAGGAGGCGGCGGATGACGCGGCGTTCGCCGTCCCGGAAATCCTTCTCGCCATAGCGGCGGAAGATTTCCGGCACGCTGCATCCCGCGGCCAATTCGATCTCGGCGTCGGCGTCGCGGAAGGGCAGGCCCATGCGGGCGGCCATGCGGCGGCCGATGCTGGTCTTGCCCGCGCCCATCAGGCCGACCAGCACGACGCTGCGCCCGGCGGCGGCCTGCGGGATGTCGGCGGCGAGGGAGGGGGACAGGCCGGCCAGGGCCGGGGCGGTGTTGCGCGTCATGGGCGGGGAGGTTAGCACACGACCGATTGAACGGGCCAAGGGTGGCGCATGAGCCGGGTTACGCTGATCGTCATCGCTGCCTTGCTGGTGCTGATCTTGGGGGTTGTTTTGATGCTGGGGGTGTTCCCGCCGGGGCCGCGTACGGAGCAGGTGCAGCACGTGCTGCCGAACGACCGGTTTCAGCCGCGGTAGGGGTGGGTGGATTTGCGCGCAGGGGCGGGCTTGTTCCCTTTCCTTCCGGGAGAGAGTTAGGGTGAGGGGGCGGGCAAGCACTACCCTTGGCCTGAGCGAGCCTTGGTCCGGTGGCACCTGCGTTCTTCGCTCCGCAGCCAAGACCCCCTCACCCCGGCCCTCTCCCGGAGGGAGAGGGAGCAGGCAGCGGGACTGATCCTGTGGACCGGCACATCGAGGCGTTCCTGGAGATGCTTGCGGCGGAGCGTGGGGCGGCGCGCAATACCATCGAGGCTTATCGTGCCGACCTGCTGGCGTTTGCGGCTCATGCGGCCGGGCAGGGCGAGCCGGTGTCGGCGGCCACCGAGAAGACGCTGCATGGCTACATGGCCTCGCTGCACGGTGTTGTTTCCGCCCGGACCACGGCACGGCGCCTGTCGTCGCTGCGCGGGTTCTGCCGGTTCCTAGTCGGCAACGGGGTGCGGCCGGACGACCCCAGCCACCTGCTGGACACCCCGCGCCTGCCCACGAGCCTGCCGCGCAACCTGACGGAGCGCGAGGTGGATGCCCTGCTCGCCGCCGCCTGCGCTAAGCCTGGCGTGCCCGGCCTGCTGGCCCATGCCGCCCTGGAAACCCTGTATGCGACGGGACTGCGGGTGTCCGAGCTGCTGTCGCTGCCGCGCACTGCCCTGGGCGTGCGGTCCGAGATGCTGATCGTCCGGGGGAAGGGCAGCAAGGAGCGCATGGTCCTGCTGTCCGACCGCGCCAAGGCCGCCGCCGCCAAGCTGGTGGAGGCCGCCCCCAAATCCCCCTGGCTGTTCCCCGGCCGCGACCCGCGCCAGGCGATGACGCGCCAGGGGTTCGCGGTGACGCTGAAGGGGGTCGCGCTGGAGGCCGGATTGGACCCGGCGCGGGTCAGTCCGCACGTCCTGCGCCACAGTTTTGCAAGTCACATGCTGGCCCGCGGCGCAGACCTGCGCAGCCTGCAACTGCTGCTGGGGCATGCCGACATCGCCACCACGCAGATCTACACGCATGTCCTGTCCGAACGGTTGCAGGAGCTGGTTGCGCTGCACCATCCCCTGGCGAAACAGTCCGCGCCGGGTTAAGCCCGGGGGATGCGTCACTTCCTGGACTTCGAGAAGCCGGTTGCGGAGCTGGAAAGCAAGATCGAGGACCTGCGCCGGATGCAGCAGCCCGGCGGCATCGACATTGACGAGGAGGTCGCGGCGCTGGAGCAGAAGGCGGACGAGCAGCTCCGCCTGACGTACGCCAACCTGACGGCCTGGCAGAAGACCCAGGTCGCCCGGCACCCGGACCGGCCTCATGCGCTGGACTACATCCGGGGGTTGATCGAGGAGTTCACGCCGCTTGCCGGGGACCGGGCGTTTGCCGACGACGCGGCGGTGGTCGGCGGCCTCGGCCGGTTCAATGGGCGCTCCGTGGTGGTGCTGGGGACCGAGCGCGGGTCGGACACCGAAACGCGGGTCAAGCACAACTTCGGCATGGCCCGGCCGGAGGGGTATCGCAAGGCTCAGCGCCTGATCGGGCTGGCCGGGCGGTTCCGCTTGCCGTTGCTGACCTTCGTGGACACCGCCGGCGCCTTCCCGGGCATTGACGCGGAGGCACGCGGCCAGGCGGAGGCCATCGCCCGCTCCATCGAGGCGTGCCTGGACGCTCCCGTGCCGGTCGTCGCCACGATCATCGGCGAGGGCGGGTCGGGCGGCGCCATCGCGCTTGCCGCCGGGGACCGGGTGCTGATGCTGGAGCATTCGGTTTACTCGGTGATCTCGCCGGAGGGCTGCGCGAGCATCCTGTGGCGGGATGCGGCGCAGGCGTCGGTTGCGGCGGAGGCGTTGCGGCTGACGGCCACGGACCTGCTCGGGATGGGCATCGTGGACACCCTGGTGCCGGAGCCGTTGGGCGGCGCGCACCGGATGCCGGCGGATGCGATCGCTGCGGTCGGTGCCGCCGTGCAGGACGCGCTGGCGCCGCTGACACAGCTGGACCCTGCCGCGCTGCTGGCCCGGCGGCGGGAGAAGTTTCTGGCCATGGGCCGCGACGCCCCGGCATGACCCCGCCCGACGCCATGCCGGAGGCCGCGGCGGAGGGCGAGGCGCCTGACACGCGCGGCCTGTTCTTCCGCGTATTCCCCTCGATCTGCCTGCCGATGTTCATGGCGGCGGTGGACCAGACCATCGTCGCCACCGCCCTGCCGCAGATCGCCGCGAGCCTGGGCGACGTGGAACAGATCGGCTGGATCGTCGTCGCCTACCTGATGGCGACCACCATCGCCGCCCCGGTTTATGGCCGGCTGGGTGACGTGCTCGGGCGCAAGCGGCTGCTGTTGGTGGCGCTGGCGGTGTTCGTCGCGGCCTCTGTCGCATGTGCGCTGGCGCCGACGCTGCTGTGGCTGATCGCCGCGCGGGTGGCGCAGGGGGCCGGCGGCGGCGGGCTGATGACGCTGTCGCAGGCGCTGGTGGGCGAGACGGTGCCGCCGCGGGAGCGGGTGCGCTACCAGGGATACCTGGCAGCAATCTTTATGGTGTCGTCCACGTTTGGGCCGGTCGCGGGCGGGTGGCTGACGGCGCGGTTTGGCTGGCCTTCGGTGTTCCTCATCAATGTGCCGCTGGGGGCGGTGGCGGCGGTGCTGGCGCTGCGGCTGCCGGCGCGGGCCGGGGCGGCGGGGCGGGTGCGGTTCGACTGGATCGGGCTGGCGCTGTTCACCGGGTTTGTGGCGCCGCTGTTGCTGGCGTTGGAGCGGGCGCAGCATATCTCCGTTGCGGCGCTGCCGGGGATCGCGGGGCTGGTGGCGCTGGCGGTGGCGTCGCTGCTGCTGCTGTTGCGGCAGGAACGGCGGACGGTGTCGCCGCTGATCCCGGTGAACCTGCTGCGGGACGGGGCGATCTGGCGGGCGGATGCGATGGCGGCCTGCGTGGGGGCGACCATCGTTGGGGCGGTGACGTTCATGCCGATCTACTTGCAGGTGGTGCGCGGCGCCGGGCCGGGGCAGGTGGGGCTGCTGCTGCTGCCGCTGACGGTGGGGATTGCGGTGGGGGCGCTGCTGACGGGCCGGGCGGTGGCGCGCACGGGGCGGACGGCGGTTTATCCGTCCTGCGGCCTGGCTGTGGTGACGGCTTGCTGGGTGCTGATGGCGCTGGGCGCCGGGTGGGTGCCGCTGGGGTGGCTGCCAATGGTGTTCCTGGTGATGTCGCTGACCCTGGGGACGGCCATGCCGATCGTGCAGGTGACGGTGCAGATCGCGGCGGGATCAGCCAATCTGGGCGCGGCGTCGGCGTCGGTGCAGTTCAGCCGGTCCATTGGGGCGGCGCTGGGGACGGCGGCGGTGGGGGCGGTGCTGTTCGCGACGTTGGCGTCTCGGGACCAGGCAGTGGCGGGGGTGTTCGCCGAACTGGTGGAGCGGGGGCCGGCGCTGCTGGACACGTTGCCGGCGGCGCAGCGGACGGCGCTGGCGGGGGAGATTGCCGGGGCGTTCCGGGCGGCGTTCCTGGTGATTGCGGGGTTTAGCGGGGTGGGGCTGGTGCTGGCTTGGTCGTTGCCGATGCGGCGGATTTGAGGGGGTGGTAGCTTCAAAGCTGTGGGATTCCTCCTTATAAAAACGCCGGGAAAAATTTGATGGCAGAGCGTGCAGTCCGGACTGGTTTAAGCAGCCTGCTCCACCTCCGCCTCGATTTTCTCTAAACGCGTCCGGCGCAGTTCCGAAAGCTCGAACTGCGTTTGCAGGTTCATCCAGAACTCGGCTTCGTTGCCGAAATAGCGGCCCAGGCGCAGCGCTGTGTCCGGCGTGACTGCACGCTGACAACGTGCCGACCTTTCCTTGCAACGATAGTCTATGGCATTTAGGTCAAAGGCGCCCGTATCCTCGAGTGCGTCTTATTCCGCCCAGGTCCGGTAGCTCCGCCGCGCCGGCCGCACTTCCAGCACCCGGTGCCGCGTCGTCTCCACCACCAGCACCCGCGGATCACCCCCCGGTGCCCGCGGGTCCGCGCAGACGCCCGCCGGCTCGCCCCCTTCCGGCAGGCACACCCGGTCCCGGCAGGTGAACCCGTCATCCAGGTCCGACACCGTGCGCTCCCACAGGTCCACCATCCGCACCCGGTTGTTGTAGCTGTCCGCCACCAGCAGCGTGTGCTCCCCCAGCATCGCCACGCCCAGAGGATGCTGGAATTGCGCCTCCGCCAACACCCCGTTGCGGGCGCCGTGGTCGAATAGGCCGGTGCCGGCCAGGGTCGAGACTTCCATCGTGTCCAGGTCCAGCAGGCGGACCGAGCTGGTTTCGCTGTCGGCGAAGAACAGCCGGGGGCCGTCCAGCGCCAGGCCGCTCGGCTGCGCCAGCATGGCCTCTGCCGCCGGGCCGTCCTGCAGGTGCTCGACGCCGGTGCCGGTCAGGCGCTCTACCCCGCCGGCCGGGTCCAGCGCGCCAAGCTGGTGGGTGCCGGCATTGGCGAACAGCACCCCGCCGCCGAACGGCACCAGATCCCAGGGCGAGGCGAGCGCGGTGTCCAGCGCCGGCGCGGCCTCCCCCAGCGCTCCGCCGCGCAGCCCGGTGCCGGCGACGGTCGTGACCTCGCCGCTCGCCAGGTCCACCCGGCGAATCAGGTGGTTGCCAGTGTCGGCTACCCAGACCGCCTCCGCATCCGCCGCCACGCCTTGCGGGTCGCGGAAGCATGCCCGCAGCGCCGACCCGTCCTGCGCCCCGGCGACGCCGCTGCCGATGCGCGCCACCACGGTTCCGCTGTCATCCAGCAGCACGACCTGGTGGTGCCCGGAGTCCGCCAGCACCCAGCACGCGGCATCCCGCGCCCGTCCGGGGATGGGCCTGATCTTGCCGGGGTAGCGGAACCGGGTGACAGGGGCAGGGAGCGCCAGCAATTCCAGGTCGGCCGGCTGCATGTCGCCAAGCCCGGCGGCGGCGAGCACCATGCGGCGGATGGTTTGCAGCAGGGTCGCCGGGTCAGGCTCGCCGCTGGCCTGACCGAGCACGTAGCCGTTGGGGTCCACGAACACCAGGGTCGGCCAGGCGCGCACGGCATACTGGTTCCACAGGTAACGCTCGGGGTCGTGCAGCACGGGATGGGTGATGCCCAGCCGGGCCACCGTGTCGCGGGCGGTGGCCGGGTCCTGCTCGTGCGGGAACTTGGGGCTGTGTATGCCGATGACGACGACGTCCCTGGGGAACGCGGCCTCCAGCTTGGCGAGCGCCGGCAGGACGTGCAGGCAGTTGACGCAGCAGCCGGTCCAGAAATCCAGCACTACGATGCGGCCGCGCAGGCCCGCCAGGGTCAGCGGCGCCGGCGTGTTGAGCCAGACGCCGCCCGGCGCCACAAGCTCCGGCGCGCGGACCGCCATCTTACTGTGCTGCCGCCTTGCGCTCCGCGGCTTCCTCGGCGCTGGCGACGCCGCCGTGGGCGGCGGACCAGGCGACCGGGTTCTCCAGGAAGCGCCGCACCTCCGCCAGGGCGGGTTCGGCGAAGTAGGGGCGGTCCCGGCAGGCCTCCAGCACGTCCCACCAGGTGCACAGGTGGTGCAAGGTGATGTCCATGGCCGACAGCTTCTGGAAGCTGCCGGGGAACACGCCGTAGAAGAACACCACGAAGGCGTGGTTCACCAAGGCGCCGGCGTCGCGCAGCGCCTGGGCGAACTGTATCTTGCTGGCCCCATCGGTCGTCAGGTCCTCGACCAGCAGGGTGCGCAGCCCCTCGGGCACGTCGCCCTCGATCAGGGCGTTGCGGCCGAAGCCCTTGGGCTTCTTGCGGACATAGGCCATCGGCGCCAGCATCCGGTCGGCGATCCAGGCGGCGAAGGGAATGCCGGCCGTCTCGCCGCCGGCGACGCACTCAATGCTCTCATAGCCGACGTGGCGGCCGATCTTTTCCGCCGCCAGCTCGCAGATTTTCAACCGGGCGCGCGGGAAGTAGATGATCTTGCGGCAGTCAATATAGACCGGCGACTTCCAGCCGGAGGTGAAGGTGTAGGGTTCCTCCGGGCGGAAGTTGACCGCCTTGATCTCCAGCAGGATGCGCGCCGTCGTCAGCGCCGCGTCGCGGTCCCAGTCCGTCATGTGCTCGCCAGCCATCGCCATGCCCCTCTTGCCGGGCCGTTCCTAGACCGCCGGGCGGTGAGCGTCCATTCTGCCGGAAACCACGGAAGCGAACGGCATGACGCGCACCTACAAGATCGCCTCGATCCCGGGCGACGGCATCGGCAAGGAAACCGTGCCGGAGGGCCTGCGCGTGCTGCACGCTGCCGCGACGCGCTTCGGCTTCGGCATGCAGGTGCAGGAGTATGATTGGTCCTGCGAGCGCTATACCAAGACCGGCGCGATGATGCCGGCGGACGGGCTGGACCAGTTGCGCGCCCACGACTCCATCTTCCTGGGCGCGGTGGGCTGGCCCGGCGTGCCCGACCACATTTCGCTCTGGGGCTTGCTGATCCCGATACGCCGCGGCTTCGACCAGTATGCCAGCGTCCGCCCCTGCCGGCTGATGCCCGGCGCCCGTTCGCCGCTCGCCGGGCGCACCGAGGCCGACATAGACTTCATCGTCGTGCGCGAGAACACCGAGGGCGAATACAGCAGCCTCGGCGGGCGGCTGTTCGAGGGCACCGACCGCGAGTTCGCCACCCAGCAGACCGTGTTCACCCGGCACGGCACGGACCGCATCCTGCGCTATGCCTTCGAGCTGGCGCAGACGCGGCCGCGGCGCAAGCTGACCTCCGCCACCAAGTCCAACGGCATCACCATCACCATGCCCTACTGGGACGAGCGCTTCGCCGCGGTCGGCGCGGACTACCCGGAGATCGAGCGTGACCAGTTCCACATAGACATCCTGTGCGCCCACTTCGTGCAGCATCCCGACTGGTTCGACGTGGTGGTGGGGAGCAACCTGTTCGGCGACATCCTGTCCGACCTCGGCCCGGCGGTCGCCGGCAGCATCGGCATTGCGCCCAGCGCCAACATCAACCCGGAGCGCCTGCATCCCAGCATGTTCGAGCCGGTGCACGGCAGCGCCCCGGACATCGCCGGGCAGGGCGTGTGCAACCCGATCGGCCAGGTCTGGTCCGGTGCGATGATGCTGGAGCACCTGGGGGAGAAGGAGGCGGCGGCAGCCGTCGTGTCCGCCATCGAGACGCTGCTGCGTGACGGCGGGCCGCGCACGCCGGACATGGGCGGGCAGGCCGGGACGGCGGAGGTCGGCAAGGCGCTGGCGGAGATCGTCGGCGGGTAGGAAACCCTGGGAAGGACCTAGGCCGCGGCGAAGGTCCCGTCGGCTTGCAGCACCTGCAGCACCCCGGTGTGTATGGCGAACCACGCGCCATGCAGGTGCAGCGACCCGGCACGGACGCGTTCGGCGATCCAGGGGAAGGTCATCAGGTTGGCCAGGGACAGCTTGATGCCCTCATGCTCCAGGCATTGCTGTTGCGCGTCCGGGGTATCGCATTGCAGGGCGCGGGCGCGGGCGGGGGCGGCGATGCCCATCCAGGGCACGACGAAGTCCTGTGCCGTGTCCGGCGCCCCGCGCAGCAGCGCCTGGATGCCGCCGCACTGGCCGTGGCCCAGAACCACGACATGCGGCACCTCCAGCACACGCACCGCGAACTCCAGCGCGGCGCTGGTGCCGTGGTAGGCGGCGTCCGGCGCGTAGGGCGGCACCAGGTTGGCGACGTTGCGCACCGTCAGCATCTGCCCCGGCGCCGCGTCGAAGATGGCGGAGGGGTCCACCCGGCTGTCCACGCACGCGACCACCAGCGCCGCCGGGCGCTGCCCGTCCTGCGCCAGCGCTTCGAACATCCGGCGGCGCTCCGGCCAGCCGTCCCGCCGGAAGCGGTGATACCCCGCGATGAGTTGGTCCATGCAGCCTCCGCGCCGGGGGTTCGCTTGCGCGCCCTCCTGCCGGCCCCTACATTAATCCGGACGCTGCGACGTGTCGCAAGTAGGGGTTCGCCGTGGTCCGTGATGCAAGCTACCAGGTCAGCCCGATCGCACGCCGTTGCGAACGTGCCGTGGTGACGGCCTACCGGGAGCTGCGCAGCTACGGCAATGGCGACATGGATGCCTTTCGCGCTTGCACGACCCTGTATCGCATCCACCATCCCGAGGCCTCGCTGAACGAGGCCCGCCGGCTGGTGGCGGAGTGGGTTGACCATCACGTCGTCCAGCAGAAGGCGGGTCCGACGCCGGGGTGCGACTGCCCCTGACGTCGGCGGTGTAAGGTTGACGGTCAAGCGGGCAGTGTCTCAGTTTGAGTGTCTACTTGTGTTGGTTTTCTGCCGGTCGGCTAACGGCGGAGAAGAATACTGATCGGACCGTCGGCTGCTAAGCAGCCTTTTTTAGGTTGTCACACGGATGTGCCTTCATGCGTTCTTTGTTGAGCGTCTTGACGGCGGCGTGGATGGCGCTGTTGAGGTCGTCGGTGTTCTTGAACGTGTGGTGGGCCAGGTGG
>JAABUK010002652.1_pt1 | contig 31840 bp, 33 predicted proteins | sample 5559141 | NCBI WGS metagenome assembly JAABUK01 (sample SAMN10711869, study PRJNA513367) | rock metagenome | isolation source: Antarctica rocks | place: Antarctica: Victoria Land, Pudding Butte nord | collected 2016-01-03 | reverse complement strand
CCCGGTGGGCCGTACGGTGGAAGCCAGCCCTGAACGCCTTCGCCATCACCTTCGCCGACCGCATGCCGGCAGCGGAGAACCGCTAACCATGAACGCCACTTACACCGTTAATCGGACAGACCCCCTGAGGGGGGCGATTCCGCTACGGGGCGGGTTGGCCGATCAGCAGCGAGACCGTCCAGAGCTTTTGTGCGTCGTCGGGGTCGATGGCCCACTGCTTGACGCCGTGGCTGTTGCCGAGGAGGGCGGCGTCGTTGGGGACGGTGTGTGCCTCGCGGCAGTCGTCGAGGTAGTGGCCGCCGGTGTGCGCGAACTCGGGGGCGACCGCTGCGACGAGGGTGGTGGCCGCGCCCTGCGCGGCGCTCTTGTAGACGAAGACGCCGGCCGCCTCGGCTTGTGCCAGGGAGTCCTTCTGCTTCTGGGTGAAGTTCCGCTGCAGGCCTGTCGCTACGCCGCCGGGGTTGACGGCGTTGACGACGATGCCGTCGGCGGCCCACCGGCGGGTCGCTTCGACCGCGAACAGTGCGTTGGCGGTCTTGGACTGGGCGTAGGCAGCCTGCGGGTCGTACTCGCGACGATCGAAGTCGATGTCGTCGAAGACAACTGGTGATCTCATGTGTGCCGTCGAGCTGACCGAGGCGACCCGCGCCTCCCGGCGATCCCGGGCACCGGCGGCCAGGGCCTCGTGGAGCCCAAGGGCCAGCCTGAAGTGGCCGAGATGGTTGGTGGCGAACTGCAGTTCGCGGTGTTCCGCCGTCGGGGACAGACCGGGTGTGACGACACCAGCGTTGTTGACCAGCAGGTGCAGCGGCCCCTTCCAGCTGTCCAGGAAACCGTCGACCGAACCGGGATTGGCGAGGTCCACCGTGGCGACGTGCAGTCGGTGGTTGCCGGTCGACGTGGTCAGATCCTGCGCCACCGCCGTACCGGCGTCTGTGTTGCGGACCGCGAGGGTGACGCCGCGCCGGCGCAGGCGAGCGCGCGGGCCGTCTCGAGGCCGATGCCAGATGATGCCCCGGTGACGATGGCACGCACGCCGCTGAGGTCGACGTCGCGGACCACGTCCTCCGATGTGCTCGTGGCGTCGAACCGCGTCGTGATCAGCGGGGTGTTCGCCGGCATCGAAGGCTCCAAGGAACGCGCAAGGTGGGTGCCCGGACGATCAAGTCATAGCCCTGACCCGACGCTACTGCGGAGAGGATCACCCAGGACCAGTCGCCTCACTGCCGGCCGTGACCGCTCCAGGGGACGCGACCGCGGCGGCGGCTGCTGACCGGGTATGAGCCACGCGCTGGCCCGGCCGTTTTCGCGCCACTATGGAACTTCCTGATCGACGCCGGGTGACTACGGCGTGGACATCGTGCACGCCTACACCGTCAAGGAGAACCTACGTTCCCAGTTTGCCCTGGCGGCCGACCCCGACCGGACCGAAGTGGGGGGGCCTCATACCTCGCCAACCGTTCGCCGACGCGGGGGGAGACGGGCGAACGATGCGTCTAATTAGCAGGCGGACCACTAGGGAGCTGGGCGACGTGGGTCGCGATTAGGGCCGTGAAGTCGTCCGCACGGGTGGTCGTTTTCCACTCGGTGATCTCGTACTCGGTGAGCCCGAGCTGGGCAATCGGGTCCCCGGCGGCGAACGCCTCGGCCTCGGCCCGGTCCCGGGCGCAGATGAGTATTATCCCGCCGTCCCAGGGCACAGTCGGGCCGCCCGCGAGCATGCGGCCACAGGCGATCTGCTCCATCACGAAGGCACGATGCTCCGCGTAGTGAGCCACGAAGGCGTCCTGTCCGTGAAGGAAACGGTGGCGCATGACGAAGAGCCGGTACGTCGTGTCCGGCCCGATGATCTGCGGCTCAACGCTCTCGGTCACGCGCTTCTCCCATCGCGGAACGGCGTGAGCTGCTCGATGTCGTGACGACTGCGCAGCTCGGTGATTGCGACCTGGTCCGGCGGGCCGTCGGCGCCGCGCAGCAGCGCGGCCAGCTCCTCGAAGTAGTCCTCATGCCCGGACGGAGCCGACTGGAAGAGCAGGGTGGCCGGCCGGTCTGTGGGGTTGCCGAAGGCGTGCGGCGTGCCGGCCGGGATGAACAGCAACGCACCGCGCCCACCGTGCAGGTAGCGCTGGCCGGTGGCGGACTCCCACTCGTGCCAGTCGGGCGTTGCGCGGCTCAGCGGCTCGAAGGCGAGCAGGTCGACCTCGCCTTCAACGACGTAGAAGAGCTCCTCGCCGACGGTGTGCACGTGTGCTCCCACGTCATAACGGGCGGGGATCACCACCTCGAATGTCGAAGTGAGCGCCCCCACCCCCCCCGGTACCTTCAGTGTCGCCTTGAGCCCGCCGCCCGTGATTTGCCGCCCGGCACCGGGCGGCAGCATCAGTCCCTCGGTCATGCGTCTCCCTTGTCGGCGGCGCTCAGGCCGCGCCCCAACCGCCGTCGACCGGCAGCACAACACCCGTGACGTACGACGCGGGCGCCGAGCACAGCCATGCCACGGCCTCCCCGACCTCGGCCGGCTGGCCGAACCGTTGGACCGCGGTGCGCCCAATGATCGCGCCGATGATCTCTGCCGGCACGGGTGCGGTGAGCGGGGTCTGGATCGGCCCTGGCGCGATGGCGTTGATCCGCACGCCCTGAGTGCCGTACTCGAGCGCCGCGGACCGGGTCAGGCCGATGACACCGTGCTTGGACGCGGCGTACGCCGCCATGTGTGCGGCCCCCGCGAGACCCCACGTAGACGCCGTGTTTACGATCGCGCCCGACGTCTCGACGATGTGCGGCAGCTGGTGCTTCATGCACAGGAAGATCCCGGTCAAGTTGATGCCGATGACGTGGTTCCACTCTTCCTCGTCGATGTCGACCACGGCGTTGGCCGGGCCGATGCCGGCGTTGTTATGCGCGAAGTCCAGCCGCCCGAAGTGGGCCACGCCCTCATCGACGGCCGCCAGCACCGACGCCGAGCTGGCCACGTCGGTGTGGACGTAGCGCGCCTTGCGACCGAGTTCCTCGACCCGGGCGACGGTGTCGTCGCCGTCGGCCAGTACGTCGCAGACGAGCACGTCCGCCCCACGGCGGGCGAACGCCAACGCACTGCCCTGCCCGATCCCGCGCGAGGCGCCGGTAACCATCGCCACCTTGCCGGCGAACTCCTCGGTCATGGCCAGGGACTCCGTGCGCGGCAGCGGCTCCCTCACGATCGGTCGGCCGGGATGACCGGCAGGGTCAGGTACGACGAGTGGCTCGGCCCGGTCAGGACCGTGTCGGTGCCACCGAAGACATCGGCCGGCCGGTCCTCCGGGGACTCGTGAAAGAAGTGGCTGTGCTGCAGCTCGGCGCCCCCGAGCTCGAGGACCAAGGTGGTGCCGGGCGGGTAGACCATGCTCGTGGCCCAGACCTCGACGTCGAGCGCGACCGGCTCACCGGGCACCAACGGCTGCACCTCGTCGTGTTTGTGGTAAGGCCGGTAGGGCAGCGTCTTGGCTTCGTCCAGCTTGCGGTGCGAGGCCCGCAGCCAGCCCTGGGTCAGCGCGACCTCGTTGCCCTCGGGGCCGTGCGCCCAGATCTCCGACCCGTCCGGCTCGACCCGGCCGAGCCGGACGAACAGGTCCAGGTCGGTCGTGGACGAGGATGTCCAGATGCGCAGGACGACGGGGCCGGTGACCTCGGTCTCGGTCTCGAACTGCGCCGTCGCGAAGGTTACCGTCTCCTCAAGCGCCGAGTAGGACACCTCGGCGTCCGCGGCCGGTGCCTCCGTGGCGAGCGACCGCGCGGCCGCGTCGAGGTGGTAGTCCGTCCACTGGGTCCGCGCGAGTGGCCACTCCTGCTCCGCCCGCGAGGTGATGTCCTTGCCGTTGCGGATGGCTAGCATCACGGGGGCCTCGTCGGCCCAGCCGGTGTCCTCACCTTTGAGGAAATGGCCGAGGAAGCGCTCCTCCAGCTCGATGCTCTCCGGCTCGTAGAACGGGTGGATGTGGTCTCCGACCGTGACCCGCAGCCACTTCTGGGCTGAGCTCGCTTTGACGTAGCCCTCGAGATTGCCGCGCAGATGCAATCCGATGTTGCCCCAGTTGCCGACCGACAACAGTGGCACCTCGACCTGACTCAGGTCGGTGTCCCACATGCCGTCCCAGGTGGAGGCGAGCGGATGCTCGACCGCGGCGCCGACCAGCGACACGGTGGTGTTCGCGGCCCGCTGCTCCTCGGTGAGCGAGCCGTCCCAGCCGTTCTGCACGTTGAGCACCGTATTGGGCCACCACCAGGTCAGGAAGCGGCTGTTGAGGATCCCACCGCCGCGCATGAAGTCGCGGTAGAGGTCCGCGGCCGCCTCCCACGGGACGATCGCGGCCAGATGCGGCGGCCGCAGCGCGGCGACCGGCCACTGCGTCATGGCGTAGAACGAAATGCCGAGCAGACCGACCTTGCCCGTGCTCCACGGCTGGACGGCCGCCCACTCGATCGCGTCGTAGTAGTTCTCGGCCGCCGTGTTGGAGAAGGGCGCGAGGAACCCGGGTGAGGCGCCCGTGCCTCGGCCGTCGACACGGACCACGACGTAGCCCTTCGGGACCCAGGTCTCCGGGTCGGGGGTCTCCCAGTTGACGAACGGACCGCCGCCGAGGTCCCGCGCGTGCTGCTGGTTGCGGTCGGCCCAGTTACGGTCCTTGCCGTACGGGCCGTGGGTCAGGATGACGGGGTAAGACCCGCCCTCGACCGGTCGGTAGACGTTGGCCCGCAACGACTCCCCTTCACGCATGGGCACTTCGACGTCGCGTTCATAGATCATCGTGCCGGACATCGTCATCACTCCGTCGTGGTGTGGGAAGCTACCGACCGTCACGCTACCTACCTACGGCGGTAGTAAGCAAGACCTGCACCAGGACAAGTCAGGGAGGTTCGACCTCATAGCCGGCGCCGGACCGCAGGTCGACGCCGAGGTAACCGAAGAACGCCCGGGTGTCGCCGTCTGCCGTGGTCCTGAAACCGTGCCACTCGCCGGGAGGGACGAAGACCAGCTCGCCGGTCCGGAGCGGGTGCTCGACTCCGTCGCCGGTCAGATGCAGGCCTTCGCCCTCCCAGACGAAGAAGACCTCGGCGGCGTTGTCATGCCGATGCAGGGCGTGACGGCCCTCGCCCGCCAAGAACGTGCCGAGCCCCAGGGTAAACGTCCGCCGGCCGCGACTGTCACCCTCGACGAGCATCCGCGCCCGCATATGGAAGAACCCGAGCGCCGGGTTGTGGGCGGGGGAGTCCGCGACATTGTCGACCCAGCGGGGCACGAGCGGGTCGAAGGGGCCAAGCATGTCGAGCCGATCGAGGTCGTCCGCGGTCGCAGCCGGCACGCCGCGGCTGTGCAGGGTCATCAGCGCGGCCGGTTCGTCCGCGGGCTCGACCAGGTAGGAGCCGTGGTCGCTCGCGCGCCAGACCCGGCCGCGCTCGCGACCCTCGACGGCGACGGACGCGCTCTCGCCGTCGCCGGCCGCGACCCGATGCGTGGCGGCGGCGGGCAGGACATCCAGGCTCACGGCGCCCAGGCCGTGCGCGTCAGAGTCATCAAGGAGCCAGTACCGACGCATCGCGGCGATCGACTCGACCCGGCCGGCGGCCTTAGCCGCGGCCAACGACGTGATGATCATGTCGGCAGCACCTCCTCGGGTCGGGCTCCCGCTCGGCGTACGGCGTCGAGCCAGGGTTGCAGTCCGGCCGCGACGGCCCGGAGGTTGTCCGCCGGGGACCGCTGGTCGAAGGCGTCGGAGAAGATCTCCGGCCCGACGTCATGAAGACCACCGATCGCACTCAGCACCTCGAGCACCTCGCTCAACGGGAACGAACCAGCTCCCGCCGGGAGCCGATGGTGCAGGCAGTCGTGCTCGAGGTCGCCGACCGGAGTCGCCGCCGCGTCGCTGACCTGCACGGCCCCGATGCGCTCGCCGGGGATCCGGGCCAGCAGGTCGTGGTCCGGCGTCCCGCGGAAGTAGTGCCACGTGTCCAGGACGATGCCCGCGTCGGCGACACCGGACAGCTGCACCACCCGCCACGCCGTTGCCAGGTCGGGGACGCCGAGGAACGGGATGAACTCCAGGTTGACCCGCAGACCCGAGTTGGCGGCCCGACCGGAGATCTCGGCCAGGCTGGCCGCCAGGACCTCGTCCGGCCAGCGGGTCCCGAACGGCTCGAAGATCGTCATCGTGGTCGCCCCGACGGCCTCGGCCGCGCGCAGGAAGTCGGCCTCACTCACGTCCAGGAACTCGATCATCCCGGCGGGAAATCCGGCCGGCGGGTCCCAGTCGGGCAGCCACCGGGTGAAGGGGTCGAAGCACCGTATGGCGACTCCGGCGCCGGCCAGTTGGGCGCGGATGTCCTTGTCACTCAGCCCCTCTGCGCGAGCGCGGTCGTAGTCATGGGCCGACATCGAGATGGCGGCGTAGCCGCCCTGAGCGGCTGCCGCCACCCGTTCGCGCAGGGCCGCGGCGCGCACCGTGCCGGCCCACAACACCAGTCCGTCGTGCACGAGGCTCCTCGTGGTTCGGCGATTGTCAATCACAGTATGACCCACTAGGGTAGTTAGCAACAGACGAGCAAAGGAGCGCGCGCCATGAGTGGCTTCTCGCACGAGGGGCGGACCGCCGTCATCACCGGCGCGGCCCAGGGGATCGGGCGGGCGTACGCGCGCCGGCTCGCGGCCGATGGGGCGTTCGTCATCCTCGCCGATGTCGAGGACGCGACCGGCAGCCAGGACCTGATCACCGCCGAGGGCAACAGGGCCGTCGCGCTGCAGTGCGACGTCAGCGCCCCCGATAGCGTTGCCGCCCTTGCCGATCGGGTCGCTGAGCTCGGCGGCGCAGACATCCTCGTGCACAACGCGGGGATCTACCCGATGGCCCACGCCCACGAGATCACCTTCGCCGACTGGCGCCGGGTGATGTCGGTCAACCTTGACTCGCTGTTCCTGCTGTCCCAGGCCTTCCTGCCGCACATGCGCGAGCAGAAGTGGGGGCGCATCGTGGGGATCGCGACCGGCATGTTCCACGCCGGTGCCCCGGGGAGCCTCCACTACGTCGCGAGCAAGGGTGGGATCATCGGTTTCGTCCGCGCGCTCGCTCCTGAGGTGGGGCCCGACGGGATCACGGTCAATGCGATCTCCCCCGGACTAATCCGATCCGAAGGGACGAGCACCGGTGTCCACGACGACCTCGGCTTGTTCGACATGGTGGTGCAGATGCAGTCGGTGAAGCGCAACGGCGTGCCCGAGGACCTCGTCGGCATGATGTCGTTCCTGTGCTCCGAGGAGTCCGCCTTCATGACCGGGCAGACGCTGCTTCTCGACGGTGGTGCCTCTCGGGTCTGACGCCGCCCAAGGGTGGCCCCGGCAGCAGCATCCCCACGAGCCTGGCCTTGTTGGTCGCGGGGACATTCTTCATGGAGATCTTCGACGGCACAGTGGTTGCGACCGCGGCGCCCTCGATGGCCCGGTCGTTCGGGGTCGGGTCAGCCCAGATCGGGGTCGTGGTCACGGCCTACCTGCTGACAGTCGCCGTCCTGATCCCGCTGAGCGGGTGGTTGGCCGAGCGGTTCGGGGCGCGGCGCAGCTACTTGGTCGCGATCGTCATCTTCACCGCGGCCTCGGGCCTGTGTGCCGCCAGCACCTCGCTCGTCGAGTTGTCGGTGATGCGGGTCCTCCAGGGCGTCGGCGGAGCGCTGATGGTGCCCGTAGGCCGGCTGGTCGTACTGCGGACGGTCGACAAGGTCGACGTCATCCGGGCCATGAGCTATCTGGTCTGGCCGGCCCTTGTAGCACCGATCCTGGCCCCGGCGGTCGGCGGGCTGCTGACGAGCTACGCCTCCTGGCGATGGATCTTCCTGGTCAACCTCCCGCTGGGGATCGCCGCCTGGTTGGTCGCCGCACGCGTCATGCATGCGGCGGCGTCGGGGAATGCGCGGCCGCTCGACCTGCGCGGCTTCGCCGGTCTGGCCGTGACGTTCGGCGGCATTACCTACATCGGTTCGGTGCTGGCTCAGCCGAGGGTCCGCTGGGCGGTGGTCGCGGTGGGCCTGGTTGTCGTGCCGGTGGCGGCCGTCCTCACGGTGCGGCACCTGCGTCGGACCGCGCACCCGCTGGTGTCCCTGGCGCCGTTGCGGCTGCGGACGTTCCGGCTGGCCAACGTCGGCGGCTCGGTCTTCCGGGTCGCGATCAGCGCGGTGCCGTTCTTGCTGCCGCTGCTCTACCAGGATGGCTTCGGGTGGAGCCCGGCCAAGGCCGGGCTGGTCGTGCTCTTCGTCTTCGTCGGCAACCTGGCTATCAAGCCCTTGACGACGCCCATGCTGCAGCGCCGGGGTTTTCGGGCCACCCTGTCGATCGCGACCCTCGGTGCGGTGCTCAGTATCGGGGCCTGCGCTGCGTTTGGTCCCGGGACTCCACTCGCCGTGCTCGCGGTCGTGACGGCCGCCGGCGGCGCCTTCCGCTCGATCGGCTTCACCGCCTATAACACGATCGCGTACGCCGACGTCCCGCCCGCTGAGATGAGCGCGGCCAACACGCTGTCCAGCACGATCCTGCAGCTCTCGATGGGTCTGGGCGTGGCGGCGGGTGTCGTCGCCCTTCGGCTCGGCGCCTCGTTGTACGACGGGGTCGGCGCCTACCGCTTCGCCTTTGCGCTGCTCGCGGCGATCACGGTCGTGGCGTTCGTGGATTCAGTGCGGTTGCCGGACGATTCCGGTAGGTCGTTGCAGCGGCGTTGACGTCCCGACCCTGTCGCACAATACTACTTACCAGCGTAGGTACTTAAGCGAGCAGGAGCGAAGGGGCAGTCATGGGCGAGGTCACGGGCCGGGTGTCGATCATCACCGGCGGCGGCAACGGAATTGGCAAGGCGACGGCGCTGCTGTTCGGGGCCGGCGGGGCCAAGGTCGTGGTGGCGGACATGAACGAGGCGGCGGCCACGTCCGTGGCCGACCAGATCGTCGCGGCTGGTGGCACCGCGATCGCGGTGTCGCACGACGTCCGAGCGCTCGTGTCGTCCGAAGCCCTGGTCGAGAAGGTGGTCGGCGAGTTCGGCACCATCGACGTACTGGTCAACAACGCGGGTGTCGGACCTCACCCGGGTCCGTTCCAGGACATCACCGAGGCCGAGTACGACCGGGTCATGGGCATCAACGCCAAGGGCGTCTTCCTGGTGACCAAGGCCGTCGGCCCGACGATGATCGCCCGGCGGTCCGGTCGGATCATCAACCTCTCGTCGGTCGTCGGCAAGAAGGCGTCGCCGTTCATCGTGCCCTACGCGATGTCTAAGTGGGCGGTCATCGGCCTGACCCAGTGCATCGCACGGGAGCTCGCGCCGACCGGGATCACCGTCAACGCGGTCTGCCCCGGCGTCGTACGGACTCCGCTCCACGAGGGTGTCGTCTCCGACATGGCGACGATGCGGCAGTCCGACGAGGACGCGGTGTGGGGGATGTTCCTCGACCGGATCCCCTTGGGACACCTGCAGGAGGGTGAGGACATGGGGGAGATGATCATGTTCCTCGCCTCCGACCGGGCCAAGAACATCACCGGTCAGGCCTTCAACGTCAACGGCGGCATGGAGCTCAACTAGAGCGCGCGAGGGCGAGCGGAGCTACGTCAGTGGCGGGGTGGCAACATGATCGGTGCCGTCGGGTCGGTGGCCGCAAGGATGTAGTCGGTGCGGTGTTGGGCGCGGACCACGTGGTCCGGATGCGGGAAGACCCAGAACCGATTCGCTTGCACTGCAGCAAGGGTCTGCGCAGCCACGTCGGACGGCTCGAGCCCGGCCCGGATGAAGCCGTAGAGCGCCTCCACCCGAGCCCACGCCTCCGGCCGACGGATCGTCGCGCCGTCGGCCGCGTCCGGGTCGCCCTGGATGTCGCTGCGCACACCGGACGGGCACAGCACCGTCACGCCGAGCGCTGCGTCGACGGCCTGCAGCTCCTGATGTAGGATCTCGCTGAATGCGAGCAGCGCGTGCTTGCTCACGCTGTAGGACCCCGGCGGCGAGAACGGCGCGGTGAACAGCGCCGTGACCCCGACGGTGGTGACGAAGCGACCCTCCCGACCGGCCGAGATCATCCGGGGGACAAAGGCGTTCGCCAAGTTCACCGCACCCATGAGGTTGACCCCGACGACCTGGTCCCAGACGTGGTACGGCTGCTCCCACACTGCTCCGGGCCGCATCACGCCGGCGTTGCTGCAGACGATGTCCGCCGACCCGAAACGCTCGACCACATCATCGGCCAGTGACTCGACGGCGCTGGGGTCGCGCACATCGACGACTTGGATGAGAGCTGCGGCTCCGACGGCTTCCAGCCGGCCGGCCGTCTCCGCCAGGCGGTCAGCGTCGACGTCGGCAGCGACGACAGAGGACCCGGCGGCGGCAAAAGCCAGACACAGGGCGCGACCGATCCCGCTGCCCGCACCGGTGACTACCGCGACACTGCTCTCGAGCTGGGTCATGGCATCCCGTCCACTGGCGGTCGCTTGACCGCGATCATTCTCGCTCCTACAGTCTGAGGGCAACCTACCACGGTAGGTATTGGGTGCAGACCACGTCGTCCGAGGAGACTTGACCGTGCAGCTGGCCGGAGTGGTGCCGTTCCCCGATGACTACGCCGCGCGCTATCGGGAACGCGGCTACTGGCAGGATCGGCCGCTCATCGAGCACTACGACGAGGTCTTTGCGGCGTACGGCGACCGGGTCGCCCTGGTCGACGACACCGAGTCCGTGACGTACGCCGAGCTACGCGACCGTTCCCTGTTCGTCGCCCGCCACCTGGTCGGCCTGGGCATCCGTCCGCGTGACCGGATCGTCGTCCAGCTCTCCAACACGGCGCTGTTCGCGTCCTTCTACCTCGGGCTCCAACACCTGGGTGCCATCCCGATCATGGCCCTGCCGTCCCATCGTTTCCGTGAGGTCGAGCAGTTCGTCCGCCTGTCCGGTGCGGTCGCGCTGGCCTCGCCCCGGCGGACCAAGGACGCCGATTTCGGCGACATCTACACTCGGATCGCCGCCACGGAGCCCTCGCTGCGGCTGCACGTCGTCCAGGGCGGGCTGGAGGGTGAGGACCGCGACGGCGAGGGCACGATCCGGCTCGAGGACCTCCACCTCGGCACGCCTCGGGCGAGCGCCGAGGACGTCTTCGCGGCGCGCGCCGAGATCGACCCGGAGGATCCGTGCGTCTTCCAGCTCTCCGGCGGCACCACCGGCATCCCCAAGCTGATCCCGCGCAGCCACAACGACTACGCGTTCAACTCGCGGCTGGCCGTCTCGGTCTGCGACGTCCAGCCGGGCGATGTCCTGCTCGACGTGCTGCCTATCTCGCACAACCTGCCGCTGGCCTGCCCGGGCATGCAGGGCTTCCTCTTCTCCGGCGCGACGGTGTCGCTGTCGACCTCGACCCGGGCCGGGACGATCTTCGACCGCGTCCAGCGCGATGGCGTCACCCACATGCACGTGGTGCCGGCGCTCCTGATCAAGCTGATCAACGACCCTACGGCCGACGAGTTCGACCTGAGCCGCATGCGCGTCATCCAGAGCGGTGGTCAGCGCCTCCAGCCCGAGACCCGCAAGCGGGCCCAGCAGGTGTTCGGCAAGGCCACGGTGCAGGAGAACTTCGGTATGGCTGAGGGGCTGCTGATGTTTGTCCGACTCGATGACCCGGAGGTGGTTCGGCTCGAGACGGTGGGGCGGCCGATCTGTCCCGACGACGAGGTGCGGCTGGTCACGGCCGAGGGTGTCGACGCCGAGCCGGGTGAGGTGGGTGAGCTGTGGGCGCGCGGGCCGTACACGCTGCGCGGTTACTACAACGCACCCGAGCACAATGCGCGGGCCTTCTCGCCCGACGGTTTCTACATGTCGGGCGACCTGATGTGGCTGCACCCCTCAGGCAACTATGTCGTCGCGGGACGGACCAAGGACCTGATCAACCGCGGTGGGGAGAAGATCTCGGCCGAGGAGGTCGAGAACCTCATCTTGGCTCACCCGGCGGTGCTTAACGTCGCGTGCGTGCCGGTCGACCACGACGTGCTGGGCGAGCAGATGTGCGCCTGCGTGGTTCTGCGGCCCGGGCACACGTTGACCTTGCCGGAGCTGGTGGCGCACCTGCAAACCTACGAGCTGGCCAAGCACAAGCTGCCCGAGCGGCTGGAGGCCTACGACGCGCTGCCTCTGTCGCCGGTCGGCAAGGTCTCGAAGAAGGACCTCGTGGCCGGCCTCAATGAACGCGCCGCCCCAACGTGACGGAAACACCCGGCCTGTTAGGCTACCTACTCTAGTAGGTACAAATTGTCTGGACAGAGCAATGGGGGTTGGCCATGACGGAGAGTGCGGAGTCGGCCGGGTTCGCGCGGGCTTTGCTCGAACTGGGGTTCTCGCAGTACGAAGCCCGTTGCTATGTCGGCCTTTTGGGCCCTGACCCCCAGACCGGCTACGGCGTCGCCAAGGTCACCGGCGTGCCTCAGCCCAAGGTCTATGAGGCGCTCCGTAAGCTCGTGTCCCGCGGAGCCGCCCGCGAGATCGCCGGCGAGCCGGTCAGGTTCGTCGCCGTCCCGCCGGACGAGCTGTTCAGCGACCTGAAGTCCGCGTTCGACGACCGCCTGGCTACCGCCCGTGCGACGTCCCAGAAGGTTGCCGGCTCCGGTGTGTCGAGCAACCTGGAGCAGGTCGAGCGGCTCGACCAGCTCAGCCAGGTCACCGAGTCGGCCCGACAGAGCATCGAGGCGGCCGAGCGCCGGGTCTACCTGTCGGCGAGCGCCACCGAGCTCCAGACCTTGCGGACACCGATCGAGGACGCTGTCGGGCGCGGCGTCGACGTGGTCGTGCTCTCGTTCGGCCGGGCACCGTTCGCCATGGACGGGCTGCGCGTCTTCCACCACGCATCGACCGATGGTGCGCTCTACCGCCACCACCAGGCCCGGCACGTCGCCCTCGTTGCCGACTCCCGGCAGACGGTCTATGGCGTCGCGACGGATGGCAAGGCCTGGCACGGCATCGTCACGGCCAGCGTGCCGATCATTGCGGCGGTGAAGAGTTTCATCCGTCACGACATCGACATGCAGCAGGTCTACGCCGACTTCGGGCCGCAGCTGGTCAAGGCCTATGGCCCGGGCCTGCAGGCTCTCGAGGGCTACCGCCAAGACCCGGCCGAGCGGCCCGCGGCGAAAAAGGGTGCTGCCGCACGCCGGACGAAGACTGGCTGAGCGCAAGCCTTCGCCTCACCCGTCTCGGAAGCTCGTCCTCATGACCGGCCGGCGATCTGGGCCTGCAACGCCTGGACATTGGCGACGAACGCCGGCTGTGTCACTGACCACTGCTGGGCCTCGGTCTCCAGCTCGAGTGCCCATGTGTGGTCGACCGGCCCTCCGACCGATCGCAGCGTCGAGGTGAGTCGCCGGGTGAACGCCGCAGCCTGGCCGTCGAGGCGCTGGCCGAGGGCCAGCGCAGAGGCGACCAGATCCTCCGGCGCGGTGACCGACGAGACCAGCCCGGCGTCGAGCGCTTCGGCGGCGTCCCAGCGCTGGCCGAACAGACAGGCCAGAACCGCTTGCTGGTGACCGACCGCTCGGCTCAGCAGCCAGGTGTGACCACCTCCAGGGTGCAGTCGCAGCGCGGCGAAGCGGGTGTCGAAGGCGGCGGCGGACGATGCGATCCGGACATCGCAGGCGAGCGCCAGGTTGAAGCCGGCACCGACCGCGGGGCCGTTGACTGCGGCGATCGTGACCAGGGGCGAGTCCAGGACGCGAAGGAAGCCGTCGTACACCTCACGCACCGAGTCGAAGTCGCCGGCCGCGGACTGCTCCAGCGTCGAGAGCTCAGCCCCGGCGCAGAATGCCCGACCGGCGCCGGTCACGACCAGACAGCGCACGTGTTCCTCGGCTTGGGCGGCGTCGACAGCCGCGCCGATCGCGCGAACCATCCCTGACGACAACACGTTTCGCCGGTACGGGTCGTTCAGGGTGAGAACAGCAACCGGTCCGGTCAGGGTGAGCTCGACAAACTCTGCCATGCGACTACAGTACTACTACCCACATGGGTAGGTAGTAGGCTGACATCGGAGGAACCCGTGGAGACAGCCGTCATCGCGTCGATGGCTCGCACGCCGATCGGCCGAGCCACCAAGGGATCGCTGCGCGAGGTCCGACCCGAGGACCTCGTGGTGACCGCGATCCGGGCCGCGGTGGAGCGCTCCGGTTTGGCGCCCGACCAGCTGCAGGACCACTTGCTGGGGACGGCGTACCCTGAAGGGCGCCAGGGCGGCAACCTGGCCCGCCGGGCCACGCTACTCGCGGGCTACGGCTCCCGTCTGCCCGGAGCCACAGTCAACCGGTTCTGCGCCTCCAGCCTGCAAGCCCTGCGCCAGGCGACGCATGCCATCTGGTCCGGAGAGGCGGACGCCCACCTGGTGTCCGGCGTGGAGTCCGGCAGTCAGGTCGGTCGGACCACGACGGAGGCGGACAAGCACCCCGGGTTCACGCCCGGCTCGATGATGGACGTCTACCTCCCCATGGGCGTCACCGCCGAGAACGTCGCCGACCGCTACGGCATCACCCGCCAGGCGATGGATGAGTTCGCCCTGCGCAGCCATCGACTCGCGGTGACCGCGGCCCAGACCGGCCGTACGGCGCGGGAGATCGTCGCCGTCGCGCTGCCGGGGGGAGGGGAGGTCGACACCGACGACGGGCCGCGTCCGGACACCTCGCTGGAGCGGCTGGCCTCGCTGCCGCCGGCCTTCCGGGAGGGTGGCCGGGTGACTGCTGGCAACTCGTGCCCGCTCAACGATGGTGCGGCGGCCGCGGTTGTCACCAGTGAGCGGTTCGCGGACCGGCATGGCCTGACTCCCCGCGCTCGCATCCTGGCCACGGCCGTGAGTGGAGTCGACCCGGCGTATATGGGCGTCGGCCCCATCGAGGCGATCCGTGAAACGTTGCGCCGCAGGGAGATCTCGATAGGTGACGTCGACGTTGTTGAGTTCAACGAGGCGTTCGCGGCGCAGGTCCTGGCCGTCTGCGGCCAGGTCGGTATCGACATCGACCGCCAGCTCAACCTGAGTGGTGGGGCGATCGCGCTCGGCCATCCCTTCGGGATGACCGGCCTGCGCCTGGTCAGCACTCTGCTCGGCAACCTCGAGCACACCGGTGGTCGCCTGGGCCTGGCGACGCTGTGCGTCGGCGGCGGCCAAGGCATGGCCCTCCTGCTCGAGCGGCTCGGCTGAACCCCGTCGCAGGTCGGTGAATTTGCTAACTACGCTAGTAGGTAGGTAGAGTGCGCACATGATCCTGGTCACCGGTGCGACCGGCCAGGTCGGTCGACCTCTAGTTGAGGCGCTGGTCAGCAAGGGCCACGCGGTGCGAGCCGTTGTGGAGCCGGGCGTCACGTCGCCCTGGTCGGTGGATGGCTCGCTGGACGGGTCGCTCGCAGGTCGAGTCGACGTGGTCCGAGCCGACTTCGATGACGTCGACGCGATCGAGCGCGCAGCTATGGGTGCGGACCGGATCTTCATGCTGGTGCCGCCCGGCGAGCGGCAGGTGGAGTGGCAGCGCACCATCGTGCACGCCGCCCGTCAGGCCGATCTGGTCGTGAAGCTCTCCGCTTTCGACAGCCGGGCCGACTCGCGACTGGCCATGGGGCGCTGGCACCACGAAGGCGAAGAGGCACTGGAAGCGTCGGGCGTGCCCCACGTCGTCCTGCGGCCGCAGTACTTCTTCCAGAACCTCTTGCACGACGAGGCGTCCCTGCGCGCAGGCATCCTGCGCACGTTCATCCCGCCCGGCCGGGCAGTGGGCATGGTCGACGCGCACGACGTCGCGGCCGTCGCGGCCGCGGTGCTGGACGGGGCCGGCCCCATGGGCGGCGTGCTGGTCCCGACCGGGCCCGCCGCGATCACGACCCGGGACGTCGCGGCCGCGGTCGCCGCCGTGACCGGTGTCGAGGTGCGCGAGCTCTATCTCCCGCCGGACCAGGCGATGGCCGCGCTCTTGGCGATGGGACGTCCTCAGTGGCACGCCGACGACACGGTCGAGATCTGCCAAACCGCCTCCGCGATGGTCAACGACTGTGTACCGGCGCTGGTCGGCCGACCGGCGCGCGATCTCACCACCGTGGTCGCACAGCGGTTGACGCACCCCGTGTTGTGACCTTCGAACCCTTGCCTACCTACACCAGTAGGTAGTACGGTCGGATTTCTGCCAGTCCTGGCATTCGAGACGACGGAGTCGAATATGCGTGCACCGATGGTCAGGTCCATCAAGGCGTCTGCGGGGACCACTCCGCGTCGTCGGTGGTTGGTGGTTGCGGTTGTGGCCGGGATCGGGCTCGCGGCCTGTTCCTCGTCCTCCGGCGGCGGCAGCACGGCTGGTGGCTCGTCGTCCTCGGGGGCGTCGAGCGACTCCGCCCCCGGGGTGGCCGACGCGTTGGCGACTGTGGCGAAGTACCGGGCGACCTCGGACGCGTTCACCGCGCCGGGGCCGGCCTTCGACGCGACCTCGCTTAAGGGCGGCTCGCTCTACTACGTGTCGCTCTCCCAGGCGATCCCGGTCCTGGCCCGCGAGCAGGAAGGCATCAAGCAGGCCGCCACGGCGCTCGGGATGAGCTTCCACGTCTGTGACGGCAAGTTCCAGCCCGCCCAGGCCGCTGCGTGCATCAACGCCGCGGTCTCGGCCGGGGCCAAGGGCATCTTCACCGACTCGATCGTGATCGGCGCCGTCAGCACCGCCGCGGCCAACGCAGCCAGCAAGGGCATCCCGATCGTGGCCCTTTCGGCCATCGGCACCAGCACCAAGAACGTCAGCTACGTCTCCAACGGCGACGAACTCTCCCACATGGTGTCGGCCAGCTGGATCGTGGCCGACTCAGGCGGCAAGGCCAAGGTGCTGCAGACCGGCGTCCAGGACGACAGCGGCGCCATCAACGACATCACCACCGGCAGCAAGCCGATCTTCGACAAGTGCACGGGCTGCAACGTGGTCCGGGCGACCTACACCGCGCAGACCGTGCCAGGCATCCCGTCCCTGATCAGCTCCTCGCTGCTCAAGAACCGCGACCGCAACTACGGCTTCCCGCAGTTCGACTTCCTGGTGCCGCTGTACAAGAGCGGCGTCCAGACCGCGGGCTTCACGAACAAGATGAAGATCGTCTCCACCAACGCCGTGGTCAGCTCGATGCAGCTGGTCAAGAGCGGTGGCCAGGCCGCGGACGCAGGCTCGAACCGCAACTACAGCGGCTGGGCCGCCACCGACACGATGGCGCGGATGATCAAGGGCCAAACCGTGGCGCCCTATATCGTCCCGGTGCGACTCTTCGACAAGACCAACATCGACAGCGTCACGCTCACCGAGGCGGCCGCTACCTCCGGCGAGTGGTTCGGCTCATTGGCCTATCAGAAGGACTTCCAGAAGCTCTGGGGCCGGAGCTAGAAACCGCCCACGCCCCAACGGAATGCGACGATGACGCCAGCCAAAGACACCGATCTCGAACGGCTTGAGATCCGCGACGCCTCCAAGACGTTCGGCTCTCGGTCGGTGCTGCGCAACGTCACGCTCACGATCCGGCCCGGCGAGATCCACGGCGTGGTCGGCCAGAACGGCTCGGGCAAGTCGACCCTGGCCAAGATCATCTCGGGCTACCACGTACCGGACCGGGGAGCTCATCTCTTCGTTGATGGCGAAGAGTTGGCCTTCCCGGTCCGGCTCCCGGAGCTGCACACCGCCGGCGTCTCGATCGTCTACCAGGACCTCGGCCTTCTGCCGGACCGGGACGTCGTCGCCAACGTCCGGGTCGGAGCCGTGCGCGGCTCCTCAGTGCTGCGGCGGATTAACTGGGGCGCCGAGGCTCAGCTGGCCCAGGAGACGTTGACGCGTCTGGGTTTCCAGGCCAGCGTCCGTACGGCGATCGAGGACCTCGCACCGGCGGACCGGGCCAGGGTGGCGATCGCCCGGGCGTTGCAGGAGCGTCAGCCGGGGCGCGGCCTCATCGTCTTCGACGAGTCGACCCGGGCGCTGCCCGAGGACGCGCTCGTGGACTTCTACGCGACCATCCGGGCCATCGTGGCGCAGGGCACGTCGGCCCTGATCATCGGGCACCGGTTGAGCGAGATACTCGAGCACTGCGACCGGGTCTCGGTTCTGCGCGACGGAGAGTGCGTCGCTAGTGGCGTGCCGACCGCCGGCCTCCGCGAGTCCGAGCTGGCCGCGATCATGCTCGGTCGTGACCTGGCCCAGCTCCACTTCGAACCACGTCCGCCACCGGACACCCAGGCGGCCAAGGTCACCGGATTGGCCGGGCGCGGGCTCAGCGCGCCCTTCGACTTGGCGATCGCTCCGGGCGAGATCGTTGGTATCACAGGGCTTCCGGGCTCCGGCTACGAGGAGGTGCCCTACCTGTTGAGCGGAGCCAGCGAGGCTACCGCCGGTGGGCTCGAGCTCGGCTCGGAGCGCCTCGACCTGACGACGTTGTCGCTCTCGTCGATGACGGGCCGCGGTGTCGTCCTGGTCCCTGAGGGTCGTCTGAGCGAGGGTCTGTGCCGTGACCAGAGCGTGCGCGACAACATCGCGCTGCCTTGGCTCAACCTGCATGGTCGTCCCTGGTCGACCGGTCGAGCGTGGCCGGCCAGGGAGGCCCAAGCCGTGCTCGACGACCTGGACGTCGTACCCAAAGACCCCAACCTGCCGGTCGGTCGGCTCAGCGGTGGCAACCAGCAGAAGGTGTTGCTCGGCAAGTGGCTCGTCGGCAAGCCCAAGCTACTGCTGCTGCACGAGCCGACACAGGCCGTGGATGTCAAGGCACGGCAGGACATCCTCGAAGCCATCCACAAGCTGGCCCGGGCCGGTACGCCGGTGCTGGTCGCCTCCAGCGAGGCGCCGGACCTCGCCCTGCTGTGCGACCGGATCATCACCTTCCGGGACGGGGCGGTCGACCACGTCCTGACCGGACCCAGCGACCCGCGCGAGATCTTGGACACCATCTACCGGCGAGGGACCAATGATGACTGACCAGACCGACGAGACGACGACGCTCGTGCCCGAGCCTGACCCGCTGCCTCAGCCGGCCTTCGGGCCTGCATCGACCGGCCTGCATCCGATAGGCCTGGTGCGCTCGTTCCTATCCCGCGGGTCCCTGCTCGTGACGTGGGGCGTCCTCATCCTCATCTTCGCGATCTGGGAGACGAAGGACTTCCTGCAGGTGGGGACGTTCCAGACCATCTTCAGCTCGCCGGTCCAGCTGATCTTCCTGTGCCTGGCGCTGGTGATCACCTTCGCGGTCGGCGAGTTCGACCTGTCGGTGGCCGCGGTCATGGGCCTGTCCGGCACGCTGGTGACGCTGCTGACGGTCAACCACCACTGGAACCCGTGGCTGGCCAGTGTCGTGGCGATCGCAGCTGCCGGTGTGGTCGGCGTCGTCAACGGCACGCTCATCGTGCACACCAAGGTCAACGCGATCGTGGTCACCCTGGGTGTCGGCACCTGCATCACCGGTGTCGCGCAATGGAGTACAAGTCTCAACACGATCTCCGGACTGCCGGCGGGCTTCTCGAAGATGGCGATCTTCGGCATCGGCGGCATCTCGATCTCGTTCTTCTACGGACTGGCGCTGACGCTCGCCCTGGCCTACGTGCTAGTCGCCACTCCCCTCGGCCTGCGGATGTCGTTCGTCGGGTCCAACCCCGAGGTGGCGCGCCTGGCGGGCGTCCGGGTCAACCGCATCCGGCTCGGCTCCTACGTCGCCTCCGCCCTGATCTCCGGACTCGGCGGCGTGATCCTCGCGGCTACGCTGGGCGGGTTCGACCCGAGCTCGTCGCCGAACTACCTGCTGCCGGCCTTCGCGGCGGTGTTCCTCGGCACGGCGGCCATCCAGCCTGGCAAGTTCAACCCGGTCGGCGCGTTCATCGGGATCTACTTCCTGCAGACCGGGATCGTCGGGCTGCAGCTGGCCGGCCTGGGCGGCTACATCGAGAACCTGTTCTACGGCGCCACGCTCGTCGTCGCCGTCACCATCTCCACGATCGTCCGGGCAAGGGCAGCGAAATGACCGGGGACCTGACGGGCTTCAGCCACCACAAGACCGTCGTCGACGGCAACCAGCTGCACTTCCGCAGCGGCGGCTCAGGGGAGACGGTCGTTCTGCTGCACGGCTGGCCGCAGCACTCGCTGCAGTGGCACACCGTCGCGCCGCTGCTGGCCGAGCGCTACCACGTGGTCGCGCCCGACCTGCCGGGCTGTGGCGGCTCGGCGATCCCGCGCAACGGCGCCTACGACAAGGGAAGCGTCGCAGGCGCCATCAAGGGCCTGGTCGACCAGCTCGACGTCGGGCCGGTTCGGTTGGTCGGCTACGACCACGGTGCGGGGGTGGCCTACCGCTACGCCTGCATCGACCCGAGCGCGGTGAGCCAGCTGGTGTTCGTCGAGTACGTCCTGCCCGGGTGTGGCTACGAGCGGGCGATGCTGCCCACGCCGGAGTGGCACACAGGCAGCAACTGGCAGCTGTCGTTCTTCACCGTCCCGGACGTAGCCGAGTTCGCCTTTCGGGGGCGTGAGCGTGAGCTGCTGAGCTGGTTCTTCTGGCACGGCTCGGCCAACCCGTCGGCCGTCAGCCCGGAGCACCTCGACGCCTATGTGCGGGAGATCGCCAAGCCGGGCGGGCTGCGCGCCGGCATCGAGTACTACGCCGCGGTCTGGACCGACCTGGTCGCCAACCAGCAGCTGATGCAGACCAAGCTGACCATGCCGGCTCTCGGAGTCGGCGGCAGCGCCAACATCGGGCCCATGTGCGCCAGGGCTATGCAAGGCGTCGCGGCGTCGGTCACCACCGCCGTGATCGACGGCGCCGGTCACTGGGTCAGCGACGAGAACCCTGAGGCGCTGACCACCGTCCTGCTCGACTTCTTCGCCACCCTCTAGCCGTCGCTGAGATCCGCTCCCACGAAAGGAAACTCGTCATGCCGCACGCGAGCTACAAGACCGTCATCGACGCGCCGTACGACCGGGTGTCGGCCCTGCTGGTGGACAAGATGGAGTGGCCGAAGAAGTACGTCGGCGCGATCCTCTACAGCTCGGTGCTCGAGCGCGGCGACGGCTACATCATTCGCGAGATGTACCAACCCAAGCCCGTCGATCTGATGATCCGCGAGAAGATCTACCACCACGACGTCGATGGCGGGCAGGAGTTCGTCTACGAGCACATCGACAACGCGTCGTACACCGGGACCTTCCGCAACATTGTGACGCGTGTGCCCGGGGACGACAGCAAGGTCGAGGTCGAGTACGTCATGGGCTGGGACCCGCAGCCTGGCACCGTCGACAAGATCAGCGACGACGCAGCCAAGGCCAACGTCGAGCACGGGGTCAACCACCTCAAGGCCATGGCCGAGAACGAGGTCGACGTGCCGGACTGGGTCCGCGAGTTTTATGACGTCGTCGACTCCATGGGCAGTGACGCGATGGCTCCGCTGCTCGCCGAGAAGGTGACCTTCCGTATGGGCAACGGCCCGGTCGTCGTCGGCCGCGACAACGTCATCGCCGGCAGCCGCGAGGTGACCAAAATGTTTGCCGGGCTGCACCACGACTACGTGGCCGTGCACCAGTCCGGCTTCAGTACGTTCGTCGACTGCTGGGTGACCTACTCGATGTTCGACGACAAGACCTACGTGCTGCCCTTCCTTACGGTCTTCGACCGCGTGGACGACGAGATCACGGGCGTCAAGATCTTCGGCGACCTGTCGCCGCTGCGCTACGGCTGGCCGGCCTAGTCGGGGCCGGGACAGTTCGGCGTCTTTGCGGCGCGACTCGAGGTGAACGGAGCGGTTTCGAGCCGGGGCGTCGCCTTGGACGGACGCCGGACGGTCCGAGGTGTCAGGACGTCGCGGTGTAGCCGCCGTCGACCACGATGACCTCACCGGTGACGAACGGGTGGGCCGCGGCGAGGATGTAGATGCTCTGGGCGACGTCCTCGAGGGTGACGTTGCGGCCGAGCGGGGTCATCTTGGCCCGGCGCTCCATCAAGCGGTCGTAGTTGTCGCCGAGCGTTCGCTGCATCCACTCGCCGGCGATCCAGCCCGGCGCAACGGCGTTGACCCGGACCTCAGGCGCCATCACGCGCGACAGCGTCTTGGTGAGGCTGACGACGGCGGCCTTGCTAGCGGCGTACGCCAACGGCTGGGGCCCGGGCCGCAGCCCGACGATGCTGGCGACGTTGACGATCGAGCCGCCACTGGCCTTGAGCAGCGGCGCGCAGGCCCGCGTGACCTGCACGAGCCCGCGGACGTTAACCGCGAAGACGTGGTCCCACTCGTCGAGGTCGATCCCGGCCAGGTCGTCGGGCGGGGTCTCGCTGGTGGCGCCGGCGTTGTTGACCAGGACATCGAGCCGGCCGTCGGGGCTGGCCTGCGCCACCAGCTCACGCACCGCGGCGTCGTCGCTCACGTCGGCGGCCACCGCCCGGTGCGAACCGCCGAGGACGGTCAGTTCGGCCACGGTCTGCTCGGCCCGCGCGGCCGACCGGCTGTAGTTGATGGTCACGTCGTAGCCGGCCCGGGCCAGGCGCAGAGCGGCTGCGCGTCCGATGCCGCTCGCCGAGCCGGTGACCAGAGCGATGGGGCGCACGTCAGACATCGGTTCCTCGTCTCAGGGTGGGAGTGCTCGCGACTGAAGTGGTGTTGGGCTCAGAGTCCCAGGACGCGCTCGGCGTTGGCGTGGAACACCTTGTCCATCACGTCGTCGCTGTAACCGAGGGCGGCCCATTCCTGCAGGACGCGCTCGAACGGGATGCTCGGGTGGTCGGTCCCGAACATGATCTTGTCCTGCAGCCGTCCGCGGATGTCGGTGCGCAGGGACGGCGGGAAGTACTTGGGCGCCCAACCGGACAGCTCCCAGAAGACGTTGGCCTTGTGCAGCGCGACCGCCGTCATCTCGTCGATCCACGGGTAGCCGGGGTGCGAGGCGATGATGGTCAGCGACGGGAACGTCGCGGCCAGGTCGTCGACGGCCATCGGATGAGCGTCGCTGATCCGCGACCCGAGCCCACCCGGGAGGCCGGCGCCCATGCCGGTCGTGCCGACGTCGACCATGACCGGCAGCCCGAGCTCGTCGATCGCGCCGAACAGCGGTCTCAGCGCTGGGTCGTCGACTCGGAAGTGACCCATGATCGGGTGGAAGTGGAAGCCGAGCACGCCGTCATCGGCGGCCGCGCGCTTGACCTCGGCGATCGCGCTGTCACCCTTCAACGGGTCGACCGCCCCCCACGCCCCGACGAAGACGTCCGGGTGCCGGTCGCGCATCGCAGCGACCGAGCTGTTGCCGCACGGCTTGGCGCCGGTGAGGAACTCGATGTCGAAGGCGACCAGCACTGCCTGCAGCCCGGCGCGGCGAATATCCTCCACCACATCGGCCTCGTCTCGACCGACCCACGGCTTCTTCCAGTACTTGGCCAGGGCGTCGGCGAAGGGCCCTTGGGAGTCGACCCATTCTTGGGTTCCCGGGTAACAGTGAAGGTCGATCCGGCGCATCTGGACCCCCCTTGGGATTCGGTAACACTACCTACAATAGTAGGTGGCAACGTAGCAGAGGTGATGACGTGACAACAGCATTGATAACTACGAAGGTAGGTGGCAGGATCGAGCGACGCAACCTCCTAGCGCCCCCGTCCGGAGAGAGACCATGACCACCCGAGCTGACCGCCCGCCTGTGTGGCAGCTGGTGAGCATTCGGCAGGCCGACGGCACGCCGGCCGCCGCGGTCGAGGTGGGCGGCGAGTGTGGCATCCCGGAGGTCCTCCAAGGCCAGCTCAGCCTGCTCGACGTTATGCGCGCGTGGCCGGCGGTGGCGGACGCCCTACGGTCCGTGGACCTGGACGCCGTACGCCGCGTCGAGGGCGCCGAGATCCTGGCGCCGCTGACTTACCCCAGCAAGGTGCTCTGCTCCGGGCCCAACTTCCGTGACCACCTGGCCGAGATGGGGGAGTCCGGCCTGGGTGAGTCCTGGGTCCCCTACTTCTTCTTCAAGCCGCCGACCACGACGGTCGTCGCCGACGGCGCCGCGGTGCTCGTGAGCGGCGACCCGGCCGAGCGTCCGGACTACGAAGCCGAGCTCGCCGTCGTGATCGGTGTCGGCGGGCGTGACATCGGCGTCGGCGTGGCGATGGACCACGTCGCCGGCTATCTGGTGTCCAACGACATCTCGATGCGCGGCCCGTTCAAGCGGGACACTCCGGCCGCGCCGTTCGTCTGGGACTGGGCGGCCCAGAAGTGCGCCGACACCTCGCTGCCGATGGGCCGTGGAATTGTACCGGCCTGGCTCGTCGACGACGTGCAGGATCTGCGGATCCGCACGGAGGTCAACGGTGTGATGAAGCAGGACGGCTGGACCGGCGACATGGTCTTCGGCGTCGCCGAGCTGGTGGCCCAGGCCAGTCGGATCACGACGCTCGAGCCCGGTGACGTGATCCTGACCGGTACGCCGGCGGGGGTCGGCGCTGGTCGCGGCGAGTTCCTGGCTCCAGGGGACATCGTGCGCGTGTCCATCGAGGGCATCGGCTCTTTGCAGAACCCCATCCATCGACGCGAGAACGGGTGAACATGTCAGTCACACATCTGCGCAGCGTGGCGATCTCCGCCGAGGACCCCGCGGCCCTGCTCTCGTTCTACGAGGACACCTGGGGGCTGCACCGGTCGGGCACCGCCTCGGACGGCTCGATCCTGTTGCGGGCCAACGGCGATGAGCATCATGTCCTGGCCCTGTCGCCGGGGAGTGGACACAGCCTCGAGCTGATCAGCCTCGGTGCCGACTCTGCGGCTGGTGTCGACGAGCTGGCCGCGCGGCTGCGCGAGCACAGGACCCAGATCGTCAGCGGGCCCGGTCCGCGCACCGAGCCCGGCGGTGGCTATGCCGTCGCCTTCCTGGACCCCGAAGGCCGCCGGATCGAGGTCAGCGCCGACCTGGAGCTGCTGACCGCGCCGGCCGAGCGCGCAGCGCGACCAGACCGGCTGAGCCACATCGTGCTCAACTCGCTGGCGGTCCAGGAGTCGGTGGACTTCTACACCGACGTCCTCGGCTTCACGATCTCGGACTGGTACGAGAACGACCAGATGGTCTTCTTGCGCTGCAACACAATGCACCACTGCATCGTGATCGCGCCGGGCAAGTGGGTGTCGCTCAACCACGTGGCCTTCGAGGTCGCGACCGCCGACGACGTCATGAAGGCGCTCGGCCGCATGCGCAAAGCCGGGATCGACACCGTGTGGGGACCGGGGCGGCACGGTCCGGGCGGCAACGTCTTCTGCTACTTCATTGACCCGGCGGGCAACGTCATCGAGTACACCGCCGAGCTGCTCCAGGTCGATAGCGACTGGGAGCCGCACGAGTGGGAGCGCAACTTCGAGAACGCCGACGTGTGGGGCACGAGCGGCGGCCTCAATCCCACCGTACTCGGCGCGATGGCCAATCCTCCGGCGGGGTCCGAGGCGTGAAAGCCCTTGTCCTGCGGGCCTTCGGGGGCCCGGAGGTGCTGACGTTCGAGGAGGTGCCGGACGTCGCGGCCGGGCCCGGAGAGGTCCGCGTCCGGGTCGAGGCCATCGCGCTGGCCCGCACCAAGGACGTGTCAGCCCGGGCCGGCAAACCACCCTTCGCGCCGCGGATGACGCTGCCGCACATCCTCGGCACCGAGCACGCGGGTGTCATCGACCAGATCGGTGACGGCGTCGATCCCGCGCTGCTCGGGGCTCGGGTCGCGGTCTCGGCGGTCCTGTCCTGCGGCGTGTGCCGAGCGTGCCTGGCCTCGCGCGAGGAGGCCTGCGCGGAGTTCCGGCTGGTCGGCATCGACAGGCAGGGCAGCTACGCCGAGCACTGCGTGGTGCCGGCGGCCAACGTGCACGTCGTGCCCGAGGAGGTCTCGCTCGTGCAGGCGGCCGCGTTCGCCGCCAACGGTCCGGTGGCCCGCGCTCAGCTCGACGCAGGCGGCGTCACCACGGGCTCGTGCGTGCTCATCCTGGGCGCGGGCGGCGCCCTCGGCTCGGCCGCGGCGGCCCTGGCCGCACATCGAGGCGCCGACGTCATCGGGGTCGAGCGGCTCAGCGTCCAGCCGGAGCGGTTGGCCGGCCTCGACCTGATGGCGGCGCTCGACGGCGACGACGAGGGCTTGGCCCGAGCGATCCTCGAACGCACCGAGGGGTGGGGCGTCGACTGCGTCATCGACAACCTCGGCATCGCCGAGCTGTGGGAGCGCTACCGTCCCGCCCTCGCCGACATGGGCCGAATCGTCGTCTCCGGCGCGATCGGCGAGACGCCGATCTCGATGTCCCTGCGACCGTTCTACCTCCGCAGCCAGTCGCTGATCGGCGTGCGCACGGGTAACCGCACCCAGATGACGGCGCTCTGGGGTGACGTCCGGGCCGGGCTGCGGCTCAACGGCCGCTTCTACACCGCCATGTCGTGGACCCAGATGAGCGAGGCGCACGCCGAGGTCGAACGCGGGGTCGCACCCGGCCAGATCGTTCTGCAGGTGGCGTGAAGTGTCGGGCGCGCCCACCGAGGAGGTCACGATGACTGCTGGAACCACGGGCACGGACTGGTCGCTGCCGATCGGCGGGGCCCTTCTGGCGGCGCCGTTCGTCAGCGGTGCCGCGAGCGTGCTGAAGGACGCCGGGCCGCTGCCCGGCTTTGCCCACAAGGCCGGCATCCCTCACCCCGAGCTCGCGACCAAGGTCGCGGCCGGAGCGATGGTGGCCAGCGCGCTCGCGGTCGGAACCGGCGTCGCGCCCGTGTTGGGTGGTGTCGTCCTGGCCGCGTCTCTGATCGGGACGACCGCGGTCGTCCACAACTTCTGTAGGCCGCAGGAGCAGGCCGTCGCGGCGGCCCACCGCGAGGGTTTCATCGCCAACTGCGGCCTGCTGGGCGCTATCGTCGTGTCGGCCCAGGCCTCGCGCGCCCGTTGCCAGGGCCGTTAGCAGCGCGTAATTAATGCCGTATCGCATACGTGAGCAAGGGTCACCTACGCGCTACGGCATGGGTAGAGCGAGGAGTCTTGGGGGTCGACGGGGACCGCCCTGATGGTCCCCATCGTTCACGACCTGCGCTTCTGAGGGCGTTCAAGCCGACATAGCAAGCCGACATAGCAAGATTCCCGGCTCGCCGATGCGGGTCCAACAGAGCGCGCCGAGCGTGTCAGTAGCGCTGCTGCAGATATTGGGGCGGCGCTTCGCTTCACCCTCGGCGTGTATCAGGCCGCCCACGAGGGCTACTTCGCCGGCGTCGACCCGTTGCTCGGCGATCTTCTCGGCCGCGAGCCGCGGACCGTGCGCGACTTGCTTGCGCAGCCAACCTCCCACTAGACGCACCGCATCGCTCAAAGCGCCAGGCAGCCGAACGGTGCCGGGTGCAGTTGCACAGAACAGAACCTCGGCTGTCTTGGACGTGAACGGATGACGATCGATCATCGGCTCGGGTGGCCGACCCCAACGGGCAACCAGCCGCCCCGTTCAGCTAGGAGGAACATGTGGACCACACAGCATGAGCCAGACCCGAAGCCCGCGACGGTGCCGCCCGATGACCCGCAGCGGCAGCTCGTCAGCGCCAAACCTGACGAGGACCAGACGCTGCCCCATCTGGGGATCGTCGGCGACACCTACACGATCCTGCTCACCGGCGAGGACACCGCCGCCCAGTTCACCCTGATCGACATGCCCGTCCCCCACGGCGGCGGCCGGGGGCGCACCGGCACGACTTCGAGGAGGCCTTCACCGTCCTCGACGGCGAGATCGAGCTGACCCTTTGCGGGCAACACGCCGTCGCCCGCACCGGCGAGACCGTCAACATCCCGGCGAATGCACCCCACGGCTTCACCAACACCTCCGGCGCACCGGCCCGGCTGCTCTGCGTGTGCGCACCGGCCGGCCAGGAGGAGTTCTGCGCCGCCATCGGCCAGCCCGGTCGGCAGCCGCACCGAGCCGCCGCCCGCGCTCGACGAAAAAAAGGAAGGGCGCGTTCCTCGATCTGTTCCTCCGCGCTCGCCCCCGGGTACCACACGGAGCTGCGCGGCCCCTGACGGAGCAGCCGACTGCCCGGGCCTGAGGGCGCCTCGCGTGCCGCCGCTCTAGTGATGGGCGCTCGAGCTGTTCGAGGGCGGCGAGGCCTAGTCGCGCTGGTCCGCGCCGGCACTTCGCGTGATCACCCACGCGGCGATCCAGCGGCTGCGGCCATCAGCGCCGTGGCCGAGGGGTCAGGGTGCGTACTCGGTCGACGGTTCGGTGGCGTAGCGGGCCATGAGCGCGTCGATGTCGGTGCTCGTCGGGTGGCCTGCGGCGGACATGTCGCGCATGTCGCGGAAGTACTGCACGTACAGGTCCGGGGTGAAGGCGGTGAGCAGGACCGCTGGCTCGTCGAAGGGGTTGGCGAAGGTGTGCGGGGCGCCGGTGGGCACCATGACCAGCGTTCCCCGGACCGCGTCGTGGTCCTGGTCGCCGATGGTGAAGCGCACGGTTCCCGACACCACGTAGAACCCTTCGTCGTGCTGGGCGTGGCGGTGCTGGGCCGGGCCCGCGGTGTGCGCGGCGAGCGTGCTCTCCGCTATCCCGAGCCGGTGCCCGGTGGTGCTGCCGTCTTCGAGAATCCGCATCTGCACGGCCGGTCCTAGAGGAATGTTCTCCCCCTCGCCCGGACCAACGATCGAGACCTGAACCACAAGAATCTCCTTACGTGTGCTGGTGGGCGACGCGTCTGCGCGGCGACTGACGCGCCGAGTGCCATAGTCCCGCAGCTCTGTAGGGATCCGACTTCCAGGGCGGCTTGCGGGGGGCGTTCCAGGAGCCCTCGATCATGGCCCGTGGATGGTTTCCATGGCGAGGGACGCCTTGGCGTATCCGAGATAGATAGTCAACAGCGCCATGAGCGCGGTAAGGGCCTCTTCATTGAGGCCGTTCTGCTGGCCTAGCCGCAGGTGGGTGGTGAGGCGATCCCCGGCCACGCCCTGAGCAGCCAGGGCGGTGATGACGGCGATGCTGCGTTCGCGGCCGGTGAGAGCAGGGCTCGACCATGCGGGCCCCCCGGCGGCCTGCAGCGCCTCCTCGGCGAACACCGGGCCGACGCGGGCGGCCATGGCCGCGGGCACTTCCTGCTCGGGCACCCCGAAGATCTTGGCGTAGGCAGTGATCCCATGCTCCCGCCTGTTGCTCGTGGGCTTCTGGGCGTTCGGTGTGTCATTCATGGGGGCGCCCGCCATGTATGCCGCGCATCGCGGCGCCGCCGCGGCGCTCACGACGCGCGCTCGGTGCACAGGCAGCTGACTCCGGGCTTGATCCATTCCCGGCCTTCCCATTCCGGGTGCCGTTCGATCATCAGCGCCGTGACCTCGTCGATGATCGTCGCCTCGCTCATGGCCGAGTCCCGGCGCACCCACGTTTCGTCGCGCAGCAACTCGAGGTAATCGGCGACATCGGCCAGCCGTTGCCGGCCGCCGACGTCGCCGTGGCCGGGGACCACCACCTTCGGGCTGGCGGCGGCCAGCCGCTTCATGACCTCGATCCAGGCGATCCCGGACACGTCGGTGTCATACGGGGGGAACCACGGAAAGATGGCGAACTGCCCGGTCTCCACCAGATCGCCGGTGAACAGGACCCCGGCGTCGGGGACCGTGATCACCTGGTCGCCCTTGGTGTGTGCTCGGCCGGTGGGCCGCAGCTGCACGGTCCGCCCGCCCAGGTCCAGGTCGTAGGAGTCGTCGTAGACGACATCAGGGGCGGCAAGTGTGACACCCTCCAGCTCCCTGGCGACGACTCCACCGAATCCCCGGAACTGCTCGAGGTAACCGGGACCCCTGGTGGCGAGGTCCTCGGCCTGCACCCGGTTGAGCAGGAAAGTCGCCTCTCCGGCGAACACCTGCGCGCCGAACGCATGCTCGGGATGAAAGTGCGTCGTGGTCAGATACAGCTCGCGGCCGCCGGCGTAGTCAGCCGCGAACTTCAGGACGTTCTCGGCGTTGCCCGGCCCCATGCCGGTCTCGACCACCAGCACCGAGTGCGCGCCGCCGATGACCCCGATATTGGGCACCAAGGGCACCCGCCGGTCGGGGATCACCACCAGGTCGCGAGCCAGTTCCTGCACCCCCGTGATCTCCACGACAGGATCGGGGTAGGGGTAGGGGCGTTCGGACACGGCGCGCAACTCCCTTGGAAGGCAATGAGCCGCCGCGGATATTGGTGCGGCGTGCTTGATTCCTCCAGTCCATCCCCGGACATCCGCGGTGTCCAACACCAATCCCCAACCGGTGATACCGCGCGAGTATCGTCGCCGGTCATGGACCTGCGCCTGCTGCGGTACTTCGTGGCCGTCGCCGAGGAACGCCACTTCCGGCGGGCCGCCGAGCGGCTCCACATGACCCAACCGCCGCTGAGCCGCGCGATCAGGCAACTGGAGACTGACCTCGGCACGGTCCTGCTAAACCGCTCAGCCACCGGAGTCACGCTCACCGCCTCCGGAACCGAACTTTACGACCAGGCGCGGACGCTGCTGGAGCACGCCGAACAGGTACACGCCCGGGTCAGCGCCGCCTCCGCCACCGCCACCATCGCTATCGGGACTCTCGCCGACAGCGTCGAAGAGGCCGGTACCCGCCTCGCCACCGCCTTCCGCCAGCGTCACCCCGGAGTCGACGTCCTCATCCGTGAAGCGGACTTCACCGACCCCACCACCGGCCTGCGGGCCGGCCGCGCCGATGTCGCGCTCACCCGGGCACCCTTCGACGACACCGGAATCAGCACCCGCGTGCTGCGCTCCGACCCCGTCGGGGTGGCCCTACGCACCGACGACCCGCTCGCCAGCCGGGCCACCCTGAGCGTGGGCGACCTTGACGACCGGAAGTGGTGCCAGCTGCCCGACGGAACTGATCATCTCTGGCGTGCTTACTGGAACGGCGCCACGACTGCAGGCCGGCTCCGGGACGGTCCCGTGGTGCGCACCGTCCACGAGTGCCTGCAGGCTGTTCTCTGGAACGGCACGATCGGGCTCACTCCCCTCACCCACCCGGTACCCGCAGGGCTCACCTACGTCCCACTGGTGGACATGCCGCCCAGCCAGCTCGTCATCGCCTGGAACACCACCAACCGCAACCCGCTCGTCCACTCGTTCACCCACATCGCCGCAACCACCTACCGCTCCGACCAACCTCTGCGCCGTGCCCACGGCGCTTGAGCCAACCACTCGAGCGCCACGCAGACCGACCTGCCCGTCCCGCTCACCGATCGGCAGATCCTTCTGCGGGAACGCCGTCAAGTACGCGCCGAACTCGCAAGCCCCCCGGTACCCCGAGGTCGTGGAGAGGCCTGTCAGGCGCATGCCCGGCCGAGAGGGGCGGGAAGGTCGCGGTTCCGTGATGCGGTCCAGCCACTCGCTGAGCAGCGTCCGTTCCCCATTGGTGAGCGCCGCCAACTCGCAGGCGGCCGCGAGGAGCGTGGCGGCGGCGACGCGACGCTGTCGGTCGGCAGTGCCGCGTTGGTGACAAAGCGGCAGCGCTGCTCGTTGCGCGGTGGCGGATTCGGCGGTCACGAAACACCCGACGAAGAATCACCAGGCGTGAACCCCCGGCTTATTCATCCAGGGATCCCGCTGAATGCTCCCGACCCGAGGGATGTCGGGGATGGGCGCCGGGCCGTCGGCCCGAGATTGAAGGTTCGGGTGATCGCCCTGCGCCGGCTACGGCCGGTCAGCCCTGCTTCTCGCGGGCGCGCATGGGCAGGTTGAACACGAGCAGGAAGGTGATGGCCAGCGGTACCAGGCACGCCCACGCGGTGATTGCTAAGGCGTGGGTCGGCGGGTGGCCGGCGAACGCTGAGAAGAAGATCGTCCCCAGTGCCGCCA
>JAABUK010002651.1_pt1 | contig 31843 bp, 30 predicted proteins | sample 5559141 | NCBI WGS metagenome assembly JAABUK01 (sample SAMN10711869, study PRJNA513367) | rock metagenome | isolation source: Antarctica rocks | place: Antarctica: Victoria Land, Pudding Butte nord | collected 2016-01-03 | reverse complement strand
GCGCGAGATGGAAGAAGAGCAGTACAAAAAGAAATTCGATTTGCCGCAGTACCTCAAGCACTTCGGCGTCTCTATGAATCGCCTTGCTCGTATGGACAAACTGCCGCCGACCATCGGGCGCGAGCAAGAGATTCAGCAGATGGTTGAAATTTTGTGTCACCGCGAGCGCGCCAATTCGCCAATGCTTGTCGGTGAACCGGGCGTCGGCAAAACCGCCGTCGTCGAAGGTCTCGCGCGGCTTATCGAACTCGAACCGGAAAAAGTTCCGGCGCGTCTCAGAGGCGCACACATCGTACAGCTTCAAATGGGCGGACTCGTCGCAGGCACAATGCTGCGCGGCATGTTCGAGGAACGCATTAAAGGCATCATCGATGAAGTGAAAGAGAAAGAAAATCTGATTCTCTTCATTGATGAAGCACACACGATTATCGGCGCGGGCGCGGCGCTCGGCACGTCATCTGATGCCGCCAATATGTTCAAATCGTCGCTCGCGCGCGGCGAACTGCGCATCATCGGCGCGACGACAATCACGGAATACAAAGAGTACATCGCGGAAGACGAAGCTTTGGCGCGCCGTTTCCGTATGGTCAAAGTCGAAGAGCCTTCGATTCTGCAAACGCGTGAGATTCTCTTCGGGCTGCGCCCGCGCTTAGAAAAGAATTACTCTGTAACGATTTCAGATGATGCGATCAACACGGCGCTTGAGATGGCTCCGAAATACATACGCAATCTGCATCTGCCGGACAAAGCCATCGGTTGGCTCGACACGGCGGCGGTCAAAGTTGAAATCAACGAACCGCAAACGATGATCGTTAAGCCCGAACACGTTATTGACGTGATTTCGCAGGAATCAAGAATTCCGCGCGATATGATTTTCCGCGACACCAATGATCGTTTTAGTGACATGGAAATCGCTCTCGGCAAACGCGTTATCGGGCAAAAGGAAGCGGTTAAAGCCGTCGCGCAACGCCTGCGTCTCAACAAAGGGCCGCTCAAGGAATCGCATTACAAGCCCGACGGCGTGCTGCTGTTTTTAGGGCCGACGGGTGTCGGTAAAACCGAACTCGCGAAGGCCGTCGCCGAATTCATGTTCGGCGATGAAGAAAAAATGGTTCGCATAGATATGTCCGAATACGGCGAAGGCACAATCGGTATCGAGAAGCTGATCGGAATGCCGCGCGGCATCGTCGGATCGGAACGCGGCGGCATCCTGACCGAACAACTGCGCGAGAATCCGTACACGGTTCTGCTGCTCGACGAAGTTGAAAAAGCTTCGCCCTACTTGATGAACATTTTTCTCCAAGCCTTTGACGAAGGTTGGTTGACGGACGGGCGCGGGAAGAAAGTTTATCTCTCCGACGCGATTGTAATTATGACCTCGAACCTGGGTTCGGAGAGTTTCAAGAAATACGAAAAGCCGCTCGGCTTCGGTCAGAAAACGACGGGCGATATGCGCTCTATTAAAGCCGACGTATTGAAGGCTGCCGAAACACGCTTCTCGCCGGAGTTTCGCAACCGCATTGACGAGATCGTTATCTTTTCGCCTTTGACGATGGATGAAGTTCGCTCGATTGCGCAAATTTACTTGAGCAAGTTGCAGCGGCAAATGGAGCGTCAGGGCAAGGAAGTCGAAGTCACGGAGAACGCCATTAATCTGCTCACCGAAAAAGGCTTCAGCTCGAAATACGGCGCGCGTTTCCTAAAACGCCACATTGATGAAAAAGTAAAATTGCCGATCACGACCATGTGGAAATCGGCGGCGCGCTTTGTGGTGGACGTAGAAGACGGCGAGATTACGATCAGACCGGATGAAACAGCGGTGAGCGTCAACTAAACGCTTTCCTTCTCAAGAGGTAGTTCACACGCGAAAGGGTTTCAGTGACGGCAACTTCATTGAAGCCCTTTCACTGTGTTTATACATCATTCAGTTAATTGATCGTTCGGAAAACTATTTAGGCTGGGAACAAAATGGATCGAAGATTTATGCTACGCTTCAATCTCATATCGCGTGCGATGATTGCCGCGACAATGATCGTCGGCATCATGTTTGCGGCAATTGCTTCAACGAGTGTATCGGCGCAGAGTCGTAGAGGAACGGCGACAAGTTCGACGCCACCGCCAGCAGCAGAAGCGTCGCCATCGCCGTCTCCCGCCGCGCCGCCACCACAAAAAAAGATAGCTGCCGCGACTCTCGAAACAAAGCCTGTTATCGAGGCGAAGGCTGAACAGATTTTGCGGCGCGCCGTCGAAGCGATGGGCGGCGGCAATTACACCAATGTTCGCTCGGAAATCGGGCGCGGGCTTTTCACACCCTTTAGGGACGGCGTGTCCGTCCTTCCAAGTGCGTTCGTTGATTACATTATTTTCCCGGATCGGGAGCGCACGGAATTTCGCAACAGCGACGGGCGCGTGATTCAAACGAACGTCGGCGCGAAAGGATGGGTCTTCGACGGCGCGAAACGCAGTATCAAAGATATGACGCCGGAACAGGCGGAAGATTTTCGCTTCGCTATGCGCACCAGCATTGATAGCCTGCTGCGCGGATTGTGGCGCAAGGAAAGCGGCGTCACACTCGCTTACATCGGGCGTCGTGAAGCCGGACTCGCCAAACGCAATGAGGCCGTTCGACTCACCTACGCGGACGGCCTCGCCGTCGAATTCGAGTTCGGCGCGCGTGACGGCTTGCCCGCCAAAGTCATCTACACGCGCAAGGATTCCGAAGGCAAAGAAGCGCCGGAAGAAGATCGCTTCGCGCAGTTCGTTTCAACCAACGGCATCCTCGCGCCGTTTATCATCGACCACTACCGCGCCGGTGCGCAAACGAGCCGCATTAATTACAAATCATTGGACTTCAACGCAATTATTGAGGATGAGCTTTTCGCTAAACCAGTAAACTTAAAAGCCTTGAAATAGATACACCGCACCGCAGCACATGTAGCGGTCATGCATGGGGATCGAATATAAGTGCCGGATGTAATCACTGGGCTTATCACTTATGATTGTTAAGATGTTCTCCCTCAACAATGACTATATGCTCTCCTCTATTATCAGAGAAGTTAAAATCATTGATAGCGATGAACACTTCTTCGCTAGAGTTAATCTGATAACCATCCAACATACTGCTGCCGATGTCCGTGAATGGTTGAATCGGCTTCCCATTTTGTCCGATCCTTACAATAATGGCTCCGAGTTTAAGTCCGGGTGCGAGTGTATCGCTTGGTGCTGTTGCTTCATCCCCATAATTATAACCGGCACCTGATGGGGTACAAGTCCTGTTCGTTCCATCAACATTGATCTGACTAAAGACCGTAGGTAGTCGAAACTTCATTGGGCCTCTTCCTAAAGAGAACCATTTGTCATAACTAGCGGGCAGTCTCAGATAATACCCTATAGAATATCCTGCGCCGTTTTTGACCGCGCTTGACCATTGTGGCGGATTAGCAGGGATGCGCCTCGTCGCGCTGGGAACATCTTCACAGGTAATCGGTACAATCACCTTCACGGTATAAGCCTCGTTGCCAGTCGGTTTATTAAAGAACTCCCACTGCCCTTTCTTATTCGTCAAGGAGACGTAATCATCATTTTTGTCCATCCATGGACTCCATGCGTCATAACCCGGCATACTTCTTTGCCCATATTGCTGTGAACGGCATAAGCCTAAACTAATAGTGGCTTTCCCACGCCAAGCAACTGGTAGCGGATCAACGCCATTTAGTCTGTCTGCTTCACTGACTTGCCTCGGCGTGAATGTCTCGCCATCCACCGAAATAGTTGGCGCGTATTTGCACTGATACATATGCGAGTTATCAAGATTGTACTTGTAGTAGTAATACTCTTCACATTTCACACTCTTGTCGCTGAAGAACTGCTCGGCTTGCGCTGAAGCTTGTTCATCTAACGAGTCACCTTGATCCGACTGTTGATTAGGGGCATTACTGGAAATTGAGAGGTTAGCGGAATCGTCTTGCAAATTAGATGTCGGCTCGGTTGGTACATTGTTTTGACTTGATTGGGTGCTAGAGCAAGAGATTAGCGAGACTGACAGAAGCACGCATACAGCAGCCAAAGCAACACTAAAAATTCTCTTTGTTCTTTCCATGCAATCCTCCTTCACAGCAAGTTTTAGGATGGCCGCTCAACTTCTAAGATGAATGGAATAAAGCAATTCAGTTAAGCAAAATGAGTTTGGCGTTGACCCATCCTTCGTCTGCGTCGTTCGGCGAGTTTTTGCCGCAGCCGAGATTCGCGTTGGCGCTGCAACCGTATTCATAAACTTTGACTTTGTACCAAGTCGAAGCTTGACCTTCGCTTTCGTAACTCGTTTGGTCTAAGATGCGCACCTTCGCGCCACGAAATTGAATGCCCGCGCTCGCCGCGTCCTTTCTCGCCTCGACACGCAAATTCGTGTCCGTTGTGAGTCGCCCGGTACTTTCATTGCTCGAAGAGTTCGACGTCGAAGTGTTTGTGTTCGTCGTCGTTGTCCCGGACATATTTGAAGTGTTAGTTGAATTGCTGTTTGTAACTGTGGTTGTGGTCGTGGTCTTTGTGTGGTTGGCATCCATAATGTTTGCGTTATTAGCATTCATATTTGAAGTGGTTTTAGGCTTCTCTTTCACTTCACGCCAAACATATTTGCCTTCCTTATCAATCCAAGCCATTTCGCCTTCTCGAATAATTGCAGGACCGGGAGGAGTTTCAGTGCCTCGCTGGAAGACTAATGCCCTATCACCATAAAAAGGGAAAGCCAAGCTGAACTGCGGATTGATAACAAATTTACCGCTTTTATCAATATACCCGGCTTTACCACCGCTGACTTCTGCCGGGGAAAGTCCTTCGGAAAAAGAGATTCGCCCAATGTCAGATGTAAAGACAAATGCCGCCTGCCAAGCATCGGAGCCTGATACTCCTTGACCATCAAATATAAACTGCGGGTTGATTTCGTATTTGCCGGATTTATCAACATAGCCAGTTTTATTGTTGAGAACAACTAGCGCCAATCCTTCATTCGAGAACGGGAAAGCAAAGTTAAACTGCGGGTTGATAGCAATCTTACCCGCTTTGTCAACATACCCGTATTGCTCCCCGACTTTTACGGCAGCGAGACCGTTGATAAATGGCTGGGCATCGTCAAATTGCGGATTGATGACGATCTTTCCCTCCTTGTCAACGAATCCGTATTTATTACCGATTTCCACTGCCGCCAATTCATCGAAAAACGGCGAGGCGTCATCGAATTGTGGATTGATTATGATTTTGCCAGCTTTATCAATGAATCCGATCTTATCACCCACTCTGACCCGCGCCATACCTTCAGAGAAAGTATAAAGGTAAGAATCAAGAGGATGGTTTGAAAATTGCGGGTTGATAGCGAGTTTGCCGGTATTGTCAATGTAGCCGATTCTATTTTCAACTTCGACGGCGGCAAGGCCCTCAGAAAACCGCAAAGCTTCTCGGAACTGCGGATTGATAGCAAATTTTCCCGTCTTGTCAATGTAGCCGCATTTGTTACCTTCAATACACGCTACCGCTAAACCTTCCGAGAAAAACAGCGCGCGTGTGAACTGCGGTTGAATAACGACTTCACCCTTGCGGTTGATGTAACCCCATTTTTCGTTTTGCCTAATCGGAAAAAGCTCGGGCGTTTCTTTACCAAGGGGATTTGACAAGTGTGAACAAGAAAGCGTCATCAGCATAGCAAGCAAAATTGCGTAAAGAGCACAAAATCTTATAAGCCGCATTATCTTTCTCCTATTTCTGAAGATGTAGATTACAAATGGCAACTTTTATTACTGCACGGCGGAAGCACAGCAAGCTTGTTAACAAACTATTCCTTCGATTTCTGCTTAAGGTAAAAGATGACAAAGAACAGAAGTAGACCGGCATCTCTGATGAAAGAGAGAACGGTCATGCCGTAAACCGTATTAACCGTCACTCCCAAAAAGTTGAAAAAGAAGAAAAGGACGCTCAACGCCGTGCAAGCCACAGCGATTATTGTTGCCGTTTTGAGGCTCATTATTTTCTCCATGTGAGAGCGCACGCCAAACAATGCACCCGCGAGAGAACTACTTTGGTTTAGAGAGACAAACGCCCAGCACGAATGCAATTGAGCGAACGGGAAGCAACTTCAATGCGAACAAACATTGCAGAAGAAGATGGCGAATCCCGCCCCGCTTGAATAATGTGCCGAGCAACTGTCGTAGCCATTACGGTCTCCAAAAACCGGAGACGCTGCTAATCGGAATGTTATTTCTTGAAGCCACAACGCCAAACTTATCAGTCCTTGAGCAGGCATCTAACCCGTGCCCCCAGTTCATTTCACTAACATCAATCGAGAATGGTCTTCCGTTTTTGGAATTCACTCTTTCGACATAAGCGACGTGTCCGACGCCCGCAGCAGCCGATCTAAAAATTGCTGTGTCGCCAACTTGAACTTGGTAATTATCTTTTACGTTCGCAGGACAGGTGCTCGCGTTGCCTCTGGGTCTGCGGCCAACTTTATTTTGAATGTGGTCAACACAGTACCCCTTACCAAAATACTGTGAGCAATCGTCTTTCTTTTGTTTCTGTGACGACACAGAAACGGAAATCGAGAGGAGCAGTAAGCAAATCAGGCTTAACAGAGCAAGTTTTTTCATTTCGACCTCATGCATATTAGTGTGGTGCGGGGACATGGGCTTTGGTGAAAACTGTCGTAGCACCAAAACTTACGACAGAAGCCCGACGCCGGAATTGAGCCGTGCCGAGCACCGGCACACAAGCTGAACTTTAGGAAAGAGCATGAGAGCGAAGACGTCGAGGCGTCGCGCTCCAATGACTGTTCGGCGGCGGCTACCATTCAAACACTCACCTGACTCCAGCTTTATTCACAGATGTAATAACGTTTGCGTCAATGAAAAAAGACCTATTGCTGGTAGTGTATGCCTTCACAAGTATTGCCTGTTTAGGTCTGATTGTTCGTACTAAGCACCAATGCAAATTCACATAAAACCGGCACTTGAGGCATAGCTGTCAGTTTTCGGTTGTTTTTGCCAAGGTTTCAAGCATCTAGCATGCACAATGTGTAACGCTAAAGTTGCGTGGGTGCTTAAATGGGCGGGCAAAGAATATTCAACTGTCAGTTCAGCAAAGTTCAATGAAACCCACTCAATACCCGCTCCGAATGGCTTGTTAGGCGCGTGATTCTTCGTAACAAGCAGCTTCCTAAAAATCTGCTGCCTTCCAGCCATTTTCAGTTTGATGGAAACTAATAGTCCCTTTCATTTTGTGTATCTCGCCAACTTTAGTGCATTGCGGACTACCCGCAAAAGAGTCTGACAGGGGCGGGTAGGGGCTATTCCAATTTACCTTTAGGCATTCAGCATCAGCTTCATACTCTAATCTATAACCCTTGACGCCAGATGTTTCCGAGGCTTGTCCGTTGGTTTTGTGAAAGCTTGTGATTTTGTAGAGACCCCCGCTGCTCGCTTCTAAAACTTGACGAGCATCAGACTCGGCGGGAGAGCTAGAAGAACACGCACAGAGTAAGCAACTTAGAAGCGAAGCAAAGGCTAAAACCATTACTAAATTCTTTGGGTATCTGTTCAGATTCATTTCTCCTCCTACTTTAATGCGCTTTATCGTTCGATTCTTCCTCCACCTTCGTTTAATCCTAAGTTGTCGGGAGAATAGTTATCAGAGCTTTCCTCATAGCAATGTTTTTCAAAGACGGTGAGCCATTGCTCTTACCACCAATTCAATGCCAGAATTTCGCGCTTTCCGCGCTAACCTTTTTTCTGAAACAATCCGCCGATAAGCAGACCAACCCCTAAAATGAAACTGAGCGCGCCGAGAATCATCGCCCAGTTTGCTATTGTGTACGTCGGGTCTGACGCACCGAAGGCGGCGGCGGAACCGGCCATTTGATGGCTACTGACATACTGATAACCCCACAGGAAAGCGACGGTTGAGGCAATGAGAACGGCGATGGCTAATCTCAAAAGACTGTTCATGTGTTGCTCCTTTTGCGTGTGATCGAAAAAGTAAAGCGAGGTTGCGCGATATTCAACCGCAACGCACACCGCGAGGCGGTTAGCGCGGCAACTTAATCCCGAAGTCGAATATCTTGGGGCTGGCTCCTGCGCCGAGGTAGCCGTAGGTGGCGATGGGGGTCGAGCCGCCGTAGAAGAAGCCGTATTCGTCGTCGGCGAGGTCTGTGCGGGGCATGACTTTGAAGACGCCGGGGGCGAGTTTTTCGTAGTCGAAGGGGCGCGCGTATTTGTCGAGCGTGCCGCTTTGCGAGCCGAAGGCGTTGAATTGGCCGACGACGAGTTCGCGCCCGTTCTTCTTTTCATCCATTTTGACGAGGACGAATTCGTTGGGGCTGGTAGAAGAGGAAGCGTAAACATTGCCGGAGTTGCTAAGGCCGGAGTTTTTCACTTCAAAGTAGAAATAGAAAACAGGTTTGGCGTTGTTTATTTGCAGCCGGGCGTTCTGGCTGGCGAGGACGGCTTTGGATTTGACTTTGGCAATGCCGTAGGTCATCGCGGAGGTGAAAAAGCCGCCGGATTTGGATTGCGAAGAGATGGACGGCTCAAGTTGCAGCAGTTGTTTGCGCCCGTCCTTTTCTTCAAAGAGGTAAATGCCCGCTTCATGTTGCGCGAGCGGATCGCCCGCGTCCATTTTTGAAGCGTCGCCCGCGCCCACATTCGACGCTCTGGTTGATTCAGAGCCTGACGCTTCGAGCATCGCTTTAATGATGTCATCGGAAACTCTTTCGCGCTTTAAGCGCAGCAGTTCGTCTGTGGAAAGATTAAACTGTGTTTTCGACGAATGGATTTTGCTGATGACGATAACCGGGCTGAGACCTGCTTTCGTCATTGTGATGACTTTTTCGTTCGTCAGAATTTCCGCGCTCGATTTTCCGGCATTCTGCGCTTGAACGCTAAAGCACGCGGCAAATGATGCACAAAGCAACAACGGCAGCAAAAATGTTTTCGTGTGGGGGAATCGCATTACTTTTTCTCCTCGAAAAGTTAGGGTCGAACAATCTGAATTTATTTCCTTGCGTAAAGAAAACGATGCCTGTAAGATTCGCGGGCTGTTTGCGTCAATCAAACTTTTGTAGGCGGACGGCACACGAAGTTTGCGCTTGAAACCGCACATCTGTTTTTTGCACAGTGAGAATACAGATCAAGCGTTCCAAATGTCCTTAAACACTTCCTAAATAATTACTAAAGTCATGTCAAACGACGCGCAAAAACGCCCTTACCGTTTTGGTTCGTTTTATCTTGATCCTGTCGAGCGCGTTTTGCTGCGCGACGAACGCGAAGTGCCGCTCACATCAAAAGCCTTCGAGATGTTGTTGATGTTAGTTGAACGCGCCGGGCATGTTGTGGAAAAAGAAGAACTGATGCGCCGCTTGTGGCCTAACAGTTATGTCGAGGAAGGCAACTTGACGGTGCATAAAAGCGCGCTCGGTGAAGGTTATATACAAACTGTGCCGAGACGCGGCTATCGCTTCATGGCGGTTGTGGAGCAAATCGAATCGGTCACAGAGGCGGAAATGGTCGGCGATAGCCGCGCGATGGCGACGCAAAGCCCGGCACTCTCCCCATCAGATTCGACACAAATTCAAGAAGCGGTTTCTTTCGACACTACGACAACACACGCCGCCGCGCCGCCGCAAGCGACAAGCATACCGCCCTCTAAGAACGAGACGTTTATGCGCCGGAGGCGATTTATTACGCTCGCCGCGTTCGTTCTAGCCTGCTTCATTGTGGTTGTGTTTGTGTGGCGGAAAGCGGCGTTTACAAACGAACAGGCGCTCAACAACGGTCGCACACAGGTTCATTCGCCCACCGATGAAGCGGAAATAAAGCGCGTGGTGAAGGAATCGCAGATGTTTGAATTTCTGACGCTCGACACCGCTCCGGCCGCCGCTGACGAAAGCCTGTTATCTAAATATTGGGTGCCTGCCGAACAGGGCGGCAAGGAGATTCAGAACGTCAGAACGTCCATGACGAAGCTACTAAGCAAGGGCTGGCATTACGGAAAGGATTCGCGCGTCGAACTTTTTGATTTTCGTTATGTGCGCGTCTTTTCTCCGAAAGACTACGCCGAAGCGGGAACATCCGAGCGCTGGTATCTGCCGATGCGCCACGCGGATGAAAGCCTCGTGGAGAATAAAAACGTTTACTACGGCGTTTACGATATAGACTATAGTTTGCGCAAGATCGCTGGCGCGTGGCTGATTGACGAAGCTTCGACGCCGCGTTCCCAAAAGTAAAGCGTGTGTGAGCTAGGGAACACTACTGCTTTCTGCCAGTCGTTGCGCCGAGCGAGGTTGCGGCGGCAGCAGAGGATGAGGCCGATATTGCTGTCTGTCTGAAGTCTTGCTCGTCGTCGTGCATCATCGGCTCGCCGGTCATTTTCGCAAACAGATTTTCGTAGCGGTCAACGACGTGTTCCCAATCGTAGCGCTCGCGCACGCGTGACTGCGCGCGCTGGCGATAGGCACTGACGAGCGAGCCGTCGCGTAGGACGCGTTGCAGTTGGGCGGCCAATTCGTCTTCATCAGCATAAGGTATTCCGGCTTCGCCGACGGCCTCCAGATTTTCGGGCGTGGCGAGCGTGAGCACACAGTTGCCGTAGCCCATTGCTTCGAGAAGCGCAGGGTGTGTGCCGCCGACTTCTGTGGCGTGAACATAGCAGTAAGCGTTTTGCTGCAATGCGCGATAGTCCTTGCCGAAGACGAAGCCCGTGAAGATGATTCGCTTGTCGCGGCGCGCGCGCGCGCGAAGTTCCTCGATGTATTCGTGCGCGTAGGGTGCGTCGCCGACGATTAAAAGCTTGTGCGCAGTGCGAACTTTTTTGAAGGCTTCGATAACGAGATGCGCATTGTTTTCCGGCTCCAGTCTGGAGACGTAAAGAATGTAGCGCCCCGGCTCGACGCGCCATTGTCTGACGGCGGCGCGATCCAGTTGACGTTCGACTTCTGCGCCGTAAGCGATCATTGTCGAGGCGTGGTTATAGCGCACAAGGTAATAGTCCTGAATAACGCGCGCGTCCGTCACGGTTTCCGTCGGCAGCAGTGTCGCCAATTTTTCAGCGAGCAGATAATAGTTACGGCCAAGCCAATTCCATTTTTTGCGTTTGTGTTCGAGGCCATCGACGTTGAGCGCGACGGGCGTTCCCGTGAATCGGAGGATCGCGGCGCATGGAGCGTTGGCCGCGTTGCAGATCAAAGCAGCGTCGTAGTGTGCGGTTGTCGCGTGAAGCGCGGAGAGAAAAGTGTGAACGACGGTGTCGAAATATTTATGGCGAATTGTCGGCAGAACTTTGAGGCGGACGCCGTGAAATTCAAGTTGACGCGGGCTGACATAGTGCGAGCGGCAATAAACCGTCACGTCATGGCCGCGCGCGGCGAGACGCGTGGCAAGCTGCTCGGCGAAAGTTTCAAAGCCGCCGTAGCTGGCCGGAATACCTCTCGTCCCTAAAATCGCGATACGCATCAAAAGAAGCCCGTGCGAGGGTCAGAAATCGGATTACATTCGTTTCAAAAAATCTTCGTCGGGGAATTATCAGCGGCCTGTTCAGAGGTATGCGCGATAATCGAATGCGCATCGTTCACGCGCTATAACAAGGAAGATCACGCATTGTTTGTGTGATGGACAGCACGCTCATAAGCCTTCAGCGTAAGTTGCGCAGTTCTGCTCCAACTGAATTTCTCTGCCTGCGCTAAACCCTTCCGGCGCATTTCCGCGCGCAAGCTTGCATCATCAATCACGCGCGCAAGGGCGTCGGCAATCGCTTGTTGATTGAAAGGATCGATTAGCAAACCTGCATCGCCGACAACCTCCGGCAAGCTCGTTTGATTACCTGCGATGACCGGCGCGCCGCATTGCATTGCTTCGAGCGGCGGTAAACCGAAGCCTTCAAAATACGAAGGGTAAACGAAACATAGCGTGCCCGTATAAAGCGCGGGCAAATCTGACTCCGGCACATAGCCTGTCCAGAGCACATCATCGCTCACTTTGTGTTCTTCAACGGCGCGCAAGGTTTCTTCGTAAAGCCAACCGAGTTTGCCGACAAACACAAGCGCGGGAAGCTTAACGTGTGTACGTGTACGGCGCAAGTTCGCATAAGCGGCGATCAGGCGCGGCAGATTTTTGCGCGGCTGGACGGAGCCGACCGCGAGTATGTAATCACCTTTGATCCCATACGTCGCGCGTACTCTGCTTAGTTCTTCTTTGTTTGTGACGGGCGCGAAATGATTTGGCGCGGCAAGCGGCGTGACACTCACGCGCGATTCTTTTACGTTGTATGTTTCGATGATGTCGCGGCGAGAGTATTCCGAAGAAGCGATCAGGTGCGAAGCGGTGCGCGCCGTTCGCCGCACGGTAAGGCGCAATTGCGCGCGGCTGCGGCGCGTGAAGGTTTGCGGCAAATGCTCGAATGAAAGATCGTGAATCGTCGCGACGACAGGACATGGCGTCCACAAAGGCGCGGTGTATTGCACGTGCAGCAGATTGACGGGACGACGGCGCAGTTCGCGTGTCAGCGTTAAGGGAATTCGTATAAGCGGCGTGTGCGGCAGCGTCAGGCGCACATCGACGTGCGGCCAGCGATTTTTGAAACGCTCAACCGCCGTTTGCTTTGTAACATAGAGCGTGTAGCGATTGACAGTGTCGATTTCGGCGAGCGCCTCGATCAGATTGGTGACGTAGCTTTCGTTACCGGCAAGCTGCGAGCCGATTGAATGTGCGTCAATCGCGATGTGCAAAACGAGCCTCTGCGATTATCGTTGATTGGATGTGATTTTCTTTTTCGTGACGAGGAAAATGAGCAGGCAGCCCAGCGCAATGAACACGCTTGAGAAATTAAACTTCCCGGTTTGAAAGTAAGAGTATGCGGTTATCAACAGCAACAGAACTATCACCGCAAACAAAATCATTCTCATCGCATTAAGATTCTGTGGAGTCATCTTTTCTTCTCCCTGTAGAAGCGCGAGTCAACTCGCAAGTCTTGTTATTCTACAGGCATTACGCCGCGAAAGCTTTTGCGGTGAATAGGACATGCGCCGTGCGTGCGCAGCGCTTGCATGTGTACGCGCGTGCCGTAGCCGACGTGCGCGGCGAAATTGTATTGCGGGTAAACGTCGTGATATTCGCGCATCAATTGATCGCGGAAAGTTTTGGCGATGATGCTCGCGGCGGCGATGGAAGCTGAAATGCTATCGCCGCGAATAATGGCGCGCTGCGGCAGTTTCGCGTCCTTTAATTCGAGCGCATCAATGAGCAGATAATCGGCTGACGTGGCGAGTTGATCGAGCGCCGCAAGCATCGCGCGCCGTGTCGCCTGCAAAATGTTGATGCGGTCAATTTCGTCCGGTTCGATGCGCCCGACACTGTAAGCAATCGCTGCCGCTCGCAATTCTTCCGCGATGCGTTCGCGCTGCCGCGCCGTCAGTTTCTTTGAATCGTTCAAGCCTGCGGGCAGCGCCGCGCGTGGATCGAGAATAATAGCGGCAGCAACAACAGGCCCCGCCAGCGCGCCGCGCCCCACTTCATCCAGCCCCGCGACAAACTCGAACCCACCGGCGCGCGCTTCATCTTCAAACATCGTGCCGATCAAAGACGAAGGCATGAAAACAGTATTCAGGAGACAGAAGTCAGGAGTCAGAATAACAGCAAGAATATGAATCCGGCTCGCTGATGCAAGCGTTATTGCCTCTTCATTCTGACTTCTGTCTCCTCTCTTCTTACTTCTTTCCGGTTGTGGAAGCAGCTTTGGCTTGATTGTTTTGCGTGGTGCGTGTGTCGCGCTCGCGTATGCGCGCTGCTTTGCCGCGAAGGTTTCGCAGGTAATAAAGTTTGGCGCGACGGACGCGGCCACGCTTCACTACGTCTATGTGATCGATGATCGTCGCGTGCAGCGGAAAGATTCGTTCGACGCCGATGCCGAAGCTTGTTTTGCGCACAGTGATCGTCTCACGCGCGCCGCCGTGCTTACGTGCGATCACCAATCCCTCAAACGCCTGCAAGCGCTCCTTCGTTTCCGATTCCTTGATACGAACATGCACGCGCACGGTGTCTCCGGCCTGAAAATCAGGCACGCCATTTTCGCGCAACTGCGTGTTCTCGATTACATCCAAGCGATTCATAATTATTCTCCAAACACTTTGTGACAACAAACTGCAAAAAATTTATTCGGATTCTTCCTTATACGATGAAGTATCCGCCGCGCTCTTTGTCTTCTCTAATAAATCAGGACGATTGCGCCTCGTTTTTTCGAGCGCGGCACGCACGCGCCAATGTGCAATCTCGCCATGATGCCCGCCGAGAAGCACTTCCGGCACAGGCAAGCCTTTGAACTCCGGCGGGCGCGTATAATGCGGAAAGTCCAACAGCCCTTCGGAAAAAGATTCATTGACGGCGGACGTTTCACTTCCGAGCGCGCCGGGAACGAGCCGCGTCACTGCATCGACTAAGACAATCGCAGCAGGCTCGCCGCCCGACAGCACGTAATCTCCAATCGAGATTTCATCCGTCGCAAGCGCTTCCGCAACGCGCTCGTCAACGCCTTCATAGCGCCCGCAAATCAAAACAATTTGCTCGCTTCTTTCAGCCAGATCGCGCGCCAACTCTTGCGTCAACACCTGTCCCTGCGGCGACAACAACACGACACGCGTCGTTTCTTTGCGAAGCTCACGCGAAGCGGCGTTCGTTAAATCTTCGACTGCTGCAAAGATCGGTTCCGGCTTCAGAATCATTCCGTCGCCGCCGCCGAACGGACGATCATCGACGATATGATGCTTATCAAAAGTCCACCGGCGCAAATCATGCGCCTTTACATCGACGAGTCCGGCAGCACGCGCCCGCCGGATAATCCCGTAATCAAAGACTCCTCGGAAAAACTCCGGGAAGATCGTTATGATGTCGAAACGAAGCACAACGAATTTGCGAGTTGCGGTTGCCGGTTTGCGATTGAAAGCAAGTTAAATCTCGCTCCTGATTTCCAATCGAAAGCTGCAAATCAAAAATCTAAAATTCCAATAATCCTTCGGGTAGATCGACGCGGATTCTCTTTTGCCCGATGTCGATTTCGACACAAATTGTTTCGGCGAGCGGAATCAAATAATCGCGCTTTTCGTTTTCCGTGTTTTCAACGACCAGCATTTCAACTCCGCCCGTCCGCATGACGCTGGCAACGCGCCCGATTCGTTCGCCGTCAATTGTCAAAACTTCGCAACCCGTGAGTTCCCAATCATAAAACTCATTCTCGGAGAGTTGGACGCGCTCCGTTTCCGGCACCGCGAATTCATACCCGACGAGCCACTTCGCCGCTTCCACCGAATCGTATCCGGCAAACTTTAAGATGATGCGCTCGTTTTGAAACCAATGTTCTTCAAGAATCAAGGTTTCGCGTTTCCCGTCCGCACCAACGGCGATGAGCGTTTGGAGTCGCTCGAAGCGCTCCGGGAAATCCGTCAAAAGATTAGCGACGACTTCACCGCGTAGGCCGCGCGTCTTAACGGCCACAGCCACCGCAACAAGATCATCCGTCACATCATCAGCGCGATTCTCTGAAGCTTCATTGTCCGCGTCGCCGCTCATTCGACGATTTCGAGAATGAAGCGATGATTTTGCTTGACGCTTGCGGCGCGCAAAAGAAGGCGCAACGCGCGTACCGTGCGTCCCTGTCGTCCGATCAATTTGCCCATATCCGTTTCGGCAACGCGCACTTCAATGATCGAAGTCGATTTGTCGCGCTCTATTTCACGCACGTCAACTGCCGCCGTGTCATTGACCAAAGCCTTCACGATCATTTCGACGGTTTCCTTCATGCGCAGAAGCCTTCTTACATAGACGCCTTCTTACACAGACGCGGGCGCGGCACTCGTTTCAGTTGCGGGTTCGGCAGCAGCAGCTTCCCTCGCGTTCGTTTTGATTAAACGCCGCACGGTGTCCGTCGGCTGCGCGCCGCGCTCCATCCAATAACGCGCTCGCTCGAGATCGAGACGCACCGCCGCAGGATTGCGCGTCGGGTCATAAGTCCCGATGTTTTCGAGACACGCGCCATCGCGCTTCGACAATTTTTCCTTCACCACAATGCGGTACGAAGGTCTTTTCTTCGCGCCCATGCGCATCAATCGAATGGCTAACAAATCTTCATCCTCCTAATCAGTGGACAGTTATGGGCGGTCAGTTTTCAGCAAAACGTTTTATTCTGACTCCTGACTCCTGACTTCTGTCTCATCGTTTATTTTTCCAGCGTACTTTCTTCTTTGTCTTTTTCTTGCCCGGCACAGGCGGCAAGCCCGCAGGCATTGCGCCCGATTCGTCCGCGTCGCCGCCCATCATGCCGCTCATATCCGGCAGTCCGGCCATGCCTGCCATGCGGCGCATCATCTTGCCTTTTATCCCGCCGCCGCCACCGCTGCCGTTTCCGCCGCCGAATAATCCCGCGCCGGAAAGCTGCCGCATCATCTGGCGCATTTCCGTGTACTGCTTAATCAGTGCGTTGACATCAGCGACGTTTGTGCCGGAGCCGCGTGCGATGCGGCGACGGCGATTGGCGTTTAAGAGTCGATGATCGTTGCGCTCCTGGCCTGTCATCGAATCAATGATCGCCTCCGTGCGGCGCATCTCGCGCTCCATTTCCTTCGATTGATCTTCGGTCAAATCGGGCATTCCCATGCCGCCCAAAAGTTGATCCGGCAAAAGCTTCATGATCTTCGAGAACGAGCCGAGCTTTTTTACTTGCCGCAATTGCCCGCGAAAATCGTCGAGCGTGAATTCGTTTTTCTGAAGTTTCTTTAACTGCTCTTCGGCTTCGGATTGATCGACCTTCGACTGCACTTCTTCGATAAGCGACAGGACATCGCCCATGCCCAAGATTCTTTGCGCAATGCGGTCAGGATAAAACGGCTCGATGGCATCGTATTTTTCGCCGACGCCGACGAACTTGACGGGCTGTCCGATTACTTGCTTGATCGAGAGTGCCGCGCCGCCGCGCGCATCGCCGTCCATCTTCGTCAAAATCACGCCTGTTATTCCGACGCGACGATGAAATTCTTCAGCCGAGCGGACGGCGTCCTGCCCTGTCATCGCGTCCGCCACGAAAAGCGTTTCGACGGGGCGCGTCTCCGCCTTGATGCGTTCGAGTTCGATCATCAACGCATCGTCTACGTGAAGGCGTCCGGCAGTATCGATGAGCAGCGTGTCATAGCCCGTGTCGCGCGCGTGTTTGTGTGCTTCGCGCACGAGCGTCAAAGGATCATCGGTTCCGGGAAGTTCAAAGATAGATTGGCCTGTCGCCTTGGCGATAACCTTCAACTGCTCGCGCGCCGCCGGACGGTACACGTCCACCGAAACCAGCAGCGGTTTGCGCCCTGCGTTTTTGGCGAGCCAGCGCGCGATCTTGCCCGTCGAAGTAGTTTTGCCGGAGCCTTGCAAGCCGACGATCATTACGACGTTCGGCGCTTGCTTTGTAAAAACGAGTTGCGAAGATTGACCGCCCAAGAGTTCGACGAGTTCGTCGTAAACGATTTTGACGACTTGCTCGGAAGGCTTCAGTTCCTGCCAGACGTGCTGGCCTTCGGCCTTTTCTTTGACCGACTGAATAAAATCTTTGGCGACTTTGTAATTAACGTCCGCCTCTAAAAGCGCGAGGCGAATTTCACGCAGCGCAGCGTCAACGTGCTCCGGCGTCAGCTTGCCTTCGCCGCGCAGATTCTTCAGCGTGCGCTTTAATTTGTCGGATAAAGATTCAAACATACACGCCCTATGCGATTATTCCCGATGAAGCCGAAAACGACGATCATAACGGCCAAAAATGCCACTGTCAAGGCACAGAAGCCAGCACGTAAGACACCAAAGGTGCGTATAGAGTGCGTTTTCCGAGTCAATCCTGCCGACGCGCGGCAAGTTTAGCTTTGTTTCTGGCGACAACGCGCCTATTGCCCGAAGAACCATTAAATTTCTGGTAGAAGCATTGGAGCAAAAGAGACTGCATACCTTATTTGCGCTAATTTATTCCATATTGGAGAACATAAGGCGAACGATATTGTGTTTTGAAGATGGCAAGTGTGTTTTTTATGTTGACAAAAAAAATTTCGGGTGTATTTATGCTTCCTACTCTGAACCCCCCCAAGGAGTTGAGAGTGTGAATAATGCCGCCGATGCAGCGAGGGCTTCGGCGGCATTATTGTTTATAGGGCATGTGCTCTTAGCGTTTCTAAGCCTCGAACTGCTTTACGAAATCTCCTAACCGCTGCCGAAGTTCCGCGACTTCCGCGCGCAGCATCTCTACTTCGTCTTCCAGCTTTGCCAGCCGCCCGGTTTTGCCCGAATCATTAATTGATGAATTTCCGTTGCTAGATTTATCAACGTAATCAACTGCAACTTCTCCGGCTAAGGTATGCACATAGCGCGCATCCTTCTGTCCGGGCTGACGCATGAGCTTTGCGATCAGCGGTTGCGGCTCCTTCGACGTTAGAGAGTCGAGCGTTTCTTCGACTTCGAGCAGCGTCGTAAAATCTGCGGCAAGACGATTAGCGCGTTCCTTCAATTCGCCGACGGTCTGCGCCCCGCGCAGCATAAGCACGCCGAGCACCGCTAATTCTCTCGCATCAAGTTGAAAGATTTCCGGTGCCATGTGCTTGTATTTAGGCACGCGGCTGGTGCTGCCGTAGAAGATGTACACCAGATTTTTGTCCCGCAGGCTTTCAAGAGACTGCGCTATTTCCGGCTCGCCGAAGGAGACGATTGGATCACGATTGCTTTTTTGATTGCAGGCTTGAGTAAGCGCGTGGAGCGTCAGCGGGTAATATTCAGGCGTCGTGATTTGCTTTTCGATTAAAGCGCCGACGATGCGCACTTCCGTATCATTCAAAATCTTTGACATAACTCGAAATTCTAGTTGTTAGTCAAGCCGTAAAGTGCTGAAGAGACAACAGTGACATTTAGGCTTTTAATCGCCGCCAACGAACATCGGGTAGCCTTGCAAAATCAAGCAGAGCAGGGAAAGCCACGGTGTAATAACGAACCTTCCCTACTCTGCTCCGCATAACTTTGCGGCTAACGGTTATATCTTCTGGGAGCGCTGGCGCGGACGGTCAACTCCGTGCCGTTCGTCAACTCCAGTTTCTCGCGTCCTTGCGCGTAGACCGATCCGGCTCCGCCGCCCGCGCCTAAGATAGCGCCGATGGCCGCGCCTTTACCGCCGCCCGCAATCGCGCCGATGATTGCTCCCGCGCCCGTCCCGATGGCCGTGCGTTCCTCTGTTTTTCGCGTCTGGCTATTGCTGCGCTCGACGTTGCCTTCGTTATCCACGCGCACCTCTTGGCCGCCTGTTGTGCGCAAGGATGACAGCACACCGGCAAAGGCATGGCTGCTGCCGTCGCGCAACCGAATGCGGTCAAAGTTAAGCGTCATTTCAGAGCGCCCCGTGATTTTGCCGCTACGCTTTATTCCCGATACATAGCCTTCGACAGTTGCTCCCTCGTACTGCGAAGGCTCACGAACGGTCATGGTAAAACGCTCACGGTCACGCGATTGATCGGCTGACAGATTATTGTTCAGCACGCCGACAAGCGTAGTGCTGTCCGGCACAATAAAGTCATTTGAGGATGTCGGGGTTCTGGACTGCTGATTGGTAGCGACCGGACGATGCCTGTAAGTACGCCTTGTGCGCCGACGCCGTTGCCCTTCCACGCTAATGTTGAGTCCGAGCATCACGAGCACAAGCGCGATCAAGGTTAAGTTCTTAAAGTTTTTCATTTCATTCACCTCTCGATTTTTCAGATTGTAAAAAGGAAAGTGCCATACATAGAGGCGGTTCCCTCTATTGATCGACTTTGCCGATGACATCATACACCGGCAAGTTAAAAATTTTACCGGCATGTCGCAAACGATGCCGATTCAAATCGGCGTCGGCGCATTATCCGGCAACGCCGCGCCGAATCCTTCGACATGCGTTTGTAATGCGTCCTTTCTCGCGCGCGGCGAATCCATTCTCAATGCTTTGTCCAGCGCAAGACACAATCCCATGATGAAATAAAAGATGATCGCTACTTCCGAATCGCCGAAATTGTAATGAACCATCGCGCTCGCCATGAATCCGCAGAGGCCGCCGAGCGCGCCGAGCACAAGCCCGTGCTCGATCCAGTTTTCATTCACGGTGCGCCGCACAAGCCGCCACAACATACGCGCATACAACCACACAAACAGCAACCACGCGATGAGCGCAGGCACGCCGCGTTCGAGCGCGAGTTCCAGCAACGTCTGGTGCATGTGTCCCATCGGCAAACGCCCGTGATCGAACAGTCCCCACACGCGCGCGTATCTCTTAATCGAATCCATCCCGACGCCGACAAGCAAATGGCGCGGCTTGCTGACGAGCAAATTCCAGCCCTCACGATAAACCGTCTCGCGCCAAGTGATAGACCCGTCGCTCTGGTCAACGAACTTGACGTTTCGTTTCTGCTGCAACACGTATAGTCCTGCGGGAACGAGCAGCGCCGCGCACGCCAGCATCACGAGCGCCGTGCGCCTCGATGCGCCGGACAACACGATGACGAAGGCGGAAACGAGAAACGCCAGCCAAGATGCTCGCGTCACCGTCAGCAGCAAACACGCGCCCATGCCGATCAATGCCAACGCAAGCAATACGCCGCGCCAACTCTTCTTTCCACGCAGCGCGACGAAGAGTCCAAGAGCGAGCGACAAAATCAACTGCAACACTTCGGCATACGTCACATAATGTCCGTAGAATCCGCTGGCGCGCCAATCACGCCCGCGCGACCAATTTCCGATGCCGAGCTTTTCCGCAGGCGTCGCACCCTCAAGCAAGCGCCCGCGCTCGACATCCATCGTCGGCGTCGCCTCGAAACGATAAATCTTTACTCCCACCACCGGATCAGTTACCGAACCTGAAAGCGCATCAATCAAGTCTTCCGGGCGATGCAAGCGCCGCTTGTTTGCTTCGAGCAGCGTATCGCCGTCGCGTATTCCCGCCGCGTATAAAGGACTCGTCGTCGCCAATCGTTCTATTTTCACGCCGCGCCCGACGACGCGCTCGCCAAACGTATAAACGACATTAATCATGCACGACGCGACGAGCGTCACCGCGAGAAGGCACACCACACGCCGCGAGCGTATATTTTCCGCGACGAGATAGGCGATGGTAAACAAACTCACCGCGCGCATTTTGCCGACGGATTCAAACGGATCGTAAGACAGCAGCGAAGAAAGAAACGTCAGAGCGAAGAATCCGAGCAGCGCGTAGTCAATCGGCGTGCGATAAAGTTTCTGGCGCGGGCGTATGAATAAATAACGCGCGACCCACGCCGTCATTCCGATCATCCAACTGATTTCCGTTGCTGCAATGGAATGCGGCGCGAAGACTGCCAACGCAAATATCCATCCGACAATCACACGATCAAGCCACACAACGCTCACGCGCCCCACATCTTCAACCGTTAGCGATTGAGAAGCGGCATTGATTCCTTCAGTTGCGTCTAAGTTCATGCGTCGAATATCAGAAATAAGAAAACTTACGCGAACAGATGTCCTCAGCGTTTGTCAGTTTTCGGCTCTTGTTTCAGAGAATACCGTCCGTCCATAATTCGCTCTATTACTTTCGAGCTATCTTCCCAAGAGGCGCCGCATCCTTCAAAAACGTAAACTTTTTTAACGTCGGATGATCTCACTCTAAATAGTTTTACTTCATCATCAAAGCTGCTCTTGTCTTTAATATAAAGCCCCATCAATCCATACATCTGGCCTTCCGGCGTGGCGTAATCTAACAGGCTCTTGAAAGCATTGAGCGAATGCCTTTCGTTAAGCAGTACGCGCAGTGCCTTTTCGCCCTTGTAAGTAGCCGACGCTAACCCGAAGCCGCCGACGTTGAAAGCATCAACTGTCGAGAGCGTGTAATATGCGCTCTTTCCCTGCTCGCTCAGATTGAGCGCGCCAGTATCTTGAGCAGCGCATGGATGCGTTTTTCCACACAAAAGCCCGAAAGCAATTATCAAACAAAACTTGACGAAATTTCTTTGCATAAACTTTCCATTGCTATGCTGAAACTAAACCTTAACTCAATAAGCATCGTCGCCGCGCAGCATCACGGGCAGCGTGCGCAGTATGATTTTGAGATCGAGCAGCAGCGACCAATTTTCGATGTAGTAGAGATCGAGCCGCACCATTTCTTCAAACGACAAACGATTGCGCCCCGAAACCTGCCACAAGCCCGTTAGCCCCGGCTTCATGTCGAGGCGCTTGCGATGCCATAAATCATAAGCTTCGACTTCGTAAGGAATCGGCGGACGTGGCCCGACAATGCTCATATCGCCGCGCACCACATTCAGCAGTTGCGGCAATTCGTCGAGGCTCAATCGCCGCAGCACTGTGCCGATGCGCGTTACGCGGTTGTCGCCGCGCAGTTTATAAGCAGGCCGCGCGTCGTCGCCCAAATTCGCGTCCGGTGCTCCGGCGATAAAGCGGCGCTGGTATTCACGGTGCGCCGCGTCGTCTGCATCAACGCGCATCGTGCGAAATTTGTAGAAAAGGAAAACGCGCCCGTCCATCCCGACGCGCTCCTGCAAATAAAAAACAGACCCCTTTGAATCGAGCTTAATCAGCGCGGCGACGATGAACCACAGCGGCGCAAAGACGGTCAGCGCCAGTGCCGAGACAAAAATATCGGAGGCGCGTTTGACGATGCGCGCGGCATTCGACAGCGGCTCGCGGAAAAGCCTTATCATCGGCAACGCGCCGATCTGATCTATCTCCGTCTTGCTCGGCAGAAAATTGAAGAGGCTCGGCGCAATGCGAAACTCTACCTTTCTTGTTCTGCCGCAACGCATCATGACTTCAAAAAGCCCGTCGCCCGAAATGTGCGTATCCGTAATGATGACTTCGCTCGCTCTGGCTTCGCGTATGATGTCCGGCAGCCTCTCCAAATCGCCGATCACAGGCACGCCCTCGAACAAGCGCGGCGCATCGTCGTCTTCCATCTTGCCATTCTCTATTACGCCGATCACGCGATAGCCCAATTCCGGGCGCGCGTTCATTTCCTTTATGCACAAGGCCGCGACGCTGCCGCGCCCGACCACTAGCGTCGGCAGCAAATTTATATCGCGCCGTCTGGCGAGCGTCTGCGCCCCACGCACAGCAAAGCGCACGCTCATGTAGCTCACCAGCGCCAGCAAAAAATCCCACACAAAGACGCCGCGCGCGTAGGAGAAAGCGCGGAACGAGTAAACGCCGCGATACATGAACGCCGCCGCGACAATCAATAGCGAGGCGGTCGCCGTCGCCTTGAAGATTCGCACGGCTTCATCCACAAACGAAAACTCGCCGCGCAAGCGGTACAGGTCGTAATAAGCAAACGTGAGCGCGCGAATCGGCACAACGAACAACAGCAGCGCCGCGTAAGGCAAAAATTTCGCGCTCCAACCGAAGCCCGCGCCGCCGTAAACTCGCAGCACTGCGCCGCCTTCGCGCAGGTAAAATGCTGCGATGAAACAAACGGCGGCGAGCGTGATGTCCGTCGCCGCGAGCGCCGTCTTGACAGCCGGAATCACCCACCACGGCGCGCGTCCGGGAGCACGCATCACGCGCGCATCAAACGCTTCCTTTGTTGCTTCATTAAGGGACACGGACATCATCAATCCGGTTTCGCACTCGAGTTTCCGTAATTTTTCCGGCAACCAAATCTCTTAAGTGCCTTGTAATTTTAGTTCTTAGATTTTATAAATTGCCACTAGCTTCAGCTAGTGGACAAGGTTGACAACAGATTGATTGGCTTTAGCCGAATGCTTTGGCTAAAGCCGTAATCTTTCTTGGCTTGTTATCCTCCAGCTAAAGCTGGAGGCAATTCAAATAACTTTCATTACACTGCACTAAGTCTCAAGAATTAAATCGGCGACGGCGGCGCGCACTTGAAGCGCGCGGCGAGCGTGAGCCGCGCTCTTTTTTTGCACCGGCACTGCATCCAAATCCGCGCGTGAATTGATGCGCCGCATTCTGTTTTCGCTCACAAGCTGTTCATCTACTGCCGCCCACTGTCCGGCATAAATCGTCCACGCGGGCACGCCGAGCGCCGCCGCCTCGCGGTTCATCGTGCCGCCCGCGCTCACAATCAAATCCGCCGCCGCAATCAAATTCGCGCCGTCCAGCACTTCATCCGGCAAGATCATATTCGCACTTTTCTGCGCCAAATATTTTTCACGCTGCGAAGCGGTGCGCGCCAGCAGTATCATTTTAATTTCAGGACGCGCGCGCAAACGTGCAATCAACTCATCGAACAATTCATTGTCGAAGCGATGATACAAAGCCTCGCGCGCGGGCGGACGCAGCACCACGAGCACATCCGGCTTCTCCACGCCGAGCTTTTTCAAAGTCTCCGCAAAGCGCGGGTCGGGCGCAAAGTCCGCGAGATAAACATCCTCTTTGATGCCGTCATAGCGCTTCACTTTCCCGCTTCGCGCGCCATATTTTCGCAAAGAACCTTCGGGAAAACTCTGCGGCACAATCACGCGCGACGCAAGCCGGAATGCCAGATGATTCGCTGGCTGATGCTCGTAATCCATCAACGTCACGCTCTTGATGCGCGACAAACGCGCCGCCACAATCTGCGCGTAGGAATTATGCCCCACCGCCAGATCAAAGCCGCCCTGCGCTCGCACCCAACTTCTCAACGCCAGCGCGCGCCCGATCAAATTCCCGGCCTTGTTCGCCAGCTTGCCGCCGCCATGCGCGCCGATCACCGTCGCATCAAATCCGGCAGCTTCGGCCATCTCGACTGTCTGCGCAAAGAGGCGCGCCGTCACTTTAACTTCATGCCCGCGCCGCTCGAACTCCGAAACAAGCGCGCGAAAAAAAGGAACGTGCGGCGAATTCGCCAGATCAATCCAGATACGCATCGGAGAATTTTCGATTTGCGATTGCCGATTTGCAATTGAAGCAGCGTCAGGAATTGAAGGAGTAAATTCTTCGTTTCTTTTCAATCTAAAATCGCAAATCCCTTGCTTCCAACAATCTTGCTAAAGCGTATAGCATCCATGCCTGCGACCAGCGCATGTAGGGCGTGCGGACGGTGTAGAAGCGGCGGCGTTGATAGTAAAAGAAGCCGCGCTCATCACGCAGTTCATTGATAGCCCAGCGCGCAATTTTTTCGGCGAGCTTTAACGCGTCCGAATCGAGCCACTGTAATTCGACGAGCGCGGCGATGGCAGCGCCCGCAGAGTGTGCGTCCGCCGGATAAAGTTTGTCATGGTAGTATTTCGGCCACCCGTCCGCAAGAAAGAACCGCTCGCGCCAGAATTCATAACCGCGCCGGACAGCTTCAGTAAATTCATTCCTGCACGCTGCAATGCCGCCATCATTATCACCGCCTTTGATACTGCTGCATGTCTCGATTATCCGCGAGAGGCTCGTCAGCACAAACGCCGTGTGAAAATTATCAGCCCACGATTGATAGCCGTCCGCGCCATAGGCCCACGAACCGTCCGCGCGTTGTCGTCGCACCACATAACGCGCGCCGCGCACAGCCCATTCGCGCAACTCCTCTTCACCGGTCAACGCCGCGACGCTCCCCAACGTTTCCGCTGCCAGCAGACTTGCGTTAAAAACACGCGTCGCATCAATCGGCGTATAGCTCCAGCAAACTTCCGCGTCTCCCGCGTCGCCGCTTTCATGGCTTCGCCGCAAATCGCGCAAGATAAAATCACATGCACTGCGTGCCATACTCGAATATTCTTTGTCACCAAAAGCATTTGCCGCTTCGATAAACGCACGCGCAGCGAACGCTGTCGGGACAATCGTCGGCGTATTCTTCGGCGCATAAAAAGCGCGTCCCTGCCAATCGAAATTATAACCCCACGCTGCGCCGCTCCATCCACCAATCCGCGCTGCCGCAAGATCATCCAGCAACGCACGCGCTTTCATCTCCGCGTCCTTCGTTCGACGCGCGCGAAAATCCGCCAGCGCCGCCAATGCAAAGAGCGCCGTCCCCTTACTATTTCTTTCAACAGGAACACCAGCCAGCACGCGCAAATTAACCGGCGAACGCTTGAAGGCTTGCGTCCACGCAAGCCTTGCAAAGCGCGAGTGTCTGAGCGGCGTCGCTTGAAACACACGACTGTTCAATCCATCAAACGGATCATGCCCCGCGAACCCGCGCGCCCCACACCACTCCGCCAGACTCTCATACGCGCGCCGCAAGTCGTTCATAAGATAAGAACCGAACCCGCCATCAGATGCCGGATGATGCCAGAGGCTTTCACCAGCATCTGACATCTAAAATCTAATTTCCGATGCGTGGCTTTCGATGCGGCGCGGCGTGTCTATAAAGCTTTCGTGCCAGAGTTCAAACATCAAAAGCGTCCACAGAAGTTTGCGATGATTAGCAATCCCGCGTTCGTGTTCGTCCTGCAATCGCGTGACATACTGCGGATCAAATAATCCGTGGCGGCGCAGGCGTTCCGGCGAAAGCAAATCACGCGCCAGCGGACGCAGGGTTTTCTTCAGCCACTCCGCAACAGGCACGCCGAAGCCTTTCTTGCCACGCTTGCTGACGAACGCGGGCACAAGCTCGCGCGCCGCTTGCTTCAAAATATATTTCGACGTGCGCCCGCGAAGTTTGTAATTGAGAGGCAGCGACGCGGCATATTCGGCCACGCGGTAATCGAGAAAAGGCGCGCGAACTTCCAACGACACGGCCATGCTCGCGCGATCTACTTTCGTCAAAATATCTCCGGCCAGATACAAACGCGTATCCAGATACTGCATCTGTTCGACGAGCGTCTCCGCATCGCAATCTTCCCGGAGCATACGCCGCGCGTCACTGTAAACATCCGCGTCCGTCGCATGTTGCACGTCGGCGGTCAAAAGCTTTGCTTGCTCACACGGCATAAACGAGCCGAACCAGCCGTGATGCCGCGCCACGTCTTCATAATCCGCGCCCGCGATGAACCGACGCGCTTTATAATCGAACGAAAGGTTTTTCGTTTTCACAGGTAGCCTGCGCACGACAGGTTCAACGAACGCACGCCGCAAGAATCGTGGCACGCGCGTGTAAGCCCGCGCCCAGGCATGTGCTTGATAAGTCGGATAGCCCGCGAAGAGTTCGTCGCCGCCGTCGCCGCCGAGCGCAACCGTGACGTGCCTTCGTGTGAAACGCGACAACAAATAAGTCGGCACAAGCGATGGATCACTCAAAGGCTCATCCATCCACGAGCCGATGTCGCCGACGAGGTTTGCCGCGAGGTTCGCGCTCAAGCGTTCTTCGTGATGATCCGTGCCCAAGAATTCCGCGACGCCGCGCGCATACGCCGATTCGTCGAACGATGATTCGGCAAACGAAATCGAAAACGTTTTGACCGGCTCGCTCGATGCGCGCACGGCGAGCGCCGCCATAATCGAAGAGTCCACGCCGCCCGACAGCAGCACGCCGAGCGGCACGTCCGCCACAAGCTGCTTTCGCACGGCATCGAACAACAACTCGCGCACGCGCTCCGCAGCCTCTTTTTCCGATGGCACAGGCGACTGTTTTTTATAGCTCAAACACCAGTACGGTTTGACTTCAATCGCACCATCTTCAAGCGTGAGATAGTGCGCGGCGGGAAGCTTGTTGATGCCTTCATAGATCGAAAGCGGCGCGGGCACGTAATCGAAGGAAAGATATTGCCGGAGCGCCTGTAAATTCAGACGCGGCTTGACAAGCGGATGCGCGAGCAACGCTTTCGGCTCGGAAGCAAAGAGAAGTTGCCCCTCGAACACGCCCCAGTAAAGCGGTTTTTCTCCGAAGCGATCCCGCGCGAGAAAGAGTTTGCGCGCGCGCCCGTCCCACAATGCAAAGGCAAACATGCCGTCCAGATGTTCGAGCATCCCTGTGCCATATTCTTCGTAAAGATGCGGCAGAACTTCCGTGTCCGATTGAGATTTGAAGCGATGCCCGCGCCTTTCGAGGTCTTTGCGCAATTCGCGATAGTTATAAATTTCGCCGTTGAGGACAACGCTGATTGAGGCATCTTCATTTGTCGCGGGCTGCTCGCCCGTCGCCAGATCAATGATCGCAAGCCGCCGCATTCCGAGCGCGACGCTGCCTGCCGCCATCATCGAGCCTTCCGAATCAGGGCCGCGATGCGTCAAGAGTTCGCACATCGCGCGCAATAATTCTTTCGAGCACACGTCAGACGACGCGACGGCGGCGTGTGCATTCAGATTAGACCATCCGGCGATGCCACACATAGAATCAAGTGATGAGCAATAAATGCGAAACGATAAAAAAGCGTTCGGTTTTTAGTTCGTTATTCATCGTTTCGCTTTCACCGTTTGGCTATGTCATAACCTCTTCAAGTTGAACGCAGCGTCACGCCCGAAACGACGTGCCAATGCAGATGCTTCGAGTCTTGATACTTGCCCATGTTGGTGATAACGCGACAGCCGCCGTGTTCGTCCACGATCTGCGCGGCGATTTGTTTGACAGCCATTATTATTTCGACGATCAGCTCATGGTCTTCTATTTCAAGCGCGAGCAGCGAACCGATGTGCCTTTTGGGAATGACCACGATGTGAACCGTGTAGAAGGGTTTGGTGTGGTGAAAGGCCAGCACGTTTTTTGTTTCAAACACGCGATGAACCGGCGTGCGTGCGCTTAAGACTTCGTCGCAGTAAAAATCATCGCTCATATTCAATCGCTCGATCAGTCGGAACGGTTTTTGATTTAGAGCGTGCAGTTATCTTTCGCGCGGCGCGTCGAAGCCGATTTTCTCGCGCACGGCGTAGATCGGTTTCGCCTGCGATTCGTGGTAAGTGCGAACGAGCATTTCGGCCAGCAGTCCCATTAAGAGAAATTGCACGCCGACGGCGAACATCACGATGCTGAGAATCGGCAGCGGATTTTTGATAAACGATTCGCCTTCGAGCTTTCGGATAATCGCCCAGAAGCCTGCGAGTAGGGAGACGGCGAACGCAATCATCCCGAACGTGCCGAACACGTAGATCGGTTTCGTTTGATACGACGCCATGAATTTGATTGTCATTAAATCGAAAACGACTTTCAGCGTGCGCGATAATCCGTACTTCGATTTGCCCATTGTGCGCAGGTGATGCTCGACGGGAATCTCCGCGACACGCGCGCCAGCCCACGAAGCGTAGATCGGAATAAAGCGGTGCATCTCGCCGTAGAGCCGTACATCTTTGAGCACGTCGCGGCGATAAGCTTTCAAAGAGCATCCGTAATCATGCAATGGCACCTCGCCGATCCATGAGATCAAACGATTGGCGAGCATCGAAGGCAATTTCCTAGTCACCATTTTGTCTTTACGATGTTTGCGCCAGCCCGATACCACGTCATAGCCTTCATTTAATTTTGCGATCAATCTTTGAATGTCCGCCGGATCGTTTTGCAAATCCGCGTCCATCGGAATCAGTATTTGACCGCGCGCCGCGTCTATCCCTGCTGACATTGCCGCCGTCTGCCCGTAGTTGCGGCGCAGTGCGACGACTCTCACGCGCGCATCGAGCCGCGCGAGTTCACGCAAAACTTTTAAGCTTCCGTCAGTCGAGCCGTCATCAACGTAAATAATCTCGGCGGTCTCGTTGAGCGCGGCGAGCGCTTCGTCCAACTTTCCATGAAGCGGGCGCAAGTTCGGTTCTTCGTTGAAGACGGGCAGAAATATGGAAATCTCCGGCGACTCTTCATCAATTATCGCGACGGGCTGTCGCATCAAAGTGTCTTCATCGGCGACGGCGACGATTACCGGCGCAGCATCGCTCTTTGGCCGCCGCATTAATGTGTCGTCTTCGCCGTAGTAACTCATCATTGTTCTTCGATGTTCGTGCTTAACAGTAGAACTGTCAAGCGTTGGCGAATTACACTTGGAGGCGTCCGAAGCCGCGCCAGCTATTGCTGTTGTGCCAACTTATTTGCACGTCGCGTGCATCGATGTCACGCCACCATTTTTCAAACTCGGCGCGTGAAATGTAAAAGGCCGTCGGCGCAATCAAGTGATCGAAGACAATGGCGTGCTGTTCGTGCCAGCCGAAAACGGAGATGGCTTTCAGGTAATCGTTGTAGAAAAGATGCCGCGCGTAGCTTGCTCCCTTCGAGCTTTTATTCAAAGGCGCAGACACAAGTTTCGTCGCCGCATAGAGCGCCGCTGCTGGCAACTTCGAGACATGCAGCAGGGCGCGTGGGCTGATGCGCGAAGTAATCCTTTCGCGTAGAGGATTGATCCAGCGCGTGATCCAACCATTATTCTCCGCGCCGTAGACCCACGCCGAAAGATGCCCGCACGATTTAACCTTTGCAGCGAGCGAGGCAAATCCCGCGCGCGGGTTCGGCAAGTGGTGGAGCACGCCGACTGAAAATGCGTAATCGAAAATTTTACGAAGCGGCAATTTATAAATATCCGCTTGAATGATGTGCGCGTTTTCGAAATCGCGTGTCGCCGCAAAAGCAGTTTCGACTGCCTCGCTTACATCAATCGAAATCACATCACGCGCGCCCCAATCAGCCGCGAGCCGCGTGTGCCGCCCTTTGCCGCAACCGCCTTCGAGCACGATTTTGTTTTGAAAGAAATCCGGTTTGACGGGCGCAATCCAGCCTAAAAACTGCTCTGCGTAATGCTCGTCGGCGTGCGTAAAGTGTTGCCACTCCCAACCGAAACTCGCGGCGGTCGCAGCCTTGTCCGCTTCAATCGCATGTAGATCAACAAATCGCGGAACACCGCGCACAATTGGAAAGCGGCGCGCGCAATTGTCGCACTTCAAATCGCCTTCCAGAATCTCGTCGTCCTCCGTGTGCGCCACCGAAAGCAGTTCGATTGCGCCGCCGCATTCAGGGCACGCTAGATATTGTAACAATCGCTGCCTCATAACAAATGCACGCCAGCGGCATTTTCATGCGCCCTTTTTATTTACCTGTTTGCGGCGGAGAGAATGCGTTCGATCAGTTTCGCATCGTCCGGGATCAAGCCGACTTTGGCGAGCCGCTGTGTCAGCGTCATCCAATTTTTATCGCGGGCGAAAACGCGTTGGAAGAGCGGCAGTGATTCATCCGTGCGGTTCATGTTGACGAGCGCGACGGCGTGCCAGTAAACCATCTCGATGTTGTCGGGAACCAATCGCTCTGCGGCAGAATACTCGCGCAACGCTCCTTCGTTATCTTTTTTCTCAACCGCCAGATCGCCCGCGTTCATGTGATTATAAGCGCGCTGCAAAGTGACGAGGCGGCGCAATTCTTTGAGCGGCGCAAGTGAATCGTCCACGCGCAGATCAAAGATACGATCAGCCCACGCTCTGCCCGTCGGCTTGCCTGAAACGACAATCAAGGCGGCGGATTGCTTGCCGCGTATGTCTCCGCCGACGCCCTGCGCCGCATCGAGCGCGGCCAGCATACGATCCGCCAGATCGCCCTTTGTCGTTTCAAACGCACGCGCCATCGCAGGCCACACTTTATCGTTCAGCATCATGTTGGCCTGCACGGAAAAGTTTTCGCCGATGATGTGACCCGCCGCTTGAATATCTTTCGCGCCCGTATGCGCAAGCACGCGTCCCTGCGCATCTATCATCGCAACTTGCCGCACATCGCGCCCTTCGTCTCCGGCGAGCATAGATTTCAAAGCATCGGGCGCGCTTTTTCCGGCGCGCATCAAGTCTAGGCCGAGTTTGCCGTAAGTCGGATCGACAAAGGATTGCGTCGCCACAGCGCCGACGCCCGCTTCCGCCCATGGCACAGTCGAGCCGACTGAAAACCAGTGCGATTGCACCGCGACGCCCAACTCGCCCGTCAATGGATCGCGCGCCACAATCGAGAACGTGTGAACAGGGCGCAACGGCATCACAGGAGCAGC
>JAABUK010001295.1_pt1 | contig 31849 bp, 27 predicted proteins | sample 5559141 | NCBI WGS metagenome assembly JAABUK01 (sample SAMN10711869, study PRJNA513367) | rock metagenome | isolation source: Antarctica rocks | place: Antarctica: Victoria Land, Pudding Butte nord | collected 2016-01-03 | reverse complement strand
CCAGGCCGTGCGGAGCCGTGGTGATGCTGCGGACCCGGCGGGCAACGGCCCCGGGGGCGGTGGTGAGCCGCGGCAGGGTGACCGGATCGGCGGTGACGGCGGGCATGCGGACCTCCAGGTTGTTGCGCTCTCAACTACTGTGACAACACCGGGCGGCGGGCTGCCTGTTCCCCACAGCCGAGGTCAGGTCAGAACCACCGGCTCCGCCGCCGGGCGGCTGGGCGGGGCACCCGGCCGCTGCCAGGACTGACGCGCGAACACCTGCCGGATCTCCGACGCGGCGACGGCGATCCCCGGGTAATAGCCCTGCGCCCCGTCGCATCCCATCGCCTGCAGGGCTTGGTAGTGCTGGGGGGATTCGACGCCCTCGGCGATCACCCGCAGTCCGAAGCTGTGAGCCAGCTCGATCGTGGCCCGGACGATCGCGGCGTTGCCCGGCACGTCCAACATCGTGGAGACAAAGGATCCGTCGACCTTCACCTCGTGCACGGTGACCCGCGACAAGAAGGTGAGCGAGGAATATCCCGTGCCAAAGTCGTCCACGGATAACTCCGCGCCGAGCGTACGAAGCTCCTCGAGAACCTTCTCGACCACGTCGAGCTCACTCATGGCTACGGTCTCAGTTATTTCCAGCACCAGCCGGTCGCTGGGCAGTCGGTACTCGACCAGGAGCGAGGCGACGTCCCCGGGCATTTCGGGGTCGAGCAGATTACGGGTGGAAAGGTTGACGGCCACCGGCAGCGGCGCGCCGCGCTTGCCCCATTCGGCGCATTCGGCCAGCGCCAGCCGCAGTACGCGCAGGGTGAACTGCCGGACCAAGCCGGAATGCTCCACGATCGACATGAATTCCGCCGGCCACAGCAGGCCGCGGCGCGGATGCTGCCAGCGCACCAGCGCCTCCGCCCCCATGAACCGCCCGGAGCGCAAGTCCACCTTGGGCTGAAAGTGCAGCAGCAACTGGTCGCAGCTCAGGGCATCCCGCAGCTCGTCGATGAGGAGCAGCCGGTCGACAGTGCCGCCGTCGCGGCCAGCGTCGTAGCGTTCGACCGCTGCGCCCGAGCCCTTGGCCTGGTACATCGCCACGTCGGCACAGCGCAGCAGCTCAGTCATCGTGGTCGCATCCGTCGGCGCGCACGCGACGCCGATGCTGCCTTCGACCGGCAGGCGCAATCCCTCGACGACGACCGGCGCGTTGAAGCTCTTGAGCAGGTCGGTGGCCACGGCGACCGCGCTGTCGGGATCTCGGACCCGGGTCAGCAGAAGCGCGAATTCGTCGCCGCCCAGTCGCGCGGCGGTGTCGCCCCGACGGATCGACGCGCCGAGCCGAGCGGCCACGGCTTGCAACAGCTGATCGCCGGCCTGGTGTCCGAGCGTGTCATTTATTTCCTTGAAGTGGTCGAGGTCCAGCAGCAGCAGCGCCACCACCTGCTCCCCGCGCGCCACCGCCGCCAGTACCTCCTCCCCGCGCTCGAACAGCAGGGCCCGGTTGCACAATCCGGTCAGCGAGTCATGGGTGGCTTCGTAGGCCTTCAGGTCGGCCAGCTCGCGGGTAATGTCGTGCAAGCGCGCGTTGTTCAGTCCGGCGCTCAGCGCGGCGGCGAAAGTGTTCAGCGTCGCCCGCTCGCGGTCGGTCAACCGGACCGGTGAGTGGAAGCACAGGCGCAGCTCGCCGGTGACCGATATTCCGTCGTCGAGGTCGGTCGACAGGACCATGCCCCAGTCAGGTAGGGCAGGTCGCGGATCGCCGTGGCGGCGGTCGCGGCCGCCCGCCGCCTCGCCGAGCGCCGTGAGTGTCCCGTCCGTACGCACCGCCAGCACCTCGACGGCGTCGGCGCGGAACAGCTCCATGGCGCTGCTGATGGCACTGCGGGCGACCTCGTGCTCGTCGACCCGGACCAAGGTGCCGGTGGCTATGGCGAGCTGTTCCCAGGTCGTCCGCTCGCTCTGCGCGGCCAACCGGTGCCGGTAGGCCGCATGCAGCGCGTACAGGATCGGTGGTATCCCGATCAGCACATGGGCGTCCCACCGGCGTACGGCATCGATGACCAGGGCCGCGCTGATATTGCCGCTGACCACGATCACCTGCTGACCCACGCCGGCCAGGACCAGCGCACCCACCGACTCGCCCTGAGAGAAGGCGATCGCGGTCGAAACGGCGAGATTGGTAACGACCGAGAAGATGACGGCCGCGGCCACCGCCGCCAGAACGGCCCGCGGGGTGGCGAGCTCCAGCGGCGCTCCGCTGTGCACCGTGCCGGCCAACGCAGATCCGGTGAGGGCGGCGAGCGCGGCTCCCAGGGTGCTGGCCGCGGCGTTCAGCAGCACCTTCGACGGCGACTTCCGACGAGCCAGGTGCGTGGCGGTCGCCGCCCCAGCTGCGCAGAGCACGACCCAGGGGGCCGGCAGCACGGTCAGGCCGAGAATCAGAGCGGCTTCCCCCCAGCCCAGGCTCAACACGTTGCTGCCGAACCGGACGGACACGACGGCCAACTCGGCCGCCACGACCAGGCTCGCGTACAGCAACAAGGCCACGGCGTCGGGTCGATGGAAGTGGGGGATGACGGCCGCAGTGGCACCGAGCCCGGCGACCGCACCCACGGTCAGCCCCACGATCAGGGCGCGCAGGCTCCCCGTTGCTCGCGCTGCCTGGGTCACAGACATGTGCACTCCGCCCTGGAGGGCGTGGACGGGATCGAGAGATCACATCTTCTGCGCACAGTATGCCGGGCAGTGCGGAAAAGGTGACATTGTGGCAGCGATCAGTTCCAGATGGTGTGCATAGTCACGGTGAACTCACCCCCACATCACGCGCGGCCCGACGTTGGTACGGCGAGCGGCCTTATTTCATGGTAGTCGCTCAATTACTTTGCGTGAGCACCATGAGATATTCATCACTCCGGCGCTTACTATGGCCCTCAGCCGGTGCCTCGGCGTACTCCGGGCTAGCTGGTAGGCCGGTCAGCGGACGGACGCGGTGCTGCCGAGGTCATGCAGGAGCGCGCCGTCCGGCCGCAGCGATGTCAGCGCCAGCCAGGTGGCCATTGCCAGCCCCAGTCCGCCGGCGCACGCGATGACCGTGTGCGGGCTCGCCGCCTGGGCGGCGGCGCCGGCGATCAGCAGAGCCACCCCTTGGAACACCGAAATGCCGGATTGCACGAGGCCGAAGGCCTGGCCACGTCGCTCGGCGGGCACAGCCCCGACGAAGGCCGCATTTGCCGGCAGGTTGTAGGCGCTGCCCAGCCCGGAGATGACCAGCAGGGCCAGCGCCCAGCCGAGACCCGGCCGGGCGGCAAATGCCAGCAGCGGCAGGCAGGCCAGCACGGCCAGCCCACCCATCAGCCGCAGCCGCCGGTCGGGCAGCAGCCGGCTGACCGCCAGCGAACCCGCCACCGCACCCAGCGGATGCGCGGCCAGCAGCAGCCCCGCCGCGGCGGCGCCGCCGTGCGTCACTTGGGCGTACGGCACCGCCAGCCCCTCGGGTACGACGACGAACGCACACAGCCAGGCCAGGAGGACCAGCCCGCGCAGCGCCGGCCGGCCGAAGACGAGACGCGCGCCGACGGCCAGGCCGCCTAGCAGCGACTCGCGCTCCGCCTTGTGCTCCCTCGTCGCAGCCCGCCACCGCACGCCCCCCCTTAGCACCAGAGCCGACAGCGCGAAGGTCAGCGCGTCGGCGGCCAGTGCGCCTCGCGGGGTCAGCGCGGCGACCAGCGCCCCGCCTGCGGCGAAGCCGATCACCTGGCCGGCCTGCACGGTGATGTTTGTGACCGCCGAGCCTTGGACGTAGGTGTCGCCGGGCAGCACCTCGGCCAGGGTGGCCGACCGGGCCGCGCCGAACGGCGGCGCCAGCAGCTCCGTCGCGAACAACAACCCGGCGAGGGCCAGAAGCGGCAGCGGGAAGACCATCAGCCCGACGAGCGCCATCCGGGCGAGGTCGGCCGTCACCATCACCGTCCGGCGCGGATAGCGATCAGCGAGGCCGGACAGTAGGGGGCCGCCCACGACCCACGGCAGGAAGCTCAGCGCATAGAAGGCAGCTGTCAGGAACGGGGAGTTGGTGCGGCGGAACACCAGCACCGACAACGCCACCCGGGCCAGCTGGTCGCCGACCAGCGAAAGGATGGTTGCAAGCCAGAGAGCGCGGAACTCCCGAACCGCGAAAGCGTCGCGATAACCCGTCCGAGGCGTAGACATCCCGGCCGAAGTCATCGACCCACACTCTAATCGCCGACCGGCGCCCCGCTGACGAGCGGAGCGCCGGTCGGGCAGGCCCGGGTGGAACGGCAGGCGGGCTCAGCCGCCGGCTTTGCTCGAGCCAGTGGGCTCAGCAGCCGGCCTTGTAGGCGGCAGCCTGGCCCTGCGCCGATGAGAGGTTGTCCTTGGTGATGATGGTGAATCCGGTTTTGATGTTCATCGTGGTCGGCTGACCCTTCAACGCCTTCACGGCCTGCTGCACGCCGTCGGTGCCGATCGTCCCCGGCTGCTGGGCGATCAGAGCCTGGACCGTGCCGTCCTTCAGCGCCTTGATCTGGTCCGGGCCGGCGTCGAAGCCGACGACCTTTACCTTGTTCTGCTTGCCGGCCTGGCGGATACCGGTGGCCGAGCCCTCGGCCGAGAACAGGTTGGAAGCGAAGATGCCGACGATGTCGGGGTTCTTCTGCAGTGCGGCGCTGACGATCGACGCGGCTTTCGCCGGGTCGTTCATCGAGTACTGCACGCCGAGGTACTGGTATTTCGGATTGGCCTTCGCGGCGTCGGCGAAGCCCTTGTCACGCGCGTCGGTCGTGCTGATGCCGGGCTGGACGCCGACGCCGAGCACCTTGCCGCCGGCCGGCGCCAGCTTCTGGATGGCGTCGAAGGCCGCCTTGCCCCCGCCGGTGTTGTCCGACGAGATGGCCGAGACGGCCACCGACGGGTCATTGAGCGTGGTGTCGACCAGGACCACCTTGATGCCCTGGGATTTCGCCTGGGCGATCGGCTGCTGCATCGCTGAGACGTCCGTCGGGGCGATCAGGATGGCGTCGGGCTTGGTGGCGATGACCGACTGCAGGATCGGCGTCTGCAGGGTCGGGTCGAACTTCTGCGCCCCCTGCGTCTTGACCGTCACGCCTTCGGCCTTCGCCTCGGCCTGGATGCCGCACTGCATGGTGATGTAGAAGGCATCGCCGGCCACGCCCTGGACGAAGGCGAGCTTGTAAGCCTTCTTGGTCGTCGTACCGCTGCCCGGTGTGGTGCTCTTGCTCGAGCTGCAGGCGGCGGTGGAGGTGAGGGCGACGAGCGCCGTACCCACCACTAATGCGGACCTTCGTTTCATGCCAACTCCTTTGCGGTTGTCTTCCCGGGGCGGGAAAGGAACGGAAGTTTGGGCGTTCGACCGCGTACGGAGGCGGCCCGACGCACCTGGTCGACGTAGACGACGGTGATGAGCACCGCGCCGACCACGACCTGCTGCCAGAACGGCTGCACGTTGATCTGGATGAAGCCGTTCTGCAGCACGATGGGGATGAAAAGCCCGATGACCGTGCCGAAAACCGAGCCGACGCCGCCGAAGAGGCTGGTGCCGCCGATCGCCACGCCGGCGATGACGTTGAGCGCGGTGTTGGACTGGCCGCCGATGGTAGTGGACTGGAAGAAGCCGAGATTGAGGATCCCGGCCAAGCCGGCCAGCGTCCCGGCGAGGGCATAGACCTTCATCAGATGCCGGTCGACCTTGACCCCGACCCGGCGCCCGGCCTCGGCATTCGAGCCGATCGCGTAGGTATAAAGGCCGAACCTGGTCCGGTGCAGCAGCACGATGCCACCCGCCACGACCAGGGCAGCGACGGCGGCCAGGGTCGGCACCTGTCCGATGATGTCGCCGAAGCCGATCTTGTTGACCAGCGTCTTCGGCGCGTCCCGCAGGTCCAGGCCCCGAGTCAGAATTTGCGCGAAGCCGAGGGCGGCGCTCAGCGTGCCCAGCGTGACGATCAGCGGCGGCACCTTGGCCTTGGCCACCAGCGTGCCGTTGAGCATCCCCCAGGCGAAGCCGGAGGCGCAGGCGGCGAGCGTGCCCAGCACGACGGTGTCCCAGCCCTGGCCCCCGTAACCGGCCATCACCTTGTCCGCGACCACACCGCTGAAGACCAGCACGCTGCCGATCGACAGGTCGATCCCGCCGGTGATGATGACGAACGTCATGCCGACGCCGAGCACCGCATAGATAGAGGTGTTCTGCACGATGCCGCGGATATTGAAGCCGGTCAGGAAGGTGTGTGGCCGCAAGATGCTGAAGATGGCCACCGTGATGGCGAGCAGCAGCACGATCTGCAGCGCCTGGAGGCGGGCGATCCGCTCCCGCCGTCCAGCGCTCGGCTCCTCCACGGGCGCCGTGCCGGGCAGCGCCGACGTCGTGTCGGGGAGGGTCACGACGCCTCCTGGGTGAGGGCGCCGGTCATCGCGGCGACCAGTTGCTCCATCGACGTGTCCTCCTTGCGGTAGGTCGCCACCCGCCGGCCGCGCCACATCACCTGGATCCGGTCGGCGACCGCCATCACGTGCGGCATGGAGTGGCTGATCAGGACTACGGCGATCCCCTCGCCACTGACCCGGCGGATCAGGTTGAGGACGTTCTCGGTCTGTACGACCCCGAGCGCGGCCGTGGGCTCGTCGAGGAAGACCAGCTTCTGCGCCCAGGCCGCGGCCCGGGCCACCGCAATCCCCTGGCGCTGCCCACCCGACATGGAGCCGACCGGGCCGTTGAGGTTGCGCACGGTGGCACCGAGCTTGTCGAAGGCCGCCCGGCTGCCGTCGCGCATGGTCTTGGTATCCATGAAGCCGAACCGGCCGAGCGGGCCTTTGGCCATGACCTCTCGGCCCAGGTAGAGGTTGCGGACCGGCGACAGGTGCGGCGCCAGGGCCAGGTCCTGGAACACCGTCTCCATCCCCAGCGCTCGCGCGGCGACCGGGGAGGTCAGCGAGACCGGCTGGCCCTCGAACAGCACCTGCCCGGAGTCGCTGGGCTCGGTCCCGGACAGGATCCGCACCAGCGTGGACTTGCCCGCGCCGTTGTCGCCGATGAGCGCCACCACCTCACCGGCGGAGATGTCGAAGTTGGCGCCGATCAGGGCCTCGACGTGGCCGTACCGCTTGGAGATGCTTTTGGCCTCCAGGACCGGTGTCACCGCGACACCACCGCGTCGGTCCACGGCCGGGCCCGGCCGGCCACCGTCTGCCGGCACGTCTCCAGGCGCTGTCGGGCGACCGTGTCGAGGAATGTCCGGCGAGCCTCCCCATCGAGTCCGACGGCTTCCTTCCACAGCGACCGGCCGGCGATGAAGCCTGACGCCCCGCCCTCGTCGCAGGAGATCCGCAGCACCTCCTGGAAGGCCTCGAAGCCGACGCCCGCCGACAGCACGGCCCAGGGCCCACGGACTACCTCCGACACTCGCCGGCAAGCCTCTGGCGAGCCGGGATACTCGAGCTTCACCAGGTCGGGGCCGGTGTCGGCGATCAGCGCCGCCCCCTCGACGATGAGATCCGCCCGCTGGGCGGCGGTGAGCTCTTCGCCGGGCAGCGCGTAGACGAGGTTCTCGACGACCGAGGGGATGCCCTGCGCCCGGCAGTCCTCGACGACCTCGCGGACCACGTCGAGCACCTCGGCAACCAGATCCGGCTCGCCGGCCGGCCGGCCGGGACGCAGCTGGACGAGGAACTTGACGGCCTCGCCGCCCATCGCCTGCACCCAGGCGGCGTTCTGCGCCGGGTCGCGGTGAGCCCGCGGCTCGCCCTGCCAGCTACCCCGCTTCTCGGGCTCGGCGGCGACAAGCAGGCCACAGCCCGGCGCGCGCACCCCCGCCTCAGTGACGGCGGGGACGCCGAAGGTGGGGTCGAGCAGGATCGCACTGGCCAGCGGGGTGAGGGCTCGGGCGACGTCGACCTTGGCCAGCCGCATATCGGCGGCCTCGGCCGGGTGGCCGACCGCGTCGAACATCCGCCGCAGGGTATTGCGCTGATCCATAGCGACGATCGAGAACACCGCGTCCTCGTCGGCGATCGCCGCCAAGCCGGCTCGGGTGCCGGTCTCGGTGTCGGTCTCGGTGGATTGGGTCATCAGTGGGCGCGCTCCTTTTGGATGACGGCGTGGGAATCGGACCGTGGGCCGGAGCGCTGCGGCGGCGACCGGAGCGGAGTCGGCAGCTCGGCGGTGGCGGCGAAGCGCCGCACCATCTCCTCGACCGCCCCGCCGCCCAGCGCCGCACTCCCGGCGAACAGAGCCGCGCCGCGCGCGCCTGGTTGGTCCACCGGTGAGAAGGTCAGGCGCGGGATGGCGGCGGCCTTGGACTCTCGTACGCTGCGCATACGGGTCCAGCCGCCGGCCGCTACGGCACAGCGGTGCTCGCCGACGACCGACGAGATGCCGCGCAACAGGGCGGTCGTCTGGTCGGCGAGATGGGCCAGCGTCGCCGCCCAGGCGACGTCCGGGCCGGCCCCGTCGCGCAGGCGGATCGTCACGTCGTTGTCGTGGATCGCCGCACCGGTGATGGACAGGCTCGAGCCGGCCGGACCGCCCTGCCAGCGCCGGTCGAGCGCGTCGCGACCGGCCGCGTCGGCGGCGCCGACCAACGACAGTATCCGGCGCATCACCAAACCCGAGCGCATGCCGCCGATCAACGCGGTGTGGCCGGGCAGCACATGGCGCCCGGCGTCCACGGCCAGGCCGACGAGGGTGGCGCGCTCGGCGTCGTCGAGCACCCGGGGCACCGAACGCAGCAGGACCTCCGCGGTGCCGCAGGAGTCGAACAAGTCCTCCGGCCCGACGGCGCCGGCCCCGACCGCGGCAACCGGATGGTCGTGGCCGGCGACCGTGACCACCGCGCCGTCGAGCTCGGGGACGGCCGCGCATTGGGTGACCCGGCCGGCAGCCGACCCGGCCGGCACCGATTCGGGCAGAAAGCGAGCGGTGATGCCGAGCGTCTCGAGCGCCGCGTCCCAGGGCCGGCCGGTCGCCTGATCGATCAGCGCGGTACGCGACGCAAGCGACGGCTCGCTGACCTGCTCGCCGCACAGCGTCCAGGCGATGAATTCCGGCACGCCCAGCCAGCGGGAAGACGCGGTGAGCGCGACCCCGGCGCCGCGCAACCAGAGCAGCTTGGGCAGGGTCCACTGGGAGCCGACCGGCAGCCCCGTCCGGCCGGGGAACTCGGCGAGAAAGGCCGGCTCCAGCGACCTCAGCTCCGCGTCGCCGCGCTCGTCGAACCACGCGATGACCGGCGATGCCTCGCGCCCGTGCGCGTCGAGCACCACGCCGCTCTCGGCGATGCCGGCGATGCCGAGGCCGAGGACGCGGGCCGGGGCACCGCTCGACTGTCGGTAGGCGGCCAGCGCGTCGGAGACCGCCGAGAGCAGGTCGGCGGTCAGCGCGGCCCCGGTGGACTCCCACCGGCCGTCCGCGTCGGCCGTCCAGGTGGTCGGCCGGCGGGCGTAGGCGACCGTCGCGCCGTCCGGGGTGGTGATCACCGCCTTGGTGTCGGTGGTCCCGAGATCCACCCCGACCAGCACCTCGGCGGAGTCACTCATGGGGCCACTCATGGGGCCACCTCGCCGCTGCCCCGCGGCACCAGCCGAAGCGGCACCGTGACGCGCTCGACCGGCAGCAGCTCGCCGGCCATCCGGCGCAGCAACCGCTGCGCCGCGAGCCGCCCGATCAGCTCCGGTGGGTGGTCGATGACCGTGACCGGCGGGGTGAGCACGCCGGCGACCGCGAAATCCCCAAAGGAGACAAAGGCGACGTCCGTACGCCCCAGCCGGTGCAGGGAGGGCAGCAGCCGCAGCGAGCACCGGGTGTTGGCGCTGAAGATCGCGGTTGGGGGCTCGGGTCGGGACAGCAATGCCTCGACGGCCGCGCGCCCGTCGACGAGCGACGCGTCCATCCGGATCACGAAGTCGTCGCGGACGGCCATGCCCGCCTGGGCCAGCGACTCGCGGTAGCCGTCGAGGCGGTAGCGCGCGGTGTCCACGGAAAGGTCGTCGCCGACGTAGGCGATCAGCCGGTGCCCGTGGGCGATCAGGTGATCCACGCCGAGGCGGGCGCCCGCGTGGTCGTCGACCAGGACGGCGTCAGCGTCGAACCCGGTCGCGGCGCGGTCGACGAAGACTACCGGGCACGGCGCCGAGCGCAGGTGGGAGTGGTCGCCGACGATCGAGGCGATCAGCAGCCCGGCCACCCGGCGCTGCAGCAGCCCGTCGATGACTATCCGCTCCCGGTCGGCGAGGCGGTGCGTGCTGGCGACGATGACCGTGATCCCGCGATCCAGCGCCAACCGCTCGACCTCGCCGATCACGCTGGCGAAGAACGGGTCGGCCACCTCGTCGACCACCACGCCGATGGTGTCGTCGGTGCCGCGCCGCAGCGAGCGGGCCAGCAGGTCGGGCCGGTAGCCCAGCTCCAGCACCGCCTGCTCGACCCGGGTCCGGGTGTCCGAGCCGACCCGCGGATCGCTGTTGATCACCCGCGACGCCGTCTTGGTGCTGGTCTCCGCCCGGGCGGCGACATCGCGGAGCCGCACCCGGCGGTTCACGCTCGCCGCGGCAATACGCACTGCTCTGCCGCCCGCCCGCGCACCAGGCTGAGGAGTTCCGCCGCTCGCTGCGGGTCGACGCCGCCGGCCAGCAACTGCTCGCACGAGGCACTGGCCGTCGCCGAGCCCCAGAGCACCGCCTCCGCCCAGTCCACCGGTGCCCCGGAGGTCGTCGACTCGAGCTGGAGCAGCACGCCGGCCAGGAAGGAATCCCCGGCGCCGACCGCGCTGACCACGTCCACCTTCACCGTCGGCACCCAGCGCGCCCGATCGGAATCGGCTTCCACCAGTGCGACACCGTCGGCTCCGGCGGTGACGGCTGCGGCCCGAGCGCCGAGCACGCACAAGGTGCTCGCCGCCGCCACCGCCCGCCGGCAAACGTCGGTGTCGGCGTCGAGCAGCACCGATGCCGACTCACCGGAGATCGCCGCTTCGGCCTCCTGCAGGTTGGGCGCGACCAGGTCGGGGCGGCTGGCCAAGCTGGCCCGCAGCCCACCGGGCGCCGAGTCCACCAGTGCGGGCACGCCGGCCCGGTGGGCAAGCTCGACCAGCTCGCCGTAGGCGTCCTCCGGGGCGCCCGGGGGCAGGCTCCCGGAGCAGGCCAGCGCCGAGCGGCCCGGCAAGGCGCGCTCGACGGCAGCCCGGTATTCGCCCCAGGACGTCGCCGGCAGATGCGACCCCGGCTCGTTGAGCACCGTGATCCTCCCCCCCGGCCGCTCAATCATGATCATCGCGATCCGCACGTCGCCGGGCCGGTCGACTGCCAGCACGTCGATGCCCTCACCCGCCAGCAGGCCGAGCAGGCGGGCCCGGTCGTTGGCGGCCACCAGCGTGACCAGCGTCGCCGGCCGTCGGTACGCCCGAAGAACCCGGGCGATGTTGACGCCCTTGCCCCCGGCCGTCACGTGCACCTCGAGCGCCCGCATCACGCCACCGGGCACCAGCTCGGCCAAAAACTCCGTGCGGTCCAGGCACAGGTTTGGGTTGGCGATCAGCAAGGCGCAGGGTCCGTTCCGGGCCGAAGGTAATCGATGTCGCGGGACTGCTGGGAATCATCGACCTGGCCGTCGGCAGTGTCAAGATGTCTGGAACACTTCCGGCTGGTAGCGATTGTGTGTCGTCCGTCGATGATTCCTGAGGACCTCGGTGCTGAGTTCTGCTGGTGCCGGCGCGCAGCCGCCGGCCCCCACCGCGCTGCCGGCCAACCAGCCGGCCGACCGCTTCTACCTGGGCGGCCCCCGGATCGCCGACTTCCGGGGCACTGCCCCGGCCGGGGATCACATCCCCGAGGACTGGATAGCCTCAACGACCACACTGGCCGGCTCGACCGACGTCGGCCTCACCGTCCTGCCGGACGGCCAGACGCTGCGGGCCGCCATCGCGGCCGACCCGCTGGCCTGGCTGGGGCCGGTCCACCAGGAGCGGTACGGCGCGGACCCGGCCCTGCTGGTCAAGCTCCTCGACGCCGGCGAGCGCCTCCCCGTCCACGTCCATCCCGCCGACGACTTCGCCCACCGGCATCTGGCCTGCCGCACCGGCAAGACCGAATCCTGGATCATTCTGGCGGCCGAGCCCGGCGCTCGCGTGCACGTCGGTTTCCGCGCCGACGTCGAGCCGTCGCGGTTGGCCGCTTGGGTGGCCGAGCAGGACTCCGACGCCATGCTGTCGGCATTGCACGGCATCAAGGTGCGCCCGGGCGACACGGTGTACGTGCCGGCCGGCCTCCCGCACGCGATCGGCGCCGGCATCCTGCTGCTGGAGTTGCAGCAGGCAGCCGATCTGTCGCTGCTGCTGGAATACGCCGGCTTCGAGATCGACGGCCTGCGGGACGGTCACCTGGGCATCGGTTTCGATACCGCGCTGTCCTGCGTACGCCATGAGGCCGTCGGGACGGCGGAGCTGGACCGCCTGCTCGGTCGATGGGACGACCGAACGATCTTCCCGGCCGAGGCGCAGACGTTCTTCCGCGCCGACCGCGTCGTGGTCGACGGCCCGGAGACCATCCTGGAGCCCGGCTTCGCGGTGCTGGTCGTGGTCGCCGGCGCGGGCCGGCTCGGCTGGGAGTTTGGCAGCGCCGACCTGAGGCAGGGGATGACGGTTGTGGTCCGCTTCGCGGCCGGCGCGGTCCGGCTGAGCCCGAAACTCGACGTGCTGCGCTGCCGCCCGCCGGCCTGACGGGACTAACCGGCGAAGTCGAATCCGCCCGGCCGGTGGTTGCGGTCGGCGATCAGGCCGGCCAGGGTGGCGACAGCGATCTCGGCCGGAGCGGTCGAGCCGATGTTCAGCCCGATCGGGCGGTGCACGCGGTCGATGTCGGCCTCGGCGACGCCCCGCTCCCGCAAGGCGACGAGGTGTGGCGCGATGTGCCGGGGACTGCCCATCACCCCGACCCACCGGCTCGATCGCGCCAGCACCGCGGCCAGCACGTCCCCCAGCTCAGCCCGATCGTGGTCGGTGACGACGATGTCGGCGTCGGGCCCGCAGGCCGCTGCACTCACGTTCGTGAACAGCTCGTAGCGGCCACGCGACCCACTGCCCAGCCGGGCGGGATCGGGCTCGATCAAGGCCGTCCGATAGCCCAGATCCGCGCCGAAGTGCAGCAGGTAATCAGCAACCGGCGAAGCGAAGACAGCGACCAGCCGACCGGCCCCGGGGGCGGGAAGGTCGCCGTGCGCGATCGCGCAGGCCGGGTCGAGGTTGGCAGCGACATGATCGGCGGTCACGCCGGTCGACCCTAGCGGTGCCGTACCTTGTCCCGGGTGCCGACCCGAGCTGCTGACCTGAACGCGCCCGCCTCCCCCGGTCGCCTCGTGCTGGCCAGCGCGCTGATGCTCTTCGTCGAGCTGGCGCTGATCCGCTGGACCGGCTCGAACATCTTGCATCTGAGCTATTTCTCCAACTTCGTCCTGCTCGGCTCGTTCCTCGGGATCGGGCTGGGTTTCCTGCGCAGCGGGCGGCCGCGTGACCTGTCCACGACCTGGCCGGTGGCGCTGGCGCTGCTGGTCGGATTGGTGCTCGCCTTCCCGGTCCGGATCAGCCAGGACACCGAGCAGCTCCTCTATTTCAAGGGCGTACGCCCCAGTGGCTTTCCGGCCTGGGTGACCCTGCCGGTGATCTTCCTGGCGGTCGCGGTCGTCATGTGCGGGCTCGGCGAGGGCGTGGGGCGGCTGTTCGGCCGCTTCGCCCCGCTGCGGGCCTACCGGCTGGACCTGCTCGGCAGCCTGGGCGGCATAGCCGCCTTCACCGCGCTGTCGTTTCTGCACGCTCCCTCGGTGGCGTGGGGGGTGGTGGCCTCCGCCGGCTTCGTCGCGCTGCACCGGCGCCGGCTCCGCTCGCTGCGGCTGCCGCTGGCCGGGCTGCTCCTTCTGGTCGGATTCCTCGCCAGTGAGTCCCTGCAGCCCAACACGACCTGGTCGCCCTATTACAAGGTCGTGACAAAGGACCGGCCGAAATACGTCGACATCTTCGTCAACGGCATTCCCCACCAGAGCATGCTCGACATCACCAGCTTCAGCCCCGGGCTGCGGACGGCGCCCTACGAGCGGGCTCCCGGCAATCCGCTGCGACACGTGCTCATCGTCGGGGCGGGCAACGGCAACGACGTCGCCGTCGCCCTGCAGCGGGGCGCCAAGTCGGTCGACGCCGTCGAGATCGATCCACGGATCGCCCAGATCGGCCGGCAGCGCCATCCCAACCACCCGTATTCCAACCCCCGCGTCGCGCTGCACATCGACGACGGGCGCTCCTTCATGCAGCGCACGACGACGAAGTACGACCTCATCATCTTCGCCCTGCCCGACTCGCAGACCCTGGTGTCGGGCAACAGCTCGCTGCGGCTGGAGAGTTACCTGTTCACCCGCGAGGCGATCGACACCGCACGCCGGCACCTGAGCGCCGATGGCGCGTTCGCCATGTACAACACCTACCGCCTGCAGTGGCTGATCGACCGGTATGCTCTGACCCTTCAAGACGTCTTCGGCCACGCGCCCTGCATCGACACCGTAGGCGGCACCGGTCATCGCGCCGCCCTGGTGATCAGCAGGGAAGCCGCGAAGCAGAGCTGTCACACCACCTGGCGCCTGCAGACCCAGCCGGCGCCGGCGCCGGCCAGCGACGACCATCCCTTTCCTTACCTGCGTCGGGCCGGCATTCCCGGCTTCTACCTGCTGGTGCTGCTGTTCGTCCTCCTCGCCGCCCTCGCCGCCGTCCGGATCGTCGGCGGCCCAATCCGCGGGATGCGGCCGTATGCCGACCTGTTCTTTCTTGGTGCGGCCTTTCTTCTGCTGGAGACCAAGAACGTCGCCGGCTTCGCGTTGCTGTTCGGTACGACCTGGTTGGTCAACGCGCTCGTCTTCGCCGGCGTGCTGGTCGCTGTCCTGGCCGCGGTCGAGGTGATCAGCCGTGTGCGTCTCCCGCGTCCGCCAGTCCTCTACGCGGTCCTCGCCGTCGCCCTGGCCATCGGCTGGGCGGTCCCGGCGGAGAGCCTGCTGCCCCTGACCTGGTGGGTGCGGCTCGGAGTGGCCGTGGCTCTGGCGTTCGCGCCGATCTTCTGCGCCAATCTGATCTTCTCCCGGCGGTTGGCCCAAACCAGTGAATCGACGTCCGCCTTCGGCGCCAACCTGCTAGGTGCCCTGCTCGGCGGTACCTTGGAGTATCTTGCTCTCGTTACCGGTTATCGGGCGTTGCTCATCCTGGCCGGCGTCCTGTATGTCGTCGCCTTCGCGCTCACCCCGCGCGGTTCGCGGCTGGTCATGAGTGCTTAGCGCATCTGCACAGGATGAGACATTGGCGAGGCGCTCGGATCCGGTCATGATGGCTACGTCGGCTGACAACGGCAGCGCTCCGGGCGCCGTCGGCGGTGAGAACATAGGGAGCAGGCCATGAGTCGCTGGATCCACCGCCGGACCCCTGGTCCGTTGCTCGCCGTCGCGACCGGCTCGCTCGTGGCCGGCTCACTGTTGGCCGGCTCACTGCTGGCGGCCGCACCGGCCGCCGGCTCCGCCGTCCCCAGCACGGGAGCCGTCAACTCCGCCACCGTGGCGGTGATCGTCACAGCGACGCCGGGCGAGGCCAAACAGGCGGCACAGGCAGTGCGTTCGGTGGGCGGCAGCGTCGGGCGCAGCCTGGCCATCGTCGGCGGCTTCTCGGCCAGTCTTCCGGTCGCAGCCCGTGGCCGCCTCGCCGCCGACGCGTCGATCGCCCGGATCTCCGAAGACACCGCCGTCCACTTCTCCAACACCGCGGTCAACGCGGCCACCATCGCCAGCAACTATCCGAAGAGCACCGGTGCGACGACGGCCTGGGCGGCCGGTAACTACGGCGGCGGGGTCAACGTCGCGGTGATCGACACCGGTGTTGCCCCGGTGGACGACTTGGCCACCCGGCTCGTCGCCGGTCCAGACTTCGCCGGCGACCGGGTGGGCGACCCCAATGGCAGCCTGTACGACGACTACGGCCACGGCACCGTGATTGCCGGTGTCATCGCCGGTGACGGCACGGACTCGGCCGGGCAGCCCGGCGGCGGCTATGTCGGCATGGCGCCCCAGGCTGGCATCGTGTCGGTCAAGGTCGCCGGCGCCAACGGCGCCACCGACGTCTCGACTGTGCTGGCCGCCATGCAATGGGTCGGCTCCCATCAGGCGCAGTACAACATCGGGGTGGTGGAGCTGGCCTGGGGGACCCCGTCGGACCAGTCCCCGGCCATCGACCCCCTGGACTACGCGGTCGAGCGGCTGTGGAAATCGGGCATCGTCGTGGTGGCGGCCGCGGGCAACTCCGGGCCAGCGCTGGGCACCGTGACTAAGCCCGGTGACGATCCGCTGATCATCACGGCGGGCGCCTACAACGACTTCCAGAACCTGAGCACCGGCGACGACGCGGTGACCCAGTGGTCCTCCCGCGGCCTGACCTCAGCCGGCTTCGCCAAACCCGACATCGTCGCGCCGGGCCGCTACATCGTCGCCCCGAAGTCTCCCGGCTCCACGATCGACCAGGACAATCCCGACGCGTCGGTGGGCTCTGACTACATCCGCGGCAGTGGCACGTCGCAGGCCAGCGCCGTCGTCGCCGGCAGCGTCGCGCTGCTGCTGAACGCCCGTCCGTGGCTGCAGCCGGACCAGGTGAAGTACGCGCTGATGGCCGCCACCCTCCCGATCAACACTCCGGCGTCGCTTGCCGAAGGCAACGGCCGGCTGTCGGTGCCCGGCTCGCTCGCGCAGCGCATCGGCAACGCGCCGGCGCAGCTGTTCGCCGGCAGCGGACTAGGCTCGCTGGAGGCCAGTCGCGGGGGGCGCCACGTGAACACGGTCTGCACCGGCACCGCCCAGCCGACGACCATCATCGGTGAGATGGACGGCATGTGCCTGCCGTGGGACCCGGCGGCCTGGGTTTCGGGCGCATGGACGGCCCGGGCGTGGAACTCCAACTCATGGAGCTCCAACTCCTGGAGCTCCAACTCCTGGTCGTCGAATTCGTGGTCGTCGAATTCCTGGAGCAGCTTCCTGACCGCCTTCTGGGGCAAGCGAACCCCCTGGTGGCACCCCTTGCCGGGTGAGGCGGCCAGTCCGAGGCCGATCGGGGTGGTCGGCGCGCGGGCCACTCCGTGACGACAGCTGCCCGCCTCCGACCGGTCGGCGTGCAACGCGTACACCTGCTCGTGCTGGGGCTGTGCATCGGGGGCCTCGGTGGCCTGGCGATTGCCGTCCGGGACGTGGTCGTCGACCCGCTCCCGTTTAATGTCGGGCACTTCCTCCTCGTGGCCGGGATCGTGCTCGTCGGGGATATCTCCTTGCTCCGCATCCGTTTCGGCGGGAACGGCAACAGCTTCACCTGGGGTGAGGCCGCGTTGATCGTCGGGGCATTCGTCGGTGGTTGGCCCCTTCTGGTCGTCGCCGGGACCGCGTCGATACTGTTCCGCCAGATCGCCACGGGTCGGGCTCTGCAGAAATGCCTGTTCAACGCTGGCGCCTTCGCCTGCGGCGCTACGCTCGCTCGGCTCACCTTTGGTGCATTGACTCACGACTGGTCGACCCTCGGCCAGGCGAAGATCTCGAGTAGCTCGCTTCCTGCACTGGCTGCCGCGGCCGGCATGTACTTCGTCTGGAACAGCGTCGTCGTGGCGCTTGCAGTGGGTTGGTCCCAGGGCATCTCGGTGCCCAAGGTGTGGGCCAGCAGTGCCCGGCTGGGCACGCTGATGTTCCTGGGCAACACCACGGCCGGCATCGGCGCCGTCGGCTTCGACAGCTGGACCCCGAAGCGGCTGCTATTGCTGACGTTGCTGCTCTTGTGCGTCTACTACGTCTACAACAACGCCCTGCAGGCGCAGCTCGACCGGGACCGTTGGCGCGACCTGCAGGCCGCGACGCTGGAGCTGCAGCATGTGCGGGCCGAAGCGGTCACCGCTGCCGTGCAGCGCGGGGCGGAGGCCTTGTTCGGCGCCGAGATCACCGAGCTGCTGCTGTCCGACGACCCCGACGCGGTGCGCCGGGCGCCGGCGGTACTGGCCGCCGGCCTGGCCGTCCGCGGACCGGTCATCTTCAAGGCCCGCGACGAGACACCGAGGCTGAGAGGGGAGCTCACCGCGCTCGGTGCGGTCGAAGGGGTGCTGGCGCCACTGGAGGACGTAACCGGCCGGACGGGCGTCCTGCTGGTGGGCTTCCGGGGGCCGGCGTACCTGAAGGCGCGGGAGCTGCAGGTCGTCGGCACTTTCGCCAACCACGCGTCGGCTTCCATGCAACGCGCCCGGCTCTTCGGTGAGATCGATGAGCAGCGCACGCGCCTGTCGGCCGTCATCGACAATGCCTCCGACGGCGTGGTTCTGGTCAGCGCCGACGGCTTGGTCGCCTCCTGGAATCCCGCCATGGCCCGGCTGACCAACCGCTCCGAGGCCGGTGCACTGGACCGGCCGCTGGACGACACCTTGCGCGGCCGGTGCCCGGACGGCACCCGCTTCACCATCCAGGGCTCATTCGCGCAGCTGGAGCCGATCGGCGCGCCGGAGCACCTGACCGCCGACGTGGCGCTGGAGACGGCCGACGGTGCCAGCCGGCAGGTCGCCCTGTCCCTCTCGGCCGTCCGGGCGCCGAGCGGAGTCTGCGAATTCGTGGTGATCGTCGCCCGCGACGTCACGGCGCTGCGTGAGGCGCAACAGGCCAAGCAGGACTTCATCGCCACGGTGTCCCACGAGCTGCGTACGCCGCTCACCCCCATCAAGGGTTATCTCTCGCTCTTCCTGCGGCCGGACCTGCAGATGGAGGAGCCGCAGCGGCGCGCCATCATCAGTCAGTTGCTCGACCGGGCCAACCAGCTCGAGCGCCTCGTGGACGACCTGCTGAGCACCTCGCAGATCGAGCACGGCGACTTCGACCTCCGCCCGGAGCCGACCGACGTCGAGGCGGTGGTCCGCCGCGCGGTCGCCGACCTTCCGCCGACCGGAAAGCGTGTGGTGTCGCCGAACAGCCGCGGGCGGCCGATCCAGGCCGCGTGCGACCCGGTCCGCCTGCAGCAGGTGATGGCCAACCTGCTGTCCAACGCCGACAAGTACTCGCCGGCCGTCGAGCCGATCGTGGTGCAGGTGAGCTACGACGTTGACCTGATCGAGATCACCGTGCAGGACTTCGGCGCGGGTATCGCCCCCGACCTGCAGGCCGAGATATTCGAGCCCTTCCGCCGGCTCGGCGATCACCTCACCCGCAAGACCCAAGGCTGTGGGCTCGGCCTGCACATCGCCAAGCGCCTGGTCGAGAGCATGGGGGGACGCATCTGGCTGGAGAGCCGGTTGGGTGAGGGGTCGACCTTCCACGTCACCGTCCCGGTCGAGCTCGGCGACGCTGCCCCGCTGCCGGACCAGGCGCCCGCGCCGGTCACGGCTGCTGCGCTCTGATCTCCTCCGCCCAGGCCCCATGCTCGGCCTGCGCCCAGTCGCTCGGCACCTCACCGGTCCGCATACCGGCCCGCGCAGCCGGATCCCGCAGCGCGAAGGCGATGTGCCCGAGCACGACGCCGGCCACCGCGTAGGACAGCCAGTCATGCACGAATGTCGCGCCGGTACGCAAGGACAGCGGCCACTGGTTGGCGTACCGCATGATCAGTCCCGTACCGAGCATGGCCAAGATGGCACCGGCGACGAAGCTGGCGTTGAGCTTCTGCCCCGCGTTGAACTTGCCGACCGCAAGGCGGCCGCTGCGCCGGTCCCGGCTGCGCAGCCAGGCCCAGTCGGTCGGCGTGAAGCGGTTCAGCCGCCTTACGTCGACCCGGAAGGCCGCCGAGAGCCAGCCGGCCAGGATGGGCAGCGGCAGCCCGATACCGGCATAGACGTGTACCTCTTCGACCAGCGCCCGCCGGCCGACCAGGACCGACAGCGGGCCGATGTAGAGGACCGCCGCGGTCAGCAGGCAGATGCCCATCAGGACGGCGGTCGTCCGGTGCACCCAGCGCTCGCCTCGGGTGAAGCGGCGCAGCGCCGCTCCCACTCGCGGGCCGGTGGCGCGCGACTCAGGCGACGGGGGCATCGCTGCGACCGTTCGACCGGCCGATCCAGGCGTCCACGTCATACCCGAGGCCTTCCCAGTAGCCGGGGGTCACGCCGCGGGTCAGCTCGATGCCGCCGAGCCACTTGAGCGACTTGTAGCCGTACATCGGCGCGACGTAGAGCCGCACCGGTCCGCCGTGCGCGCGGCTCACCGGGCCGCCCAGCATGGCGGTGGCGACCAGTACGTCCTTGTGGCGCGCCTGGGCCAACGTCAGGCTCTCGGTATATGTGCCGTCAAAGGAGGTGAAGCGCACGGCAGCGGCCCCGGCCGCCACGCCCACATGGTCGAGCAGGTCGGACAGCCGGACGCCCGACCAGTGCACGGCCGGGACCCGCCAGCCGGTCACGCATTGGAAATCGCGCGTCATCGCCGTCTGCGGCAGGAGCTTCAGGTCGGCCAAGGTGAGGCTGCCCGGCCGGGTGACCAGCCCACCGACGCGCAGGCGGTAGTCGGCGGCCGAGCGAGCCGGCTCGCCGCCGGTGACCGAATAGAAGCGGAAGCCGGCCCCGGCCGGCAGCAGCGCGCTGATGCCGGTGGGGTCGCGCAACTGCACGGGCGTCAGCACGGCCTGCTCGGCGTCAAGCAGGCGGCGCCCGAACACCACGCCGAGCCCGCTCAGGCCCAGCATGCCGAGCACGATGCGGCGCCCGATCGGCTTTCCGTCCTCCATGCAGCCGATCATCCTCGCTCCGACGGGCACCCGAGGTCGCCGAGGCAGGACGTAAGCCGATCGTGACAACTCTCGGCTGTGACGACTCGTGGACCGGTGGGGCCGCGTAAACGGATTGGGATTGAACGTGCAGGGCGGTAGACAGGACGGTATGCCTTTCGACCGACCCGGCCTGACCATGCGCCCCATCGAGGCCGACGAGCTGCCGGCCTTTGGCGCCTTCATCCAGGGCGTGTTCCTCTCCGACGTCCACGACGACGAAATCGAGCTGGACCGGCGCCTGGTCGAGCCGGCACGCACCCTGGCAGTGTTCGACACCAGCGGCTCCGGCGCGCCAATCTCGAACCGGAGCACGCCGGTGGCATCGACCGCCATCTTTTCCCGTGAGCTCACCGTGCCGGGCGGGCCGATCCCGGCCGCCGCCGTCACCGCGGTGGCAGTGGCGCCGACCCACCGCCGGCAAGGCCTGCTGGCCGCCATGATGCGTCGCCAGCTCGACGAGCTGCACGACACCTCGCAAGAGGCGGTCGCCATCCTGTGGGCGTCGGAAGCCGCGATCTACGGCCGGTTCGGCTACGGCGCGGCCTGCCGGGCCAACCACCTCGACATCGCCAGCAGGCAGACCCGGGTCCGCTCCGAGTTCGGCCGCAGCGGTCAGGTCACCGTGTGCCCGGCGGACGAGGCCGCGCCGTTCCTCCGCGCCGTTTACGAGCAGGTGCGCCACCTCCGGGCCGGCCATCTCGACCGGAAAGGCCCCTGGTGGGACGCCCGGCTCTTCGACCCACAGTGGCGCCGCGACGGTGCCTCATCGCTGCGCTTCGCGGTGCACCATGTGGGCCCGCCCAGCTCCTCAGGTGACGCGTACGCCGTCTATAGCGTCAAGGGCACCTGGGACGCGACCGGTCCCCAGGGTGTGGTGTCGATCCGCGAGGTGCAGGCGTCGACGCCGGCCGGCGCGGTGGCCATCTGGGCCTTCCTGCTCGAGATGGACCTGGTCAGCCACGTCCGCTGGGACCGGGCGGCGACCGACGAGCCGGTGCAGTACCTCGTCGACAACCCGCGGGCGATACGCCAGACGAGTGTCGATTCTTTGTGGGTGCGCCTCGTCGATGTCGACCGGGCCCTGGCCGCCCGGGTCTATGCCGCACCGGTCGATGTCGTGATCGAGGTGAGTGACCCGTTCTGCGCCTGGAACGTCGGACGCTACCGGCTGACCGGTGATCAGACCGGGGCACATTGCACACCGACCAGCAGTGACGCCGACCTGGCGGTGAGCGTAGGAGCGTTGGGCGCGGCTTACCTCGGTGGGACGTCGCTGACCTCCCTGGCGGCGGCCGGTCTCGTCACCGAGCGACGCCCCGGCGCGCTGGCCGCGGCCTCCAGCGCCTTCTTCGCGGCCCGCCCGCCGTCGTGCCCCGAGGTGTTCTGACTAGCAGTGCGCTGGCGGAATCAGGCGCCGGAGCCGCCCGGCGCCTGGCAGCTCGGACACCAGAACAGGTTGCGTCCGGCCATCACCTGCGTACGGACCGGGGTGCCGCAGACCCGGCACGGCTCCCCCGTGCGGCGATAGACGTAGCAGGCGTCCTCACGAAGGATCCGCCCGCGCGGGCGGGACCGGTCGGCCGGCCGGGTGGTCAGGATCCGGCCGGTGCGCACCCCGTCGCGCATCAGCGTGACCAGGTCCGCCCACATCGCCGCCCATACCTCCGGCGCCATCTCGCGACCGGGGGTGAAGGGGTCGACCAGGTGCCGATACAGCAGCTCGGCGCGATAGACGTTGCCGATGCCGGCGACCACCGACTGGTCCATCAGCAGCTGCCCGATCGCCATCCGGCTGCGCGACAGTCGCGCCCAGCCAAGATCGGGGTCGGAGCCGCGGCGCAACGGATCGGGCCCCAGCCGGGACACCAGCGCACGGCGTTCGGCCGGGGTGATCAGCTCACAGGCGATGGCGCCCCGCAGATCCAGCCAGCTGTCCGGGCCGGCCAGCCGTAGCCGCAGCGCCCCCCTCGGTGCCGGTGGCAGACCGCGACCAGCGACAAAGGATCCGTACAGGCCCAGATGGACATGCAGCCACCCAGCCCCGTCGTACCGGTGGAACAGGTGCTTGCCGTAGGCGTCGGTGCGGGTGAGGGTTGAGCCGTCGATCAGCGCCGCTCCATCGGCGAAGCGGCCCTGGGGGCTGGACGCTGCCACCACCTGCCCGCCGAGCAACCGCTTGTGGTCGCGGGCGAGACGATGGATGGTGTGACCCTCGGGCACTGGGCGACCTGATCAGGGGGCGGAGATGGCGGAGGACACCGGCCGGCGGAAGCGGTCCGGGCGCGGCCGGTCACCGGCCGACGAGGAGCGCGGCCTGCGCGGCGTGATCGGCGCCGGCCCGTCGCAGGTCTCGCTGGCGGCCGCGATGCGCGCGCGCGACGCCGCCCGGCCGACGCCCGCTGACGAGGCCGCCGCGGAGCAGGCCGTCCGGGTGGTCCGGCGCAACTACGTACCGCCGGCATCGGGCGGCTCGGGCAGCACCCGCGACCGCTCGTAGTCGGCCAGCTCGGCAATCCGCCGCGCGTGCCGCTCCTCGCCGCTGAACGCCGTGGCCACGAAGACGCCGACGATCGCGACCGCCTCGTCAGGGGTGTGCATCCGGGCGCCGATCCCCACCACGTTGGCGTCGTTGTGCAAGCGCGACAGCTGGGCCGTCTCCTCGCTCCAGGCCAGGGCCGCCCGCACGCCCGCCACCTTGTTCGCCGCGATCTGCTCGCCATTGCCCGAGCCACCGACGACGACACCGAGGCTGCCGGGCTCCGCGACGACCCGGGCGGCGGTGTTCAGGCAGTAGGAGGGGTAGTCGTCCTCCGGGTCGTAGTGCTCGGGCCCGACATCGACCGCGTCATGGCCGAGCCCACGCAATGCGGTGAGCAACTGATTCTTGAGCTCGAAACCGGCATGGTCGGAGCCGACGAAGACGCGCATGAGGGGAGTGTGCCAGGTGCCCGCCCGACGACGTCACGGTGTGCGCAAGCCCCCCGAAAGCTCAGCCAATACGAGTCCGGCCCGCGCCTTCGGGGTGAACCACGTGCTCTTGCGCGGCATCTTGAGGCGCTCGATATTCACCGCGACGAAGTCGGCCACCGACACCGGGCAGATGCAGATGGCCGCCTCCGCACGTCCGGCGTCGACCTCCCCGGCCAGCCAGCTCGCCGGGTAGTCACCCCCGACGTAGCGCACCGCCGGATCGCCGGCCGCAAGTCCCAGCACCTGCGACAGCATGACTCGCTCGACAACGGCATGGTCCAGCCGGTCCACCACGGTGCCGACGACGGCCGGCACTGTGACGTCGTACGTGGTGCCGGCCAGGTAGACAGCGACGGTGCCTGGCTCGGTGGGCACCGCCAACCCCCCGGCCGGTACGACGCGTGCCCCGGCCGCCGCCAGCCGCTGCCGGAACTCCGCCCCGGACATGCCGAGCCGCTCGACGAGCCGGTTGTAGGGCTGGATGTGCACCGAACCGGGTCCGGTGATCAGGGCCAGGAACCGGGGGAGACCCGCCTGCTGGGCGGCCAGGCTGCGGTGGTTGCCGTCGGCGACGATCAGGCGGCCGGTGTTGAGCGCAGCCAGGACCCGGTCGCGCTGGGCGCCGGCCGCAAGCACCCACACGTCGTGGGTCCGGCCGGCCGGATCGGTGTCGCTGACCGCCGGCGGGCTCAGGGTGCCGACAACCTCGCCGAGGATGGCGTCGAGGTCGGGCCCGTCGTCGGCCGCCAGCAGCAGGACGGGGCTCAGCAGGTGCTGCAGCCGCCCGATCAGGGCGGTGCGCTCCGCGACGGTGGCGGCGAACACGTCCTCGTTGCGGATGACACGGCCGGGCTCGTCGGCCGCCATCGAGATCTCATGGGTGTCGACCATGGCCAGCACGCCGTAGGTGACGCCGGCCTCGGAGGTGATCCGGTAGGGCGCCACGATGTCGGCGTGCCGCCGGAAGTGGCCGTCTTCCTTCAGCGACTGCAGCCGGCGAGCGGCGGCCGGAAGGGCGTCGGCGAAGCTGGTGCCGGCCGCCCGGGCTTCAGGCGCGCAGTGCGGCATCTCCACGGCGAGCACCGAATTCGGGCGGCGGGTGATGTCGGCGGTCACCTCGTCGCCGGAGGCGAACTCGTCGTAGTTAGGGGCGCCGGTGCCTCCCGCCGAGACCCACGCCACCTCGATGGGATGAACGACGTTCTTGGAAGCGACGATGTCGCCGCGAGGGACGGCGTTGTGGAGCGGGACGGGGGCCGGCATGGCGGCCAACCTACCGGCCGGCCGGCTCAGCGCTTGAAAGCTTCGACCGCCCGCATGGCCACCGCGTGGGTGAAGCCGTAGTCGAGCGCACCGGCTGCGGCGGCTCCGACCACGGGTATCAGCCGGGCCGCGCCTTCGCCGCCCACCCGGGTCAGCACCCGGGCACCGATCCCGCGTATCGCCTTGCGCTTGAGGGCGGCGGTGATGCCTTTGGGGGCACTGACACCGGCGCCGCTGGCCGCGGTGCCGGCCACGCCGATGAGGCATTTTGTGACCGCGGTTTCCGTGACCGGCGCGTCGAGGTCGTGGCCGTAGACCAGGGCGATGGCGTAGGCGAGGCGGGCCTGGATGACCCCACCGGCGAAGAGCGACAGCGGCAGCGTGATGACGAGGGTGAAGATGCCGCCCAGGCCGGAGGCGGCACCCTGCAATGCCCCCTCGGTGCAGTGCAGCCGGATCAGCCGCTGGACGGTCATCTCCTTGGTGTCCTCGGGGTGGGAAGCCCGCAGGTCACCGACCAGGCGCTCGGGGGTGTGGAACGAGCCGATCCCCCGCCGCCCGGCGGCGAGCACGCGGCTGCCAACGTCGCTGTCGTGGTCTGCATCAGTGCCGGTCATCTGTGCAGCCTGCCCCGGCTGCCCGCCGGCGAACCGCCGGTCAGTCGAAGATCGGCCCCTCGTCGCGGGTGCGCTTGAGCTCGTAGAAGCCCGGGGTGCCGGCCACCAGCACCACACCGTCCCAGAGCCTGCCGGCAGCTTCGCCCTTGGGGGCCGGCGTGACCACCGGGCCGAAGAAGGACACGCCGTCGACGGAGATGACCGGCGTGCCGACGTCCATCCCCACCCGGTCCATGCCGTCGTGGTGGGAGGCGCGCAGCGCGTCGTCGTACTCGGTCGACGTCATCGCGTCAGCCAGCTTCACCGGCAGACCGGCCTCACGCAGCGAGGCTTCGACCATGTCGCGGCCCAGGCCGGCCTTCTCCAGGTGGATGCGCGTGCCCATCGCCGTGTAAAGCGGGAGGAGGGTGTCGTCGCCGTGCTGCTGCTGGGCGGCGATGCAGACCCGGACCGGGCCCCAGCCCTGCTTCATCTGCTCCTGGTAGCTCTCCGACAGGTCACGGCCGTCGTTGAGCAAGGCGAGGCTCATGACGTGCCAGTGCGGCTGGAGGTCTCGGATTTCGGCCACATTGAGCAGCCAGCGCGACGACATCCAGGCCCAGGGGCAGAGCGGATCGAACCAGAAGTCAACTGTTGTGCGCTCAGACATGAGGGCTCCTACGTAGGCTTGTGGGTACAGCCGCTCGACCGGCGCTAGCTATTCCCGTGTGGGACGCTTCAGCGTCCGCATCTTCCAGCAAGGAGCACCCATCCGGTGGCCGGCAGCAACCTGACACATGACGAAGCCATCGCGCGCGCCGACCTGCTCGACGTCGCTGCGTACGACATCGCCCTCGACCTGACCGACGGCGCTGGCGCGCCGGGTCAGCGCACGTTCCGCTCCGTGACCCGGGTGTCGTTCGCCTGCAGCCGGCCCGGCGCTGAGACGTTCGTCGATCTGGTGGCCGACCGGCTGCACTCGGCGACCCTGAACGGCCGGCCGCTGGACGTCACCGGCTACCACGCCGATCTGGGCCTGGCCCTGCCGGGGCTCGCCGCCGACAACGAGCTGATCGTCGATGCCGAGTGCCTCTACATGAATACCGGCGAGGGTTTGCACCGGTTCACCGACCCGGTCGACGGCGAGGTGTATCTCTACAGCCAGTTCGAGACGAGCGACGCGCACCGCGTCTACACCTGCTTCGACCAGCCGGACCTCAAGGGCGCCTACACGATGCATGTGACGGTGCCGCAGCATTGGCAGATCCTGTCCAATGCCCCGTCGGAGTCCACCAACAAGGCGGCCGCAGGGGCGCGGACGGTCCACTTCGGCCCGACCGCGGTGATGTCGCCTTACGTCACGGCCTTCGTCGCCGGCCCCTATCACGGTGTCCACGACCGGGTCGGCGACATCGAGCTGGGCATCTGGTGCCGGCAGTCCCTGGCGCGGTATCTGGACGCCGAGGAGATGTTCGAGGTGACCAAACAGGGATTCGAGTTCTTCCAGCAGCAGTTCGGCTATCCCTATCCGTTCGGCAAGTACGACCAGGCTTTCGTACCCGAATTCAACGCCGGGGCGATGGAGAATGCCGGGTGCGTCACCTTCGCCGAGGACTACATCTTCCGCAGCAAGGTGACGCGCGCCGCCTACGAGGCCCGGGCCAACACGATCCTGCACGAGATGGCCCATATGTGGTTCGGCGATCTGGTCACGATGCAGTGGTGGGATGACCTGTGGCTCAACGAATCCTTTGCCGAGTGGGCTTCCCACTGGGCCTCGGTAGAGGCGACTCGCTACGAGGAGGCGTGGACCACCTTCTGCACCGGGCGCAAGGCCTGGGGATACCGCCAGGACCAGTTGTCCTCGACCCATCCGATTGCCTGCGACATCGCCGACATCCAGGCGGTGGAGGTCAATTTCGACGGGATCACCTACGCCAAGGGCGCGAGCGTCCTCAAACAGCTGGTTGCCTATGTCGGGCCGGCCGAGTTTGTGAGCGGCCTGCGCTCGTACTTTTTGCGCAATGCATACGGGAACACCCGCCTGGCCGACCTGCTGTCGGCCCTGGAGGAGTCCTCCGGCCGCGACCTGTCGAGCTGGTCGACCGAATGGCTGGAAGCGGCCGGCGTGAACACCCTGCGCCCCAGCTTCGAGGTGGACGCGGACGGCGCCTTCACTGCGTTCTCGGTGCTCCAGGAGGCGCCCGACGACCATCCGACGCTGCGCTCCCACCGGCTGGCGATCGGGCTGTACGACCTCGTCGACGGCGCTCTCGTCCGCCGCCGAAGGCTGGAGACCGACATCGTGGGGGCCAAGACCGATGTCCCGGCGCTGGTCGGGGAGCGCCAACCCGACGTCGTGCTGCTCAACGACGACGACCTGACCTACGCCAAGATCCGCCTCGACGAGCGCTCGCTGGGCACCGTCACCGAGCACATCGGCCACTTCGCCGAGTCGCTGCCGCGCGCGCTGTGCTGGGCGGCGGCCTGGGACATGACCCGCGACGGTGAGCTGGCCACCCGCGACTATCTCAAGCTGGTGCTGAGCGGGGTGGGTGGCGAGTCGGGAATCGGTGTCGTCCAGCTGCTGCTGCGCCAGGTGGGCCTCGCGCTGGACCTCTACGCCGACCCGGACTGGGCGCCGACCGCACTCACGTTGCTGGCCGGCGCTGCCTACACCCACCTGCAGGACGCTCCCCCGGGCAGCGACCACCAGCTGGCCTGGGCCCGCGCGTTCGCCACCGCCGCGCGCAGCGAGCAACATGTGTCCGCCGTACGCGGGCTGCTCGACGGCAGTCATAGCGTCGATGGGCTGGCGATCGACACGGAGCTGCGCTGGCACCTGCTCCAGCGCCTGGTCGCGGTCGGCGCCGCCGGTGACGACGACATCGAGGCCGAGCTGCAACGTGATCCCACCGACGCCGGGCAGCGTGAGGCTGCGACGGCGCGGGCGATGCGCCCGACGCCGGCGGCCAAGGCGCAGGCCTGGTCGATGGCCACCGAGGACGACGAGCTGCCCAACCAGACCGGCCTGGCGCTGATCCGCGGTTTCGGCCTGCCGGCACATAGCGAGGTGCTCGAGCCCTACGTTGCGCGCTACTTCGAGGTGGTGGCCGACGTCTGGCGCCGGCGAACCAGCGAGGTGGCCCAGAACGTCGCGGTCGGGCTCTATCCCGGCTGGGCCGTCTCCGGTGACACCATCCGGGCCAGCGAGGAATTCCTGGCCGGACCCGATGTGCCGCCCTCACTGCGCCGGCTGGTCAGCGAGGGCCGGGACGGCGTGCTGCGTGCTTTGCGGGCTCGGGAGCGGGACAGCTCCGCCTGACCTGCGAGCGCTGGTGTGCCGGGGCCGAGCCGGGTCAGTGGCGGGCTTGATCGGCGAGCATGCGCAGGCCGGTGACCAGCCCGCCGGCCAGGTCCCCGCCCTCGAAGGCCGCGGTCATGGACAGCACGGCGAGCGAGCACACCCGGTCCGGCAGCACCCGGCGCGCCTCGGGACCGGTGACGATCTCCAGCACCCGCTGATTGGGCGAGACCGCGATCAGCACGGCCCAGTCCGCCCGTACGCCGAGTTGGGCCTGTAACTGCCCGGCTGCCTCGCGGCTCGGCAGGTCGAGCTCGCCGACGTACACGCTGAAGGTGAGTCCGGTCTGCCGGTCAGCCGCCGACAGCGCCTCGTCGAGGCGCCACAGCTGGGGGGTGGTGAAGAGCTCACCCGGGCCGGCGCCCCGGGCCTTTGCCGAGGTGCCCGACAGCGCGGAGCTACCAGCTGCCATGGGCACCGCCGTTCTGGGTCTGACTCCGCGCGCCGAGGCTGGTGGCTCCGCCGGCCGCGGCGACCGGCGGCTCCGCTCCGACCAGGGCCGCGCGGGACGGGCCGCTCTCGATCTCCGGCCTCGCCTGGGTCGCCGGCAGGACGGCCAGCGAGGAGGTGACCGAGGTGCTGCCGCCGGACTGAGCGCTGAGGAACCACACCGGGGCGAAGGAGAACGGTCGGCCGGGCCGGTAGCGCTGCCTCGACCGGCCGGCCGCGCCGATGATCATCCCGACGACGACTGAGATCACGGCTAGCGGAATGACGGCGTAGACAGCCAGGGTTTCGACGACGCTCACCGGCGCCTCCCGCTCATGCCGCCGCCGATCACCCGCGACACGTTATCCGATCACCGGCGCCGAACGGCGCAGGGGTGAGAAGACGTCGATCAGCCGGCGTACGGACGGATCCCGCTGCAGGTGCTCCAGTGACACCAGCCGGCCACCGCTGTCGAGGAGCGGCAGCCGCCAGTTGGGGTATTCGTCGCGGGTGCCGGGCAGGTTGGGCTGCCGAAGGTCCCCCACCGCATCGCCGGGCGAGGCCACGACAAGGGCGGCCGGCGCGGCCACGAGCAGCCGGTGCAGCGCGAGCATGACGTCGGCCGGGTCCGGCGGATCGGCCGCGCCCAGGAGTCTTTGCTCGCGCAGCAGCCGGAGCAGGGAGCTGCGCTCGGCCGCCATCCGGGCTCGTTCGTCTTCGACCGGCCCGCGGAGCTGCCCGAGCTCGGCGCGGACCCGCACCGGCTCGTCGGCGAGCCACCCAGCCACGGTGGGCAGGTCGTGCGTGGTCACCGAGGCCAAGGCCGCGGCCCGCCACGTCGCCGGCGGCATCGCCGAGCCGTCGTCGGCCCGCATGAACCACGCCACGTCGCTGCCCAGCACGCCGGCGCAGGCCAGCGTCGCGGCGACCCGCGGTTCAACGGTGCCGAGGTCCTCCCCGACGACCACAGCGCCGGCCCGGTGCGCCTCGATCAGCAAGGCGGCCAGCATCGCCTCGGCGTCGTAGGCCATGTAGGTGCCGCGGTCGGCGGTGTGGCCGACGGGCACCCACCAGAGCCGGAACAGGCCCATCACGTGGTCCACCCGGATGCCGCCGGCGTGCCGGAGCACCGACCGGATCAGGTCGCGGAAGGGCAGATAGCCGGCCTCCGCCAGGGCGGTGGGGTGCCAGGGCGGCAAGCCCCAGTCCTGGCCGAGCTGGTTGAACGCATCCGGCGGGCAGCCGACGGTCGCGCCTTGGGCCAGCACGGGCTGCATCGCCCAGGCGTCGGCCCCGCCGGGGTCGACCCCGACCGCCAGGTCGTGGATGACGCCGACCGGCAGGCCCGCGCGACCCGCCGTCGCGAGTTGCTCGTCGCACAGCAGTTGCAGCCAGGCGTGGAAGGCGATCCGGTCGCTCAGGTCATGGCGGGCCAGTTCAACGGCGGGGCCGGCCGGATCGCGCAGCTCGTCCGGCCACTGCCGCCAGTCGCGGCCGTGCCGCTCGGCCAGCGCGCAGAAGGTCGCGAAGTCCGCCAGCGGGGCACCATGCTCGGCGAGGAATTCCGCCAGCCTTTGCGAGCGGGCGGATGGCCATAACGCGGTGAGGCCGGCGGCCTTGGCCGCCCAGATCGCATCCCGGTCGATCCGGTCGACCGTGGCCGGCGGGCGCAGCAGGTCGACCTGACGGCGCAGCACCGGGTCGGCGGCGGCGTACTCGGCGGTGTCCTCCAGGCGCAGGTACAGCGGGGAGCGGAATCGCCGGCTGGACGGGAAATAGGGCGAGTCCTCGATCGGCTGCACCGGTGTGAAGGCGTGCAGCGGGTTGCACAGGAGCAGGCCGGCGCCCCCGCCGTCCGCCGAGGCCGACCAGCTGGCCAGGGCGGCCAGGTCGGCGTAGTCGCCGATCGCCCACGAGCCGGCGCTGGGCAGGCTGTAGAGCTGGATCATCCAGCCCCAGGAGCGTCTTAGGCCGGCCGGAAGCTCCAGCCGCTCCGGGCGGATCAGCACGGTGGCATGGGCGTCGCCGGCGGTCAGGTCGTACCAACCCACGGCGAGGTCGGCCGGCAAAGTCGACCCGGGCAGCTGCCGGGTCTCGCCGGACTCCGCCCGCAGGGTCAGCGGCCCGGACACGGGCAACTCCAGCGGGTGGCCGGCCGTGCCGACCAGCGTCGCCGGCAGCGCGCGCCGGGCCGCCGCCCGCCGGACCTCGGCGAGCGAGTGAGTTACCGCGGCCGGCGAGGAGGCATCCACCCCGAGCGCCCCCAGCACGGCAACGACGGTCTCGGCCGCGACGGCAACCCGACGGTCTCGCCAGTCCAGATAGGACAGCGCCACGCCGTACGCAGCGGCGAGGGTGGCCAGCGGCTCCTCGACCGTCACCACAGCTCCGGGTGGCGGTCCTGCCACGGGCGCGCGGCCTCCAGCTGC
>JAABUK010002650.1_pt1 | contig 31853 bp, 28 predicted proteins | sample 5559141 | NCBI WGS metagenome assembly JAABUK01 (sample SAMN10711869, study PRJNA513367) | rock metagenome | isolation source: Antarctica rocks | place: Antarctica: Victoria Land, Pudding Butte nord | collected 2016-01-03 | reverse complement strand
GGGTTGAAGAGCGAGCCGAGCCGGTCGCGGGCGGCTTGCTTGAGCTCGGCGTAGTGGCGGTCGAGGTTGGCGACGGCGTCGTCGAGCTCGACGCGGAAGTCGGCCATCTGGGCGGCGAAGCCTTCGACGGCGTCGTGCCTGATGCGGACGCCGGGCTCGGGGAACGGCAGGCTCTGGCCCTTCCAGGAGGCGTCGACCTTGCCGCGGATGGCGGTGACGGCGCGGAAGGCGGGATGGGCGGTGTCGAGCAGCTTCTTGCCGGCGGAGAGCGAACGGCCCTCGGCGCCGAAGGCCTCGGCGGCAAGGGCCTTCTGGTCGCGGTCGAGGGTCTTCCGGGTGCCCATCCAGGTGAAGCAGACCCGGGCGGCGGCCATGGTGGACCGGAGCCTCTGGGCCGGCGTGGTCGTGCTGTCGGTGGCCGCCACGGTAGGTCGGGGTTCGAGGTGATCGAGCAGGGTGGTCATCGGTGCTCCTCGGGGTTGAGGGGCGAGGGCCACCCGGCCCGTCGCCCCGAAGCTGGCGGGCGAGGGTCGATCGGAGGCCCGGTCGATGCGATCGGGCTCAGTTGGACGAAGGGTCGCGGCGGACGTTGCGGCCGGGCTTGATCGCCATTTCGTTGGCGCGGGTGTAGAGCCCGGGCCGCTCGGCCGACAGGCAACGGCCGGCGGCCCAGGAGCGGAGCCGCTCGACCGACTCGCCGGCGGTCACCGCGACGGGGACGACGTTGGCGGCCGCCTCGACCAGCGGGACGTCGAGCAGGGCGGCCAGGCGGCAGCAACTGCGGATCTCGGCGCCGGTCCAGTCGCGATCCTGCGGCCGTCGCTGGGCCGGGTCGAGCCCGAACTTCTCCAGGTACATCCGCCAGATCGGCTCCTTCTCCGCCGCGCCGGGCAGGTCGAGGAAGTAGACCGCGTCGAACCTTTCCGCGCGGCTGAACTCCGGCGGCAACTTGGAGACGTCGTTGCAGGTGCCGACGAAGAAGGCGTCGGACTCGTGGTCCGACAGCCACGAGAGCAAGGCGCCGAAGAGCCGGACGCCGACGCCCGAGTCGCCCTGGCCGCCCGACTGGGCTCCGGAGAGGGCCTTCTCGGTCTCGTCGCAGAAGACGATGCAGGGGGCCATCGCGTCGACGGCCTTGAGCGCCTCGCGGACTCGCTGTTCGGTCTGGCCGACCAGCGAGCCCATCAACGCTCCGACGTCGAGCACCAGCGTGGGCCGCCCGGTCTCGTTCCCGAGGGCCTTGGCGAACATCGACTTGCCGGTGCCCGGCACCCCCAGCAGGAGGATGCCCCGGGCCCTGGCCCCGGCGGCCCGACCCGGCCGCAGGGCCCGCGAGCAGAAGGCCTTGAGGGCGGTCAGGCCGCCGAGGTCGGCGAACGACTCGCCGCCGCGGTGCAGGCTGAGCAGGCCGGCCTTCTTGAGCGCGTGGCCCTTGAGCTCCCAGAGGACTTCGGGCGCGAGTCGGCCGTGGCGGACCAGCGAGAGGCTAAAGGCGTTCTCGGCCTCGGCCCGGGTCAGGCCGGCCGAGGCGTCCAGGACGGCGGCCAGGCCCTCGCCCTCGGGCAGCTCGCCCGGGTCGGTGGCCACGCCCCGGGCGATCGACTCGAGCTGGTCGGGGCCGGGCAGGTCGTGCTCGAGGACGACGAAGAGCTTCTCGAGCTCGGCGGGGACCTGGACGACCGGGGCGAGGATGACGATGAAGGTCCGGTCCCGCTTGCCGGCGGCGATCCGGGTGTCGAGGGCCTGGACAATCTCGGGGGAGCCGAGGAAGCGGTGGAAATTGCGGAGCACCAGGATGGCGGTGCCTTCGGGGGTGGCCATCGCGGCCAGCGAGCGGATCGCCGCCAGCGGGTCGGCGGCCCCGGAGGCGGGGCCCGGGGCGTCGGGCCGCCCGGCGAGAGCCAGGCCGCGGTCGATGTCCCAGGTGGCCAGGCTCCACCCCTGGTCGCGGCAGAGCCGGGCGACCTCGGCGATCGCGTCATCGTGCTCGTGGGAGCGGACGTAGATGCCGCTGAAGGCGGCGCGGACGTGCTCGGAGAGGCGCTCGGCGAGCGTCATTGGCGAGTTTCCTTGCGTGGTGATAGGAGTCGGGCGAGGAGATGGAATCGAGGAGCGGGTCAGCTTGACTGGCGGAGTTGCTGGTCGGCCTGCTGGCCCTGGTGGAACTCGGCGGTGAGGGCCTCGGCGGTTCGCGTGCCGAGGGCCTGCTCGACGAACCGGCTGGCCTCGCGGCACTCGCCGCCGGCGAAGCCCTTGGTCCGGACCGTGGACTGGCCCTTGGGGTCGACGGTGATCTCAATGGTCCGGTTCATGCGGCACCCCCGACCTGGATGGTCAGCTGGATCGAGCCGTCGGCCAGCTCCTGCTCGGTGACCTGGTGGCCTCGCTTGTTGGCCTCGAGGCGGGCCCTCTCGACGGCGTAGGCCTGGAGGAAGCGGTTGAGCTGCTCCTGCTTGCCCCACTGCTGGTTGTAGTTGTCGAAGCGGACGGCCCCGGAGGCCGTGTCACAGACGACTGGGTAGAGCCAGCCGGGCAGCCTGACGAGCAGGCCGCTGGCTTGGCCCTCGAAGAGCGTGGCGGTGCCCTGGGCGGGCTCGGGCAGGGCGAGCCGGCGGCAAGCGGCGGCGACGGCGTCGGGGTCGCGGACCTCGGTGGCGATGGTGACGATGTGGGACATGCCAGGTTCCTCGGAGGCGGCGGGATCGTCGTCGGATCGCCCGGGGCCGACCCCGGGCGACGACGCGGCGGGCTCGCCGGCGGGCGACCGTCCCTTTGGGAGCGATCGCCCGCCGGCTAACCGGCGTCCCGAGATGGTGACGCGATCCGGGTCCCCGTTTAGGGGTCGGAAGGAGGTGGGGGTGGCGACCCGCCACCGGCTCGCGGCCGGGCCATCACAGGAGACCGTCGATCCGGTAGCCCACGCCGAGGCAGGGGCCGCAGTTCCCCTGGCGGTCTCCCGACAAGCCGGACCCGCCGCAATCCGGGCAGGCGAGCCACTCCTCGGGCGGCCTGGCCCGCGCCAGGGCCGAGACGAAGTAGTTGCAGAGGCCGGGGGCGTGGTCGCCCGGTCGGTCGCGGGCCAGGATCGCGGCGGCGGCCGGCCGGAGATCGTGCCAGGCCGCCGCGTCGGCGTCGTAGTCCTCGGCGTGGCCGTGCGTCGCCAGCAGGGCCCGGAGCCCGCCCGCGTCGGGGGTCGGCGGGGCCCCGAGGTCGTCGAAGCCCCGGGAGGCCTCGACGGGCTCGAGGATCGTCGCCAGGTCCCCCGCCCCCGACTCCGACTCGATGAGGAGGTCGGCCGGGCCGGAGGCGGCTTCGACCTCGGGGCGGACCGGACTGACTTCCTGGCGTGAAGCACCGGGCCCGTCGGCGTCCCTCGTCGACCCTCCGCCCTTGGGGGGAGTCACGTCCTCCTCGGGGACCTCCGCCACCGGTCGATCGGCCTCCGGGGCGACCCGATTCCCGGCCAGGCCCTTGAGGACCCCCTTGAGCGTCAAATCGGCATCCGGTTGCCGATTTGACGCCCGCATCGCTTCCACCTCGGGCCAGCGGCGGTAGACCCGCATGTAGCCGCTGGCCGTGGCGACGCCGAAGGGGCAGTGCTGCTCGACGAAGGCGCCGAACCCCCCGTGGCCGACCCGGTCCTTGGCCCGGATCAGCAGCTCGCCGGCCTTGCGGTAATGTTCCAGGGCCCCGAAGGCCAGGAGGTCGCCGGCGCCGGCGGCTTCCCGGATCTCCTCGCCCAGGGCCGAGAGCCCTTCGGGGAGGATCGGCCCCGGGCTCGATGGGGCGGGAGGCACGACGTCGGCGGGCCGGGCCTCCGGGGCATCGGGGAGCGTCCAGGGCGCGAGCGAAGGGCCGGCCAGGAGGATCGCGGCTGCCGGCCTCGCCCGTGCCGTGCCCCGCTTCGCGGCGACCGGCGGGACCTCACCCTCGGCGTCGATACCCCCGATCGGCCGGGCGTGGCTCGCGAGGTCCTCATAAAACCGATCGGGCAGGGTCAGCAGCCGGTCGCCGGCGGGCTTTCCCCGGCGACGCCCGCCCCGCCGGGGGGCCGCCGGCAGGACGGCCAGCGACTCGGCGAGGTCGGCCGACCCGAGCCGGATCTCCAGCCCCGGGTAGTCCCGGTCGCCCCGCGATGACCCGATCACGGGCCGGCCGATCGCGGCCAGCCGCTCGTCGCCGACATAGAGCCGATGGGTGCCCTCGTCGTCCTGCCAGGTCGCGGTGCCGTCGCGATCCTGGGCGCCGAGCAGCCTCAGCAGGGCCTTGGCGGCCAGGTCCGCGCGCCCCGCCATGACGTCGACCAGCCAGGGGCCGCCGGGCCCCGCCGATCCCAGCCGCACGCCGACCCGGAGCGACGGGTCGGCCTCCAGGAGCGAGGCGAGCGCGGCCCCCTCCGGGGGGGCGTCCCCCCGACCTGACGCGGGGGCCCAGCGGGTCCGACCCGGGCCAGGCCGGTGGCCGGCCGACGCGATCCCGTCGGCGCGGAGCGGGATCAGGGGGATGTCGGGCCGGAGCGCGTGCCAGCTCGCGGCGAACACCGCGAGGCTCGCGATCTTGGCCATGCTGGGGATCCGGCGGGCCGATGAGGCCCCCGGGTCGTCCCCATCCCCCGGCCGATCGGCCGGGGGCGGGTCGCGGAGGGCTTGTGGATCCGGTTCGATCATCAGGTGCAGGTCGAGTCCCATCGGTGGTCGCTCCAGTGGTCGAGTCGGGGGTCGTTGCCGGGACGATCGCGGGTTTCGCCGGTCGTGGCCTTTCCCACGAAGCGGGACCGAGGCCGCCCGGGTGGTGAGTTCGGGCCATGCCGACGGCGACGTCACCTTGGGGCCTGCCACGCCCGCCGGACAAGGCGAACCTGGCGGAGTGCTCGTCACCGGCCCCCGAACCACCCGCCGAAAAGGGCTCAGACCGGAGCCAGGTGGCGATCCTCCGACCCGGTGCAAGCTCGCTGGAGCCTCGAGTCATGTGAGCCCTCACAAGGCCTATTTGACCTGGCCCTCCACCTCCTGGTAACCGGTACCTTCGACCTCGCGAGAGGCGGCCCCGGTCGAAGGCCGTCGCCGCGAGGGTGGACGAGCGGGAGGGGCCGGTTGTCGGCGAGCTGGAGTCGTCCAGGGTCCTTCCCGGGTCGGCGACGCCTCGGCGAGTTGGCCCCGCCGGCAACCTTCCCGCTCGGGAGGACCGGCCGCCTGGATCAACCCCTTCGACAACGGACCCCCGACCGGGTAGCCTGCGGGCAGGAGTCGAGATCACCGAGGGCCCGACCCGCCGATGAGCCGCCGAACCTCCCGCCAGGCCGCGGCCGACCCCGCAGGCGGCCCGGTCGCTCCCCGGGTCGAAGGGCCGGCCGCCGGGGCGGTTGCGAACGATCGCGAGCTGGCCGCGGCGATTCGGGGTGTCGAGCGTCGCGAGGCCGACCCCGACGAGGCCCGGCTCGGCCACTACTGGGACCTCGGCCGGCTCGCCGAGGGGCGGGACGGCCTGCAGACGCCTCGGGTGAGCCACGGCGACCTGGCCAGGGCCCTCGGCGTCGAACCCACGCGGCTCCAGGCGGCGCGGAGGATCTACCGGGCCTTCCCGACCCGACCCGACCGTGACCGACTGGTGGCCCTGCGTCGGGCCGACGGGACCCCGCCGCCGGTCTGGACGGTGGCCCGGCTCGCCTCGCCCAGCCTGGCCGCCGACCGCGAGGCCCTGCTGGAGCGGGCCTGCCGCGAGAATTGGAGCGAGTACGACGCCCGGGATTGGCTCAAGGCGGGCCGGGAGGTCGGCGGGCGTGCCCGCTCCGGCGGCCGGAAGCACCGGGCCCCGCGTTCGCTGCCGCTGGCCCTGGCCCGCTGGCAGCGCGACGCGGAGGACCGGTCGCGCCGGGCCTCGGCGATCTTCCAGCCCGAGATCGTCCAGGCCTTGCTGGCCTCCGCCGACGCCGCCGAGGTCACCCCGGCGCGGGTCCTGGAGGTCCGCCGCTCGGTCGAGCGGAGCCTGGAGGCGGTCCTGGCCGAACTCCGGGCGCTCGATTGGATCGCGAGCGGCCTGCCCGCCCCGGCAGGCGGGCCCGGACCCCAGACTCCCTCGACGCCCACCACGCCCGTGGTCGACACACCGTCCGGGAAACGGGCCGGGGCGAAGCGGGGCCGCACCGACCCGGCCGATTGAGTCGCCCCCGGGGGTCGCCCCTCGCAAAGGTGCGGTGAAGGCGCGGCAAGGCCGACCCCGCTCGCCGGGGTCAGTGACGGTCCTCCACGCCTTCGCCGGACCGTTCGCCCAGCCGACGCGGGACCTCAGCCACCAGCAAGCCCGGCCCCGCGTTGCCGAGGCCTTCGAGCGGAAGGCCCGGACGATCGCCGCGAGCGCCGCGAGGTCGCCTTCGAGCCGGTCGGCCCGGGTGAGGGCCCTCAGGTCGGCCGGGCGACCGGACCGGCGAGAGCCGAAAGCGAAGGGGGGCGGGCGATCCCGGTCCGAGGCGTGGCGTCGCCCTCGGCTTCCTCGGAGCGAACCGGGAGCAGGACGACCGCCGGGTCGAGGCCCGAACCCGCCGAGCCGTCCGAGCACCACCGGCGCCGAGCCGGAGTCATCTCGCTCGAGCAGGTCGACCAGTAGCCCAGGCCGAGGTTGACGTCCTCGACGGCCAGGGCGTCCGCGCGCTTCGCTCTGGAAGGCTCCCGTTTGTCCGTCCCGATCAGGTTCCCCCACCCCCGGCGAGCTTCCCGGCGGCCGATCGACGACTCGGTTGACGCTGATCCGCCAGCGACCCCCCGCCGGTCCTCGCTCGGGGGACCAAGCCTCGTAGCAGGAGCCGGATCGTCGCCGGGGTCGCCAGAGCGGTCAGGTGCCGGCGAAGGGCCCGAACCCGCTCCAGAGGGCGAAAGTCGCGATCCCCGGGCTGGCCTCGCTCGACCCGGCGGAGACGTCGGAACAACCCACCGGCTGTCGGGCGAGGACGAAGCGTTCGACGGCCCGGGAAGCGATCGGTCGGGGCTCGCATTCGTCGGCGGCGATCCGTGTGCGCGTACGCGCGAGGCGGGCCGGCAGGCTCGGTCATGGGTGCCGATCCAGGTTGGCAGCGACCGGCCATCTCAGGAGAACGCGCCGGCCAGGGCGGACGCGGCGAACAGGCCTAAAAGCCCTCGGCCGGCTCGGTCGGGGCCGCCGGCCGAAGGGGAGGACCACAGCCGCGACCGGGGTAAGGGCAGCGACGGGCCCTCCGGCGAAGCCAAGCAGCCCGGCCTCGGCGTCGGGGTTGCTCGACGCGCCTCAGGCCTTCGGGCCGACGGGTCGGGCCACGACGGCGTCAGGGGCTGGCCAGGGTCGGACGGACGTCGAAGCAGGGGTATAGCCACGGCCTCGAGTCGGTCACCAACGCGAGGACGACGGCCAAATCACACGGGGGCGTGACGATTGTCCTCTCGGGCGAGGGTCGCCACCATTCGCCGGCAAACACAACCTTGCTGGCCCAATGACCCGGGTAGTGGTAGGCCCGTGAAACGACCCGCAAGCATCGCTTCACGCCCCATGTCGCTTCCCAGCCATGAGTTCGGCACGGTTGGACGGCTTGTGAAGCCTTGTACGCCAGATCCAGCTCTCGCCGGGCGAGAAATAATCACTTTGCCAGGAGCTCGCCACTTGGTGGTCGGAGGATGGGTCTTTGTTTTTATACGACAACTTACTTACGATTCACCCCTTCACATCAACAAGGAATCCTCGAGAACCTTTTAAGGATCATGGGTTTGCGCCGTGAAACCCCGACGTTCCAGGTCGGCACAGGGACGTCACTGGTTGCATCGGAACCGGCCGCGAAACCTCAATTCATTGATGGACTTGCGACGAATCGACCGCGTGAAGGCCTTGGACGCGTCGACCCGACTCGAAGGAGCGGACGCCGGAGGCCTGGGGCGCGGGCCCCTGCCGGCGGAAGTCGTCCTGGCCCGTCGGCCCGAAACCTCGTCCCCCGGCACCTCCGCTGGGCCGGGAGCAGGCCGATGGGCCTCGGGTCGTGAACAACCGGCGAGGGTTGTCCTGGCGTGGCAGGCTCGCATTCGTCGGCGCCTGCTGCCTGGCCGCTTCGGCCAGCTCGTCGGCCCGCCGATCGCAATTTCGCCGGCGACGGGGAGGGAAGGTCGGATCGGCTTGCTTCTTCGATCCTGACCGGGCCCGGATCGTGTGCGTTGCGGCGATTCCACGAAAAGTCGGCTTCGGGGGGCGAGACCCCAGCTGCTAGGGTCGATCTCGCCGACCCGACACGGGAGGCCCCCGCCGAGCTGGCTCGCTCGGCGGGGGCTTCGGGGTCCGCGGTGCCGCCAGGAGGCTCGAACCTCCGGCTCCACCTGCACGCACTCGAATCGCCATTCGCGCACGTGTTGTCCACCATGATCTCAAACCCTGCCGGATCGCCCAAGCCCTGTAGTGGGCTCTTGATCACCCCCGGCGCCCCGGCCTCGGCGGAAGAGTTCCGCCTGGCATCTTTTGCCTGGTACCGGTCGGCCCCGGGGCTCGCCGACCTGGCCCTCGCCAACCTGGTCTGCCGGGGCGACTGCTACGGCGGGTACCGGGTCGACCACGCCACCGGGCAGGTCCACCAGACGACCCATTGGGCCGTTCCCGACGCCGCCCGTCCCGACAGGCGCCTCGCCCCGCCCCTCGATCAGGCTCGGCTCGCCCACCACTTCCGGGGCATCTCCGGGCTCGACTCCAGGCTCGGATGCCACGTCGCCGACGCTCGCGGCGGGTGCCTCTGGGCCGTCATCGACCTCGACGCCCACGGCCCCGAGGACGACCCCGGGGCGAACGCCCGCATGGCCAGCCGGGTCGTCGCCTCGCTCATCCCCATGGGCCTGCCCTTCCGGGTCGAGGACTCCGACGGTCGGGGGGGGCTCCACATCTGGATCCTGTTCGGTCGGAAGGCGCCCCAGGCCTGGGCCTTCCGGTTCGGCAAATACCTCGTCCGCGACTTCGCCGATTGCGGCCTGGCCCGGCCCCCCGAGTCCTTCCCGAAGGCCTCGGAGCACAGCGGCATGCGGTGCGGCAACTTCGTCCGCCTGCCGGGGCTCCACCACAAGCGGGAGCACTGGTCGAGGATCTGGTCTCCCGAGGAGGGCCGATGGCTCGGGCCGGACGAAGGGATCGAGTCGCTGCTGTCCTTCCGCGGCGACCCGAAAATCGACCTCGCCCCGCTGATCCCCGCCGACTTCGTCCCGGCCGCCAAGAAAGTCGCCCAGGCCAAGGCCGGATCCCGCCCGGCCCTTCCTGCGGGCGCGACCTCGGCCTTCCCCGCCCAAGTCGATGGGGAGCCGGCCGAGGTCGCCATGGCCCGCTCGGCGATCGCAAGCCTCGGTGTCGACGCCTTCGAGGATTACGAGGACTGGATCCGGCTCGGGATGGCCCTGAAACCGCTGGGCGATGCCGGGCTCGAGTTGTGGGCCGACGCCAGCGAGTCATCCCCGAAATACCCCGGGTACGACGAGCTGGAGGCCAAGTGGTGGACCCTCCGCGAGGCCCAGGGTCCCCGCGAGATCGGCCTCGGGTCGCTCTACCACCGGGCCAACGAGGCGGGTTGGGACGGGCAATACGCGGTGACGGCCATCGCGACCGGCCCCCATCGCCGCCGCTCCAACATCCTGGACGACCCGGGCAAGGTCGTCTCGAAGGCGATGTCCGACGACTGGGATGAGGACTTCGACCGGCAAGCCGAGGCGCTCAAGTCCCGCCGCGAGCGGATCGGCCCGCTGGCCGACAAGCTGGGACTGACGCCCGAGGGGCTCGAGACGGTCTTCTGCTCGCTCAAGTTCGGCCTGAAGCCGACGAATCGGGGCCGGCGAACCGACGGGTCCCGGGGACCCCTGGGGCCGGCGTGGACCTGCCGAGAAACGAATGGGGCGGGCCGGACGGTCGGGATCCGACGCCTTTTCGCCGGGCCCCAGGGCCTGCTCGAGCTGGGGTGCGGCCATCGGTCGACCAAGCGAGCGAACCAACCCGATCGGGTGACGCGGGTCTCTCGCCGCGGCCTGCTGACCAACGTGGCCGAAGCGGCCCCCGACGCCGCCCGGGTCTACCTCGTCCGCGGTTTGCTCGACTTCGCGGCCGTCGCCGCGCGACGCCTGCCCTGCGTGAGGCTGCCGGCCGGCGGCACCGGCGATCGGGAAGCAGGGCTTGGCGACCTGGCCCGCCTGCTCGAGGGCGACGACCGCCCGCTGATCGTCCCCTACCGAACGGGCTCCCCCGACCCCTGGGTCGACGCCCGGGGCCCGGCCCTGGCCCTGGGCCGCAAGCTCGGGGCGGGCATCCTCGTCCAGGGCTACCCGGCCGAGTACGGCTCGATCGGCGAGTTCGTCTCTTCCACGCGAACGGGCCACATCCGAGGGGACATCTGATGAGCTCCGAAGAATCAGGCGGGACGATCGAGCAAAGCCTGTCGGGCGACCCCCTCGGCCTGGGAGCGCCCGCCCCCGCCCCCGAACCCTCGTCGCACTGGAACCTGACGTTCGGGCGGCCCCGAGGGACCAAGACGCCGATCACGTTCCGCTGGGGTGCCGAGGGCGTCTACCACGAAGAGTTGAACGTCGCCTCGGGCCCGTCGCGATCCAGGTTCGCCAACGGGGCGATCCGGGCGGCTGAGCTCACCTCGCCCCACCTTGAAGTCGATCCGGACGAGATCATCGCCCAGCTGGCCCGGTACGAGGCCCCGGTCGCCTCGCCCAATCCGCCGAACCCGGAACCCGGGCCTCCCAGGCCGAAGATCGCCAACCACGCCGGCGGCGTCGCGCTCGGCCTCGAGGGGATCGACGCCCAGCTCGCCGCGCTCGTCCCGGGTTGGCCGAAGCGGGTTGGAAATCACCTCTTCGTCGCGGACCCCCGAGGGATTCCCGAGTTCCTCGACTCGGCGACCAAGCTCTTCTCCTGGATGGACGAGTCCGCCGCGATCGACTGGGCTGTCGGCCCCACCATGATCTCCGAGGCCCGCTACCACGCCCACCATCTCCGCCATGCCGAACGGCACGAGGGCATCGACGTCATGCCGCATCAGCCCCAGATCCCGGGGATCTTCTACATGACGCCGAGCCTCCCCGGGGCGACCGAGTCGTCCGGCGCCCTGGACGAATTCGTCGACTTCTTTTGCCCCGAGACCGAGCTCGATCGCGAGCTGATCAAGGCGATGACCATGACCCCGGCCTGGGGCGGGCCGAACGGCGGCCGCCCCGCCTTCCTCGTGACGAGCCCCGAGGGGGCGAGGCATAAGGGGACCGGGCGGGGCAAGTCGACCCTCGTCCAGCGGGTCGCCGAGCTGCACGGCGGCTCCGTCGCCGTCGACCAAGGCACGAGCGTCGAGGCCTTGAAGACCCGGCTGCTCTCCCCCGTCGCGTCCACCCTCCGCATCCTGATGCTGGACAACGTGAAGTCGCACAAGTTCAGCTGGGGGGCCCTGGAAGCGTTGATCACCGATGCCATCATCAGCGGTCGGGAGAATTACGTCGGCGAGGGGCGTCGCCCCAACATCCTGACGACATTCATCACCCTGAACGGGGCCCGCCTGTCCGTCGACCTAGCACGCCGGGTCGTCACGATCCTCATGGGGCTGCCGGAGGCGCGGGCGACCTGGGAGGCGGAACTCTCGCGGTTCCTGGCCGGACGCCGCTGGCACGTCCTCGCCGACATCCGCTCGATCCTCGCGATCGAGCCGCCCGACCTGGGCTCGAGGCTCAATTACGCCCCCTGGGAGTCCGGCGTGCTCGCGCACGTCGCGAGCCCCGAGGGCTGCCAGGATCTCCTCCTCGAGCGTCGCGGTAAGATTGACGCCGACGAGGACGAGCGGGCTTCGATCCTCGGCATGTTCAACGACCGCCTCATCGACCGGAACAACGACCCGGACACGTCGCACGTCTCGATCCCGAAGGCGGAAGTCGCCCGGTGGCTCTCCGAGACGACCCGGGAGAATTATTCGACCGCCCAGGCCACCAACGCCATCAAGTTGCTCGGCATCGAGGAGCTCAGCGAGCGTCATACCCGGACCGGCGGGACCTGGGTCTGGCGGGGAGGAGGGGCGACATCCGACGACCCGAAGCCGATCGTGCCGCTTGTCATGAAAGAGGGCTTTTCGGCGACGTCGAGGATGGATCGGCGGAGATCGATGTCGTGACCTGGTACCGACCGGAGTCGGTCGGATCGGAGGCCTTGCAGTCGAGGCGTCATGGTCGAGGCCCGGCCGCCCAAGTCTGAGATCATCCGGGAATGGCGGTGTGAGGAACCCCTCCGAGGCGTTCATGAAGATCGCAAAAGCTTGCAAATAATTGTGAGGGCTCACTATGGTTTGGACCTCAGGATTCCATCTCGCACCATCCTCGCCCCGTGACTTCCTCCGAATCCGCTTCCTGACGCACGACAGGGCTATCGACGAGGTTGACCTGCTGGTCCTCACCAAGCAGGGCTTCTGGCTGGTCGAGTTCAAGAGCCGGCCGGGCCGGGTCGAGGGAGACGCGGGGACACGGACCTGGGCGGACCGCGAAGGGCGTCGAATCTCGGTCGACAATCCGCTCCTGCTGGCCAACCGCAAAGCGAAGGCGCTCTCGTCGCTCTTAAAACCGAAGATGATCGCCCGAAAGGCGGCCATGCCCTGGTTGGAGGCCATAGTCTTCCTCTCCGACCCGGAGACCCAAATCGACCTGCCGGGCTCGGCATGCCATCGAGTCGCCCTTCCAGATCGCGAGGCGGCCGAGGAGCGGCCCGCCCTCAAAGGCATCCTCGCGACGCTCATCAACCGCGAGGTTGCTGGTGACGAGCCGGTCGGCCGTGCCACGCTTGAGCGACTTGGGTACCTCCGGGTTGGAGAGCCAGACCCGAAAGGTCTTCGGTCGGAGTGCCGGGAGGGGGGCCATGGTCGCTCAACTCACCCGCAGAACTCGCCAACAGGATCTGTTGCCACTCACGCCCCCAGAGGGCGTCCCCGGCCAGCTTGACGAACTCGTTCTTCCGCGAGACGAACCGGCCCTCGATCTCGACCTTGCCCACCACCAGCCGCCGGGTCGCCGCGCGGGGCCCCAAGTCCTCCGGCTCGACGCCGGGGCAACTCCAGTGTCATCGCCAGTCGCCGATGTGGCTTTCCCCGAAGGCGATGCCGACGGTCTCGCCGGGCCGGCCGTTGGGCTCGACCCGGGGCCGGTCGCGGGCAACGTACGGGACAGGATCGCGGTCGGTCCGCCGAGTCCGCTCAGCGCGGCGGGGGGTCGCAAGCCGAGCACGCCCCGTACCGCGTCGGCAGGTCGGCCAGCGACCTCGGGATCGAAGACCTGGCCAGGTAGCGGCAATCCCCCCGGTGATCCTTCGAGCCGCTGGTCGTGAGATAGACGGTGGAGGCCCCCTGCCCCGCCGACCCGGTCTCCATTTCAAGCTTGGGCCGGATCGGATCGTCGCCCCACAATCCACGCTCCGCCTCGCGGGCGTCGCGCTCGGCCCGGCGGAACCGCTCCATCAGCGTGAATGGATACTTCGTATAGGCATGCCCGTAACCGCCCTCGACGATGGCCAGGTTAACGAGCCTGTCGCCGGGCACCGTCCTCGGGGAGGCCAGGGTCCGGCCATGGCGGTCCAGCCGCTTCATGGCCGGCTCGTAATCCAGGCGGACCGATTGGCCGCCCACCAACACGCGAAGAAAGGCGGAGGCTTCCTTGCCATAGCGTTCGACCGGCTTGGAGGGGTGGACCGTCTCGGGCATGTCCACGCCGATCAGCCGGATGGGCGTCGGGCGGCCATCGAGCTATACCACCACGGTATCGCCGTCGACGACCCGGACGACCCGGCAGGTCGGTCCGGGTTCGAGGACGGGCTCCGGGGTCCCCTGCCCCACCGCGACCCGGACGAGGGCGACGGTCGGGGCGAGGGGGAGCAGCCAGCACGCCGGGCGAGATGGCCGGGCGGGGGTGTCGAGGCGGGAGGGCGATCCCCGGAGGGACGTGCAGGGTCGACCGGCGGCGGCGGAACGTCCTGGCGGCCGAGACGATGCTCTTGCTCGGTGACCGAACGATCCCCGGCTCGATCGACCTTCTGAGGGACCGGTCACTGATCAGGATGGGCGCGGTGTGGTGTTGGGTGGAGCCGGGCGTTGACACCCCGCGAGGCGTCGCCAGTTTCATCAGGGTGTCCGCTTTGCCGGTCGGCCGGTGTCCTCGGTCCTGATCGCCGGGAATCGTGAGAGCTTGGCCCCTGGGATCGGGGAGGGGGCCGTGCGGTTCCTACTGGCGGTCTTCCGCAAGCTGGCCGAGGGTTGAACCCCTACCCGACCCGTCCGAACCGCGACCTAGGGTGGAAGAGAGTCCCGGCGATCCCACGATCCGGCTGGCCAGTCGTCGAGACGACCGGTATCATCCGCCGCGCCAGGCAGGCTCGGCCTCGTCGCCCGGCTCGTTTCCCCCAATCAACTGACAAGCGGAGGTCTCGCCCATGCCCACTTTGAGAGTGATCAAGAGCCTGGAGTCGGTGAGATCGGTTTTGGAACGGAAGGGGTTCGACGAACTTGGGGTGACCCACTATAACGACACGCCCAACGGTTTCGTCGTGCTCCACGATCACCACGGCCAGGTCGCCCGGGCCGACCACGACGAACTCGCCAGGACCGTCGAGGACTCTGACGACACGGACGGCCTCTGGGCCGCACTCGACCAGGCCGGCCTGACCCGGAAAGCCGAAGTCGCCTCGTCCTGAGTGGGCCTTGGCCTGGGACCGCAACGGTCCACTTGCCCTGCCAACGACAGCCCGCAAATCAAGAATCAGCGGCTCAGGGGCGCGGATGATTGTCCCGTCGCCCCGAGCCTGCGGATTATGCACTTATCCTACGCCAGTTCGCGACTGAAAATCGCGGTGTCTGGGCACACCCTCGCTTGAGGGACTGTAGGCCAGGACCGCACAACTCCGGGTCTGGAACGCCGTCAAGGCCGGGGGAAACGCAACTCGACTGCAATTTGCAGGAGGGCCATGATTCGCTCCGTCGACTCGGCTTCCTGCAAATTGCAGGCGACCCCCTTCCGGTGCCGATACCGCCCGAGGATGAGGACGGATTTCGAGCGGGAAGGGGGTGACGGGCGATGGACGGATTCACGCTGACCGTAACGCAACGCAAGGGGGGCGTCGGACGCTCAACCCTGCTTTACAATCTCGCGGGTTCGATGGCCAAGCGGGGGATGAAGGTCCTACTCGTTGACCTCGACCCGCAGGCCTCGTGCAGCCAGATTTGCCTCAGCCCAGAGGCGGTCGACGCCATGCCGGTCGGCCGGACTGTGGCGGCCATCCTCGGCGACGACCTGTTCGGGACGCCGGGCGAGTTGGTCATCCCAACCGAGATATCGGGGGTCTTTCTCTTGCCGGGCGGGAACGGCGCGGCGAGGTTCAACCATCCCGAGCCCGAGAAGACTGGCGCCCTCCAGGACACGCTACGGGACGCCCTGGCAGAACTCCGGGGCGACTTCGACGCGATCCTATGCGACACGCCGCCGAGCCTGGAGACGCTTTCCTGGATCCCCGCCGTAGCGGCCGACGTGGCAATCACCCCGACCCCGGCCGAACCCTTGGCCGTCCAGGAGTTGGCCCACGCCGCCCGATTCCTGGAGCGGGTCCGATGGGCCAAGAATCCTCGCCTAGTATGGGCCGGGGTCGTGCTCACCATGTTCTCCAAGGCCGCCATCCACGCGACCTATGCCAAGGCCCTGCACGACGCTTATGGGGACCTCGTCTTTGGATCCCAGGTTCCTTACAACGTCGCCTTCAAGGAAGTCGCCTTGGTCCGCAAGCCGCTGTCCCATTGGAAGCCGAAGGGAGGCCCGGCGAAGGCGGTCGACGCGGTGGCCGACGAGATCCTGGCCAGGGTTGCCAAGATCCGGGGCGCATCAAAGGAGGTGGCGGCGTGACCAAGTCCGATCAACTGGCCCAGAAATTCGGCGTCAACCTGGCGCAGACGATCAACCTGAGGGGCGACGGAGCGAGTCGACCGTCTCCTAATGTCGTGGCCCCGGATCGCTTCGAGGGCGCCATCAAATCTCGAGCCTTCGCCGAGCTGCCCGTCGACGCCGTTGACGCCGACGAGTCACAGCCTCGTGAGGAGTTCGACCCCGATGACCTTCGCCGCCTGGCCGAGAGCATCGCCCGATTCGGGCAACTCGCCCCTATCCGGGTCCGACACGACCCGGCCAGGGGCCGATGGGTCGTCCTGGTCGGCGAGCGTCGACTGAGGGCCTGCAAGCTCGCCGGCCTGGAGCGGGTCCGCGTCGAGTTCGTCGAGCGGGAGATGAGCCAGGCCGACATCCTGGCCGAGCAGACGGTCGAGAACATGGTCCGTGCGCCACTGTCCCCGGTCGAGCAGGGCAGGGCGTACAAGCGGCTCATGGACCTGCACGGCTGGACCGCCAAGGACGTGTCCGAGATGATCGGCGTAGAGGCCACGGCGGTCTATCGGAGCCTGGCCCTGTTGCGGCTCCCCGAGGACGTCGCGCAGCGGGTCGACGCCGGCGAGATCAAGGCAACCGCCGCCTACGAGATTGCGAAACTGCAATTTGCAGACGACCAGAGGGCGGTAGCCGACGCCGTCGTCTACGGCGACCTTGACCACAAGGCAACCGTGGCCGCCGTGACGCACCGCAAGGCATCGGCTAAGGGCAGGGGGGCGAGCAAGCTCAAGCCTCGCCCGGTCGAGGTCATCAAAGGCCTGGCCGATGGCTACCGGGTGACCATCGAGCGACGCAAGGGAGTGGATAACCTCGGCATGATGGCGGCCCTCCGCGAAGCCCTCTCCAGGATCGAAGCAAGAGGGCAGGGGGCCGACGTCGATGCCGATAGCGGATCCACAGCGTGATTCGATGAACCGCCTCGGTATCGGTTCGGACGCTTGGGGTCCTCAAAAGGGTCAGTGAAAAGCAACTCCGGCCAGCCCTGGAATAAGAGCCATCATAGTGAGATGATGGCCGGGCTGATTCGCACCACCCACGCCTGCGGGTGCGTCCTAACCCGGAGGTACTCTTGATGACCTGGATCTACCTGATGGTTCCCGCGTGCATCCTGGGACTTATTGGCTGCTCCGACGCGGCGAGACAGGAGGCCGATGCCAGGGTCCGCACGACCTTCGGGGCGGCCAGTGCCGCCGCCGACCGGGAAGAATGGGCCGAGGCCTCAAAATTTCTGGGGGAAATCACCCCGAAGGATTACCCCCGAAAAGACGACCAGTTCGCGGACCGCGTCGCCGAAATGCGCCGGGTCGTCGACGGTCACATTGCCGAGACAGGGTCGATCGACGAACTCAAGGCACTGATCAAGAAGGAGGAATGGGTCCAGGCCGTGAAGATGATGGAATCGCTCACGACCGAGGGCCGGCTAGGAAGCAAATCGATCGCCGAGGTGGACCGACTACGGGCAGGATTGAGGGTCAGGCTCGGGGAGGTCTATGTCCACATCCGCGGGATGGTCGCGGCCCCCGCATCGGTCCAGACTGCCACCGTCGCGCCTCCCTCGAGGCCCACCACGATCGATTCCACAGGAAGGCCTTATCGCCCCGACATCTCCGCGCAGGCAGCGGATTCTATTATTAAAGACATGATCAAGCAGGGACGAGACCCTGCCGTGGCCAATGCCTTCGTAACCGAACTGTTCCGGGCGGAAGCCGAGCACCAGAGGAAGATGGACGAATCTTTCAACCGGTCGCACTAACCAAATTTCGTAGCCGTTCACACCCCGAAGACAGCGTAAAAAGTGGGGTTTCCTGAATCAAAATCGCCTTAATCAAGGATTGGTTCGCTCTCTTGACGCTTCAGGGCACCCAAGCTGTCCACTATGGCCGCTGGTTTTCTTCGGAAAAATTGGTCTTGACTGTTCACTATCTGAATTTGGTGACGCCAGGGTGCGAACGGCCACGCGCGAATATCAGTAATAAAGTGAAACGTCCTCGTGACTCAAGAATGTTGCACGATCCAGGGCCGATCGGTTATCTCTCGGATGGGGCGCAACTCGGCGTCCCCCCCGAGGATCGCACCGCTGGGCCCGCACCATGGACGACCTGTCCCGCTTCTGCTGCCTGAATATCGACTGCCCCGACCATGGCAAGCGGGGCTCCTCAAACCTGTCCGTGACCGGTCACTATGGCCCCGAGAAGGCCCGACGCATGCTCCGATGCCGCACCTGCAAGGCCCGATTCTCCGAGCGGAAAGGGACGCCACTCTTCGACGCCCGACTCCCTCAAGAGAAACTCGAATCGGTCCTGGAGCACGTCGCCGAGGGCTGCGGCGTCCGCCAGACCGGCCGGCTCTGTCGGGTGGCCCCCAACACCGTCGCCCGCTACAGCAAGATCGCCGGCGAGCACGCCAAGGACGCCCATGACGAACTCGTGGCGATTTCCCCCCCGGACGACCGAACTCCAGTTCGATGAGAAGTGGGCCTTCGTCGCCAAGAAGGAGGCCAACTGCGACCGCTCCGACCCGGCCGACGCCCACAAGGGCGACTACTGGGACCACGTCGCCCTCGACGCCGAGCATCGCCTGGTCATCTCGGTCGTGCCGGGTGCTCGGACGATCGAGAACACCGAGGCGTTGGTCGAGAAGACCCGCCGTCGGACCGGCGGGCGGCTGTTGAACCTCATGACCAGCGACGATTCCCCCGCCTATGAGACGGCGATCCTGCACGCCTACGGCGAGACGGTCACCCCGCCCCCCACCGGCAAGCCGGGCCGCCCCAAGGCCCCCCGCCAGGTCCCGCCCGCGGGCCTGAACTACGCCGTGGTCACCAAGCGGCGGGAGAAGGGCCGGGTCGTGGAGATCGGCACCAGGGTGGTCTTCGGGTCGGTGGCCTCGGTGATGATGGCGTTGAGCCTCTCGAAGGTGAGCCGGTCGATCAACACGGCGTTGATCGAGCGTGAGAACGGGACGGACCGCCACCGCAACGCCCGGAAGGCTCGCAAGACGTACCGATTCTCGAAGGACTGGAGGTATCACGAGGCGGTCACCTACCTGACGCTGTACAGCTCCAATTTCTGCTGGCCGGTGCGGAATCTAAGCCTCGAGGATTCGGATGGCCATCGCTGCAAGCGAAGTCCAGCGATGGCGGCGGGACTGACCGATCATGTCTGGTCGATGGCGGAATGGCTGTCACGACCAGCCGTGCAGCATTGTTGAGTCACGAGGACTCTCCTGGGTCCAGCAAAATTACATCCGCGCCGAGACCATCACCAAGGCGAATGCCCGGTTGGTCGACGACCAGGCCAAGATTCCGCTGGCTCACGCCTGGGGTGGCGGCGAGGTCGCCTCGGCCGACGGCCTCCGCTTCGTCGTCCCGGTCCGCACCCTCAACGCCGGCCCGAACCCGAAGTACTTCCAGGCCGGCCGTGGCGTCACCTACTACAACTTCGCCAGCGACCAGTTCACCGGGTTCCACGCCATCGTCGTGCCGGGCACGATCCGCGACTCCCTCTTCATCCTCGAGGGCCTCCTGGAGCAGGAGACCGGCCTCCGCCCTCACGAAGTTATGAGCGACACGGCCGGCTACAGCGACCTGGTCTTCGGCCTGTTCTGGCTGCTGGGCTACCAGTTCAGCCCCCGGCTGGCCGACTTCGGCGACTCCCGGTTCTGGCGGATCGACCCGAAGGCCGATTACGGGGCGCTGGACGGCCTGGCCCGTCAGAAGATCAATATCCCCCGGATCGAGCGGAGTTGGGACGACCTGCTGCGCGTGGCCGGCTCGCTGAAGATGGGGGCCGTCAGCGCCTCGGAGTTGATCCGTGGCCTCCAGGGGGGCGGCCGTCCCTCAACACTGGGCCGCGCCATCGTCGAGTTGGGCCGGGTGGCCAAGACGCTGTACCTGCTGAACTACCTGGACGACGAGGCTTACCGCCGACGCATCCTCACCCAGCTCAACCGGGGCGAGAGCCGACACAGCGTGGCGCGAGCGATCTTCCACGGCCAGCGGGGCGAACTCCGACAGCGCTACCGCGAAGGCCAGGAAGATCAACTGGGGGCGTTGGGACTGGTGGTCAACGCGGTGGTGCTCTGGAATACCCGCTATCTGGATGCCGCCCTGGCCCAGGTCCGTGCCGCTGGCGAGGAGGTCAAGCCGGAAGACGTCGGGCGACTCTCGCCCCTGCTTCTCGAGCACGTCAACGTGCTGGGGCGGTATGAGTTCGTCCTGAAGGACTCGGTCCGGCAGGGAGAGTTGCGTCCGCTTCGCGAGCCCAAGGGACGAGATGACCTGGCGGCGTAGCGACCCTTATTCCAGTTTTTCGTTCCATTGCTACTCACAGGCCGCGACTTGCCGTCCAGGGCCACCGCGCGCAGGGACTCGGCGGCCCGGGGGCCCAGCAGGCGGTCGGCCCAGCGGGCCAACGCGGCCTCCAGGGCGGCCGCGTCGAGCCGCGAGAAGAGCCCCTGGAAGCAGCCGAAGGAGGGGGGCCGGCGGCGGTAGCCCAGCCCGTGCATGAACCCGATGGGCTGGTCGCGGCCCCACTGGGCGATCGCGGCGTAGCCCCGGCAGCCGCAGAGGATGGCGCAGCAGGCGTGGGCGAGCATGGCGGTCAGGGGGTGCCGCTTGCCGGAGGCGTCGCGGGGGTCGGGGACCTCGGCCAGGAAGGCCATCAGTGAGCCGGGCGGGTGGTAGGCCATGGGGCGTCACCAGGGGACATCGGGACGGGTACGTCCGCGAAAAGCGACAGTCTGCCTCATTGTGAAGAACTGATCAACCCTGGAACCGGTGGACCGTCCGGCCTGCCCATGAAGCTCGCCGCTGCGCCGCCCGAACCGCGCGGACGGGCGGCGGGCCTGGCGACCGGGCCGTTCCCTGTCGGGTGCGGTAATTCTTTCTGGTCCGGCCGGGTAATCCTGGCTCCCCTGGCGGTCTCCGCGTCGTTTCTTGGTTCCTCGGTCTTGACGGACAAATGCCAGCGAGTGCATTATCTGGTTGCTTCACTCGGTCCATGTGCGAAGTACTGCACCCTATGAGAGGAGTGATCATGAAGCGACGCTTTGTCCGGTTCCTTGGGCTCTCGCTCGCGTGCCTGGTGTGCACCGCGGCGGCCGCCGCGCCGCTGTCCCACCCGTTCGCGGGGAGGGCGGTTTCGGACGATGTGGCCGCCCGCCTCTACGGCAGCGGTTGCGACCTGAAGACGATCTACGTCATCCCGCAGAAGTGGTGCTGCGGCTGCGGCCCCACGTACGTCTACATCGGCACGGGGGGGACCCAGGACCCCAGCGGGACCGCACCCTGCGCGACCAACTGCCCCTACGGCTACCCGACCGGCCTGACCACCTGCTACGGCGGTTGATCTGACCGGCCCGCGCGGGCGCCCCTCCTCGGGGCGCCCGCGTCCGACGCCCGGGGCCCTTTGGCCCCAACGTTCGAGGCGTTCTCTCTGCTCGATGAAGGAGGATTGCGTGGCTGGCAAGGCTATCTTCCGGGCCTCTTGTCTGGCCCTGGTCATCGTGGGCAACGTGGGGGTGCTCCGGGCGCAGACGCCCGCGCTCGGTTACGACCTCCGGACCGGGGATCTCGTGCAGAAGCAAGGCCCCAACGAGCTGAAGCGGTCGACCCCGCCCCCCGTCACTGGGGCGCTTCCTAAGGAGGTCGAGAACCCCAGGCCTGAGTGCGGGCCTAACGCGATGTACGTCTTCCTCCGGCTCCGGAACGTCGCCTGTGAGTTAGCCAAGCTCAAGCGCGAGATACCCCTAGAGGAGAACGGGGTGAGTATGCTCCACCTCAGGGGCGCGGCGCAGCGGTACGGGGTAGACGTGAGCGTCCTCCAGGTGACGCCGTCTCAACTGACCGCCGCCACCCCCGCGATCGTGAGGATGCAATCGAACAAGGCGCCGCAGGAGGGCCATTACGTCGTGCTCACCCAGATCGACGACGAGTTGGCCCAGGTGATTGACAGCGCCGGCGGCGCGACCATTCGGATGCCCCGGTCGACGTTCGACCGCGAGTTCTCGGGCTACGCCCTGGCGCAGGACGTCGGCAGGTCGTTCCCGCTCGGTTCCTACCTGAACTTCACCACGGTCGCCGGGGCGGTCTGCGCTGCCGAGGTCGGCTTTATAATCTACCTGGGCTTCGCCGCCCGGAGGGCACGGGCGGTCAAGCCAAGCCTCGTCGGGCCCCAAGCCTAAAAGACATGGCGTGACCCGACTCTCACCCCCGGCCCTCGTTCCACGAGAACGCCCGATGGGCTGATCCGGACCGGGCTCCTGCGTCCGGTCACGGGGACGATCCGCTGAGGCCGCTGCGGCCCTTCCCAGCACCCTCGGGTTTTTACCAAAGGAGCGGCTTAGCCGTATGAGTCCGTTATCTCGCCTCACACGGAGGGGCCTGTTGACGGCGTCCCTCCTGGCCGCGTCCGCCGGCGCGGGGGCGGCGTTCAAGGCCCGCTTCCTCCCGGGTGGGGGCAAGCCCCTCGGACTCGGCGACGTCGACCCGCTCCTACGGCCCTCAGGCTGGGAGCCCGGGCCGATCCGCCCCGACCCGGTCGCCATCCCCCCGGTCGGGGACCTCGCGGACCTCGTCCCCGAGGAGCCCCTCCGGAACCTTCTCCGCAAGCTCCCTCCGTGCTGGCCGGCGATCAAGACCAGCAAGGTGATGCACGCCTTCCGGCTGTGGGGGCCGGGCGCGGTCTTCTCTGACGGCGCCTTCATCCGGCCGTTCTCGGCCCCGGTCCTGAGCGGGAAGCAGTTCACGGACTACCTCCTCGACCACCGCGCCTTCCGCCGGCTGGCCCCGGGTTCGTCCCCGCTGCTGGTCCGGGCGCCGGACGGGGTCGAGGTCCGCACGTACGCCGACGAGTACGTGGGGACGTTCGCCGGAGGGCTCGGTCACGACGACGACCTGTTGGCGGCCTGCGGCGAGGTCGGGCTGCCGGCTGCCACACCCGTCGTGACCGAGAGCGGCGAGGCGACCGTCGGCGACCTCGTCCGCCACTCGCTGTCCTCGTTCTCGATCCACCAGGAGCTGGAGTGGACGGCGGAGGCCCTGGCCCGCTACCTCGCCCCGCGCCCCCGCTGGGAGAACCGGTTCAGTGAGACGTTCTCGTTCGACCGGGTCGTGCAGGAGTTGATCGGCCGGCCGTTCGGCAAAGGGTCTTGCCTCGGCACGCACGTTCCCAACGCCCTGGTCTGCCTGTACCGGATGGCCGAGCACCACCCGATCCTCTCGGCCCGGTGCAGGGACCGGATCGCCCAGTACCTCAAGGCCGCCTCAAAGCTGGTCACGGAATCCCGGCAGCCGTCGGGGGTCTGGGGGGGCGCGTGGGGCCCGGGCGCCGACGCCGTCCTGAAGACGCCGCGCGACCAGGCGACGGGCAGCTTGGTGTCGACCGGCCACCACCTCGAATGGATCGCGATGGCCCCCCCCGGGCTACGTCCCAAGCGGAGCGTGATCCAGGCGGCCGTGGAAGGCATCCTCGTCGAGGCGGACCGCTTCAACGCCTACGAGCGCTCGGAGCTGTACCTGGAATTCTCTCACCTGGCCCGCGGGCTGAGCCTGCTGAAGAACCGGACGCCCTCGGAGGCAGCGGGGGTCCGGGGGGCGGAGGCGCCCCGTGGCTGACGACCGGCCGGAGCCGGCCCCACGTTTCGGTCACCGCCCATCAAGGAGGTCTGTTCTCATGCGACGTTCCAGAATGCAGGCCGCCGCCCCGGTGCTCCTCGTTGCCGTTTCCGCCCTCGCCGCCGCGCAGTCACCGCGGGCGCACGCGGCCCCGGCCGACCCATCGGTCGAGGTGATCGCGCGCGGGCTCCGTGAGAGCCACCGCCGCCTGCTCGAGCATAAGGGGGGTGTGTCGATCCGCTACCGGTTGGACTTCGAAGAGGGCCGCAGCCGCTCCTACTTCGCCTTCAAGAAGGGCCTCGACGGCCTCCTTAACGTCAAGTGGCCCGAGCTCCGCTGCCGGATTGAAGGGCCGATGTCGGTCATGGTCTACGTCGACCACGTGCCGACGCCCAAGGCGGTGCCAACTGTCCGCGAGGGGACGTTCAACTTCGAAACCTTCTCCGGAGTCGCGCAGGACGGCAACACGCTCGGGCAGATCGTCAACTTCCGCCACCCTTTTAGCGCCAGCTCAGGGTTCCCGCTCCAGTTCCTGTTCTTTGCCGAGATGGAGCAGTTTTATGAGCCTGGGCAGACGCTGACGACGGACTACTGGCTCCCCAACGCACTGGAGCAACACTCCTACATGCTGGGCCGCGAGGAGGAGGTCGGCGGGGTGCCGTGCCGGGTCCTCCGCCGAGAAGGGATGGACACCCTCTGGGTCGCCCCCGATCTGGGCTACCTAGTCTGTAAGCGGGAGTTCCACTACGGGGTCGGGAAGTCCCTCCGGGAGCGCGTGCTGAACCTGGAGCCAAAGGAGGTGTCGCCGGGACTCTGGTTGCCGATGAGGCAGGTCCGCGAGGCGTTCGAGGAAGAGAGCCCCAACGAGCTTCAGGAGCGGCTCACCGTCCGCATCCTGGGCACCCACGTCGGGGACCTGACCGACGCCGACGTCCGGGTCGTCTTGCCGGACACGGTGAAGCGGATCGAGGACCACATCACCGGCAAGATCTACGAGCCCGGGGTCGACAAGGCCAACAGGTTCGACGAGGCCATCGAGCGGGCCCGGTCGGCGGCCGCCCCGTCAGGCCCGGCGAAGCATCGGTTCAGCTTCACGTCGATCGTCCTCCTGAACCTCACGCTCGTCCTCGGGCTGACGATCCGTTGGCAGCTCACGCTCACCCGCCGCCAGGACTGAACGCCGGCAGCCCGGAGGGCACCGCTTTCCTTATGACCATGTTCGAGCCCAGACTTGTCTTCCGCACGCCGGGAGCCGGGGCCCGGGACGGTCGGCGGGCCGCGCTAGCCCGGCTGGCGGTCCTGGCGAGTGCGGCCTTGATGATGCTCCCGGGCGTTCAGGGGAACTCGGTCACGGTCGTCGAGCTGGCCCACCTGCCCGCGGGGTTGGCCGCTTGGCAGCACGGGACCTTCGGCGTCTACCGCGTCTGCGGGCCGGCCAGCAAGCTGCTGTACGCGCTGCCTGCCCACCTCGCGGGCGTCCGGGTCGCCCGCCCCCCGGACGACGAAAGGGGCCTGCTGACCCGGCACGAATGGATGCTGGGCGTCAGGTTCCAGGAGCAGAGCCTCAAGGACTACTGGCGGATTTATCAGTTTGCGCGTTTGCTCCCGGTGCTCGTGACGGTCCTTGGGGGGTGCCTCATCTGCGAGTGGTCCACACGGCTGTTCGGGGCGTGGCCGGGGGTCGTCTCGCTCTGCCTCTGGTGCTGGATGCCGCCGGCGCTGGCGCACGGCTCGCTGGTGACCTCGGACATGTTGTCAGCGGTGACGGTGCTGTTCGCCGCGCGCTGCTTCTGGGCCTTCCTTCTCCGGCCGACGGCGGCGGCGGCCGCGCTCGCGGGCGTAGCGCTGGGCCTCGCCGTGGCGACGAAGTTCACGCTGCTCGTGCTCTACCCGTGTTGGGCCCTTCTGCTGGCGGGCCGGGCGGTTCAGTTGTACGGCCTGACGTCGCCTGGAACCTTCGGCCGTCGCGGGCCGCACCTCCGTCTGTTCGCCCTCGGGCTGGTCGGGGCCGCCGCGAGCGTCGTCGTCATCGACGGGCTCTATTTCTTCCAGGGCGTCGGCTTCCGCCTCTCGGAGTGGTCCCTCGGGAGATCCTGGCTGTTCGAGGCCGTGCGCCGGGCGGGCGACCGCCGGGTAACGGCCTGGTTACTGGAGGTCCCCCTCCCGATCCCCCTGGAGTTCCTCCGTGGCCTGGACTTCCAGCTCTGGGACACCGACCGGGCCCAGCCCGCATACCTGTTCGGCCAGACGCGTGCGGGGGGTTGGTGGTACTGGTACGCGGTAGCGTTTCTCCTCAAAGTGCCCTTGCCCGCGGTGGCCCTGTTCGGCCTAGCACTGGCGCGAGCCCGCGGTCGCCTCCGGGGCAACGCCCCGACGCTTTGGGGCGCGCTCTGCGCACTGGTCCCCGCCGCCCAGGTGGCGCTGGCCATCTCGGCCACGACAGGGACGGGGACCAACGCGGCGTTCCGGTACCTGCTCCCTAGCCTCGCGCTGCTGTGCGTCTGGGGCGGTCAGGCGTGGGTCGCCCCGTCGCGGCGCGACCTCGCCCTGGCGGCCGGCCTGCTCGCCTGGCTCGCCCAGGGGGCGGCATCCGGCGTCCCGGACCAGATCGGGTGGTGCAACGAGTTGGGCCGGCTCGCGTCGCGGTCCAGCCCGGCGCTGCTGGGCGACAGCCTGGACTGGGGGCAGGACGTTCACCGGCTCAGCGACTGGGTCGCCCGGCATGCGGACTCAGGGAGCACGCTGGTCTGTGCGTACGGGCTCGGGTCGACCGAGCCCTACGGTCTCCGGCCGCCGTCTGGGCTCCCCCTGTCCGGACCCCGGGACCGTGCCGCCTATGTTGCGGTGAGCGCCGACGCGCTTTTCGGTTACGAGACCGAGCAGTGTATCAAGGTCTCGGGCTCCCCCGTTCCTCTGACCCCGGCCCAACGGGCCGTGTTGCGAGCCCACGTGCCCTGGGCCCGGGTGGGGCGGACCCTCTGGGTCTTCCGGCTCCGCGACCTGGACCGCGGCTTTCCGCCATGCCCCGTGAGCGACCCTTGAGGTTGACGGAGGCCGACGAGGGTTGCCGCGATGAAAGCTCTCACGGATCCGAAGGCATGTGGCAGCACCGAGGCCGACAAGTTTGGGCGGCCGCGCGTCGCCGCGGCGGTCCTCGGTTGGGTCCTCGTGGCGGCCGGTGCGGCGAACGGGCACAAGCTGCTGGCCGTCCCCCCGTACGGGGCTCCCCAGACGTGGGATTCGCTCGCCCTGGTGGAGCTTGAGCTGGCCCTGGGCGGCTGGCTCCTGAGCGGGTCGTTCCCGAAGGGGTCGAGGGCCGTGGGGCTCGTCGTCTTCGCAGCGGTCCTGGCGCTCAACATCGCGGAGGTGGCTTCTCATCACCGCGTCTCGCAGGGCTTCGGCCGTGTCATGATTCCCCCGTGGTGGTTGATCGGCCTGGACGCCCTGATCGTCGTCGTCCTGCTGAAGGTCGACCGAACCCCGGCGTTCAAACTCCGCCCCGGGTGGCTAGTCGGGCTGGCGTCGGCCGCGGTGTGCGTCGGCCTTCTGTCCGACCGGTTTCAGGTCGGCCAGACGCCGATCGTGGGGGAATTCCGACCGGTCAGCTCGTACACGCGGGCGGGCCTCAACTACCTGGTTTATCTGCCCGAGGGGTATTACCGCTCGCGGGAGACGTGGCCGCTCGTCCTGTTCCTCCACGACGCCGAATCCCTTGGCCAAGACCCCTCTTTGGTGAAGGGGGCCGGGCTGCCGAAGCTGATCGAGACCGGGAGGGATGTTCCGTTCCTCGTGTTAGCCCCCCAAAGCCCCGGCAGGGGCTGGAATATCGAGACGGTCGACGCGCTGCTGACAGAGGTTGTCCGTCGGTACCGTGTCGACGAGGAGCGGGTTTACCTGGCCGGCGTCGGCACGGGCGGCCATGCTTCCTGGGCGATGGCGGCGATGCGTCCCGAGTGGTTCGCGGCCGTCGCCTCCGTGAGTGGAGGAGGAGACCCTCGGTTAGCGGCCCGGCTGAAAGGCGTCCCGATGTGGGTCTTCCACGGCGCCACGGACCGGGTCATTCCGGTGGACAGCAGCCGGGCAATGGTCAAGGCCCAGCGGCAGGCCGGCGGGGATGTAAGGTTCACCGTCTACCCGGACCGAGGGCACGACGCGTGGGTGACGGCGTTCGATGACCCGGCCCTTTATACGTGGTTCCTCTCGCACCGGCGCGCCCGAGGCCCGTCCCACCCAGGCGTCCAGAATCCTGGCCGGCCCGCCAAGCACGACCTCGACGACGACCGCCGCCCCCTTGAACGCCTCGTACCTTTCCTTCAGCCCGGGGACCTCGTCCCCGCAGGCGTCGACCAGTGCCGCGAGGGAGACGTTCCTGTGGCCCATTGATACTTTGGGGTCGTTTAGCCTGCCGATGGTCATGGCCACGTCCCTGGACAGTGACAGGCCGATGACCAGTGCCGCGTGGCCGGCCGCGCCGAAGAGCAGCCGGCCGGCTTCCTCGCTGCCGGAGAGTTGCTGGTGCAGGCCGAACGTGCTGTTCAACCGCGTTAACTCGCGGGCCAGGCGGTCGAACAGTTCCCGGGCGGGTTCGGGGATTTGCGCGTAGTCGCTGGAATCCGCGTCCGGCATTGGCTGGCTCCGCTGCTGAAGGCGGGGAGGCTATGTCACCGACGGCGAGGTGTCGAGCATACCACCTAACCCGGCGTTCCACGCCGGGGGCCGCGTGGAACGCCGACGGGCAAAGGGGCAGGGACCTCGAAGGCGTACTTCCCGTAGGGGTTGATGTGCTCGTAACGGCACGTCGCCTGGTGGGCCTGATCCTCCTCCTGCTTGCGTCGGTTGGTCCGTCCCAGCTACGACCGGTTGGTCGAGGCCGCCCGGCACAGTGCGGTCCAGCACGTCGACGAGACCGGCTGGAAGATCGGCGGCCGCTCGGCCTGACTGTGGGTCTTCGCCGACGCGCACGCCACGCTGTATCGCATCGGCCACAGTCGGGGTCACGAGGTCGTCGTGGAGGTCCTCGGGGACGACAATCAGGGCGTCCTGGTGAGCGATTGCTTCCTGGCCGATGACCCGCTGAACTTCGGCCGTCGGTTGTGGCCTCCGCGCGCGGCGAAGGCCCCGGTGGCCGCGATGACCCCCGACATCCCTGTCGCCGTCAGCCAACGGCGACGCGTTATTTCGAGGAATTCACCTTCCATGCTTTGTGCCCCCAACAAGGTCGACGTACAGGGCTTGACAGACCTGATTTCGAAGAATAGCAGACCCGACTCCGGGCTTACGCTACTTTTCGGAAGTCGGCGCACGACGCGGTGCTCACCGACAGGGCCCGGCTCTTTTAGGCGCGGGGCGACTCGGGCCCGCGAGGCCGCATAGCGTCCGGTAATGGGGTCTATGCCTGATCCGTGGGCATTCGGGAGCGGCGAAACATAAAGGACATTGGACTAAGGACCGCCGATTCGATAACTTCCCGATTCGCCTTCTGCGCCGTATAACCGTAGCCAGGCCGATCAAGACCTCGCAACGGACGCCCTGCCATGACCTACAGCCCCGAGATCGAGCACTCGATGCGGATGTTCCACGGCTCGCTCTCGGAGAAGGACCGCAGGCGATATGCGGCGATCGAGGCCGCCAAGCTCGGGCATGGGGGCACCGAGTATATCTCCACGCTCCTGGGCTGCGACCCCAAGACCATCCGCCAGGGCCAGCACGACCTGGATCAACTCCCCGACGGCCTCGACGGACGAGTCCGTAAAAAAGGGGCGGGCCGAAGAAGTGCGTAGACGACATTCCTCACCTGGAGGAGAACTTCCTCCGGGTGCTCCAGGACCGCACGGCGGGCGACCCGATGCGCCAGGAGGTCCGCTGGACCGACCTGAACTATGGGCAGATCGCCGGCCACCTGGCCGAGGCGGGCACGCCGGTCAGCGTGCCGGTGGTCAAGCAACTGCTCAAGGAGCACGGCTACGTCACCCGCAAGGCCCAGAAGGCCAGGGCCATGGGCGGGCATCCCGACCGCAACCAGCAGTTCGAGAACATCGCCCGGCTCAAGCGGGAGTACCTGGCCTCGGACGACCCGGTCGTGAGCATGGACACCAAGAAGAAGGAGCTGATCGGCGACTTCTACCGGCCCGGCCACCTCCTGACCCAGGGGGTCATCGAGACGTTCGATCACGACTTCCCCAGCTTCGCCTCGGGCATGGTCATCCCCCACGGGCTATATGACGTGAAGGAGAACGACGGCCACGTGAACCTGGGGACCAGCCACGACACCGGCGAGTTCGCCTGCGACAGCATCGAGCGCTGGTGGGAGGCGAAGGGGCGTGGAGTTCCCCACGAAAGGCGAGCGCGGAGTTAACGGTTATTCGGCTTGCTCGTACTCAAGGGGGGACCGATAGCCCAGCGACGAGTGCCGTCGCACCCGGTTGTAGAACACCTCGATGTACTCGAACAGGCTGGTCCGAGCTTCCGCCCTCGTCTGATAGTCCTCGTCGTGCACCAACTCCTTCTTTAAACTGGCGAAGAAGCTCTCCATCGGCGCGTTGTCCCAGCAGTTCGCCCGACGACTCATGCTGCAGGTGATCCCGTGCCCCGAGAGCAACTCTCGGTAGTGTTCGCTGGCGTACTGGCTGCCCCGATCCGAGTGAGACACCAAGTCCTCCCCGGGCAGGCGACGCGCCAACGCCATCGCCAACGCATCGACCACCAGCCGGCTGTCGATCCGCTCGCTCATCGACCAACCAACGATCTGCCGCGAATGAAGGTCCTCCACCACCGCTAGGTAGAGCCACCCCTCGCGGGTGGGGATGTAGGTAATGTCGGCCGTCCAGGTCTGGTTGGCTGCCGGTGGGTCGAACTGGCGATCGACGATGTTCTCGGCGACGGGCAGGCCATGATTGGAATCGGTCGTGCATCGGAACTTCCGCCTCGTCTTGGCCGCCACCCCGGCCTGGCTCATGAGCTTGGCCACGGTGTTGACGCTGCATGGGCGGCCCCGGGCCACCAACTCGGCGTGAATCCGTGGGCTGCCATAGCGAGCCTTGACCTCTTGATGGATGGCCTTGATCTCGGCAACCAGGGCGATGCGTCGCTCCTGCGTGGGGCCAGCGGGCCGGTCTCGCCACCGGTAATAGCCGCCGGTGGAGACCTCCAGGGTCCAGCACATCAGCCGGGTCGGCCACTCCTGGCGATGGTCTTGGATGAACTGGTATCTCATGACGACTCCCTGGCGAAGAAGGCCGTCGCTTTTTTTAAAATGTCGCGTTCCCTGCGGAGTTGCTGGTTCTCGGCGCGGAGGCGACGCAACTCCTCGTCAGCGGCGGTGAGGTTGCCCTTGCCGGGGAATGCCTGGTCGCCCTGGGCGGCCAGGGCCACCTTCCAGCTCCTCAAGAGGCTTTCGCCCAGGCCGAGTTCGCGAGCGACCTCGGCGAGGCCCTTGCCCTGGGCGGCGATCCGGCCGACCGCCTCGGCCTTGAACTCGCGGGTGTAGTTGCGTCTCTGCTTGGCCATCTGCGGATCTCCTCACGGTGAGCTTACACTCTTATCGGAGCGCTCACCATTCGTGGGGAAGTCCACGAGCATCGGATGTTCCCGCACGTGAGCCGGGCGTGCCAGGGGCAGGACAAACGCACCTAATTTACGGCATTTCCGCACAAAACCCGCTGGAGATACCCCTCATCCCATGACGCCCTCAACCGCTTGCCCTTGATGCTCCGCTTCGACGTACCCTCCTTCTTCAGCAGGCACAACGCCAGCCGACGCAGCAGCCCGAAGTTCTCCGGGGCGTTCTCCTTCTTGATCCGGCTCCGGTCCTCCCCGAACGTCACGTCCAGGACCCAGTGCAACGAGTTCTCGATCGACCGGTCACGATGCCCTCCGCAGTACGAGTTGTGTGAGGCTCGTCGCCCACCTGAGCGGCGAGCCTCACAACGTACCACGGTCAGCCGCGAGATGTCGGCACCCGCAGTCCGGCGAGTTGCTCCCGGTTTGCCCAAATGCGCGGAAACGACTTCATTTGAACGAGCCTGTCGATCTCCAGATCGTTAGCCCACACCGACCATGGGCCTCCTCGCCCCCCCAACTGGCGAGCGTCGAGCCAGCCGCGGCGACGCCAGCCGTGCAACGTGTGGGGCGACAGCTCCAGGTGCCGGGCCAGGTCCTGGAGCCACCACTCGCCCGGGGCCAGCACCCCTGCGCATTGACTCGCTAATTCTGTTACCTAAAATAGTCTGTTGCCTCACCAGAATGTTACCAACCTCTGGAGGCGCAGATGGGCACCAAGATCAGCAAGCCGACGCGGCGTGAACTTCTCGAAG